>Ga0307378_10000390_pt1 | contig 76761 bp, 72 predicted proteins | sample UN1MG_FD_202238 | JGI IMG/M metagenome (GOLD analysis project Ga0307378, IMG submission 202238) | Soil microbial communities from Risofladan, Vaasa, Finland - UN-1 | ecosystem: Environmental > Terrestrial > Soil > Coastal area > Acid sulfate soil | place: Finland: Risofladan, Vaasa | collected... | reverse complement strand
GCGCTTTCAACATCTTCCCCATCTACGACTTCAGGGGTCTGCGTTTCCCAATCCTCAGGATACTCAAATCCATAGTCAAGTTTATAGTCATAAACCCGGATATACCCTGGCGTTACTGGTGTTGTTGGTGGTGACGGCGTAAATTCCTCTGTGCTCGGCTCTGTGGCGCAGCCACCCATAAAGACAATAGACACCACCATAAGGGTAACCAGTGCACTTATCACTCCCAAATTGAATCTTTTACCTCTCACTGTTTCCTCTCCATCTCTTAATGGTTTTTACCAAAAATTAAGGTTTTTCAGGATCCTAATTTAATCCCCGTCTCCTTCAACCACCCCTCTATTGACCCCAAGATAGTGATTGAAATGCAACCTAGCTTTGCCACCGTGCATGTCATTGCGAGGAGCGCAGCGACGAAGCAATCTCTAAAAAGGGATTGCTTCGCTTCGCTCGCAATGACAAGGAAACTCTGTTCAATCTTCATCCAAAACCCCAACTTTTGAAGTTAATCGCTAGTTTAGGGTTATTGACTTCCTTTTATGTCAGCAATGTCCTTACGGTAATGGCAACCCTCAAAGTGAATTCGTGAAATATTGTCATAAACCCTTTCTCTTGCCTCAGTAATAGTTTTACCGCTAGCGACTACGGTAAGCACCCGCCCCCCGTTAGTTAACACCTCACCCTCTGAGCCTACCTTTGTTCCAGCGTGAAATACCGTGATATCTTTATCCAGGCTATCTAAACCGCTGATGGGGAAGCCAGTTTTATAGCTACCCGGATAGCCGGCTGAGGCCAGTACCACCCCAACGCAGGCATCGTCACTCCATTCTACGGCTATCTGGTTGAGGTTGCCACTTATCACGGCTAGAAAAATCTCCACTAGGTCTGTCTTAAGTAGCGGCAGAGTAACCTGAGATTCTGGGTCGCCAAACCGGGCATTAAATTCCAGCGCCTTTGGTCCATCATTGGTAATCATTAGTCCACCATAAAGCACACCCCGGTAGGGCCTTTTTTCTTTAGCCATTGCCTTTACTGTCGGCTCCATAATGGTTTCCCTTACTATTTGAGCCAGTGTAGGGCTATGGAAGAATGGCGGGCTATAGCTGCCCATGCCACCGGTATTGGGTCCCCGGTCACCATCAAATACTGGTTTATAATCGCAGGCTGATACCATAGGGATGACGGTCTTGCCATCAGTGAAGGCGAAAGCACTCATCTCCTTCCCCGATAGGCACTCTTCAACAACTACCTTGTCCCCAGCGGCACCGAAGGCTTTAGCCTCCATAGTGTGGTAAAGGGTGTCCAGTGCCTCTGGGATTGAATCGGCTACGGTTACCCCCTTGCCTGCCGCCAGCCCATCTGCTTTAACTACAATAGGTGGTGTCTGTTGTTGGATATACTCCTTTGCCTTTATATATTCAGAAAAGCTGACACTTCGGGCGCAGGGGATACCAAATTTTTGCATCAGCTCCTTGGCAAATACCTTGCTTGACTCTATCTCAGCGGCTGCTTTAGTGGGACCAAAAATAGGAATACCTAGACTTTGAAAGTGGTCAACAATGCCATCAGCTAGTGGTGCCTCTGGTCCGACAATAATAAGCTCAATTCCCCTTTCCTTGACTATTTTAGCCAACGACTCCATATCAGTGGGCTTAATATCCAGATTATGGGCTATTTGAGCCGTGCCAGCATTACCCGGCGCTACATAAATCTCTTTTACCTTGGGGCTCTGGGCTAGCTTCCAGACTAAAGTATGTTCCCTGGCCCCACCCCCAACAACTAATATTTTCAAATTATTAGCCTCGGCAACCTGATCTTTTGTCCATAAAACACTTAATTACTTGTCTCTTGTCTACTGAACAAGCTACAATGCCAGCTCGAAAAGGTTTTTCTGTTATCACTCTGCTGGAAACCACTTTACTACTTCAATTTAAGCTTATCTAGTATATTAGAAATAATGTCCCACACTCTACTATAATTCCAAAACCAGATACCGCCAACCACGAGTAAAGCTGGAATTATCCAGGATTGCAATCCTCTTAAAGAGGCCCACACGACAACTTCCCGCAGCCGAATTGGAACATCAAGGGTAAGGAACAGCTTAGAAGCTTCACCTCCTAGCAAAGTCTCTATCCTATTGAAATATACATAAATGCCATGAGCACCAAGGACAATTCCCAATGCACCAAAAAAACCCAGAAACAAAATAATGAATAGCCTTATTGGTCTCTTACCCATTGGTTTACCTCCCAGCTTTACTAATAGTTTTGCAGGATACCGATTAAGAACACCACTAATGTGTCGCCCCTTTAGCCCTTGAGGCTTATAGTAAGGACAATCCGGATAAGTCGGAGGTTGGTCACTAAAAGCCCAAGCCACATATGTTTTTCCCTTAGATTTAGCTATACCAACTCCCATTTTTCTAACTCGAGGGCTTAGAAGATATTCCCTATGACCGGCATTACTGTGTAACCAACAGTCTATTATAGCCCTCGGAGTAAAATTGCTTCCACCTTCAGCTAAGTTTTCACCTCCGTGGAAGGCATAGCGACTTGAATGGACGAGACGTCCTACCCTAGCACAGTAGTTAGCTTGGGATTGAGCCAATCTAGCCATCTCTCTACTCCAGTATGCAGTCGGGATACCCCTTTTCTTCCTTTCATAGTTTATTAGGTCATGTACTTTGCTCATGTTTGCCGCTCTTACCTATCCTTTTGCCGCTGGGTAAACTTTCTATTACTCCCACCCTCTTGTTGACATAACTAGAAAAACAATTCAAAGCTAAACAGAGCTAAACAGATACGAATTGTTTCCCCAAATTTTTTGCAATATCTTACGCACTATTTAACCAAAAACAATTCAAAGCTAACCTCTTTTTTACTCCCACTCTATAGTTGACGGGGGCTTAGAGGTTATATCATAGACCACGCGGTTTACCCCGGGGACCTCATTAACTATACGATTGGAAATCCGAGCCAAAAGGTCATAGGGGAGACGCGCCCAGTCAGCGGTCATGGCCTCCTCGCTGGTTACGGCGCGGATAGCAATCAAATAGCTGTAGGTTCTATAATCCCCCATCACGCCTACACTCTTGACATCAGTGAGTATAGCGAAGCTCTGCCACAACTGGCGATATAGCCTCGCCTTCTTAACCTCATTCATCACAATCCAGTCAGCACCGCGCAATATCTCAAGCTTCTCTTTGGTTACCTCACCAATGATGCGAATGGCTAAACCCGGACCGGGGAAGGGCTGCCGCCACACCATCTCTTCAGGAAGCCCCAGTTCTAGCCCTACCTGGCGCACCTCATCCTTAAATAGGTAGCGCAGAGGTTCCAGCAATTGCAGGGTCATCTTGGCTGGCAGACCACCAACATTGTGATGGGTTTTTATCTTGGCTGAGGCACTGCCTGATAATGCACTCTCAATGACATCAGGATAAAGGGTGCCCTGAGCCAGAAAGTCAACCTTGCCTATCTTGTTAGCCTCCTCCTCAAATACTCGGATAAACTCCTCCCCGATAATCTTGCGCTTCCTCTCGGGGTCTATCACTCTCTTTAAGCGGTGAAGGAATCTTTCACTGGCATCAACATAGATGATATTCATGCCTAAATTAAGCTGGAAGACATTAAAGGTTCTTTCTACTTCTTCACGACGCAGCAGTCCATGATTAACAAAGATGCAGGTTAATTGGTCACCAATGGCTCGGTGGACGAGGGTGGCGACTACCGCCGAATCAACTCCGCCTGAGAGAGCACTGATGACTTTCCCTTCGCCTACCTGCTGTTTAATTTGAGCCAGGCTATCATTAATAAAGCTACCTATAGTCCAGTTTCCTTGGCAGCCACACACTCGGTAGACAAAATTCTTTAGGATGGTCTTTCCCTGAGGGGTATGGGCTACCTCAGGATGAAACTGGAGACCAAATATATCTTCATCATTACCCATAACAGCCACCGGTGAGTTTTCAGTATAGGCTAGGACAGTGAAACCGGGCGGTATTTCCTCTATTCGGTCACCGTGGCTCATCCATACCGGTGATGAGACAGGTAAATCGGCAAATAAAGGCGAATCGGTATTACTCAAATGAAGGATAGCGTGACCATACTCAGACTTTTTTCCCGGTGAAACCTGCCCACCTAGCTGTTTAGTGAGGACTTGCATCCCGTAGCATATGCCCAATATCGGTAGATGACTTTCATAAATATAAGCTGGAGCCAGAGGAGCACCAGGTTTGTTGACATTGGCTGGTCCCCCGGAAAGGATAAACCCCTTGGGGTTTAGCGGGGCTATCTTTTCCCAGGGGGTATCATAGGCTACAAGCTCGCAATATACCTGACACTCGCGTATTCGGCGGGCAATAAGCATGCTATATTGTGAGCCGAAATCAATGACAATTATAGCCTCGCGCTCAGCACCAGACACCGCTTCCTTGGCTGCAATTGGCTGTTCACCACCTATTTCCTTAGCAATCTCTAAGTAGGCGGAGACCTCAATATCACCACTGGTAGTTACTCGGTGGCTCTCATTTGAGCTTTGCTTTGACTTGCTTTTAGCCATTTTTTACCCCCTTTTTACCCCTTTTTTCAAGAACCCTTGTTGACTAATCTTGTGGTCTAAACCAGGCGAGCAGTGCGGAACCCCTCCCAGATGGCATTTATTACCTTGCGAGGCTCTACGCAATCACCAATAGCATATACCTCATGAATTTTATCTTTTAAAGCCTCTAAAAGCCCATCGTTGGACTTTAAACCTACGGCGAGCACTACGGTATCGGCTTCTAAGGTGCTTCTTTTACCATACTTATCGGCTATAGTAATGCCATTATCCCTTATCTCCAAGCATTTGGTCTCAGTCAGAATGTTCACATCAGCATCGGCAAGCAGTTTCAGTAGATGCATACGGTTGGCTGAATACATATCAAGCATTACCCCGTCTAACATCTCAATAATGGTCAGCTTCTTGCCCTTTTGTGCCAGGTAGAGTGCAGTCTCGCAGCCAATAAGACCGCCACCGACTACAACCACTGATTTCCTAGCTTCCTGCTTACCTAAAAGCAAATCTACAGCGGTAACTACCATCTTTTTTCCAACACCTGGAATCTCTGGAACGATTGATGTACTCCCGGTGGCGATGAAGACAACATCGGGCTTCATTTCCAGAATCAGCTCGGCGGTAGCTTCCTTTGCGAGTTCTATGGTTACGTCAAGTTTCTTTATTTGAGTGGAAAGGAAATTTATTAGTCTTCTGTAATCCTGCTTAAAATCGGGAACCGAGGCAGGTATCAGGTTTCCACCCAGGGCGTCTCCTTTCTCCCATAAGGTAACCTTGTGCCCCCGCAATGCTGTAACCCTGGCTGCCTCCATACCACTTGCCCCTCCACCAACTACTAGCACAGATTTTTTCTTCTCTGCTGGCTTTATAGTGAATTCCCTTTCCATCCCTGTTGCTGGATTTACTGCACAGCTGAGATACTTTACGTCAAACACCCTTTTGAGACAGCCCTCATGGCATCCAATGCACGGGCGGATATCTTCTAGCCTTCCCTTCTTAACCTTATTTGGCCACTCCGGGTCAGCAAGCAAAGCCCTCCCCAGGCAAATGAAGTCGGCCTTCCCCTCTTGTAATACCCTCTCTGCTAACTCTGGGTATCCAAGCTTACCAACGGCAATAACCGGAACCTTAACTACCCTCTTCGCCATCTGTGCCATGTCAACCATACAGCCTGGCGGTAGAGTTGTTGGCGGGTGGGCCCAGTACCACGTCTCGTAGCAGCCGGCATCAACTTCAAGAGCATCAGCCCCTGCCGCCTCCAGCCTGCGGGCTATCTCAAGCCCTTCCTCAATCTCACGCCCTCCATCTATATAGTGCTTAAGTCCAAACCTAAAGATTACCGGGAAGTCGGCCCCAGCTCCTCTCTTTATAGCTTCTATTACCTCTACAGGAAATCTAAGCCTGCCTTCTAGGTCTCCACCATACTTGTCTGTTCGTTTATTCCAGAGTGCCGTCATAAATTGATCAAACAGGTATCCCTCGTGGCCATGTAGCTCTACAGCGTCTATTCCAGCAAGCCTTAATATCTCAGCGCTAAATTCAAAGGCATGCACCAACCGCTCAACTTCCTCTGTGCTGAGCTCACGTGTCATAATGGTGGGGTCTTCAAAAGTAGGCAGAGCAGACGGTGCTACTGCCCCGGCTATCTTCAATAAGTCAAGGGTAGCAACACGCCCAAGCCCGGCTGTCAATTGGATAGCAACCTTGGCTCCATAGTCATGCACAGCCTCAGCTAGCTCATTAAGCCAGGTTACAGACGTCTTGCTGTCAATTATCAATTTGTCTTCAAGAGGCGGCTCTATTTCTCGGCTGACACGAGTGAGCCCGGTTATTATCAGCCCTGTACCGCCCTTGGCTCGAGCCACATAGTAGTCTATGCCTCGTTGCGACAACCCACCCTGTGGTTCTTCCAGCCCACCAACACCCATTGGACACATCAATATTCGGTTCTTTATAGAAAGCTTCCCTATTTTGCCGGGCTCAAATAATTTCACCCTTTAGCTCCTCGGTCTTACTTTATCAAAGGTTACCACTATGATAAAGCTTCGTCAATCGGTGGTATACCATCGTCAGGACCAGTTATTTTGAACATATAAAGATGAACTATTATAGTCAGGGTTAAGGGCATTAGTCCAGATTTCCCCGGGTAAAAATATTTGTCTTTTATTGAGCGGGGACAATATTACTGTTGTAAGCCGGTGAACCATAGGGTACAAAATGATGGATTGTGTCCTTGAGCTGACCTACCACTGGGGGCAGTGTGCACCCTGCTTAGCATTGACATGTATCTGCAGCTGTGCTACTCTGCTCATAAGAATGACGCGGAGGAATGGTTTATTACTATGGGGTTGAAGCAGTAGATGAATAGCCCAGCCGCCCAGGTGTTGACGTTACGCTTTAATGTTCCTAATGCTGTCACTGCGGCGCGTGTTGTTCTGGCTATGGTCATCGCCTGGCTCTTGATTCAGGGAGGGGCAGCCGGAATCCTGGTGGCTGGTATTTTGCTTATTGTCGCTTGGGCTACCGATGGCCTAGATGGCTTCTTGGCTCGTAGATTGGGTCAATCAACCCTGGGTGGGGCACTTTTCGATTTGGTTGCCGATAGGGTGCTCATGACCCCTGTCTTGCTTCTATCAGTAGCCGGGGGACTCTGGTGGCGTACAGCCAATCTTATGCCGTTTAACCCCTATCCTTACGTGGTGATTGTGATCGCCGCAGACCTCACCGTGTTGGCTGGTGTGCTCACTTTTATGTGGAAGCGGCGCAATCGCGCCATTCAATTTCCGTTTCCTACCCAGATAGCCAGAATCACATACTCGGTTCAGATGATAACGCTGGTAGTGGCTATTCTTGGCATAGTCCCAGACAGACTACTTGCTGCCTTGATGTACCTCACAATTATGTTTACCTTGCTCGCCTCTTACTCTTATCTTAAGAAAGGTGGCTACGTTTTTACCTGCTGATTTTATTTTCTCCTTGGTAGTCTTCAACTTTAATCAAAGCCAGTCTTGCCGCAGCCAATGTGCCTTATTACTCTAAAGTACTGCCAAAATTAGATGAGTTCAGTTTTACCCTATTGAGGCAGGATTCCTATATTGCTCTATCCCTAATACAGTGTTAAAATCAGGGCGGGAGTATTAACTATGGTGCGCAATAGTAAATATCATACTAATATAACACCACCCACCAACGAAGTGCATCTTCGTCGGCTCACTGTAGATGAAGCGTTGTTAAAGCTTGACCAATACCTGAATGATGCTTTTATGGCTGGTTTATACCAGGTTAGAGTAGTTCACGGCAAGGGAACTGGGACTCTGCGTCAGGTAATCCGGGAGCAGCTTGCTACCCACCCATTGGTCAAATCATACCGTCCCGGTGATTATGGGGAGGGAGGCTCTGGGGTTACTGTAGTCGAGCTAGCACAAAGGTATCTGCCTGCTCATTGAAAAGAGAGAGGTTTTTAGCTATAATAGCTATACTGCAAATCCAAGTCAATAGTATTTTATTCAGGTCAATTACCAACGGGAGATTATAGACTCTAATCGGAGAGGGGATGGGGTGGATAAGCCGCCTCCTTATGGTGAGTGTCGCCTAGCGGCCTAAGGCGCCAGGTTGTGGCCCTGGAGAACGAGGGTTCAAATCCCTCCACTCACCCCATCAGTTTAGCGCCTATAGCTCAGCGGACAGAGCATCGGTCTTCGGAACCGAGGGTCGTGGGTTCGAACCCCACTAGGCGCGCCACTGAATCATCCCCTTCTGCCAACATTTGCTTTCTGACTTAGCCAAGGCTTAAGGAGCTTGTCAAAGCGTTCCGCGGCTGCCTTACCCATGCTAGGCAAAAGATGAGCGTAAGTATCAAAAGTGTAATGCCAATGTTTGCGTGTCCCATGCTTTGACTGATTGCTTTCCAGTTTATTTCCACCTCACTCCTCCTAGCACTACTGAGCCAAGCGGGATGCCACTTGCCCGATTACGGCTGAGGTACCACACGGGAGGGGGAGGAAGTCAGACTAGGGGTAAAAAGATAAAGCACCCCTAACACCTCAATTTCCCCTGGCAGAGCCCTTATGCCATAAGAAAGCCTAAGGAGTATGTGGCTAGGTCACCGGGAGATATAGTGGAGGTAGATACATTGGATGTGAGACCTCTACCCGGAATAATACTTAAACACTTTACCGCCAGAGATATTATATCGAGGTGGGATGTTCTTGAGGCTCACACCAGGGCAACCTCTAGTACCGCATCGGGGTTCATAGATGTCCTGTTAAAACGGATGCCCTTCCCTATCAAAGCTATTCAGGTAGACGGGGGCTCAGAGTTTCAGGATGCCTTTGAGAGGGAGTGCCAAAGGAGGGGTATAAAACTGTTTGTCTTACCACCACGCTCACCCAAGCTTAATGGTCATGTGGAAAGGGCACAGAGGACACATACCGAGGAGTTTTATGAAGTAACCGAGGCTAGCTTTGAAATCGGAGAGCTGAATCGAGCCCTGCTGAAATGGGAGAAGGTGTATAATACTATCCGACCCCATCAATCCCTGGGATATCTCACACCGCAGCAATTTCTTGACCAATGTCAGCAAAAAAGAAGGGAGGTAATGTGTCACTAATCATATGAACCAGTACATTTGTTTGACTTATCTTTAGGATTGCTTTACAATTAAAACAGATACTCAATACCCCTACCCCTTTCATACTCCAGAAAGACCTGTTGCCGCAGGTCCTTTCTATTTATTCAGCCGTTTTCCTTCTCTGCTTCTTCCCTATGCTACCTTTTCCTCTATTGCCTCCTCAAGCCACTCTCCCAGTGTCTTGTCAGAACTAACAGCCCTCAGGCGGGCTTTCTTTAAGATACTCGGCCTCAGGCTTATGTATTTCCTTGTCTAGCCTCTCCACTCACGGTAACCATTTCAACCCATTAAAAATAGCTATATCACTAATTAGGAAATCTGTCAACCCTAAGTTCGTTGAATTCCGCTAAAAGGTGCAGCGCTTACAGGGCTAGCCCTTCACCTTGATATGTAGATAGAGGTCGCCACATTTTTTATCTTCTTCTCTGCCCATGCCCTTGAGCCTGATTTTAGTCCCCGACTTAATCCCCTGCGGTATCTTAACCATTAGCTTCTTTGTCTTTTTGCCTCGCCGGTGAATGATGCCTTTCTCACACCCGGTGTTCGCTTCAGACGGAGAAATCTTAAGCTCAATATGTTGGTCAAGGCTCTGCTTCGGTAAAGATTCATATTGGAGACCAAAGAGCCTGCGCAGAGCATACTTACCAATCCTTGCTGTTGCTCTTGAAAGTAGCCTTTCCATCAAACCCGGTTTGTAAGTATATACCTTGGTATGGGGGTAACTCTGGGCATAGTTCTCCCTGTCTTCAAATCCATAGGCTTTCCTGCCTGCTCCGCCAGGATGGGTAAAGAATTGAAATACGAAGTTACTGCCGTCAAAGAATGTGCGGTTGAGGAAATCTTGGTCAAATCTGAGCCCGGCTTGGCTAAACATTCGGTTCAGCTCATCAAACATAGCCCGGTTGGAGGAAATGCCCTGGAAAATATCCTGCTGGGAATACTGGAAGCCTTTATACCTGGAATCATAACCAACACCGGCAAACCTCCCGCTTCTGACAGAATCATATTGTTGCCTCTTGTCTTTATCCCCAAGCACACCATAGGCCTCATTTATCTCCTTGAACTTTTCCCCAGCCTGCTTCTCATTGCCCGGATTGGTATCTGGGTGATATTTGAAGGCAAGCTTTCTAAAGGCTCTTTTTATGTCTTCGTGGCTGGCATTCTCAGCAACGCCAAGAATTTGGTAGTAGTCTTTCATATCATTTCCCCGTATCTAATGCTTGGTATCTCATTAAGGATTTTTATCAGCTTCACCCTTCCCTTGGATAAATGTAAATGTTATATTATAACATTGAAATCGGTGCTATTAAACCTCTGGTTGGAGGTTGTAGGTGGACAAGATTGACGCTGCTTCAGATTTAATTCTTCACTCAAAACGGGTCGTAGTCTTTACCGGTGCTGGTATCAGCACCGAATCAGGTGTCTCTGACTTCCGTAGCCCGGGGGGAATTTGGGATAGATTTGACCCTGATGAATTTACTTATCAAAAGTTCCTGTCAAGCTCAGCCAGTAGAGAAAAATACTGGGAATTCTCCAAATCGCTCTGGCCTGCAATAGTTAATGCTGAGCCTAACCGCGGTCATTATGCTATCGCTGAACTCTATCAAATGGGCAAGCTAGACTGTGTGATTACCCAGAATATTGATAGCCTGCACCAGAAATCTGGAGTTCCTGAAGGAAAAATAATTGAGTTACATGGAACTCTAAAATGGGTTATTTGTCTTGAATGTGGCAAAAGGTATCCCAGGGAGCAAATCCAGGCTAGGCTGGAGCTGGGAGAAAGGGTTCCTAGGTGTGATACCTGTGGCGGCATCACCAAGCCAGCAACTGTTACCTTTGGTCAGCCAATGCCTGAGAGGGAAACTCGTGAAGCTGAGGCGAGGTCTGCTGCCTGCGACCTGTTCTTGGTCGCCGGCTCATCACTGGTGGTCTATCCCGCTGCTCGAATGCCACTGATAGCTAAGGATAATGGTGCCAAATTGATTATTGTTAACCTGACGCCGACACCTCATGATAGCTATGCTGATATTGTAATTTATGAAAAGGTGGGAGAAGCCCTGCCTCAAATAATTGAGCGGGTAAAGGCAAAACTGAAGGGATAAGAGATTGTCTATTATCCTAAACCCTCATCAAGCCTAATCAACCTTCTCTTAATAAGCGGCATCAGGGGATAACACTGTAAGCCGAATGGTTTGTAAATATATTGGAAAGCATATCAGTAAAAGTGAAGCTATTTATCATTGCTAACTTACTATTAGTCTGTTTGCTTGGCGGAAGTTGTGCTCCTGGCCGGGATTTTGACAGTTGCCTGCGCTCAATGGTGAAGCCATACCGCTTTAGTTTGGTCAGCTGGGAGGCTAGGGCTATATCGCATGAAGTAAGTCAATGGACTTTTGTTAACCATGACAAGGGTGATGACCAAGCCTATATGGTCACCGACTATTTTTCCTTCAACGAGCGGATAAAAGCCCTAAAGTTGGAGATAGATGCCATCAGCGCTGGCGATAGCCAGGGTGATGTAGCTTCACTTGAAGCTGAATTAAATGGGCTACAAGAGCAAAGAATGGCTTTGGCTGACACGGTGGAGAGGATAATAGAGGGGCAGGTAAGACAGACCCTGACTCAGCAGGGTATTTTCAACCCAATAGACAAATATATAGGGTTAAAAGTTGGCTTCCCACCAGTAAATTTCAAGCTGGAGAAGCTACCCTATTTACTGGTGATTTCGCCCAGAGACAGGATAGAGAGCATGAGAGAAATTCTCGTTCAGCCGGACATTACTCTAGATGAGATAGAGGATATTGAAGCTGAAGTGGATAAATTAGGTGTCTCGTCGCTGGTGGTAGAGCTAGGTGGCTTTGGTGGAACATATCCTACCCTTGTTACTAATGAGGCTAGCCTGCGGTTTACTATTGATGCGGTGGCTGAGGAGTGGCTGCATCAATATCTGGTCTTTGAGCCGTTGGGATTTCTATATTTGCTTGATTTAATTGGCGTGTCCAGAAATTATGAGATTGCTACTATGAATGAAACCCTAGCCAGTATGGTCAGTAAGGAAATTGGTTCCCTGGTGTGTGAAAAATACTACCCTCAGCTTGAAAATGACACTCATCAGAACCAGGCAGTGAAGCCAGAATTTGACTTTAACCGGGAGATGAGAGAAATAAGAAGAGCAGTTGATAAGTACCTAGCCCAGGGAGACATTGAACAAGCTGAGGCATTTATGGAACAGAAGCGACAATACCTAGCCTCAATGGGCTATCATATTAGAAAGCTAAATCAAGCCTATTTTGCCTTTCATGGCGCTTATGCTGATAGACCAACCTCAATTAGCCCCATCGGGCTTGAGTTAAACGAGCTAAGAAGGCAAAGCGCCTCATTGAAGGATTTTCTAAATACAGTTGCCGCAATGACCAGCCGCCAGAATCTAAGGGATAGTATCAAATAAAAGCACTCAATAATGTGGCTTGCATCGGGACTTAAGGTTTGTTAAACTAAGGTTACTTGTGGGCCGCTAGCTCAATTGGCAGAGCAGCTGACTCTTAATCAGCAGGTTACAGGTTCGATTCCTGTGCGGCTCACCACAAAGCTGGGTAAGCAACTGACTTGGCCAAAGTCTCAAAGCTGGGGCGAATCTGAAAGTAACCAGCTGACTAAGCAAATTATGGGCCGGCCGCAATGAAAGGTGAAACGTGACAACAGGGTAATTGGGCTACAGGATTTAGTAAAGGGATTCCTGTTTTCTCTCCAGGCTGAAGGGTGTGCACCCCGCACGCACGGATACTACGAAAATAAGCAAGCAGAAGAGGCTACACAACCAGGGGAAATGGCAGGGACTCTCTCATTGTAGGTGGTACTAAAAAATGGGGGCACCCCACTGGATAGCGCAAGAACACTTACCTCTCTCACTCCAAGTAGCTTTGCAGCAGCCAACTGCTCTCTCTCGAATCCTAGCTAGCTCTTCTGGTTTCATGTTGGGGGCATTAGTACCCTTATCACCGTTGGTACACACCACGTATACGATATTCTTCCCTTCACGCACCCAGCGAGCTACAGTACCAGCCATACGAGATTCAGCATCATCTGGATGTGGGGTAAACACTATTATATGAGCTTGCTCGGTTATCACATTTATATCTCCTTAAGTAATCATAACAGATTTGTGTTGAAGTCGTATAACCGTCAGTGTCAGTTGATCTATTCATCACCCTGTTCTGCCCCCAATTATTGTACCACCTTTTAAGTTAGAGTTACCGTGATAATAGCTGGATCAGCCTTTGGGGAGCAGGTCAGAATACGTAAAATTATCATAAAATATTGTCCCTTTGGAGAATATTAAAAAGACTTTGAATATGTTAATTTTGGCTATCAACACTGTAAGACCACTACGAAGAGAGGAGGTGACGATTGCCAATAAACCCGACAATAAAAAGAGTAGGCCGATTATAAAAATCAAAGGAAAACGAGGAATAATGGGATATAATTGGTTTAATTGTAAAGCAATCATAAAGATAAGTGGAGTAAAGGGCTCAGAGACCCAAAGTGTGGGTGTACCTTTGAGCCCTTTGGCTTTATTAATGGGTAAAGAAAAGTAAGCGGGGAGGTGATGCCTCTGAAACAATAAGGATGTAATGGCGATAGGGAAAGACCTATTGGCGCTCGGGAAAGACCGGTTAATATAAAAATTTTAAGAAAAGGAGATAGAGGTGAAAAGGAAAATTTTTAGTATCCTCTTTGCTTTGGTGCTGATGGTTAGCCTAGGATCGGCGGGTGTTGTGGCAAACCCTGCGGAGCAAGAAAACCCCGGAAGTGGTCCTTGTTCTTCGTGTAAGCCAAACTGTTCTTCAATGGCAGCAGGAAGGCTTGCCACAGTTGACGATTACACGATGAGTGGTCATACGTGTGACGGAGGCTGTGATTGGCGGCTTGAGGTAATTCCAGCAGCAAAACACAAACCCGGCGATGTTGTTGTTATTGATTATCCAGGAATGCCGGGTGGGTTCGAGCATGATATTCTAGGTGAAACAGTGATACCTCAGGTGCCCGAAACCTATAAGTGGTTTAAATGTGAAGTTCCATTGGGCAACGAACATCAGGTATTTATAGGGGAAAACACTTGTAGTACCCGAAGCGAACTGCAAAACATTGATTATGAGGATGCATTGTTAGATTGGTATTGGTTGCCAGCCCTTGGACTACAAAGGGGGGAGACAGCAAGAGAGGTAGTTGAGGTTATAGGTGCCTTAGTAGAGGAATACGGACTTCGTGGCAGTGCAGAAAGCTATTTAGTTTCAGACCCTTTGGAAGCATGGATTTTGGAAATTCCGGGATGCACTACTGAATGGGTTGCACAAAGAGTTCCGGATGGGCATGTTCATTTCCATGCGAACAGGATGAGAATAGGAGTTATAGACTTGGAGGATCCTGATAATTTCCTGGCCTCACCGAACCTCATAACTCTTGCACAAGAGAGAGGTTTTTATGACCCGGAGGAGGGTCCCTTTAATTTTGAACAAACATATAGTAGTCCGTCCTCTCGGGAAAGTATGGGGAATAGGCTTCGTGAGTGGAGGATGGTCAGCCTTCTTTGTCCATCTGTAGAGTGGGATCCGGAGGCTATAACCTATCCGTTCTCAGTTGAGCCTGACGAACTGATTTCAGTAGAATGGTGGATAAACAATGTTTGGAGAGATTCTTATGAAGGGACTCAATTTGACTTAGCGCAAGGAAATGCCGCAGGTCCATTTGGTAGTCCAGTCCGTCAGTCAATAACAGGTGTGAGCTATGCACGAGCTATCGCTACTCAAAATACGGGATATTCCTGGGTATCCCAGTCTAGGTCTTGGCTTCCAGACCCAATAGGGGGGGTAGTCTGGTATTCAATGGATAGCGGAAGGAACAGCATCTATGTTCCGTTCTATGCCGGAATTACGGAAACGCCTGAGTCCTGGAGAACCGGTGACTATACTTATGTTTCCTGGGATTCTGCTTGGTGGGGGTTCCAGATCATTGATACCATATCTCAAATCAGGTATAGGGACATAAATGCTGATGTGAGAGAAGTTTTTGACGCCTTTGAAAAAGAACAGTTTGATGCACAGGCTGATATAGAAGAGCAAGCTTTAGTATTGTATAATCGAACTAAACCTCAAGCTAAAGGGAAGCCGTTTGAATCTAAGCCTTGTGAACACTTTTTAACTTCCTACAGCTGCGACCGCGCTGAACAAGCTGAAGTTGTATGTGAAGATATGTTTTATTCATTACTCGTAGAGTATAGAGATGGTAGACCACGTACAACCGTAAGTGATGAATGGCGTGAATGGTTACAATGGTTGCCGCCATGGTTAACACCATAAAACAGCTATGAAGGGAGGAGGTGTCTACCAAATTAGACGCCTCCTCCCGTTGAAGTCAAAGAGTGCTCTGCCTAACCAGCGAGGGGGCTTCGCTTTGAGTAACGACTTAGGCAGAATAATTAAACAGCAAAGAGTTATGATACCGCTGACACTCGAGGGGTTGGCAACCAAGTCGGGCGTGTCAGCATCACACTTAGGTCGCATAGAGAGGGGTGACCGGTTCCCCTCAGCCCGTATTCTGCGAAAGCTTGCCAAGCCTTTATGGTTTGAAGAGAGCGAGCTTCTTACTTTAGCTGGCTATATGACGCCTCAACCCGAGGTTGAGGAGCCGCCTGCTACGCGACTGGACCCCTATGTAACCAAGGTGTTGTCTGAAGAGCCGAACGAGATACAGCGCACTGTCATCGGAATCCTCACCCGCCTAATAATGCCGAAGGGCTCAGAAGTACACCCACACTTGGGTCTCTGAGCCCTTTCATCACGCACTGCATCTCTTCTCGTCCTTATCACTATTCCACATTCTGGTGAGTTATGCAGCTTTACCAAATAAAAGAATTTAAAAGGTCGTTAAACGTTAATTTAGTGATGTTAGCCCATTACTACCCCTATTATAGCAACTTCTAAAGATAATTTGAGTCTTATTTCCTGTTTAATTATATATTGCAGATACCTTGACAAAGGGTATCAACAATGTCAATACCCTTTTTACAATTCCAATTATTAGCCAAGAAGCCTCACTACAACTGTTAATTCACCCCCAGTTCTACGGCGCAATAGCATTAATAACATCTTGGCTAAGACTGTGAAACTGGGAAAGCCATTCCAGTCTCTCCTGTTTTAAATCCGCCGAGAGTACCTGCACCTGCTCTTCAGGGTAATAATTGTTTAGGTCAAACTGTCTCAAATCCAACCCGGGGATTTGAACCGGCACCTCATAGCCCCAGAACTTATCCTTCTTCCATACAATCTTATTACGGGCTATCATTTCCATTATCTTTACTGAGTCCTTTACCGTTATCTTTCGCCCTCTATCCGTCCCGCCTACTTTTCCCGTGTTCAGAATGAAACACTGTATGTCTGGGTTATTCCTCATGATATTGAGAAAGATATTGCCTTCCTCGTCTTTCGAACCAACAATAAAGGGGTTGGTGCCAACAACCCTCCGTGATTTGCCTGCCTCGGCGGGGTCACCGGCTGAGGTCTCCACTGACTCGCCCAGCATGAAGGCAGCCGCTGCCCATTCCGGGGTAAGGTGCACCACTGGGGGAAGGATGTCATAGCGTCTGTTGATAAATACCACAAAGTCGACCTTTCCTAAGTCAATTTCATTGTCAGTAAAGGCGATGTCTCGTCTCTTGACCATCGCTCGACCATTAGAGGTCAATGTAGTATCAAAGAAATCTACCTTACCTGTTTCTGGGTTCACTGAGACATTTTCCAGTATAGCCCGGGGGCTTATCGCCGCCGCATATAGTAGGGGCTGTGAGCCGGATTCCAGACCATCTGTCTTCAGATAGAAGGACTCCTCAGTGCCAATAGCACTGCCATCAGACCTTAGTATTACCACATCATCCTGGCGAATTACCACCCTCTCCGGGGCACGTAACCAGTGGGAATGACAAGAGAGCGAGGTCTTACCCGTGCCACTGAGACCGAAGAGGAGAAAGCCTTTGTCTACCAGCTTGTTGCCCTTGAACACTCGTATTATCTTACTAGCGGCATGAAGCCCAAGATTTCCTTCCGTCTTTGCCCAATACATCACCTGGCGCAGCATTGCCTTCTTAATCTCACCCTTATAGTCACTCCCTAGGCACAGCGTTTGACCTGATTCCGGGAAAACAAGGGTTTTCTTTTCTGGCCATTCCGGAACACTGATAGTTATGAAGTCAGGCTCACCCCCCTCGGGAGGGAACAGTGTATTACCCCACATTAGAGGGAGACGGGGATAGTCAGCAGTAACATACAAGCGGCAGTTTCTTTTAAAGCCCAGCGTATGACACATTACCCTGTCAAGCCTTATCATTTCTTTAGTTCTCAAATATCCCAGAACTCTGTGGACAAGCTGTACATCCTCCTGGTCAAGCTCACCCATCACTACCTCGGTAAACTTGGCAATTCTATTCCGAACTGCTGTAACCACTGAAAGGTTGCCGAACTCGGTTATAATTCCTCCCTGTTCCAGTGACCACTCCCTGAGCTTCTCCTCGGAGGGATTATCAATTATTCTTTTCGGCTTAAACTCTGCAGCAAAAACATCCTGCATACCAATACTCCTGATAAATTAAATAAAAATGGTCAATCTCAGTATAGCATATATTAGCTATGCGATGCTTTTCTAGTCACTGAATATCAGAATATGTGCTACAATAGATTGTAGCTTTCAATAAAGGGAATAACCAGCTTATGATTCGTGTGTGTCAACCGAGTGATGCCAGAAGGATGCATTCTATCATCAATGAGGCGGCTAAAGCCTACGAGGGGGTCATACCGGTTGACTGCTACCATCAGCCCTATATGCCTATGGGTGAGCTTGACCAGGAAATGAAACGAATGACCTTCTTCGGCTGGGAGGTAAACGGGGAGCTTGTTGGGGTAACGGGGTTTGAGCCGATTAAGGATGTTACCCTTATCCGCCACGCCTATATATTGCCTCAGTGGCAGAAACAGGGGATAGGCAGTAAACTATTAAATCACCTCAAGGGTCTGGTTACTACCTCTCGTCTGCTGGTGGGAACCTGGGCTGATGCTCGCTGGGCAATCACCTTCTATAAAAAGCACAGCTTTAAACTTATGCCTGATAAGGACGAGCTACTAAAAACCTACTGGGATATCCCACAGCGACAGATTGAGACCTCGGTGGTTTTGGGGTTAAATATAGATAATCAGGAGAAAGGTAGGAGAGCGAACCATGTCTTCACCAAAAACAAAGATACATTCTGAAGCTGAGATGGCACAGTTTATCAAGGAGGAAATCAAGGCATTTGCCCGTAACAGCCCCCTGAACCGTTTACCTGGCACGGATAACTATATTATTTTTGATGAGCCATTGGTGCAGTTCGCTGATGGTGATGACCCTCTCTTCACTGAATACAAGACCATCATTGACCCCACCCACCTCAACCCCCGCGAGGCGCTGGCAAAAGCCTATAGTAAAAGCCCTGAAGATATGCCGGCACGCCTCTCTGTTATCAGTTGGGTTTTGCCAATTGGGAGTAAGATTCGGGAGTCTAACCGCAGGCATAGCCTGACCCCGTCTCGCTTGTGGTTAAGGGGCTACGGGCATGGAGAGAACTTTAACCGAGCAATGCGAGCCCATGTGGTAAAGCTTCTCACTGAGATGGGTTATCTGGCTGTGGCGCCGGTATTGCAGCCCTACTTCAAAATGATGGAATACAGTAGCGAGAAGGGCTACTACTCAAACTGGTCGGAGCGGCACATCGCTTATGCTGCTGGACTCGGCACCTTCAGCCTTTCTGATGGCTTCATCACCGAGCGCGGCATTGCCCACCGTTGTGGGAGCGTGGCTACCAATCTTATACTGCCGGTCAGCCCAAGGACAGCCAAAAACCTGTACTCAAACTGTCTATTTTACATAAATAGTAAGTGTAAAGCCTGTATTGCTCGCTGTCCGGCTGGGGCTATCACTGAGAACGGTCACGACAAAACAAAGTGTCGGGAGTATATGAGCACTAAGTTTCACCACCTGCTGAACGAGTACACCGGTGGAGAAGAAGCCTGTGGGCTTTGCCAGACGAGGGTGCCCTGCGAATTCCGCAACCCAACAAAGAACTTAAACAGGGAAACAGCATAGCGGCAGATTGAAACTAGGGTGGGGATGATACTTAATTGCCCCTTTATGCTGGTATAAAGACACCGTCAAGTAGTTTGCAATAAGGTATATTTCAGCTATATTACTATCTCTCCCCACACCCCATCCCCGCTAATTTCCACCAGCTTTACCGGCACTAGCTTATTGGTTAAATCCTTGCTACTTTTAGTATATACCTTTATGTAATTGGGGGTGTGACCAGACCAGACGCCATCACCGGACTGCTTTTCCCATAATACGGGCATAGTCTTGCCCAAAAATCGCTGGCTGAAGTTTTGAGCGCTTTCTTTGGCTAAAGCCAGCATTTTCTGACTTCGCTGTTTTTTAACCTTATCACCAACAGGGTAGGGCATCTGGGCAGCTTGGGTTTCCTGGCGTGGCGAGTAAGGGAAAACATGAATTCGGGCAAATTCCAACTGCCGACAAAAATTATAGCTCTGCTCAAATTCTGCCTCAGTCTCACCGGGGAAGCCAACAATAATATCGGTGGTGATAGCCACCTCAGGTACTATACCCCGAATTAAAGATACCGCCCATTGATAATCACTGAGGGAGTATCGCCGCTTCATCCGGTTAAGCACCCCGTCACTGCCGCTCTGGAGGGACAGGTGAAAATGAGGGCATAGCCGCTTCTCATGCCATAGCCCAATAAGCTCAGGGGAAATCTCCTGGGGCTGGAGGGAGGATAGCCTTAACCTGGCTACATCAGTCTCAATTAAGATGTGCTCTAGTAACCTTTTTAGATTAACCCCATTATAGTTATACGAGCCAATCTTGGTCCCGGTTAATACCACCTCTTTGTAGCTGTTAGCCAGCCGGTGTCTAACCTCGGCAACAATTTGGTCAACGGGTAGGCTTTTCTCCCTACCCCGTACCATAGGCACAATACAGTAGGAGCAAAAATTATTGCATCCATCCTGAATCTTAATAAAGGCACGAGTTCTGAAAGTAGGGTAATAAGTAGGGGAGTCTTTACCGATAGAAGCTGGACTGCTTATGCAACCACATTCTTCCACCAGCCGGAGTAGATGTGGTTTTTCATCATTGCCCACGACAAGATTAACCCCCTCAATTTGAGCCAACTCCTGATGTGCTCGTTGCGCATAGCAACCGGTAGCAATAAGCAGGGCATCGGGGTTTCGGCGGTGAGCCATTCTGAGCAGGTGGCGAGATTTGCGGTCGGCAATATGAGTAACAGTGCAGGTATTTAATATATAGATATCAGCCTTATCCACCGAAGGTACCACCAAATACCCTGCCTCAGCCAATTGTTTAGCCAAAAGCTCAGTCTCGGCTTGATTGAGTTTACAGCCTATACTATCTAAGGCTACTGTTGTACTTCCGTTCCTTTGGCTCACCTTACACCCCTACCTCTAGACTGACTAGCTGACCACACAGGTATTATACCAAAGGCAAGCTATCCTTGCAGATAAGCTCAAATTATGGTAAAAATATATAACTAACCTTTATCAAAGGTAGGTTGAAAGAGATAAACTCCGCTAAAGGTAATTCCCTTTCTTTTAGTGAGAGGGAAGGAGAGGGCATTGACAAATACTTCCGATAATAGAGTTGTGGTTACCGGCATAGGTATCCTGTGCCCACTTGGTCTGGATATCCTTGCTACCTGGGAGGGGCTTATCGCCGGCAAGTCTGGCATTGATTACATTACCCTATTTGACGCCGAGCCTTTTGATACCAAGTTTGCTGGCGAGGTAAAGGGCTTTGAGCCTACTAATTATATCAACCGCAAGGATGCCCGCCGCATGGACCGCTTTACTCAACTGGCAGTAGCTGCCAGCTTGCAGGCAGTGGAGGAAGCTGGGCTGCAAATTAATTCCATGAATCAGGATAATATCGGCGTTATAGTTGGCAGCGGGATTGGTGGTCTAACTACCTTATTTGAACAAATTAGAGTGCTACTGGAAAAGGGGCCGGGTAGAGTGAGCCCATTCTTAGCGCCAATGATGATATCCGATATGGCTGCCGCCCAGGTATCAATTGCGCTGGGAGTGAAAGGACCAAATCTTTGCACCACTTCAGCCTGCTCCAGCGGCTCAGATGCCATAGGGGCTGCTTACGAACTTATTAAGCATGGTGATACTCAGGCGATGATAGCCGGCGGCACTGAGGCAATAATAAACCCAGTAGGTGTTGCCGCCTTTAATGCCCTAAAAGCCATCTCAACAAGAAACAGTGAGCCAAAGCTAGCTTCCCGTCCCTTTGATAATGAGCGTGATGGCTTTGTTATTAGTGAAGGAGCTTGCCTTCTTGTCTTAGAAAATCTTGCTCATGCCCAAAAGCGGGGGGCTAATATTCTGGCTGAAATTCTTGCCTACGGAGCCAGTGCTGACGCCTACCATATTACCCAGCCTGATGAAAATGGGGAGGGTGCCGCCAGGGCTATGCAAGTGGCACTTAATAAAGCTGGGCTGGCTACTACCGAGGTTGATTATATTAACGCTCATGGCACAGCTACGCCACTAAACGACAAAATGGAAACCATAGCTATAAAGACTGTGTTTGGCAATAATGCCTACCACATTCCGATAAGCTCCACCAAATCAATGATGGGACACCTCATTGGCGGTGCCGGTGCTGTTGAGGCAGCGATATGTATTATGGTTATCCAGCACGGGATCATACCACCAACGATAAATCTTACCCACCCTGACCCTGAATGCGATTTAGATTATGTGCCTAATGTAGCCCGCCAGGCCAAGGTTACCACCGCTCTATCTAATTCCTTTGGCTTTGGTGGTCATAATTCAGTTCTAGTCTTCCGACGGTACTCTGAGAGGTAAGTTTGAACCATTGTCGTTGGAATCTTCTACCGCCTGTTCCAGACAAACACCTGACTACCCTATCTGACTTTCCCCCACTAATAGTTCAGCTCCTATATAATCGTGGTCTCACTGAGCCATCCCAGTTAGAAATATTCATTACTAGTGACAAACGCCTGTCAGGTAATCCCTTCCTACTATCTGATATGCACCAGGCAGTAGCCAGGATTTACCGAGCCTTGCTCTCTGGGGAAAATATTGCCATCTACGGAGACTTTGATGTTGATGGCATTGTCGGGACCGCACTACTAGCCCAGGGCTTATCAACTCTCGGCGGTAAGGTCACCCCTTACATACCACATCGCCTTACTGAAGGCTATGGACTTAAAACAGCCGCTCTAGAAAATCTTTACCGGGAAGGTATTAGCCTGGTCATTACCGTTGATTGCGGAATTACTACCCTGCCTGAGGTTAAGAAGGCAAGAAGGATGGGGCTTGATATAATTATTACCGACCACCATACCCCCCTGCCTGAAATCCCCCCTGCCATCGCTATTATTAACCCCAAACTGCCTAATTCAAACTACCCTTTCTCAGAATTAGCTGGTGTCGGGGTAGCCCTCAAGCTCCTTCAAGCTCTGTTTCAGGGTATGGGCAAAGAGGAGCTGCTGGATGAACTAATAGACCTGGTAGCCTTGGGAACTATAGGCGATATGATGCCTCTAGTGGGGGAAAACCGATATCTGGTTAAACAAGGGCTGAGGCTAATTAATACCACCCCCCGCCTTGGAGTTAGGGAAATGGTAACCCAGGCTGGTTTAAACATCGGCAGCCTTGACGCAGGAAGCATCTCCTGGGTTTTAGCCCCACGCCTAAACGCTGCTGGCAGATTGGAACATGCCATGTCCAGCTATAAATTGCTGATGACAAACTCGCCACAGGAGGCACATACACTAGCTATATGGCTGGAGGGGAAAAACACTGAACGACAAAAGCTAACAGCTAAGGCTCTAGCCAAAGCCAGAGAGCAAATATTAGCTAAGGGAATTTCACCACTGCTATTAGCCAGTGATAAGGACTGTCCTGTCGGTATCGTCGGGCTAGTAGCTGGTAGGTTGTCAGAAGAATTCTACCGCCCGGCTATTGTTATCAAAACCGGCGAACAGGTAAGTACCGGTAGTTGTCGTAGTATCCCTGAGTTTAATATCATCCTCGCCCTAAATCAGTGTAGTAGTCTATTCACTCAGTTTGGCGGACACTCACAGGCAGCCGGTTTTACCCTGCCGACTAAGAATTTGCCTCGCTTTCAACAAACGCTTTCTCAGTTAGCTGCTACCCAACTGGCGGGAGTTGACCTTTACCCCCACTTGGACATTGATGCTGAGGTTGTGCTGCCTGACCTCAGCGGAGGTACTTTGCAAATCATTCAACAGCTAGCCCCCTTTGGTCAGGGCAATCCTGCCCCTATTTTCCTTAGCCGTCGGGTAAGGGTTATTGACTGCCACACTATGGGTAATAATGGGGAGCACCTAAGAATGAAACTGAAGCAGGGTAGCACTATGTGGGATGGGGTGGGCTTCAGGTTGGGTAACCATCAAGCTGAAATATCCTCACCCCTTGATATTGTCTACAACCTAGAAATAGACCGCTGGGGTGGGGAAGAAAGGCTCCGACTCAATATCTTAGACTTTGCCCCAGCTAGATAGCAAGACTACGAGAGACACAATCCTTGATACTATTCAACTGAGAGCCAAAATAGAAGCCCTGATAGGAATCTTAACCATTAGTAAGGGATATTTAGAAAGCAAGGTTGAAGCACAACAGGAGAAAATATAAAAGGCAAAGAATGCTATAATAAGTTAGGAGGTGTCTGATGGGTATAAAGCTTTCAAATTCAATTTTCGTAATAGATTCTCACACGGCAGGTCAGCCAACTAGGATTGTTGTCGGTGGCTTACCCAAAATACAGGGCGAGTCGGTAGCGGAACAAAGAGATTACGTCAGAAGCAAGCTGGACTACATCCGGACTCTTTTGTGCCAGGAGCCTCGGGGACACCCAGGTATGTACGGAGCGATACTGACAAAGCCGGGCAATAAAGAGGCTGATTTTGGTATGATTTTCTACGACAATATAGGTTACGATGACATGTGCGGTCATGGCACTATAGGGATAACTACTGCGCTCATTGAAACGAACATGGTTCCTTGGGAAGAACCTACTACAGAAGTAAAATTAGAAGCACCGGCAGGTCTAATCCGAGTAAAAGCAAAGGTTACGGACGGCAAAGTAAAAAGTGTTTCCTTGGTAAATGTACCGGCATTTCTATACAAAAAGGATGTAACTATTGGTGTTCCCGGCTACGGGGAGGTTAAGGGAGATATTGCTTTCGGGGGGAACTGGTACTTCTACGTGAACGCAAAGGATATTGGGCTTAGAGTGAGGTCGGAAAATGTTGATGATTTGAATAAAGCTGGTAGCGCGATAAGAAATGAATTTAACAAGCAATTTGAATTAGTGCACCCGACAGACCGCAATATATCGAGAAAACTACTTGGTGTTTCCTTTATAGACTCACCTGTCAAAAATAAAGACGCAGACCAAAGTAACGCAATGGTAATAGGGAGATTGGTTGATAGGTCTCCTTGTGGCACTGGGACATGCGGCCGAATGGCTGTTTTGTTCACGAGAAACAAATTGGGGCTCAATGAAGATTTTGTCAATGAGAGTATTACTGGTTCAACATTTCTTGGTAGGTTAATTGAGAAAACCAAAGTTGGTGAATATCCAGCGGTTGTGCCTGAAATTACGGGAAGCGCTTACATTACCGGATTTAACCATATTATTTTAGACCCGGACGACCCCATTGGCTCCAAGGGTTTTCTACTCGGTGAAAAAATTTAAGTGGCTTGATTATTGAACAGAACTCTCGGTTTTTACCCACCGTGCCTTATAAACCAGCCAGAAAATAGCAATGACGAGCACGATTAAGCCTATTACCTGGGCCTGCTGTAACCCAAGGAGGAAGGGCGTTCCCTCCCGCAGGAAACTAATGCCAACCCGCCATGATGAGTATATACCAAGATAGATGAGAAATAGTGAGCCATCAGGCTTGAACCGCCCCCTTAGCTTGAATAATACACCAAAAACTATCAGATTGAATATAATCTCATAAATCTGTGTGGGGTGAATAGGTATGCCGAGGGGGGCATAGCTATTAGGATTAGTATAAACTACGCTCCACGGTAACCAAGTCGGTGCTTTTATCCCATAACAGCAGCCATTTATAGTGCAGCCTACTCTACCGATAGCCTGAGCCAGTATGATACCGGGTGCTAACAAATCAGCAAAGTAGCCGAACCGGAAATTGCTGAACTTACTATAAACCCAGATACCCAGGGCAGCGCCCAAGACAGCACCATAGATAGTGAGACCTTCAGCGTTAATTATCTGTCCGAGGTTCTGGCTATAATAATCCCATCTATCAATAACATGAAGCAACCTTGATACTACTATCCCTGATGGGATGCCTATCACTGCTGCCGTAAGGACAGTATCATAAGAAACATTGGCTCCCTTTCTCACCTGCCACAATGTCCACAATATGAGCACCAAAATGGCTAGGGCAACCATGATGCCATACCATCTAACATTAATTGAGCCTATAGTGAAGGCTACAGGGTCTATACTTATTTCAATCATCATTCCTCCAACAAATTGAATATGTTTATTAACCCCTTCCCTTTTATTGCGATAACAACCCCTCAAGCAGCATTTGGGCTGCCTTTTTATCCAGAGGCTTATTATTATTGCCGCACTTCGGTGATTGGATACAGCTAGGACAGCCATCCTGACACTGGCACTCTGCAATTGCCTTCAGCGTAGCCTGCCATAATTCCACCACTAAGTCAAAACCCTTCTCGGCAATGCCGATGCCACCGGGATAGGCATCATAAATAAATATCTGGGCTTTCCCTGTATCAGGATGGAACGGAGTGGATATGCCACCAATATCATTACGGTCACACAGGGCAAACAAGGGAAGGATACTGATAGCGGCATGCTCAGCAGCATGTAATCCGCCGGCGAAGTCCAGTTGCTTCTTAACCAGTCGGTTAGTAACCTCTGGGGGCAGGTCAAACCACAGGGCAATAGTAGGAAAGTGGCAGGGCGGCAGATTCAGGGGCTCCTCTCCAATTACCTCCTCGGTAAATTGTGCCTTCTTCCTGAAGCCAACCACGGTAGTAGTAACCTCTACCTCGCCTAAATATACCCTTGTCTGCCCACAACTCTTTTTGTGGAGTACCTTGACAATGCGCAAATCGGTGATTTCCTTAGCCTGAGTATAGTAAGAAGCTGTGGTCGGCTCTGCATAGGCAGTTCGGTTAGCCAGGTCAAGCTCGGTGACCAGATATGACTCCCCCTGATGGAGGTAGATAGCCCCGGGATGCACTCGGGAAAAAGCAATACTAGCCTCTATAGTCTCCAGTAAGGAGTTAGTTGAGGTATCTAGCAGAGCAAAATTTTCCCCTGATGTGGAACGAATATTGATGCTTTGAGCTGGGTAGGCGATAGCTGGTGAAAGATACCACTTGCCATTGCTTTCCCGGAGTAAGCCATGCCTTTCCAGCTCTGCCCTTTCCCGGCTTAAGGCAGAACCAAAAAATCTCTCATCACCACTACCAAGTGGTAATTCCCAGGCAGCACACAATAGATGGCCTCTTAAAATATAGGGGTTATCGGGGTTAACCAGAGCATTCTCAAAGCTCTTCTGAAAAAAGTAGCCAGGATGGCGCATAAAATACTGGTCCAGAGGATTATCCAGACCGATAAGAAAGCTCAGAGACCTGTCTTTACCTCTGCCGCTCCTACCTGCCTGTTGCCAGGTGCTGGCAATACTTCCCGGATAGCCAGTAAGCACCGTTGCCTCTAGGTCACCAATATCTATGCCTAACTCTAAAGCGGTAGTGGCAACTACTGCTAAAAGCTGTCCACTAAATAGCTCCCGCTCTATTTGACGCCGCTCCTGGGGGAGATAACCAGCCCGGTAAGCCTTGATTTGCTTTGCCAAGGCTGGATTGACCTCGGCTAACCTCCGCCTTGAATAAGTATAAATAAGCTCAGTTAGCCGACGAGTATGAGCAAAGGTCAAACTGCGGATATTATGGCTCACCAATTCAGTAAGTAAGCTTGTAGCTTCACTATTAGCGCTGCGTCGGACACTCCTTGCCGCATCTATGATTGGAGGATTCCAAAAAATAAAATCCTTGCCCCCATGAGGAGAGCCATCATTACTAACCACCTCAAAAGGCAAACCTACCAGCCTTTCTGCATGCTCGCCAGGATTAGCTATAGTGGCTGAGCAGCAAATGAATTGAGGACTTGACCCATAGAGTTGACATAACCGGCGCAGGCGATGTAACACACAGGCGACATGCGAACCAAAAACACCACGATAGATATGGGCTTCATCTACTACCACATACCTCAAGTGCTTTAATAGCCTTGACCAGGATTGATGATTAGGCAATATCCCAATATGGAGCATATCGGGATTGGTAAGTATTATCCTGGCTCGTTTCCTTATCTCAGACCGTTCAGCCTGTGGAGTATCGCCATCAAAGGTAGCCAGCTCCCCCAGCTTAAATAAGCGGGGGCAGAATAGCTCCAGTAAACCACGCAACTGGTCCTGAGCCAAGGCTTTAGTTGGGAAGAGGTAAAGGGCGCGGCTAAACCGTTCCGTTAAAAGTGCCTCTAATACGGCAATGTTATAGCACAAGGTCTTACCACTGGCACTTGAGGTTGCCACCATCACATTCTTGCCCTGTCGGGCATAATTTATAGCCTCGGCTTGGTGGATATAAAGAGGTAATAGCCCGTGCTTATTGATGCAATCTTGAAGACTACTAACTAGAGGCCTGTCTAATTCAGCACAATTGGCGTCACGGGGTGGAATATGCTCAATATGGACAATCTGACCGCTATAGGAAGGCTGAGTGGTAAGATGATGAAGGAAGACCGAGGTATCCATTATGGCTCCCCTAGCTAAACAGGTAGAATCTCAATTTCGTAGTTAAGTATCTCTACCTCAAAACGACTGTTAGTAATAAAGCCCACCACCTTTGATAGGACTTTGTTAGTATACCGCTTATTATTGCTAACGCAACAAATCCCCAACGTAGCCAATTGCCACAAATCCTGGTCGTCAACCTCGGCAATGGAAACATTGAATTTATTCTTTACCTGGGTAGTAATGGATTTCAATACCTGTCGCTTACCCTTAAGGGATAGATTTTCAGGTAAACGAAGGCTCATCCTACATACACCAACATTCATGACAATATAGAGTCGCTAATAACCTGCTGAATTAAGTTTAGCTTGCCCAAAAGCGCTGCCTAGAAATACTGGTGACTCAGGTGAGAAAGAGAAATAAGTTGCAGATTTCTACAAAGCAAAACCTAAGCAGCCTCTCGCTGCTTAGCGTAGCACTCGCGGCAATAGACGGGGCGCCCTTCCCTAGGCTCAAAAGGTACTGTGGTTTCTTTGCCACAATCAGCACACACTACAGAAAACATCTGTCGTGGCTGATTATAGCTACCGCGGCGGTCTTTTCGGTTAGCAACTCGGCATTCCGGACAGCGACTAGGTTCATTTTGTAATCCGTGCGATAAATAGAACTCTTGCTCGCCGGTGGTAAAAATGAACTCTTGCCCACAATCACGGCACACCAGGGTCTTGTCTGCCAGAGCCATTACTGCACCTCCTTTAGTATTTTGTTACCCCTTGTCTCCGATGCAGTCTCCTGGCTCCCAAACCCTTTGCTGAATCGCCATAACTTCTAATCCTATTTACCTCAGGATCCCCCTACCCTAAACACAGTTCAAGCTAAGAAACAACACTGAACCAAGGTATCTAATGTAATCTTTACTATATACCATCCGAGTGAGCAAGTCAAGGCTAAAAATAGCCCCATATGAATTTACAGTTACCTAGACTTATGTTATAATCTTTCGGGGTATCGGAAAGAATACAAGTTTAGTAAAGAACAAGAGGCGCAACTTGGACAAAGAAAAGAAGATGGACATAATCAACGAATTTGAGTTACATAAAGGAGACACAGGCTCGACTGAGGTTCAGATAGCCCTGCTTACAGATAGGATAAACCAGTTGACAGGGCACATGGCGGCTAATCGCCATGATTACAGCACACAACGCAGTTTACTTAAGCTGGTCGGACACCGAAGACGGTTATTAGCTTACCTGAGCAAAGAAGATGTAGCCCGCTATCGCAGCTTGATTACTAGGCTTGGTCTACGCAAGTAAAGCCTTTAATAAGGAGGAGTTGTTGTTAAAATCTCATTCTTTTGAGTGTGAGGTTGGGGGTAGAGTCCTTACTATAGAGACGGGAAAACTCGCCGGGCAGGCGAGTGGAGGAGTAACTGTTCGCTATGGAGACACTGTGGTTCTGGTTACTGCTTGCGTTAGCAATGAACCACGAGAGGGAATAGATTTTCTACCATTAACCATTGATTATGAAGAAAGACTATATGCTGTCGGCAAGATTCCAGGTGGCTTTATCAGGAGAGAAGGACGCCCCAGCGAAGAAGCAACCTTAGCTAGTCGGCTTACCGACCGCCCCCTGCGTCCGCTTATGCCTAAGGGGTGGCGTAATAATATTCAGCTTATAATTACCGTCCTTTCTGCTGACCAGGAAAATGACCCTGATATTCTAGCTGTCATCGGCGGCTCAGCTGCTTTATCAATATCAGAGGTACCATTTGAAGGCCCAGTGAGTGCTGTTCATATTGGCTATTTTAATGACGAGCTAATATTAAATCCAACATTAGCCCAGCTTGAAAGCAGCCTGCTAGACCTCGTTGTAGCCAGTACCAGAGAAGCAGTAGTAATGGTAGAAGCGGGGGCTAGCGAGGTTTCGGAGGATATTGTTGCCCAGGCTATTAAATTCGGTCATGAAGTAAACCAAGATATTATTAAGCTCCAGGAGCAGCTCCAGCAGGCTTGCAGTAAACCCAAGATGGAATCCCCTATCGCTGAGGCTAATCCCGATATAATAACAGCGATTTCACCCATCGTTGATAAAAAGCTTACCCAGGCCTTAAGCACATCAGCCAAACCACAGCGTGAACAGATACTCAGCGATTTGCAGAAGGAGCTAGTGGACAGCCTTGGAGAGTCATTCCCTGAGGAAGATATACTCTCTGCTTTTCAAACCAAGGCTAGAACTGGAATAAGAACTAATATCCTTGATAAGGCACAGCGTATTGATGGTCGTGGACTTAAAGATATCCGACCCATTAGTTGCGAAGTAGGACTTCTACCGCGGACTCATGGCTCAGCCCTATTCACCAGGGGAGAAACACAAGTGCTGACAATCACTACATTGGGTCCTATCAAGAAAGAGCAGCAACTTGATGGGCTGGGTATAGAGGAGACCAAACGCTTCATCCACCACTACAATTTCCCCCCCTTCTCCACTGGTGAGGTAAAGCGTGTAGGTACACCCGGTCGCCGTGAAATTGGACACGGTGCTCTGGCAGAGCGAGCTATTATTCCTGTGCTGCCGAAGGATGAAGATTTCCCCTATACCATTCGCCTTGTCTCTGAGGTTCTTAGCTCCAGCGGCAGTACATCTATGGCTAGTGTTTGCGCTAGCAGCCTATCCCTGATGGATGCTGGAATACCAGTAAAGAGAGCAGTAGCCGGCACAGCTATGGGCTTGGTCACTGATGAGACAGGTAACTACGCTATTTTGACTGATATTGAGGGCATAGAGGATGCTTATGGTGATATGGACTTTAAGGTAGCTGGCACTACTGAGGGCATTAACGCTCTGCAGCTAGATACTAAGCTCAAGGGTATAAGTTTGGAGATTATAGAAAAGGCGCTGTATCAGGCTAGAGAGGCTCGCCTATCTATTCTGGAAATAATGCAGCAAACAATCAGCTCCAGCCGACCTGAACTCAGCCGATATGCGCCGCGAATGCATAAAATAATGATTGACCCTGATAAAATTGGTAGTGTAATCGGCACCGGAGGTAAAACAGTCAGGTCAATAATTGATGAAACCAAAACAACCATTGATATTAACAATGATGGCACAGTGATTATCGGCTCACCTAGTGAGGAAGCAGCCTGCAAGGCTATCGAAATCATAGAAAGTCTAACCAGGGAAGTAGAAATCGGCAGTGTCTATACCGGAAAAGTAACCCGCCTGATGAACTTCGGTGCCTTTGTTGAAATCTTGCCTGGTAAGGAAGGATTGGTTCACATTAGCGAACTGGCTGACTATCGGGTAGATAAGGTTGAGGATGTTGTTAAAGTGGGCGATGAGATTATGGTTAAAGTACTTGATATTGATAATATGGGTCGGATAAACCTGTCACGACAAGCTGTGTTTGAAAAGCTGTCTCAGATGCCTGGGGCGAGGGTAAAGGATTCATCATCTACCGACTACCCTTTTAAAAGACAAAGTCAGGCTCGTTCCCCTATGAATAAGCGGTATCAAAAGAAGTGAATCAGTGGAAGAGAAAAATGACTCGCATAGCCGAGAGTGCTATATGCCAGGTGTTATACTAGCCATTAAGGAAGTAGGCAGGAATGAAGGGCTAGTCTATGGTCTAGATACTCTGCTTGGTTTACAGGGGGGGAGGTAATGGGGGGGTATAGACTGGCTATTGTCGGTGCCACCGGACTGGTAGGACAGGAGTTCATCAAGGTCCTAGAGCAACGTAACTTCCCTGTTGACTCAATTCAGCTTTTAGCCTCAGACCGTTCAGCAGGTAAGAGGCTATTTGTCACTCACCAGGAGATTGAAGTCAAAGAGACTGTTCCCGAGTCCTTTAAAGGAATAGATATTGCCCTCTTCTCGGCTGGGGCTGAGGTTAGTCGCTACTTCTCACCTATAGCTGCTCAATCAGGGGCAGTAGTTATTGATAATAGCTCCGCTTTTAGAATGATGCCTACAGTCCCTCTGGTAGTACCTGAGGTCAACCCCGAAGACATTAAGTGGCATAAGGGGATTATAGCTAATCCAAATTGCTCCACTATTCAAATGGTAGTGGCTCTACACCCGCTACACAAGGTTAATCCTATCAGGCGCATTATCGTCGATACCTACCAGGCAGTGTCAGGCACAGGTTCACCAGCAGTGGACGAGCTAACAGCACAAGCCAAGCAGGTACTGGATGGGCAAACCACTATCCCCCATGTTTATCCTCATCAAATCGCCTTCAATGTGCTGCCAGAAATAGATGTTTTCCTCGATAATGACTACACTAAAGAAGAATGGAAGCTGGTGGAAGAAACAAGGAAAATAATGCATGCTGATGATATAGCCATTTCGGCTACCTGTGTGCGAGTTCCGATATTTACCGGGCATAGTGAGGCGGTCAATATAGAGTTCTCTCAACCTATGCCTCCCGACAAGGCACGGCGTATCCTTGCCCAAGCCCCAGGGGTTAAGGTATTAGATGACCCGGCGGTTAGTCTTTATCCTCAGCCGTGGTCAGCAGCCGGCACCGATGAAGTTTTTGTCGGACGCATTCGTAAAGATGCTTCCCACCCCAATGGCTTAATTATGTGGATTGTGGCTGACAATCTGCGAAAGGGAGCTGCCCTAAACGCTGTCCAGATTGCTGAAGAAATGGTCAAAAGAGATTGGATACATCCCTGGAGGTAGAAGATGGAAAAGCTGGGACGATTGCTGACAGCAATGGTAGCCCCGTTCAATATCGGGCCAAAGTCTTTAGCCTTTATTACTAAACAGGGGTAATAGAGGTTATTTACCCGCTTGTGGTGAGGTTGATAAACAGCTCTACAAGATAGGCATCTTCTCGATGGTCTGCTCCCGTCTCGGTCCTACACAGATGAGATTAACCGGACTAGAAATAATTTCTTCTAACCTGGATACATATTGGCGAGCCTCAACAGGCAACTGCTCAAATTGCCGAATATCAGTGATGGGGCTCTGCCACCCGGGTAGTTCCTCATAGATAGGCTGACACCTATCTAAAGCAGCTATATTACTTGGAAAGTAATCAATCGTTTGCCCCTCCAGTTTATAGCCCACACATATCTTCAGGAGAGGAAAGGTATCAAGAATGTCAAGGCGGGTAATTGCTGCCCCGGTAAAGCCGTTAATTCGGGTGCTGAAGCGAGCGGCAACAGCATCAAACCAGCCACAGCGGCGAGGCCTACCAGTAGTGGTGCCATACTCGTGAGCCCGTTCCCGAATCAGGTCACCGGTATCATCCTTTAGCTCAGTAGGCATGGGGCCACTACCAACCCTGGTGCAGTAAGCCTTAAACACACCCAGAATACGATTAATCCTGGTAGGGCTCACACCACTACCTAAACAGCCTCCCCCCGCCAGCGGCGAAGAGGAGGTAGTATAGGGATAGGTGCCAAAATCGGGGTCTAGCAATGTCCCCTGGGCTCCTTCTAATAGAACCAGCTCCCCCCTAGCCAACGCTTCCTCAAGCATTATAGTTGTCTCCCGAATATAAGGAGCCAGGCGCTCCCCATACTGACAATACTGATTATATACTTCATTGAAGGATAGAGGGCTAACCCGGTAAACTTTGGTCAGGATAATGTTCTTATAGTCAAGTATAGAGCGAAGTCGCTCTAGTAATACCTCTTTATCTAAAAGGTCGCTGGTTCTAATACCTAACCTAGCAGCTTTGTCAGCAAAAGCAGGACCTATGCCCTTCTTGGTTGTTCCCAGTGCCTTTCCACCTCGTGACTTCTCCTCTAAACCGTCAAGAAGAAGGTGATACGGCATAACCAGGTGAGCCCGGTCACTGATAACTAGCCTGCTGGTATCCACGCCACGCTGGTTAAGCTGGTCTATCTCATCAATTAGCACAGCCGGATTAATCACCATACCATTACCAATAATGCAGATAACGCCGGAAGAAAAAATACCTGAAGGGATAAGGTGCAGCCCAAACTCACCGTAGGGATTAACTACAGTATGCCCAGCATTATCACCACCAGAAAAACGGACTACTATCTTTGCTTTCTCAGCGAGCAGGTCGACCACTTTGCCCTTCCCCTCATCCCCCCATTGAGCTCCAATAACAGCAATAACTGGCATTATTCCCCCCTATAAGCTAATATCAACATAAAGATAAAAGGAGCTAAAAGCTACCTAGTTTTTGTTTGTTGCCACACATAAAATAATCTCTGCCCGGCGGTAAAAAAGCTGAATGCTGCAATAATAGCCAAGGCGACAATTAAGGCATAACTAATTTGACTCAGCAAAAGGCCCAGCGCCAGAACAATGACCCTCTCGGTTCGAGTAAATAATCCCACCTGACACTTCAGACCCAATACCTCTGCCTTGGCTCTGACATAGCTTACTAACGGTACACTGATTAAAGCCAGGCAAACAAGCAATATCCCCACCGTAGGCTGACTAGTGGAGAATAAGTAGAATATTAAAACGCCAAGGAGCACCACTGCGTCGGATAAACGGTCAAGCGTAGAGTCAAGGACAGCACCAGAGAAAGTAGCCTGATTAGTGCGGCGAGCCAGCGCCCCATCTAGCATATCAAAAAAACCAGCAATAAGCACCACAAAGCCAGCAGCAAAAAGGTGTCCTATACCGATAAGCGCCGCAGCACCAATAGCCAGCAAAAAACCAAGCCAAGTTATAGTACAAGGTGTTATGGATGTCCTCGCCAGGAGCCGTGCTACTGGCTCGGTAAGATAATGGCCTACAACATTACGGGTTTCGGATAAATTTACCATTGCTTCTATAAGATAATCCCGGCTAACCCTTTCAAGTCAAATTGAGGTAGCATTGAACTCCGTAGATTGTTTCCCCCACGGGGGCTCACTGAGTATCCTGAAATAATAATTTAATACCTTTTGAGCAAGGTGTTCCCAGTTATAGTCTTGAGCTTTGCGCTTCCCCATGGCTCCCATCTGTTGCCGGAGTGGCTTATCTCTCATAAGAGAAAGTAGAGCTTGAGCTAACTCTTTAGCATCTCTTGGTGGTACTAATAGCCCCTCAACGCCATGAGTTACTACGCTGGCATAACCTTCTATATTTGAGGCAACAATCGGAGTGCCGATAGCCATAGCCTCAAGTAGAATAATACCAAAGCTTTCCCGTCCTGTGGCTGGCGCACAAAAAATATCAGCCGTCTTATAATACCTGGGTAATTCATCATAAGCTACATGACCTGTAAAAACAACATCCTCTAATCTGCTTTGCCTTACCTGCTTCTCATACTTGTGACGCAGTCTAATACCAGGACCAACTATAATAAGTCGTGAGTTGGGAATCTCTTTCTTAACTTGCTGATAGGCTTTAAGCAGATAGTTTAACCCCTTTCGCTTCTCCAGACGACTAACGAATAGGATATTTATTTTCCCATCGCAGAACCTATCAATTGGGGGTACATTGGGCGAGAAGTGCTCTAAATCTATGCCGTTAGGAATAATATTATAGTATCCAGGAACATACTTATTGGCAAACTCCATAGCTGACTTTGACACGGCAATCTTACCATGGAGCTTGCGCATCCGTTTCTTTATCATAATAGTGCTGATAGGTTTGCCAAAATTATAGCCGGGGCTGCCGCGGCAAGCATGAAAGGTGCCCACATTGGCTGTATTTGAAAATCTAAGCACGGCACTACATAGCATAGGCATAAAGGGCTCATGGAGGTGGATAATATCAAAATTCTCCTGGCTAAGTACAGCTTTTATTCTGGAGGCTAGTCTGAGGGATAGGCTAATACGAGCAATAGAACCACTCACTGGAACAGGTCGAGGTTTACCTATAGGGATAAACTTGTCACCGAAAACAGAAACAGCACGAGATACCGGAGCAATAACCTTAACCTCGTGACCCACCTTGGTAAGGTAACGCTCAAGGCAAAAAATATGATTAGTTACACCACCGGGGTAAGCAAAGTCATAAGGAGAGACTAATGCTATCTTCACCAGTAGCTACTTAAAACCTCCCTGCAGGTTCACTCAGACGGTTTCTCCTCCTTGATTTGCTGAGCACTACTAATGAACTCCCCCACCATCTGACGAGCCTCATCATCGGTATACTGAATAGGTGGTGATTTCATAAAGTAAGCTGAAGGAGCTACCAGCGCCCCCTTTAATCCTCGGTCTAAGGCAAGTTTACAGCATCTTATAGCGTCAATGACTACCCCTGCTGAGTTGGGGCTATCCCACACCTCAAGCTTTAGCTCCAGGTTCAGAGGAACATCACCGAAGGTTCGTCCTTCCATCCTGATATGGCAAAACTTACGGTCAGTTAGCCAAGGGACATAATCACTGGGACCAACATGGATATCATCAGGGTCAAGCTTGTAATCCAGTTGAGAGGTAACCGAGGTAGTCTTAGATATCTTCTTAGACTCAAGGCGCTCACGCTCTAGCATATTAAGGAAGTCAGTGTTACCGCCAAAGTTCAACTGATAAGTTCGCTCCAGCTTAACCCCCCGGTCTCTAAACAGCCTGGTCAATACGCGATGGACAATAGTGGCGCCAACCTGAGATTTTACATCATCCCCAATAACTGGAAGCCCTCTCTCAGTAAAGCGCTCCTGCCAATACCTCTCTCGGGCGATAAAAACAGGAATGCAGTTAATAAAGCCGCAGCCAGCCGCCAGCACCTGCTCAATATACCACTTGGTCGCCTCTTCGCTACCAACGGGCAAATAATTAAGCACCACATCGGTCTGGGTTTTCTTAAGGGTTTTAACTATATCGGCGGTTGGTCCCTCCGCTTTTTGTATTATCTGGGAAAGATACTTGCCCAAGCCATCGTGGGTCATACCCCTCTGAATTTTAACCCCTGTGGTCGGCACCTCACCAAACTTGAAGGTATTGTTTGGTGGAGTAAAAATTGCCTGTGCCAGGTCTTTGCCAACCTTGTTCTTATCAATATCAAAGGCAGCCACAAAGTTAATATCGCTTATATGGTACCCCCCCAGATTAACATGCATAAGCCCAGGCACGAACTCAGTCTCTTTCGCCTTCTTATAGTAATAAACACCCTGAATTAGTGATGAGGCACAGTTTCCTACTCCTATTATGGCTACATTTATATTACCCAAAGCCCGACTGTTCTCCTTTCTAACAATAAAAGGCTACTGCCAAAGGCTTGCTCAACTTACCCTCAATACCGAAATTACAAACTAAGCTATTACTATAACTCATAAGAAGTGGCAGAAAGTCTATAATTTGCAAACTAGTCTATGCCTTGGCTGGTCAAACTGGGATACCCTAGCCCTCCTACCTTAAACAAGCTATCCTGACACTGCCGCAACAGCTCTCATTAAACAATAGACACACCACCTCTCTAGCCACTAAGTAGGAGCTTCTTCTAAACTGTGACACCTATAATCAACAGGGTTTAATTATACTGTGTAAGGTGAATATAAACTACTATTTAGCCCAACCCAGAAGCTACCTACTGAGGTGCACCATTCCTTCAGCACCGGTGGAATGGACTGCTAGTTAGCCTTGACCGATTCTAAATACCTTAGTTCCACAACTTGGGCAAACCCCTCGAGTAGCCGGTCTCCCATTTTTCAAGGTAACACGCTGCGGATCCCTTATCTCTACCTTCTTTTTACACTTAAAACAATACGCCTGCACTTCTTGCTACCCCCTTTCTGATATTATTTGAACTATATCCTTATTATAAGCAAGCTGTCAAGCCTTTTACATACTTTATTTACCAAAAAGGAATTTAGTTGCCTATCAGCTATGGGCTGGCTACAGGAAAATCTTCTCCGGTTGCCACTGCCCTCTTTCAGGATTGAAGCGTAGTAGACCTAAGAAGCAACCATCAGGGGTGTAGACACGGCAGCGATTTTCAAGGGAAGACCAGGCTAAGCTATTATCATTTCCCATAACCAAGGGACGCCCATTTCTTAAAACCAGCCCCGTATCATCACTGACGACCATAGCTGTCCAATTTAAAAGTATAATATCTATGGGATAAACAAAGTGTCGCCAGTACCCACAGCGGAAGGCATCCTCAAGTTGGGGCATGGAAATTGCATCCCGTATATCAAAAAGACCACACCTCAAACGGATTAGGCTCTTCAAATTAGCCCCGCAGCCCAGAACCTGTCCTAAATCATGAGCCACTGAACGGATATAGGTACCTTTACTACATTCTACTTCTATAGTAGCTACAGGTGGTTGCCAATCTACAAGCTCCAAGTGATAGATTTTAGTCAGCCTACTTCTCCGTTCAACCTTGATGTTAGCCCGGGCTAATTGGTAAAGTCGCTTACCGTGATATTTCACTGCACTATACATCGGAGGCGTCTGCTGTATTAAACCACGGAAAGAGGCAAGCGCCGATTCCAATTGTCTACGGCTAATCCCGGAAGGGTCTCCCTTTTGGGTAATATTGCCACTGGCATCATAGGTATCTGTGGCCACACCTAATTCAATCTCAGCCCGATAAGCCTTAGTAGCCTCCACTAGAAACTCAATAACACGTGTTCCCTGACCGAGGCAAACAGGTAAGACACCACTAGCCATTGGGTCAAGGGTGCCGGCATGACCAACACGCCGCTCACCGGTCAGCCGCTTCACCATAGCTACGATGTCAAAAGAGGTCTTACCCTGGGGCTTATTAATATTTAGTATGCCATTCACAGTCAACTCCTATGTCAGCCAGCGGTTCTTATCTGTGCCAATGCTATCAATTAGCTCTTTTATAGCTTGGCTCCATGCCTCTGGTCCCACCCCCTTAACTCGACTGATGCCGGGTAGGTCTACTTCTTCCCACCATTCCCCGGGTCTCTGTACCAGAATAGGGATATCAACAGCCGCGAGCATAGGTAAATCATTGAGACTATCACCAATACCCACTGTCTCTACTTGACCTAGTTTTTTGTGGAATAAGTCAATAAGAATAGTAGTAGCCTTGCCTTTATTATTGCCCCCCATTACATCATAGTAGCGCCCGCCGTGGGCATAATTGAAGCCTGCTTTCTCTATTGCCTTCAGCACTCTCCCAATCTCCTCAGTTGTGCCCTCAAGCTTGACAGTCTCATCATACTCCCTTTCTTTAGCTCGTCGGGCTGCCTCTAGGTCTAGACCTGTCTCCATCGCTACCTCCCCGGCACTCATATCGCCAAAACCTCTAAAATTAAGCCCAAGCTCGGCTCTAATTTGCCCTAAAATCTGCCTGATTTCACTGTAGGGTCTACCTAACTCAATTATCTGGTATGCACCCCGAATCTTATGGTAATCAAAGCTGAATGGGAAGTAGCCTTCAGGAATGAAAATAGCACCCCCGTTTTCCACTATAAAAGGGTCATATATCTCCAGCTTTTTGTGGTATACTTCCTGCTCGGCTCTGGTCTTTGCTGAACAGAAAATTATAGGGATGCCTTTCTGCTGTAGATACTCTATAGATGATAAAGCCTTTTCATAGGAGTAGGTAATGGGGTCAAGTAGAGTACCATCAAGGTCAGTAAACAGAACTAATTTGGGCAAAAGATTATTCATGATGCTCAGAATTATTGCAACCTGACAATATTAAAGGCGCTACTCACAAATATTCACCGATACCGTTAGTCAGACCCTCATTTTCTTCAAGAAGCTCTTTATTCTTGTTCTCTCAGCATCATTTAGCAGATTATGGTCGTAAGCTGTCACATCAAGGAAAAATTGAATATGGTCAGGAATCTCCCATAAGCTCTTTTCGCCATAGCGGTATCCATAACGTGAAGAGCTAGCCAGCTTCTCTGGACTAATCTCCTCACTGTGGTAGCCTATGCTTTCTACCAAACGAGGGGTAAAACCATTTTTGCGGGCTATTCCATCAAAGGTATCATGAATACCAGTGCCATGTTGGGCTGCATCCTTGCTTCTATAAGCATATTCAGCAGCTACTCCCATCTTATAAGCTAGCATCCGATGGGGATGTTTACCCAGCTTATCCTTGGCGGAAGATATTTTCAATTGCGGTGGTATACTCATAGCTAACTTGACTATTTCGGTATCAATAAAGGGGAATACTACCTCCATACTATGTGCCATAGCAATTTTATTTTCCCGGTCTAGGGTCTCTATATCTGCTCGCCCCAAGTCATCTAACATCCTACGTTCCAATCCATCATAACCCTCAGTTGTTATAACTTGTGGATACCAAGAATAGCCACCCCAGAGTTCATCAGGCCCCTGCCCTGAAAAGATAACTTTGATACCATCTTGGCTAGCCATATCCAAGGCAGCATAGACCCCAATGCCAGCTTCAATCTGGACCATATCTCTTTCCTCCACTGTCCTGACCAGCAGTGGAATATATGAATTAATCTCATCCTGACTGAGCCTTCTCACTTTATGTTCAAGGCCCAACTCATGGGTGAAGTGCTCAGCATAAGTTACATCAGTGGAGCCATCTACCCCGGCAGTATATGCAATAACCTTGATGCCTCTTTTAGCCGCGATATCAGCAACGAACTTAGTAATAAGACAGCTATCCACACCGCCAGAGATAAGACAGCCCACCCTTTCCAAATTACGCAATCTTTTCTCCACTGCTGCATAAAGTAGAGTTCCATAATTATCAACAACATCATCTAAGCTATCAGCGGTAACATCCCTTTTCACTTTGCTTAGGCTGAGAATCTTCTTAATCATAACGCCTTTTTTACTGAAAGAGGCAAGCCTTCCAGCCCGGAGAGGCTTTACATCTCGTAGCCCTATTCCCCATAACGCCTTTTTCTTTGAGGCAAAAGCTACAGACTCGCTATTTTCAGCATAGAATACCGGTCTTCTACCAACTATATCCCGGGCTACCATAGTTTTACTGCTATCACCTAATACCAAACAATAATCACCGTCCAATGCACCCATGACATCTATCAGTGCTGTTTCCAAATCATTCCCATCGCACTTTTCCTCAATCGTCTGTATAACTACATCGGCAATACTCCCCACAGTAAGTTGGTGGTCTGGTAATAAGTTTGACCTCAGCTCCTTAAGATTGTAGAGGTTACCCTCAAAAATCAGACACAACTTATCTCTGTAGTTAACCGGTGGTTGTTCTAGTGTTTTATTCCTGGTAGCAAATGAGACCTGGCCCAGAGCCTGATTAGTTACCAAACTCTGCGCCTTATTATAACCATTCCACTCATATCTCGTTCTGTCAGCTATTACCCATGAACCTTCAGCATCCTGATTATAACAAGCATTCATCATGTAGTTGACCTGGTCAGATATATCCTTACCATTCTTGTTTAAAATACCTATTATGGGACTCATGAAAAGCTACCTTTCACAATTGATTGAACTCATAGTCCCCTGTCCGCTTGCAAGAAGGGATACTTTTTACTACTCTCCTTCTAACGCGGAGTATGAGTCTATGTGTTCCTCTATAACCTTAGTAAACTTCTGTAGGTCAACCTCCTTCAGCGGTGGGTAAAAGTGGGGTTTGGATGGCTCTTTATCCTGACTAATAGCTTGTAGCTGCCGGAGTTCATCAAGAATCATCTGCTTGGTATCCTTATCGCAGAGCGGGGAGTGGTAGATAGCCCCAAGACTCGGCAGTAACATTCCCTGCAAATGTTGCTCACCTTTCTCCTCATGGAGGTGAGGGTTTCTGGTCTCTATCTGGAATATCTCGACACCGTGCTTGGCTGCTGCCTGGTGCGCCATAGGCAAAACGCCACCAAACCCTTCAAAGATAGATACCAGTTCCTGCGGTTCTACAGCATAGCTTGAGGCATAGGGGAGTATCTTTGCTAGCCTGAGGCTCATGGCGTGCTCCCCGGCATTGCCTGTTTTGATAATCTCAGTTTCAAACCCTGTCTTGGTTGAGATTAGGGAGTTTATATACCTGTTCGTTATCTCTGATACCCGTCCCCATTTCTTGAAATACATCCCCGTTGAGATTTTAGGTTTGTAGCGCCACAGAATCCTGACCATAACGTAGGGAGATTTGGCCATGCTGAAGCCAGAGGCATAGCATCTTACATATTCCCATACTGCACCGGGGAAATAATTGTCAGCATCTATAAACCCTACATAGTCCTTCTTGGCAATCATGGCTATAAGCATTGCTACCATCATGCCTTCAGCCTTGCCGTCCCTTATCTGCCCATCCTCGCCAAGAAGCTCGGTGTAACCGGCCTCCCTCAGAGCCTCAGCCAGGATAGGGTCTTTCTGGTGGATAATCAGAGCTTGGCGCCGGGTGAAGTGGCAAAACTGACTCAAGGTATCCCTCTCCATCCTGAACCTGTCAACCCGCTTCCTCTGGCTGTTAGAGACTACTATTATCAAGCACTCGTGGGGAACTCCACTGATGACCCCTTCAAAGAGCTTTAGCTTCTCATCCTTGGTGGGAATGATGATAGCCATTTTCTCTTCAAGGTCTTTAATAGTGTCCTCCTCAATTTTCTGCACAGCAATTTTCTCTTCTAGGGGTAATTCTTTAGCTCTACCTGAGTCCAGCTCCAACACCTTCTGCACATCATTGATTCTAACTGAGCCAACACGCTCAGTATACCTGGGGCTTTCTATTCGCATTTATATTACACCCCCTTTCTTTGAGACTCTCCTGAAATTACCGGAGGTCTTACCCTGGGGCTTATTAATATTTAGTATGCCATTCACAGTCAGCCTTTACACTGCCATCGTCTGTGCTAACCTGGTCAATTAGCTCTAGGAGGTGGGCTCCCCGCTCAATAGAATCATCCCACTGAAAGCTTAGTTCGGGAATATGCCGTAACCTCAGACGCTTAGCCAGCTCATTGCGGAAGAAACTTGAAGCAGCATTTAACACGCTCAGTGTCTCGTGCTTTTCTTCCTCACTACCTATACGACTAACCAGTATCTTAGCATATTTCAGGTCAGGAGAGGTGGAAACCTCGGTGACAGCAATAAAACTGCCAAGTCGTGGGTCTTTGACTTGGCGTTGAAGTAATTCACTAATTTCCTGGCGAATGAGATTGTTCACTCGCTCAATCCGATGTGCCATAATTATTACTCCTTAGCTGGCTTTCTCCCTACTGAAAAACTCTAAAATATCACCAACTTGAAACTTGGCAAAGTCTGTGATACCCACACCACATTCATAGCCAGCGGCCACCTCCTTAACATCATCCTTAAAGCGCCTCAGACTACTAATGCTAGACTCGCACACCACTTGCCCCTCACGCTGCACTCTGGCTGAGACACCTCGAGTTACCTTACCTTCGGTAACATAGACGCCAGCTACCTTTTCCTTCTTACCAGCGGGAAAGATAACCCTGACCTCAGCACGCCCATCAATAACCTCAACATAAGTCGGCTCCGAGATACCCTTGAGTGCCTTGCCTACATCGTCTATTAAATTGTAAATCACATCATAGTAGCGGACATCCACGCCTTCTACATCAGCCAATCGCCGCGCTCCTGTCTCACAGCCAGTATTAAAACTAATAATGAGCCCCTTAGAAGCAATAGCTAACATAACATCACTCTCAGTAATATTGCCACTGCCACTATGAATAACCCTAACCTTGATTGCCTCTGTCCCCAACTGTTCCAAAGAGCTTCTTATCGGTTCAATACTGCCTTGAACATCAGCCTTAAGAATGATATTAAGCTCTTTTACCCTGCCGGCACTTATTTGGTCAAAGAGAGTACTAAGCTTCACTGATTTTGACTCTTGCTTCATCTCCTCTAGACGCTTTTGTATTAAAGCTTGTGCTTGGCGTTCGCTAGCTACAGCAGTTAGAACATCTCCTACTTGAGGCACACTATTTAAGCCGAGGAGCTTAGCCGGGGTAGCTGGCTCAGCCCTTCTTACCTGCTTACCCATATCATTAAACATAGCCTTAACCCTACCCCATGTAGTACCAACTACTACAGTGTCGCCAAGCCTTAAGGTTCCGTTATGAATTAGCACTGTGGCTAATGGTCCCTTGGTCTTATCCATCTCAGCTTCAATAACTACCCCTACTGCTGGCCGAGAAGGATTTGCCCTCAGATTCTCCATCTCAGCCACAACCAGAAGGTTCTCCAACAACTCAGAGATACCTCTCTTTTCTTTAGCTGAAGTTAGCACACAGACTACATCGCCTCCCCACTCCTCAATAAGCAAGCCGGCATCAGCTAGTTGTTGTTTAATAAGCTCCGGGTTAGCGTTAGGCTTATCAATCTTATTAATAGCTACCACAATCACCACCCCAGCTGCCCGGGCGTGGTCTATAGCTTCTAAAGTCTGTGGCATTACCCCATCATCAGCGGCCACTACCAAAATAGTGATGTCGGTTACCTGGGCACCACGAGCTCGCATAGCGGTAAAGGCTTCATGACCTGGGGTATCCAAGAAGGTTATCTTTTGCCCATTAACTTCTACTCGATAAGCACCAATGTGCTGGGTAATACCCCCGGCTTCAGTAGCCATCACATTAGTCTGCCTGATAGCATCAAGGAGCCTAGTCTTACCGTGGTTAACATGCCCCATAATAGTAACTACCGGGGGTCGTGGCCGCAGACCACTGGCTTCTTCGCCTTGGAGCTGTTGCCTTTTAAGCTCGCCAATAACACTAGCTGATTTTTGGGTTGTCCTGGGCTTCAGGTGCGCCTCAAAACCAAGGCTCACCGCTACCGTAGCTGCTGCCTCATAGTCAATGGCTTGGTTAATATTAGCCATAATGCCATTTCTCATCAATTGCTTGATAATGTCTATGGCGCTAACCTGCAATAGCTCAGCCAGTTGTCTTACACTTAAGGTGTGAGGAATCTCAATCAAGCGCACCTTTGGCGTTGAAGGGTTGTTACTAACCCTCTCAGCTAAGGGCTTCAAAACATTACTTGGTTTATTAGCCACTGATTACTTCCTTCCCATATCTAGTAAGCTGTTCTCGATTATCCACGGTAAGAGTGGCCCGCAAAGCATGTTCCAGCCGACTACCTCTCAGCCCAACCTCCCAGCACCCTTGTGCTTGGCATAAATAGGTACCCCGCCCTGTCCTCTTCCCCCCAGTATCAACCTCTACCCTTCCATTGGAACTACACACCAAGCGGATTAGCTCCCGCTTAGGTCTTACCCTGCGACAAGCCACACAGGTCCGCTGCGGAATATGCTGCCTAATATTCCTCCCCCTCATCTATAGGCGCCTCAATCCCTCGGCGCAATTTCTTAAGCTTAATGCCATCCTCAGCACTTTCCTTGCCGCGAATGTCTTTCTTCTTCCTCTTCTTTGCTTTAGCCTCAGGCTTAGCCGGAGCCGATACCAAAATATCCTCAGCAAACCGAAGCCGGGGTTTTCCCACCGTTACCTGCGGTTCAAAAGGAACCCTTTGGGGAATAGGTGCAGCATCAAGTGTTGATAAAGGTTCAACTGCTTCGGTTGCCCCGGCAGGCTCTATAGTTGCTATTTTAGCAGGAAGCTCCTCACCAGCTGGAGCCTTTTTCTCCGTCTCGGCTAAAAGTTTAGCCTCTGCCATCCTTTGTGCCTCAGCATCTGAAGCACTCTTAATGTTAATTCGCCACTCGCTGAGTTTAGCCGCAAGCCTGACGTTCTGTCCTTCTTTACCAATAGCTAGTGAAAGTTGCTTATCAGGGATAACTACAGTAGCTACTCTCTCTTCAGCATTTAGCTCAACACTTAATACTTGGGCTGGGCTAAGAGCACTAGCAATAAAGGCAGCGACATTTGGATTCCAGGAAACAACATCTATTTTTTCGCCATTTAACTCACTCACGATATTCTGTATCCTGATACCACGCAACCCAACACAGCAACCAACCGGGTCAATGCCATTCTGTTGTGCAGCTACAGCTACCTTACTTCGGTAGCCGGCTTCGCGAGCAATAGATTTTATTTCTACAGTCCCGTTGAAAACCTCAGGAACCTCTGATTCAAAAAGCCGACGAAGCAAATTGGGGTGAGAACGTGATACCACCACCCGTGGTTCTCTGGTAGTCCGAACTACTTCTAAGAGATAAACCTTAAGTCTTTGACCTACTCGGTACCTCTCAGTGGGTATCTGCTCACCTGCAGGTAATATTGCCTCTGTTCTACCCAAATCAATAAATATCTGCCTGGGCTCAATACGCCGCACTAGCCCAGTGACAATATCGTTTTCCTTATCGGTGAATTCCTCAAATATGGCGCTATGCTCTGCCTCATGAAGGCGTTGCAAAATAACCTGTTTTGCTGTTTGAGCGGCAATACGCCCCGCATTAGGCGGGGTAGCTTCTACCTCAATAACCTCACCAATTTGCACATCTGGTTTGACTCGGCGTGCCTCATTTAATGATATCTCCCGTCGCGTATCCGAAGGTATCTCAACTACAGTTTTCTCAGCCCACACCTCAACCTTACTGGTAACGGGGTTAATCTTAACCGAAATATTCTGGTTAGCGGCAAAATTATCCTTCTTGTAAGCTGATACCAGTGCTGTCTCTACTGTAGCAATAACCACTTCCTTAGGCAGGTTCTTCTCTGCCGAGAGCTGGGTAATAGCGAGCATAAAGTCGCTCTTCATCTTGGATTAAGACCTCCAATTCCTACTATTTCCCATAGAACAAAAAAGTGGGAATAAACCCACTCAACTACTCGCTCTTCATCTAGTAAGAGTATACTATAATTAGGCTGAAAATTCAATAGTAACATGGTGTCTAAAAATTTGAGCCAGACTGTTTAGGGGTAGATTGAGGGAGCAAACCCCTTTATAAGTAATCCTCTCCTTGAAGGTGGGAGGTTAGGGGGTAAGGCTAATAAATAATGGGTGTCAGCGCCTAGAAATCCTAGTGGCACCAAGTTATAATAAGCACTAAAGGTGGTAATTGGAATGGGGGATTTGAACATAGAAGACTTAAAAGCCTTGGTTACAGATGACGTTAATGCTCACTGCCACCAGCTTAGTGAGTTAAGCCTAAAAATCCACTCCAACCCCGAGCTAGGTTTCCACGAGGTGAGGGCAGTCGCTTGGCTAACCCACTACCTAGAGGAAAACGGCTTCTTTATAGAAAAAGGCATCTGTGGGCTACCGACTGCTTTTAGGGGGAGCTATGGACGGGGGAAACCAGCAATCGCTATTCTGGCTGAGTATGATGCCCTGCCCGGTCTGGGTCACGCCTGTGGCCATAATCTAATAGCTGCCTGTGCCGTTGGTGCTGGGGTGGCTTCTAAGCCAGCCATTGACCACTTTGGGGGTAGCATCCACATTATTGGCACGCCGGCTGAGGAATTATACGGGGGTAAGATAATAATGGCGAACAAGGGAGCCTTTGACAATCTAGATATAGCCATGATAGTGCACCCTGAGGTACATGATACTGCCACCATCCAAACCCTTGCCTGCCAGTCTCTGGAGGTTGAGTTCTTTGGCAAAGCGGCTCATGCCGCAGCCAGCCCAGAGGCAGGCATTAATGCTCTGGAAGCAATGCTAAACTCCTTTGCTGCCATCAACTCGCTGCGCCAGCACATTAAGGATAAAGCCCGCATCCACGGTATTATTACCGATGGTGGTGAAGCAGCTAATATTGTTCCCGCCCACAGCGCTGCAACCTTTTTGGTACGTGCCGAGGATGATACCTACCTCGGTGAGTTGAAACAGAAAGTCATAAATTGCTTCATTGGAGCTGCCACAGCTAGCGGTGCCCGCCTGGAATATAAGTGGGGAGACATATGCTATGTCCCCATGCGCAATAATCTAACCCTGGCTCAACTATTTAAGCAAAATATGGAGTCCTTGAGACGCCAGGTCGAGTTCTACGCATCTGGCAGTGCCTTTGGTAGCACCGATATGGGTAACGTTAGTCAATTAGTACCTAGTATTCACCCTTTCGTAGCTATAGCCCCAAGGGGGGTAATAATACATTCCTCCCAGTTTGCTGAGGCAGCAGCCTCAGAGGCAGGCAGCCGTGGTCTCCTTGATGCTGCTAAAGCTCTAGCTATGACAGTTGTTGACCTGGTAACCAATCCTGAAATAGTTATCAAGATTAGAGAGGAGTTTCAACAACAGCAATGATTAGGGTAGGCATTCCTCGAGCTCTACTCTATTACCAATACTACCCTATGTGGAAGACTTTCTTTGAGGAGCTAGGGTCACAAGTGGTAATTTCACCGCTAACCACTCAGGCTATGCTATCACAAGGCTCGTCTCGGGTAGTAGCTGATACCTGTTTGCCAGTTAAGGTTTTTTTGGGTCATGTTCTTTCTCTGGTAGAAAAGTGCGACTATATTTTTATTCCTGCCATCCGTAGTGTGAAAAGAAGGGCCTATAACTGCTCCAAGTTTCTTGGTTTACCTGATATGACCAAAGCCGTCATCCCTGAATCGCCTCCTATCCTGGATATAGATATTGATATTAATAAGGGGAAGCGAGACCTGTATCAATCCATTTACCAACTGGGACGGCACTTTACCTGGAATCCATTTAAGGTCAGGCAAGCCAGTATGGCTGCCTGGCAGATTTACCTGGATTATCAAAAGCTAATATCCAGCCACAGATTAACCCCACCACAGGCGATAGAAAGAATCTTAGGCACGCCTGAGACACAACTAGAAAAGCACTCCAGCCACCTAATTCCAACACAAGACACCATTGCTATCATTGGTCACCCCTATCTCCTTTATGATGAATACATAAACCACCGCCTTATCCACCGACTTGAACAGGCTCACAATAAGGTGTTAACCCCAGAGATGCTCACCGCTAAGGAGCTTGAATCGGCTACAGCCAGGTTGGTGAGTAAAGCCTACTGGACATATGAAGAGGAGGTGGTAGGCGCTGGACAACACTACTTGGCAAGCGAAGCCGATGGTGTTATTGGTGTAATGGCCTTTGGCTGTGGACCTGATTCGGTAATGATGGATATGGTGCGCCAGCAAGCTAACAGGCTGAAGACTACTGCCTTTATGAGCCTTACCCTGGAGGAGCACACTGCTGAAGCCGGTGTGGTTACCCGTTTGGAAGCCTTCCTTGACATGATACACAGAAGGAAAAGGAGACAGGTGGAAGTATGCGTATAGGCATGCCCCATATGGGTAATCTATACATACCCTTTAAAGCCTTATTCCAAAGGCTTGGTATTGACTATGTGATACCGCCGGTTAATAACCTGTACACCCTCTCCCTTGGCGTCAAGCACTCCCCTGAAGGATTGTGTATCCCGTTCAAGCTGACTCTGGGCAACCTGATTGAGGCTGCCGAATTGGGGGCAGACACCCTGCTTATGGTTGCTGGCACTGGCACGTGTCGTCTAGGTTATTACGCTAAGATACAGGAGCGAATCCTCCATGACTTGGGGTATAATATTGAAATGATTCAGTTAGGGGTTTCAGAATACAAGCTATTCGGCTTGCTGGGAATGATTAAGCGCTTATCAAATAACGCACCATGGACTAAGATTATATCGGCCTTTCGCTTTGGGCTGACCAAACTAAATGCCATAGATAAAATAGAAAGAGCAGTTCAAAAGGTTCGTGCCGTAGAACGGATAAAGGGGACAGCCAATCAGCTATTTACCAAAGCAATTAAGGCTATTGACAAGGCAGATGATTACAATACCTTGAAGAAGGTAGAAATAGACTACATTAACCAGCTTAACCAGGTAGCTAGGGATACCCAAGCCCAGCCATTAATAGTGGGCATAACCGGAGAGTTCTATGTACTGCTGGAGCCGTTCTCTAATCTAGATGTGGAGAGTGAGTTGGGTAAGCTGGGGGTAGAGGTGAGGCGGACAACCTTTATTTCAGAGTGGACTAAATTTAGCCTATTCCTCAACCCCCTAGGGATGAATGAGAAGGCCAGAATTCACAAGGCAGCTCTACCCTACCTCAAGCGGGATATTGGTGGCGACGGCTGGGAATCAATAGGGGAAAAGGTACTTCATGCTAAAGAGTATGATGGCTTAATTCACTTAGCCCCCTTCACCTGTATGCCTGAAATAGTAGCTCAGAATATTATGCCCTCCACCAAGGAAAATATCCCGGTGCTGACCATACTTTGTGATGAGCAAGTAGCTAAGTCAGGTATGCTAACCAGACTAGAGGCATTTGTTGACCTCTTAGAACGAAAGCGGCAGGTACGCACTAACAAACGGCAGCAAATAACAGTCTAAGGAGAGTTTGTGGAAGTCTATTTAGGTGTTGATGTTGGCTCAGTGACTACTAAACTAGCCGTGCTGGATAAGAATGATGAGCTTGTTACCTATACCTACCTGCTGACGCAGGGCAAGCCCATTGATACGGTGCAGCAGGGGCTTAAACAAATTGCACAGCAACTGCCTGAAGACGTTGACATCTGTGGGGTGGCTACCACTGGTAGCGCCCGCTACTTAACTGGGGTTATCGTTGGTGCCGATTTAATCAAGAATGAAATTACCAGCCATGCTGTGGCTGCCCTGCTCTATATCCCTCAAGTGCAAACCATTATTGAAATTGGGGGGCAGGATAGCAAGATTATCATTATTAGAGACGGGATAGTAACCGACTTCGGGATGAATACCGTGTGTGCTGCCGGCACTGGCAGCTTTCTTGACCACCAGGCACAGCGCCTTAATATGAGCATTGAGGAATTCAGCCGGCGGGCACTGGATAGTAATACCCCGGTACGCATCGCCGGGCGGTGCACGGTCTTTGCTGAATCAGATATGATACACAAACAACAAATGGGGCACCGAACTGAGGATATTGTCTATGGTCTGTGCCAAGCATTAGTTCGTAACTACCTTAACAATGTTGGCTTAGGTAAGGAAATTAAACCACCAATAGTATTTCAGGGCGGGGTTGCCTTTAACCAGGGTATAGTGAAGGCGCTTCAGGAAGAGCTTAACACTGACGTCATCGTACCACCCCACCACGAGGTCATGGGGGCAATAGGAGCCGCCTTACTGGTGCACGAAGAGATAGTCAATAATAACAGTGGAAGCAGGTTCAAGGGATTTGGGGTAAGTGAAATAAAGTATCATACCACCTCCTTTGAATGCAAGGCTTGCCCTAACCGATGTGAGATAGCCCAGCTTTCACTTAATGGTCAGGCTCTTGCCCGCTGGGGAGGGCGCTGTGACCTTTGGGAAAGAAGCCCGACTAGCTAAAAAATATTTAATGAGAGGAAGTAAAGCTATGACTAAACCAATTGTAGTAGATGCTGCTACCTTTGACCAAACTGTGTTACAATCAAAGACGCTAGTGCTAGTTGATTTCTGGGCACCTTGGTGCCGACCCTGCATCATGACTGCCCCTGTGCTGGAAGAGCTGGTTGATGAGTATGCTGGTAGAATGACTATCGCCAAGTTGGATATTGACCAGAATGGGGAAATTGCTGCCAAGTATGGTATAATGGCTATCCCCAATCTCATTATCTTTAAAAACGGGCAGCCACTCTCACAAATAGTTGGCTATAAACCCAAGGCAGAGCTAAAACGGGCTTTGGATGCTGCTCTTGGCTAAGCAGGTTATTCAAATTACCATTGTAGATGATAGTAAGGGTGAGAAGTGTGATGCTCACTGTGGGCTAGACTGGTCTTCGCCGCAAATCATTGCCTTAGCTGGCCAGCGAATTAAAGATAGGTTCGGCGATAAAATAGAATTAGACTACCTTGACCTATCCGAACCGATAACTAATCACCACGCCTTGGAATTGAACCAAATAGCTAGGCAGGGAAATCTCCCCTTACCACTGTTAGTTATTAACGGTCAGCCTAGAATTTCAGGGCAATTTGATATTCGCTTGCTACTGGATGCTATTGATGCCGAGCTAGAAATCAATAAGGAGGGTTAAACAGCGAGGTTGATAAATAATAATTATGATGTAATTATTATTGGTGGGGGTCCTGCTGGCCTTAGCGCTGGCCTTTACGCTTCACGGGCGAGGCTAACTAGCCTGCTTATAGAGAGGGGGCTGGTGGGTGGTCTGATAACAGAAAGCGAGCTGGTAGAGAACTTCCCTGGCTTTCCTGAAGGTATTTCTGGCCTTGAGCTGGGGCAACTAATGCATCAGCAGGCAACAAAATATGGACTGGAAACCTTACTGGCTGAGGCTACTGACATTGAGCTCAGCGGAAAGCAAAGGGTAGTAAAAACTACTAAAGGCGACTTTATAGCCAAAGCAGTGATTATTGCCAGCGGCTCAGAGCGACTCAAATTGGGCATACCTGGAGAAGAGGAATTTACTGGTAAAGGCGTGTCCTACTGCGCTACCTGTGACGCTGCTTTCTTCAGAGAGCTGCCAGTAGCCGTAGTCGGCGGTGGTGATACGGCTATTATTGAAGCCCTTCACCTCTCCAAGTTTGCCTCCAAGGTTACCGTGATACACCGCCGCCACCAGCTCCGTGCTACCCGCATTCTACAGGAGAAAGCCTTCTCTGAACCCAAAGTAGAATTCCAGTGGGATTCCATAGTTGAGGAAATTGAGGGCAGAGATTCAGTTAAAAGAATCAGACTTCGTCAGGTAAAAACCGGAGAAAAATCTGCCCTGGATGTAGCCGGAGTCTTTATATCTGTTGGGATTAAGCCCAATACAGCCTACCTCAAAGGAACCCTAGCCTTAGATACTGCTGGCTTTATCATCACCAATGAGAGCATGGAGACTGAAATTCCCGGCATTTTTGCTGCCGGTGATGTGCGTTACCACTCGGCTAGACAAGCCATAACCGCTGCTGGAGATGGGGCTACTGCTGCTATATATGCGGGAAAGTTCATCTCTGAATAGGGTGACACTGTTTATCAAACCAATACCACCTCTTTCCTACCCCGGGGAAGGGATAAATAATCTCTAAGATTAATCTTTTACTTCACTACCCGGGTGAAGTATAATTAAAAAAAGAGAGGGAATTATGAAGGTCGTTTTCCTACAGGATGTGCCTAATGTGGCTAGGGCTGGCGAGATAAAAGAGGTAGCTAATGGCTACGGCAGAAACTATCTTATACCTAAGAACCTAGCCTTGTTAGCCAAGTCTTCAGCTATTAGCTTGACAGCGGCACAGCGCAAAATAGAAGCCCAGAGCCAAGTTGATAACATGGCTGAAATTGTCAAGCTGGCTGACCAATTAGATGGGATAGAGGTTACCCTGAAAGCTCGAGCTGGAGCCAAAGGCCGACTGTATGGCTCAATTACCAGTGCTGATATTGCCGCTGAGCTAGAGGCTACCACCGGACTGGTTGTTGACAAAAGAAAGATGGAGTTAGCCGAGGCCATCCGCCAACTCGGTAGCTATGAGGTAGCTATTAGATTAGCTAAGGATGTAGTACCCAAAATAAAGGTTACGGTGACTGAAAAGGAGACAGACTAGAGTGTATGGGGAAAAACTGCCGCCCCATGATATTGATGCTGAGGAATCAGTAAATGGTTCGCTGCTGATAGATGGTGCAGCAATCTACAAAATTGCTACCTTCCTTCAGCAATCAGACTGCTACACTGAACAAAATCAATGGATATATGGCGCCTGTCTATCGCTTTACCACCGCAGCGAGGCTATAAACCAAATTACAGTAGCTCAAGAGCTTGCCCGACAGGAAAGACTGGAGGCATGCGGTGGTGCTGCCTATTTATCACACCTGATTGCTAATTGCCCTACCTCTCTTGATATTGAACACTATGCGCAGATTGTTTATCGCCTAGCAATTAGTCGTCGTTTGATAGATGCCGCTCGGCAAATTGAGACTATCGGCTATCAGGCAGACCCTGATGTTGAGGATAGTCTTGGGCGGGCGGAGAATGTCCTGTTTAAATTGCGCCGCAGAGAAGGTACCCGAGATTTAACACATATCCGCCGGGTGCTGGACAAGTACTTTGAGGTTACTCCCGCCTCACTAGAGGGGCGTCCTGAGGAACGGGTGCCTTATGTGCTCTCCAGTTATACTGGTTTGGATGAATTCCTCGGCGGATTTCAGCGCTCTGACCTGATAATCGTTGGTGGCAGACCCAGCATGGGAAAAACCAGCCTGGCTCTTAATGTTGCCAGAAATGCTGCCGTGGAGCATGGGGCATGCGTGGCTCTGTTCAGCGTGGAGATGGCACGGGATTCACTGGTCCTGCGGCTGCTGTCCGGTGAATCTGGAGTCAATTCAAAAAGGGTTCGGCTACATATAGGATGGGGCAGGGAGATGGAAGAGTATATGGGGTGGGAAGATGATGAAAAAAAGGTTGTGGATGCTACTGGTATCCTCTCTGAATCGTCAATTTATGTTGATGATACCCCTATGCTGCGTATGGCGGAAATGCGAGGTAAGGCTGTTCGTCTAAACTATGAGCGCGGTATCGACCTCATTATTGTTGACTACTTACAACTGATGCTGGGAGACAGAAAGTTCGATAACCGAGTTCAGGAGGTCAGTGAAATCTCCCGTTCCCTTAAGGGACTTGCCCGTGAGCTTAATGTGCCGGTGCTGGCGGTATCACAGCTCAGCCGTGCCCCGGAGGGACGGGCGTTACATGAACCCCAGCTTTCTGACCTGCGTGAAAGCGGCAGCATTGAGCAGGATGCTGATGTTGTTCTGTTTATCTATCGTGAAGAATACTATTATCCTAATGAGAAAGAATGGGTAAGTCAGCATATAGGTGAGGAATATCCCAGAGAAGTAGCTGATGTAATAATTGCCAAACATCGCAATGGGCCTACCGGTAGGATAAAATTGCGTTTCCGGCATGACTTGGCTAAGTTTGAAAATATTGCTAACCAAGAGCCAAGCTTATTATGAAGCAGTTTAGTGGTTTCCCGGCTAAGACACAGTTTACTCCTATACCTAATATTTTCTTTAGCAGTCTGCTGTCACAAATCAGTGATATTGCCGAGTTAAAGATAACCCTCCACATTTTTTGGTCGCTTTATGGCAAACGGGGTTACCCTCGTTTCCTCACTCATAGAGAACTCCTAAGTGATGCCAGCCTGATGACTAGCCTCGGCGAGGCAGTAAAGCCGCCAAAGGAAGCATTGCGCCAGGCTCTAGAAATGGTTATCAAGCGGGGGACCATCCTTCATATTGCATTAGATAGTGATGGAGTGCCGGAGGATATTTATCTTCTCAATACTGAGCCCAATAGACAGGTGGTGACTAAAATTCAAAGTGGTGAACTTTCTCTTACCGGGCTGAAAGCTGAGAGGCGAACCAGTGTTCAGGTCGAGCCAGAGGCTACCCCAGGCGAGGAACCATCTGACATCTTCACCCTTTATGAACAGAACATCGGTATGCTAACCCCGATGATTGCTGATGAACTGCGTGAGGCAGAGAAACTTTATCCTGTAATCTGGATTAAAGATGCCATCAAAGAAGCGGTTACCCACAGTAAACGCAAATGGAGCTATATTTCAGCAATTTTAGAACGCTGGTCAGCAGAAGGCAGGAGCGATGGAACATATCGGCGAGATTCTAAGACAGACCCGGATAAATACATCAAAGGCAAATATGGACACATGGTCCGACGCTGAGGAAACAGAAGAACTTTCACCAAGCTCAAATTGTCCTATTTGTAAAGGGGCAGGATTTGTTCATCCCCCCCTACCTTCAGGCAAACCGGATTTCAGCCGAGTTGTTGCTTGCCGCTGCACCCAGCAGGAATTAGACAAAGGACGCCAAACCCACTTACTGCGGTATAGTAACCTCGGGTCATTAACTCGATTCACCTTTGATAATATACTCCCCCGAGGGAGAAGCGGTAATCCTATAAACCAGGAACAATTCCACCGCATTTATGAGGCAGCCAAGGCATTTGCCACTCAGCCCAAAGGTTGGCTAATTCTGGTTGGTCCCAGTGGTTGTGGTAAGACCCACCTGGCAGTAGCTATCGCTAACGAGCGTGTTAGCCAGGGTCAGCCTGCCTTTTTTATCTCTACCCCCGACCTCTTAGACCGCCTGCGCTCTACATTTAACACTAATAGTGAAATACCCTATGATGAGTTCTTTGACCAGATGCGCAATGCTCCGCTGCTGGTTTTAGATGATTTGGGTGCTCAAACCAGCACACCCTGGGCTAAGGAAAAATTGGAGCAACTGCTAAATCATCGCTTTAGTAGTGAACTACCTACCGTGATTGTGGCTATCATCCCTATTGAACAGCTCGAAGACCGAATACGCACTCGTCTAACTGATCCTAATTTGTGTCATATATATGCGGTTGAGGAAAAACAAGCCTTACTAGAGTATAGCTGGGGTCCAGAGTTTGAACTACAAAAAAGCATGACCTTTGATAAATTTGACTGGAGGCGGGTTAATCTGCTGCCAGAGCAGCGCCAGAACCTGGAGCAGGCATTTCGTCTTGCCCTTGACTTTGCCAAATCGCCCGACGGCTGGCTAGTATTTATGGGTGTTACCGGCTGTGGCAAGACCCACCTGGCCGCTGCCATTGTCAACTATCGCTATCAAGCCAACCAGCCTGCCTTGTTTGTAGTAGTACCTGATTTCCTTGACCATCTACGTTCTACTTTTACCCCAGAGAGCAAGGTATCCTATGACCAGCTCTTCGAAAGCGTAAAGAATGCCCCATTGCTTGTCTTAGACGATTTTGGTGAACAGTCAACTACACCCTGGGCACGGGAAAAGCTCTATCAAGTTATCAACTACCGCTACAATGCCCGGTTGGCGACAGTAATTACTGCCCGCGGTTCACTAGATGAAATTGATAGCCCGATTAGCTCCCGGCTAGCCGACCCCAAAATCACCGTAGTATGGAATATCATTGTTCCTGACTACCGGACTGATGCAACAGCTAGCCGAAAGAAGATAACTCGTGGTGGCAGGAAAGGACGCTGGAGCTAAGAAGCACGGCAACTTGCATAGTCAGCAGCTTTTTAGTAAAATGAGCCAGCCTTGGCATTAAGAGGAGTTTCAGTGATGACAAACCTTCCTGTCTTGGTGCTCAATCAAAACTACGAGCCGCTTAATATATGTCGGGCTCGGCGAGCAATAGTGCTACTTTATCAGGGCAAGGCTGAAATGCTGGAGGATGGCTCGGGGTTTATCCACTCAGTCAGCTCTCTCTTCTCCCTGCCTTCAGTAATCCGATTGGCTTATATGATTAAGCGTCCCCGCCCTGAGAGGAAACTAACTCGCCTTGAGATTTTCAACCGTGACCAGTACACCTGCCAGTATTGTGGTAAGGAAACTCGGCAACTCACCTTAGACCATGTCATCCCACGACATCGTAATGGCCATCATACCTGGGAAAATGTTGTCAGTGCTTGCATACTCTGTAATCGTCGTAAGGCGGGCAGAACCCCTGAGCAGGCTGGGATGAGATTACTTCACCGTCCTTCCCCCCCACACGGTAACACCCTTTTTTACATCCCCTACCACTACTCACAAACCCAGAGTAAATGGCAGAGATACCTCCCCCAATGACCATCTGATTGACGAGCTAATCTAATTTAGTAACCTCATTGACAGACAATTCCACCCTCGCTCCGCCTTCCATCTCAACCAATACCGTTTCCTTCAGTGGGTTACCGCTGACTACACTAGCTACCCCCATAGGGGTAGACACTCGCTGACCCTCTTTAGGCAACCTCCCCTTTATAGTGTGGTATTGCTCACTCTCATAGCCTAAGCAGCATAGCAAGCGACCACAAACACCTGAAATCTTCATCGGGTTAAGGGGCAAATCCTGTTCCTTTGCCATCCTGATAGAAACAGGGGCAAACTCACTTAAGAAACTCATGCAACATAGGGGGCGACCACACCTGCCAAAGCCACCTATCAGCTTGGCTTCATCCCTGGGCCCTACCTGCCGTAGCTCCACCCGTACTTTGAAACGGCTGGTTAGCTCTCGAACCAGCTCACGGAAATCAACTCTCTCACCAGCACTGAAGAAAAAGTTAAGGCGATTACCATCAAGGTTGTATTCAGCAGATAGCAACTTCATTGGCAGATGTAGTTTAGCAATCAGCTTACTACACTCAGCTAGAGCTTCCCTTTCCTTATCCTCAAATTCCTGAGCCTGCTTAATATCCTCAGCTTCTGCCTTGCGCACCACTGGCTTTAAGGGCTTGGCTATCTCACTGACCAATACCTGCTTGGGAGAAATAACCACATGCCCCAACTCCGGACCACGCCCCGTGTTGACAACTACACAGTCATTTATCTCTAAGTCAATACCTGCCGGGTCAAAGTAGTATACTCTACCAGCTCTCTTAAAACGTATCCCAACAATCTCAGGCATGCTTTACCGAAACACCCTCCTCTCTTCTAGGCATACTAAGCATTAATACCTCCAGCACCAGACGTGGATTGGCATTCTCTCTAAGCTGCTCCCCGGCCGCCTGAGTACCATTAATAAAAGCCCTTATTTGAGCCAGACTAAAACCCCTTGCCCACTCAATAAGTGTGGCTTCCAGGTCAATATTAGTAATAGTATCACTGCAGCCTACCTTAATCAACAAAAGGTCACGCCACCAGTCAAGCCACAAATCTAATATCTCCTGAACTGACTCCCTCCTGTGGCTAAACTGGTCTACCAACTGGGCAGCGTAGGCAAAGCGTTGTTCATAATTAGCCCCGATAACGTCAAGCAATCTTTTCAACTGCTCAGCACGCTGCTGGAGCAAGCCACCATCAACAGCCGCCGATACTGCCCAACCCAGACAGCCATGGGAAAGCCTAGCCAGAAGCTTAGCCTTTTGCGGTTCAATACCCCAGCGATTGTCAAGGGCAGCCTCTACTTCGGTAGCTGCCAGGGGAGGCAACTCCAGTCGTTGACAGCGAGAAACCACTGTGGCTGGAAGGGACTTGTCTTTTGTGGTTAGCAGTATAAAGATTACCCTGCCTACAGGCTCTTCTAAGGTCTTAAGCAAGCAGTTAGCCGCTTCATTTGATAGTAGCTCAGCCCCGTTAATAATGAATACCTTATACCTACCTTCAAATGGCGGCAAGCTGGCTGAGTGTTGCATTTGTCTAACTTGGTCAATGCCAATTTCTGCCCGGAGCTTGGCCTCAACTGAATCACCGTTTGTAGTCAAGCCTATAATCTGGACATCAGCATGCTTGGCTAAAGCTATTTTCTGGCAGGAATCACACACCCCACATGGAGGGTCAGATGCCTCACAGTTTAACGCCTTAGCTAAATCCAGAGCCAGAGTCATTTTACCTACATGAGGCGGACCAACCAAAAGATAGGCATGAGCCACAGCCTCCCCCTCCAGGCTACGCTGGAGTAAGGATACCACCCTGGTTTGCCCCACTACCTGCCACAACCTAGAGCCTCCTCAAGAGGAAAAGTTTAGGCATCATTTCCCAATGTTAGCAGTGCCACCCAATGAAGTCAATGAGAAAAGCTAAGAGAGGAGACGAATAAAAGATGTAAGATTCTGGTCTATAGCCTCTGCGTTTAGCCAGGAAAGGCTAACTTATATCTAAAGTGGGCCATTGTGGGCTCGAACCACAGACCTCAGCCTTATCAGGACTGCGCTCTAACCAACTGAGCTAATGGCCCGCGTAAATCAGCCTTTATGCTAAAAGAAAAGCAGCTAAAAATCAAGCTAGTCTGTCTCGATTCGCTTCATCCCGAAATGGGCAAAAACTAGGTTGACCAAGCCAACCAAGTTCACCACTGCCAGAATAATGGTGCGACTTGCCCCAGCATCCCCGACAAACTCGTTCAATAGAAGCCCGATGGTGCCCACCACAATCAGGATGAAACCGCTCAGTTTAATGAATTGCTTAAGAGACATGCACCTTTATTAAAAATAGACCTTAACAACTGGATAGCGGAAGGAAGAGATTACACCGACTTATAGGTCGGCGATCGACCTAGGAGATTATGGACTTTACATCCTTTTCTCTCCCTAGAAAGGAGGTGATCCAGCCGCAGCTTCCGCTACGGCTACCTTGTTACGACTTCGTCCCAATCATCAGCCCCACCCTCGGCGACTGCCTCCCTGACAAGTCAGGGTTAGCCCATCGACTTCAGGTGTTGCCGACTTTCATGACGTGACGGGCGGTGTGTACAAGGCCCGAGAACGTATTCACCGCAGTATGCTGACCTGCGGTTACTAGCAACTCCGACTTCATGCAGGCGAGTTTCAGCCTGCAATCCGAACTGAGGATGGCTTTATCGGATTGGCTCCAGATTGCTCTATTGCTACCCTTTGTACCACCCATTGTAGCGTGTGTGTAGCCCAAGGCATAAAGGCCATGCTGACTTGACGTCATCCCCACCTTCCTCCCCGTTTTGCAGGGCGGTCTCGCTAGAAAAAATAACTAGCAACAAGGGTTGCGCTCGTTGCAGGACTTAACCTAACACCTCACGGCACGAGCTGACGACAGCCATGCAGCACCTGTGGCGGCTCCTGACTTAACAGGTGGCTTCCCTTTCAGGTCACTACTTCCGTCATGTCAAGCCTTGGTAAGGTTCTTCGTGTTGCATCGAATTAAACCACACGCTCCGCTGCTTGTGCGGGCCCCCGTCAATTCCTTTGAGTTTTAGCCTTGCGGCCGTAGTCCCCAGGCGGGATACTTAACGCGTTAGCTTCGGCACGGAGGGGGTCGATACCCCCCATACCTAGTATCCATCGTTTACAGCGTGGACTACCAGAGTATCTAATCCTGTTCGCTCCCCACGCCTTCGGGCCTCAGCGTCAGAAACAGCCTTGGAGGCCGCCTTCGCCACTGGTGTTCCTCCCGATATCTACGCATTTCACCACTACACCGGGAATTCCACCTCCCTCTGCTGCCCTCTAGCCTAACAGTATCGAATGACCCCTCCTAGTTAAGCCAGGAGATTTTACATCCGACTTGAAAAGCCGCCTACGCCCTCTTTACGCCCAGTAAATCCGGATAACACTCGCCTCCTACGTCTTACCGCGGCTGCTGGCACGTAGTTAGCCGAGACTTATTCCTCAGGTACCGTCATTATTCTTCCCTGAGAAAAGGGGTTTACAACCCGAAGGCCTTCATCCCCCACGCGGTGTCGCTGTGTCAGGCTTTCGCCCATTGCACAATATTCCTTGCTGCTGCCTCCCGTAGGAGTCTGGGCCGTGTCTCAGTCCCAGTGTGGCTGGCCGTCCTCTCAAACCAGCTACCGATCATCGCCTTGGTAAGCCGTTACCCTACCAACTAGCTAATCGGACGCAAGCCCCTCCCCAAGCACCCTAAGGCTTTAGTAATAGGGCATTACCCCTACCACCACATACGGTATTAGCTCTAATTTCTCAGAGTTATCCCCTACTTGAGGGCAGGTTGCTTACGCGTTACTCACCCGTTCGCCACTATCTTGATAAATCAAGACCGTTCGACTTGCATGCATAAGGCACACCGCAAGTGTTTATCCTGAGCCGGGATCAAACTCTCCAATAAATATTGACCTTGCTCTTGAACCTTCCTTCCGCTATCCAATTGTTAAGGTACTATTTAAACAATGTGATAATATCATAATTCCAACACTTTGTCAATATAGTGTGCTCGCCTACTACTTTAGTAACACATCTCCTACTTTGATAGAAGCTCTGACTCCAATGTAAAATGGTACTATAATTCAGAATTAAGGGGTTTTTGTTTATTGACGCCAGGCTAAAATGTTGTCAGTATTGAAAGAATCTAGCCCAATCCAATTTGACATGAGGTGATAAGCTGTTAAACTAGGCTAAAGTGAGCATAGTAGGCTTTTTTATTTTACTTGCTATCGCTATACTATTGAAGCTCATCGGTAATAGGCTAGTCCCATTACTCATACCTAGTGGGTGGCTTAGGACTATTGCTGTAGGCTGGGCTGGTGGCTTCTTGGGTAGCTTGGCTGATAGCGTTTTGTGGCAATTCGGCCCCAAGGTTGCTGGGATAAACCTGTTGGCGGCTGCTATTGGCTGCACCCTTTTTATTCTCTTTCTTGGTATTCTTCCCTTTATTAAAATATTACTGGGCAAGGTATAATCTAGGTGGGATTGTTTATTCCTTACCTTTCATTCCCTTTCCTTTAAGGGAGGGGCATAGGTTTTGAAGGGGCATTCCTCTCAAACTTTCCTTGATAAACGACTCCCAAACTTTGTGCTATACTTAACAGGCCAGCGTAGCTCAGGGGGAGAGCAGCGGTTTCGTAAACCGCCGGTCGTCGGTTCAAATCCGACCGCTGGCTCCGTATGAGTCGGGAGCTACTGCCAACACTTTGCCGACATTTCTCGCCTCGGTCAGCTTTGGCTCTAAGCTAGCAAGGTAGCCTGGCTCTGCTGTTAATTTGCCTTTTACCGCGTTCCAGTTCTGCGCAACTTTGAGCGAAGGATTTTCCCACTCACTGTCTTTGGCAATTCGGTAACATATTCTATCTGACGAGGGTATTTATAGGGCGCAGTAATGCGTTTAACCAGTTCCTGTAGTTCTTTGGTAAGCTCATCACTACCAGTATATTGCGGAGCAAGGACAGCAAAAGCCTTTACTATGCTCGGAATGTATGTCTCTGTGCATTGTTACCAGAATCATCCACACTCACCAGCACAAGCTTGTTATGCTCCTTTAATGGGCTAAAAAGACAACGCAGAGTATTACAAGTTAGATTTCCCGTTTCAGATGCTCTTAGCAATATGCTAGCCACCACAATAGCTTACTGCAGGAAAAATGTTTCTGGGCTTGCTGGTGGCGTTGACAGTCGGTAAGCAGACGTTTTAACATTATCATAGTAACTGATATGGTAACCCCCGGCTAAGAGAGCTGGGACAAACAAGACAAAATTGCCAAGGGAGACAGAACATCTATTTTGCATAAACCAGATACAGAAAGATTCTCAGCCTTATTCCAGCTAGGCAATGCTGCCCAGGCAACCTTTGGAGCAGCGAGGCTGGCCTCAACATTATGACAAACCCTCTAAGGATAGTTTCAGCCCCTGAATTCCCAGGTATACCCGACTATGAGCAAGAAAGGTGAGCTTTATGTACCAACACCCTTGGCTGGTAAATAATTTTGGCATTGGGATTGACATTGAGAGTATTGACCGGTTCGCAGAACTTAATGTTATTCAAGATAGCGCATTTCTGAATAAAGTATTTACCAAAAATGAGCTGGAATACTGTTTTTCAAATAAAATAGCCGCTCCTCACCTCGCCGTAAGATATGCCGGTAAAGAGTCGGTAATCAAAGCGCTGAATAGCCTGGGCAGGCTAAATCTGAACTACGGTGACGTTGAAATAATCAACAATAAAAATGGAATCCCAGTGGTTAATATCAACAAAGCGGGCTTTGATGATTTAGGCGTACAGCTTAGCCTGTCACACTGTAGAGATAAAGCCATAGCCTTCGCTATTGTAGTTGACACCAGGCAACATGATGAGGCTTAGGGTATCAAGCATCCTACGAAGACTACCGGCGCAGGTTGATATCAGCATAGCTTAATTTTATTTAATGAAGCCCTCAATATATTTAACAAAATCTCCAATGGTAGCGAGCTCTTGCATTCGTTCTTTATCTATATCAATTTCAATATCCAGAGCATTTTCTACACTGACTATAATCTGTACCCAGTGAAGGGAGTCGGCTTTTATATCTTTTAATGCTGTCTCTGGATTGATTCCTTGCTCACTGCAGCGAGTAACCCTGGCTATACTCCTTCTTAATTCATCTAGCGTTGACATTTTCTCTCCTCTTCAAACAAGTGCTACTGGGATGTTGGTAATTACTTCGGTTTCTCTGACGAGATTCTAGCCTGTGTGTTCTCCAGCTCAGTCCGCAGGGTATCAACGAAACCGCTTTCCACAGCAAGTTTGGCTTGCCTGATAGTGCCTGTAATCTGAGGCGCCCGACTACTTCCATGAGCGATTGCCACCACTCCATTGACACCCCACAGGGGACCCCCTCCCATTACTACCCCCGGGCTCATAAGACTATATAGCTTGGTGGTAATGCTTTCTATATCAGGCGTATTAAGGCTATCCTTTAATTCTTGGGCAAGCCACTGGCTAACCATCCTGCCCAGGCTTTCACAGAACTTAACCAGTATGTTACCGACAAAACCATCGCAGACTATGACATTTACCTTTCCCGCCGGTATATCCATCCCTTCCACGTTGCCAATAAAGTTAAGCCCACTCTTTTTAAGTAATGGGTAAGCTTCCTTGGCTAACTCATTCCCCTTACCCTCCTCAGCGCCTACATTAAGCAGACCGACGGTGGGGTTATCAATGCCAAGGAATGTTCTGGCAAAGACGCTACCAGCCACTGCGAAATCTACCAGGTGATATGGTTGGCAGCTCACATTGGCACCCAGGTCTAATACCACAGTTTTGGGAGCCAGTCCAAGGAAGGCTCCACCAGCCATAGGTCGTTCTATACCAGGTAAAGTGCCTAGATATTGTAATGCGGAGACCATGGAAGCGCCGGTTGAACCAGCGCTTATCATAGCATCGGCTTCACCATTTTTAACCAGCTTGGTAGCCAGTGCTATCGAGCTATTAGGTTTACGCATAACAGCAAAGGCTGGCTCCTCCCCGTCTTTAATTATTTCACTAGCTTCAACCAGACCAACCGACAGATTAGTTGTATCAACCTTGGCTAGCTCTGCCTCAATATCTGCCTTAACCCCCACCAGGATAATCTCTACTCCTAGCTCTCTGGCTGCCTGAACCGCCCCTTTCACTATTTCACCTGGAGCAAAATCACCACCCATAGCATCAACAGCTATCTTCACCGGCTGACCTTTGTTTATTGTCTTTTCCATCGCCCCTCCTGTTTTCCTTAAGCTATTTTATGCCATAATATGTTAACAGCTGTGACTTAGTGCATCCTTCTGACAAACGCTGTGACAATTCACTTCGCTCTTACTGCTACAGGATTGGAACCCCGGGCATAAAAATGACAGCCTTTTTCTTACCTCTTCCTTCACCCTGACCTTCGGCTGACCGCTGTCATCTCTATCCACAACAAAAATACCTGCCGGGCAGGCTTTTACACAATCACCGCAGCCATCGCATAGCCCGGTATTAACGGTAATAAAATAATCACCTGTGCCATCGCTGTAGCCATACTGAACCTTCATTGCCTTTATACTTGCTCCTGTAAAACGCTCTTCGGCAAAAAGGGCTGCTCCTACAGCACCAACAAGCTGTGGGTCTTCACAAAGTAGTGGCTCTAACCCAACCTTTTCCGTTAACTTCTTAACCATTCCCTTGTTCTTGGCGATACCTCCAGTGATGCTAAAGTCCTTCTCTATGGAAACCCGTTTGAGCAGGTTAAGGCAGCGGGTGGCTATTGCCTCATGCAAGCCGGCGAGAATATCACTCTTAGCCACTCCTTTTCTGAGATAGACGATAGCCTCTGACTTGGCAAAGACGGCACAGATAGTATTAAAGGGAATGGCACTCTTTGACTCAAGCGACAAATCCCCAATCTTCTCTAAGGGAGTATTTAAAACTTCAGCTATCATCTCAAGGAACCTGCCTGTACCTCCGGCACATTTGTCGTTCATGGCAAAGTTATTTACCAGCCCACCGCCATCACAGCTAATTGCTTTACAATCCTGCCCCCCCATATCTAGGATAGTTCTCACTGAGGGGAAATACCAGTTGGTGCCTTTGGCATGGCAGCTTATCTCGGAGATGTTTTCGTTAGCAAATGGCACGAGCACCCTTCCATAGCCAGTGGCAACAGTATATTGAATGTCACCAAGAGCTAAACCAGCCCCTTTCAGGGCTTCCTCCATTACCATGTAGGAAGTTTTCACGCTCTCGGGACCTGTATCACCTATTACTGAGGATAAAATGGAGCCACCTTTCAGTATGACGGCTTTTGCCGCCCGCGAGCCGATATCTATCCCGGCAACTACCATCACTTCAGCCCCTTTTCTACATTCTCCTCAGCCAGAATAGCGGCACCTATGGCTGCCACTAGCTGGGGTGTATCCGGCACCAAAACTCCAAAACCCATCTCCTTCTCAAGGGTGTGAATCAGTCCTCTATTCAAAGCCACACCGCCGGCAGCAGCAACGTCTTTCTCAATGCCAACCCTCTTACATAGCGCCATGATTCGGCTGATAACGGAAGCGTAGATGCCGGCGACGATTTCCTCCTTAGGTGTGGGGGGCTCACGATGCACATGGGATATAACCTCGGATTCAGCAAATACGGCACAGGTGCTGGTTATGCTGGCACTGGACTTAGCCTGAAGAGATAGTTTTGACATCTCTTCCATGGATACCTGCATCAGCCTGGCCATCTGTTGCAGGAAGATGCCTGTCCCGGCGGCACATTTATCGTGGTTAGCCCAGTCCTTTACCCGTCCTCGTTCGTTTAGCTTGACTATGGTGCTGCTTTCCGCTCCCATATCTATCACCATCCGCACTGAAGGGAAGAGGTAACAGATACCGCGTGCCAGGCAGGTAGTGATTGCCTTCGGCTGTTGGCTGAAGGCAATGGATTTCCTGCCTACCCCGGTTGAGACAATATAGAGATTATCAAAGCTGAGCCCAGCCTGGGTTAAAGCCTTTTCCACGGCTTCTTTAGCCGATGACTCAGCTTCCTCACCCGAGGTCGTGATAACAGAAGATAAAATTCTGCTATTTTCTAAAATGACTACTTTAGTAGTCAGGCTACCTATATCTATACCCAGTGCTTTCATAACCAATTAACACAAAAGTATTTAGCGGTCCTCCAGAAGCTCAAAGAACTGTTCTAGTTTCTCGCCCACCTCTTCCTCAGAAGTTGCGGTAGGGTCAACTACATCACAATCCAGCGTTAACACTGGTACGTCTATATTATTCAGAGTATCCTTAAAAAGCTTAATGGTAGCGCAGGTATGCCGACAGCCTACATCAGCGTAATATATGGCGCCATCAACCTTATACTGCTTAGCACAATCAACTATACTATTTAGTGCCCGTTCATCCATTGGACCGTACATACGCATCTCCGGAATCATGTAAGACTTCTTGGCTACACTTTCAAGCGGCTTGGTCGGGTCAAGCCTCCCCTCCCCCCAGTAGGTAAAGAAAGGTTCAACTACACTTACTGCCCCATATTCCTGCGAAATCTTCTCCAGAAAAGCCATCAAATGCATGGGGGGTAGGAATAGAGTCATCAAACGGAAACGTTCATTAGATACTGCCCCTTTACCTTCTTTAACGGCGTCAGCAAGTTCCTGCTTCAGGGTTTCCAGATATTCAATTGCCTCAGGCTGACCGGGGAATAGATAATCAGACGAGACCAGTTCCAGAAAGCCCTGGGAATGAAAAGGCGTCGGCACAGCCTTACGCAGCTCATTAACCTCACGTACCAGCTCAATCTGCCTGTCCATCCTGGCTACAATTTCAGACAGCTTATCCCAATCCATCTTCCTCCCTGACTTTTCCTCAAGGAAGTGAACCATGTCCTCCATTTCCCCAACCAGATAGTTCCTCTCGTATTCACTATCCTTAAATGGATGGTCAATGAAGAAACCGGGGCAGTTGCATATCTCCATGATTAGCTCGCCACTCTTGGCTGTGTTATCGCAGACCATATTAGACCACAACATGACATCGGGGCGGGGCAGGACACCTAGGGCAAAAGCACCAGCCAGCCCACGGTGAGGCGTACATATCTCGTAAGCCAGCCCCAGCTCAGCTCCTGCAGCCAGGATATCGCTGCACTCACCGGTGAATAGAGCTGTCATCCACGTTGTCGTCTCAGCGTGCATCGGAACCATATCCATCGCATAGATAAGCTCGGCAGGGAAGAAAACAGTATGGGCAGCCACGAAATCACCATTTTCACGGGCATTCAGCAGGCGGGTAAAGTAATTGATTAGCATTTGATAATACATTGCCTCGCTCTTTCGAGCCTCAGGAAGTGCCTGATTCATCCTCATAATCAGTCGGCACGCCCGTATAATTGCCTTAATTTTGCTATTACCCTGCTCGGCAGACGTCATTTCCTCTTTGCCTCCAGCATTTCCAAGAAAGCCTGGACTCTGGTCTGAATTTGTCCTGACCCAGGTGTGCCGTATTCCACATCCAGGGCAAGGGTTGGTATCCCCTGTGCTTTTAGCCTCTTGGTAAGCAGTGGTAGGTCATGACAATAGGGCACACAATATCTGATAATCTGGCTGATTACACCGTCTACTTTGAAGTCTAGGGCAAAATCAATTATGCGGTTGAAGCGCTCATCCGAGGGAAACATACGGGCACACGGAAAATTGTTTAGGTAGCGTCGGGAAATAGCCTCTAGAGGTGACTTAGCCCCCTCAAGCAGTACCGGGTCACCCCAATACCTAGTGCTGGTGCACAGTTCGTCGGTCACCACCAGCCCCCCTTGCTTTTCAATAGATTTGATGAATTCGGGATTGGTGAGCACACTGCCGATTAACATTATCCGCGCCCGTCCAGTATGGCTATTACCTGATGCTGAAATCTCCTCAAGCAAGCTCTTAAGCCATTGGTTAAAAATCTCCTTGGGCATATGGAAGCTAGCGTTTAATACTTCCATGGTCTCAGCACCGGTGATAGGCGGGCTATCTAACTTACGAAAGTCAGAAAGCTCCCTGAGCAGTTTTCTTGATTCATTATACAGCTCGATAGATTTGTGAAGCGCTTCGTCAGTTATCTCAAAGCCAAGGAAATCCTCCAGGTGCTTCTTGAACTGCGCCACTTCGTGATAGTAGAGGGCATGTGCCTTCTCGGTGTATTTACGTGGTACGGTAAGCACATGATGGAATGGTGTTCCAATATAATTACGCCATAAATCAAACAGGCGGCGAGCACCATCACAGGTAGACCCGCCAACTACACCATCTAGGAAACCATACTCGCCCTTTAACCCCAACTGGAGGCAGCTACGTGAAAAAGAACAGTTGTTAACATAGAGGTAAGCATTGCCCTCATCAAGCTCAGTCTCCTGAGAGTAGCCGGTAATCCTGATGGGTAGTATGTCGGCAGCATGCATAATTTCCTCGGGACTATAGGTGCACAGCCAGCCAAATACCTTCTTGCCCCGACGCTTATGCTCCAAGAGTTGGCTGGTTTTGGGGAAAGTACTATTTATCTCTCTAAATCGGTCAAGCGTATGCAGCTTTACATTATTTCTCTGTGTGTTATCCGCCATCACAAACCAAACAGCTACTTAGCCCAAACTCACTGGGCTCGCTGTACTATTATCAGGGAATACCAACCTCAAAATAGGGAGCTTGCACCCCGGAGCTTCATTATACCCCAGTTTCCACTACTTGGACAAATGTAGCTCAGGGTGAAAACCGACGAATATAGCCCCCCGCCCCACCGCATACCCCATTATCGGGCTGTATTCACTGACTATCACTCTCAAGCAGTTGAATTCCTGTCTGAGAAGCTTGATAAACTCCTCCGCTATTTCAGGAGCATCGGCATGCATTACCATGAAATGAAGGGAATCTGTCCCGGCTTCTTGTTTGATTAGCTTAATCAGCTTTTTGTAGCCGTCCTCCCGTTTTCTTACCTTATCAACGAACTCTAGCCCACCTTCATCAGTCATACGGTTGATTGGTTTTATTTTAAATAGAGACACTATTCTAGCTGCCATTTTTGACATACGGCCAGTCCGGTAAACATAGCGCATGGTGTCAAGCATCATAATACCACCCGTTTTTCGTCTGACTTGACCAACAATATCAGCCACTTCATCCAGGCTTTTACCTTGCGCTGCCGCTCTGGCAGCGGCTAAAACGACCAGTCCCTGTGCCGAGGCAGCCGTCTTACCATCTATTACTCTGATACTGGTTTGTGGTGATTCCTTTTGCAGCATTTCTGCCGCCAGACTTGCTGTCTTGAAAGTGGCACTGAGTGCCAGAGGCATGGTGATGTGAACTATCTCTGACGACTTTTTACTTAACTCACGATACTCATCTAGAATATAACCCGGGGTAAGTGCCGATGTAGTAAATTTATCCGGGTCTTTCTTAATTAACTCATATGCTTCTGGGACGCTTAAGGTTACCCCATCAATGTAGGTAGTACCGTCATAAATTATGTTGGCGGCAGGAATTACCTTAATCTGATATTCCTCGGCTAGATTTTCGGGTATACCAGCCACGCTGTCGGTCATAATACGCACATTTGACATTTTAATACCTCCCTGGTTTTAATTTATTAACTCAGATTATCTGAGCTATGATATTAGATACCCCCCATCAACCACGATTAAGCTACCGGTCATATAGCTGGCTAAATCCGACGCCAGAAAAAGTGCCACCCGGGCAACATCATCAGCATCACCCATCCGACCTAAAACCATACGAGCCATGAACGCTTTTAATTCTTTTAATTGCCCCTTCTCTTGCCCTTTTGAAGATTCTTCAGTACGCGTAACCACACCTTTTGTCATAATGCCCCCCGGGGCAATAGCATTCACCCGAATATCATGCTGCCCAAGCTCTAATGCCAGGCTCTTGGTTAACATTAGAACACCACCCTTGGATGCGTCATAAGCAGACATCCCCGTGGATGATGGGTGTAAACAGTCAATAGAAGCAATGTTGATTATACAGCCACCCCATCCTTGCTCTATCATTTTCATACCTGCGTATCGGCTGCAGAGGAAGGTGCCGGTTAAATTTACCGATATCACCTGCTCAAAATCACCAACGGTCATTTGAGTTAGTGGTATTCGTGGATATACACCAGCATTGTTCACCAGTATATCAATGCCGCCCATTTCCTTTATTGCGGCATTGACCATATCCCGCACCTCCTCCTCCTTACTCACATCGCATTGGGTAAAAACTACTTTATACCCATAACCCTTAAGCTCATCAGTAGCTTTTTGAGCCGCTTTGGCATTTGTATCAGCGATGAGCACCATAGCCCCTGCCTCAGCAAGTCGGTAGGAAATAGCAAAACCAATCCCCATGGCTCCGCCGGTAACAATAGCCCTCTTGCCGCTAAGGTCAATAAGTTCGCTAATCGGCACTTTTTTGTTAGGTAAAGCCATAACTACTTTGAATAGCCTTCTTGCCTAGCTCTTCATAATACCTAGAGTTACTAAGCATTATATACTATATCCCATCAGTGTCAAGCCCTTGCCCTTGTTCATATGATTAGTGACACATTGCTTCCTTGCCTTGTCATTATCCCCTTTCCCTGTCATTGCAAGCCGAAGGCGTGGCAATCCACGGGCATTCCTGGAGATTGCTTCGGCACTTTGTGCCTCGTAATGACAATAGGAAGGGGCTCCTCACAATGAAACGAACAACCAGGGCTCTTCTCTAAAGGTGTCAAGGCAAATTGAAAAAAGCTTGGCAACAGTATAGAATTAGCAACGTAAGAGATGAACCCATATAGTTACTCCCATGGCGATTTTCACCCCAACTTGCACCTGAGGCAAACGACCAGAAATTGGTTGCACTACATGGTAGATTTCCCTGCCGCTCACCCTACCCGCTATGAGCAGAATAATACCGTTCGGGGTGAGTATTTCCAGCCACGGGGGGCAGATAATGCCCCACTGGCTATCTTGCTCCACGGAGTGGGCGACTACAGCGTGATTCCCTGTAAACTCCTGGCTCGGACTCTACTAAACAAGGGAATAGCCTGTTTTATACTCTACTTGGTAGTGCACTCAAGCCGTATGCCGGAAACCGTAAGAAAGCGCTTCCCTGTGCTTACCGCCGACGAATGGTTTGAGAGCTACCAAACTTCAGTGATTGAAGTTCGTCAGGTGATTGACTGGGCAAGTAGTAGGCAGGAGATAGGCGGGGAAAACATTGCCGTGCTCGGAATAAGCTTTGGTGGATTCATCTCGGCTATAGCTATGGGGGTGGATGAACGCATCAAAGCCGGGGTGTTTATTGTAATGGGAGGCAATGGCGAAAAGATTGCTTGGAAGAATAGGCTAGGTGCTTTTAAGAAAGAATATCGGCGCACCGAGGCGGAATACCAGCATCTCCAGAGCTCCTATCTGCAGTACCTTGCCCAGGTAGCTGAAAAAGGGTTTGAAAATGTTACCCCTGCCATACAGAATTTCCTAACCGACCCCATGACCTTTGCCCATCTTCTTTGCCATCGTCCAATATTGATGATTAACGCACGCTGGGATGAAGCCATTCCTAGAGAGGCTACACTCGATTTCTGGAAGGCAGCCGGCGAGCCTGACATTACCTGGCTCCCGGCTACTCATGCCACCATCTGGCTGTGGTATCCTTCTATCACTAGAAAAATTGCTGGCTTTCTAAGTTCAACCTTCAGGGCGTAAACCAGAGGCGCTACCTAAGCTCTCTGGCGCACCAATCATCGCTTTGTTGATTTCCTGACATCCGTGTAGTTACATTTCAACTGGCTTTTTGAAAGTAGTAGCCAACTCCCGGTTCAGTTATTATATATCTGGGCAGAGCCGGCTCTGGTTCTATCTTCTGGCGCAGGTGCGAAATGTAGATGCGTACATAATCCAGGTCGTTAGTATATTCCCATCCCCACACCTTTTCCAGGACCTGCTTGTGGGTAAGAATACGTCCAGCATTTTCTACCAGAAAGGCAAACATCCGGAACTCTCTCGGCGTTAGTTTCACCCGCTCCCCGTTCACTGTGACCCTCCGCTCAGCAATATCCGCTGTAAGGAAGCCATCACTGTAGGTAATCTCCCGCCTACCCGGTAGGGGAGACAGCCCAACACGCCGTAACGCTGCCCGCACCCTCGCTGCTAGCTCCCTGTTACCCACCGGTTTAATCAGGTAGTCATCAGCCCCATAGTCAAGCCCTCGCACTATGTCATCCTCGCCCGTCTGCTTACCGGTGAGCATGATAATGGGTATGTCAGAGACATCACGAATACGGCTGCAGGTCTGCCAGCCATCCAGCCTAGGCATGACCACATCTAACAACACCATATCTGGCTTCTCAGCAAATAGAAGCCTCAGCCCTTCTTGACCGCTACCAGCCTTGAATACCTCAAATCCTTGCTGAGTAAGAAGCTGGTCAACAAATCGCAGAAAGATTGGGTCATTATCAATAATAAGGACCTTCTTTGTCACTCCATCTCCACCAATCCTAGAGGTTATCTTTTATGCCGACATGACAGCATTTTGGCAATCATTTTAGGTAGTTCACGGGTGTTAATCGGCTTTGGCAGATATGCATCACAGCCGGCTCCAATAATCCTCTCCTTGTCCCCCTTCATGGCATGGGCGGTAACACCAATAATAGGCGTATGGCTGAATACCACCATCTGCCTGAGCCTCTGGGTTACCTCAAGCCCGTTCATTCTGGGAAGCTGTATGTCCATTATAATCAGGTCTGGTCGCTCTCTTGTCGCCATATCCAGTGCCTCTTCCCCATCGGTTGCCTTGAGTAAGGTATAGTTCCTCCCTCTAATCGTCATCTCGGTCAGCCTCATATTAAAGGGATTGTCTTCTACAATCAGTATCTTCTCTTTCATCGCCTGCTCTCCCCTGCAGATTTGCTAACCGCTTGAGCTAAAGGCATAGTAAAGCTAAACCGGCTCCCCCTTCCCCATTCACTCTCCACCCAGATTCGCCCGCCGTGCCTCTCAACGATTTGTTTTACCACCGCTAAACCCAGCCCAGTTCCATTCCTCTCTGTGACCAGGGAGTCATCTACCCGGCAAAAGGGTTTAAATATCCGTTCCTGGTCTTCCTCCTTGATACCAATGCCATTATCAATCACGCTGACCCGGCACCAATCACCCTCCCTGGCTGCCTCAATCTTCAGCTTGCCCCCAGCCGGGGTAAACTTGGATGAATTATCCACCAGATTAAGCAGCACGCCCCTTGTGAACATGGGTTGCGAACCTCTGGCGATACTCGTTAGCCATTCCCGGAGGGTGAAGCTCACTTTGGTGCATGCCGATTATCTCCTCACGAGTACGACCTACTAGCATCTCGCCCTGCTTGTTCGTGTCAAGGATACGCCCGGTTTCCACATCCGCCAGGAAGGCTGCGTCATTTAGGTTTTCAAAAAGAGTTCTATATTTCTGCTCGCTCTCCCTGAGCTCTTGCTCCATCCGCTTGCGCTCGGTGATGTCGTGGGCAATGCCTAACACCAAAGTCTTACCTTTAATTTTTACCGGAAATGCCCTGATTTCCAGTTGAACCTGAGTGCCATCTTTTCGTGTTAAAGTAAACTCATCCGGTCCGGTGGCTTGCCCTAGGGCATTTTGGGCTAAAAGCGCTGCCGCTTTCAGGATTTGCCCCGGGGAGAGTAGTTTCAATTTTAAAAAATTCTTTCCAATTAATTCATCCCTCTTGTAACCAGTTATTTCCTCAGCAGCCTTATTGCCATCAACAAAATTACCCTTTAAGTCGTTCAAGTAATAAGCATCCGGTGCAAATTCAAACAATATCCTTAGCTGCTCCTCTGAACTTTTTAATTCCTCCTCCACCCGCTTGCGCTCGGTGATGTCCATGAAGTTTCCCAGAGCTGCCCGCTTTCCCTTATAGTGAACAGATGTAACTGTCTCTATAGCCCATATAGTCTCCCCACCCTTACCAATAGCCCTGAACTCGTAAGGGGAAAGGCGTTTTCCCTTTAGCATTTCCACTGCGTTTTTCCTGACTCCTTTCCTATCTTCAGGGTGGACAAGCTCTAAAGAGTCCATGCCCAACAGTTCATCCTCGGTATAGCCCGTATACTTCTGGAACTCAGGATTGACAAACCGAAACTCCCCTTCCTGGACAATGTAAACACCAACCGATGAGCTACTGGCTAAGGTTCTGTTTAGCTCCTCCACCTGCTTGCGCTCGGTGATGTCAATAAAAGAACCCAACCTGCAGATAGGTTTGCCAGCTTCATCTCTAGCCACGCTTGCTGATACCTGGACATCAAAGCTCGAGCCGTCTTTTCTCTTGGCGGCTAGTTCACCTATCCAGCCTCCTCTATACATCGCTACTTGCATCACCTCCACAGGCTCTTCTGCTATCTGCCAGAATTCTACAGCATTCTTCCCCAGAACCTCCTTCTCATCAGCATATCCCCACATTCTGAGAAAGGCATGGTTTACGTAGGCCAGATTACCTTCAAGGTCAGCTATGGCAACAGCGTTGATGGATGAGGCAATAACATTATTCTTAACCCTCATCTCCTCCTCCGCTTCCTTGCCCTCGGTGATGTCTGGGAAAGGTGTGTTGCTTGGTATTTTTACGTTCTTATACATCATCCCATCCATTCTTCCTGTATATCTTTGCCTTACTATCAACGCACTCTAGCCTCTCTTGGAGTTGACTCTGTAAATATATCAGGCTATGCCAATCGTATCACACAAACACAAAATCTGTCAGTAGGCACTCATAGTACTATAGTAATAGCTTGATAATAGGCAAATCTGGTGACAGAGGTCATTTATCATAGGCAGATTGAGCGGGCAAAGCCCCTTCAAAAACAATTTCCCCCTCTCTTTTAAAGAGAGGGGGATTAAATAAGTGAGGTAGGTAACCAATCTGGTTGGCAAAGATAAGACAAAGAGAGCCCCGGTTAGGCGAGGCTAGGAATTACGGTGCTCTCTTTCTTTACCGGCTACCATTTTTCCCTTGGCACTTTGCGTAATTCAGGCTCAAAGTCAGACAAATAGGCAAATACTGTATTTAGTGGTGCATTCTTCAGGATGCTTTCCTTTACTTCCTCATATTGCCCCTGATATTGAGGGATTTGTTCCCCATCCTTATCAAACACTATAACCATATCGTTAGGGCATCTAATAACACTCTTAATCATTTTTGTTCTCCTTATTAATCTTATTGGGGTGAATAGAACCAGATTACTATTTATGGTGGCAGGATAGATACGCCGTTCACCGCCTGGAGCTACCCCCGGCAGTAGTAGGTGTCCCTTATCAAACGCCATAACCATATTGTTAGGACATCTAATAACACTCTCAATCATTCTTGCTCTCCTTATTAATCTAATTAAAGTGATTAGTATTAAAGCATTACTTGTGGCAACAGGATAGATATATTGTTCATTTCATCGTTTTGGCAATACTCTTTAGGATGCTGAGAACTCCGATGATGGCACGCTGCACTTCAATTGGCTCTTGGCTTAAAATCTGGCTTACATAAGGGTCCAGTTGCCTGCTACTATAGTCAGCCTTCTCCTCGGCTATGCCAGTTGCCTGGGGTGACAGGTAGCCAGCTAAACAAAGTAGCTCACCCTCCTCAAAATTTAGTGGCTTAGCTATTTTTTGCAGAATCGTAGCTGAGGGGAATCTCTCCCCTCTCTCTATGCGCCCTAGGTGAGATGATGATACACCTGACATAGTAGCCACTTCCTGTAACGTCAGCAGTGCCATAACCCTTCGCTGCTTGAGTATTCTGCCTAGATTATTATTGTTGGTATTCCCCATTTTTACTTCCCCCTCTATTCAGATTGCCTCTAGTCACCCTTCTATTCTAGGACACTAAAATTAATTACTCATAAAATTGATGTTTAAATTTTATTAAAATTTCAACGGATATGGGACTGGTGCCTTGGCTATCGGGCACTTTTGAGTACATGGTGCTGGGCCAAGACATGGTATCCACTCCAGGGGCCTAATTCGACGGATACTTTATCAAGCATTATAGGGATGACAAACCTTATTTTATCATCAAGATCCGGTAATTGCGATTTCAGATAGGCAAAAGGTGTTTGATAACTCAGGGAAGAATGCCCTCTAACATTGTCGTAGTAGTAGATGTAGCCCATTGCCTCATTAAGCAGGTCAGCTTCACTCTTTATCTGTAAGACCCGTGGAATATAGAACTCGTCATCATCGGTACGGTGAGAGCGCTCTAGATGGGCGTTCTCTTCACAGT
>Ga0307378_10000389_pt1:17500-76977 | contig 76977 bp, 60 predicted proteins | sample UN1MG_FD_202238 | JGI IMG/M metagenome (GOLD analysis project Ga0307378, IMG submission 202238) | Soil microbial communities from Risofladan, Vaasa, Finland - UN-1 | ecosystem: Environmental > Terrestrial > Soil > Coastal area > Acid sulfate soil | place: Finland: Risofladan, Vaasa... | reverse complement strand
CCGACTTCCGCGTCACCTTCCGCTTCACTAAATACTACTTCGGCGGCGAAGCCAAATGGGAACGGACCGACGAAAACGCAATACACAAGAAGAGCTTCACCTGGGAAGTTAACAGCCGGCCAAAAGGGAAGTAAAACGAAGTTATTCTAACCACCTATCGATAATCGACTTCCAGCCGATTGTGCTTCGTTGAGCTGCCATCGATGCGCCAGAACGTCCGCGCCAAGCGTCTGAGGAACACCCGGTCGTGGCTGACGAGCAGCAGCGCGCACTCGACCTCGTCGAGCGCCTCCTCCAGCACCTCGATCGAGGGCAGGTCCATGTGGTTCGTCGGCTCGTCCATCACGATCAACCAGGGACTGCGGGTCAGGCCCTCGGCCAGCATCAGCTTGCGCATTTCTCCGGGGCTGGGCAGTGCGCTGGACAACAGCCGCGGTGGCCGCGAGCCGAGGCGGCTGACGATGGTTAGAATCTTTCCCTGATCCTCGTTTGAAAGGGATTTCAGCTCTCGCATGAAATCGATTTCCCGGACGGCCGGTATCTCCTGCGGAATGTATACGATTCTCTCTCGCGGCAGCTTAATGGTCTCGATTATGTGCCGGATGAGAGTCGACTTGCCGCTACCGTTGTTGCCGACGACGGCGATCTTGTCGTCAGGTGAGATTAAAATCCGAGGAGTCTTCAGCGACCTTGCGGGGCCGAGGGGGAGTGCTAGCGGGGCTGTAGAATAAAGCAGGTCGCCCTGCTTTTTACACCCGCGGAATTCGATCCCCAGACGATAGGTCTTTCTTACCTTGATGCCGTCGAGCTCTTCCCGTTTCTGCTTAAGGCGCCCCTGGAACTGGTCGTACAGCCGCCCGGCTTTTCCGTCCTTACCCGTCAACCTGGCCAGATCCTTTTTCGCCCGCGCGTCATGGTCCTTCAGCGCGAGACCTTTCTTCGATCTCTGTCTTTGCGCACCGGCCGCCTCCTCGCGGCGCCTGACGCTCTCCTCCCTCAGCCTGCGGAACTCCTTCTTGACCACGGCGTGCCGCCGGCGCGTACTCTCCTCCTCCTGCCGGGAAAGCTCAACGGCCTCGGAGTATCCGCCCCGGTAGGCAACGGCTTCGGGCGGCCTGATGAAAAGGCAATTACCGCAGAGTCGATCGAGAAGCTCCCTGTTGTGGCTGACTATCAGTCCGATTCCTTTGAAGTCGGGCAGGACGTCCATAAGCATGTCGAGACAAGCCAGATCAATATGATTGGTCGGCTCGTCGACGGCGAGAATCTCCGGCTCCCGCCAGAGGGCCACAGCCAGCTGAGCACGCTTGCGCTCTCCGTGGCTCAACGTCGGCCAGCGCTCCGGCCAGCCGTTCGAGATAGCAAGCTCACCGATCAGTCGGGCCGAAATGGTATCGCCGGCAAAGAGGAATTTCTCGAAATCAACCGGGGGATCGTCCGTGCGCTGCTCGCAGTAAATCGCCTGCGCAGTTCTGACAATCTCACCCTCCTGCGGCTGCAGATCACCGCTCACCAGGCGCAGGAGAGTTGTCTTGCCGCTGCCGTTGGCCCCGATTATTCCAGTCCAGCCGAGAGGGAAATGAAAAGTCAATTTCCTGAAGAGCGGCTTCTCCTGGCTGTCGTAAGCGAACGTTACGTTTCTTAACTCCAGATGCGCGCCCATGCCGTCCTCCGCGGGGTTGCAGGCGAAATCGAGAACACGAGAACCGGTGACGAAGATGGGGCGTGGGCAATGGGGGTGAAGGAAGTTTCCTTCCAGCGGTTGGCATTCGGGTATTATTGCTGAAAAGCACCGGCCCTCAGGATGGTCAACGGGTCTTCATCCCTGTGGCTCCCCCGATTCTACACGTGCAAAAACACTATCCCCGGCGGTTCCTGCTTGTCAACGGTTTCGTCGTGCTGTTGCCGGTGTGCATATGTAAAACCGCCCTTATTTTGCCGGATCACGAGCGGGATGATTTCTGTACAAAATAATGGTGGCTCCGGACGGATTCGAACCGCCGACGCAGGGATTTTCAGTCCCTCGCTCTACCAGCTGAGCTACAGAGCCACACTATCTCAGGCAAATAAAAATCTACGCGTAACCGTCGCAGCAGTCAAGCTGTTTTGACGGATTGGGGAGAATAGGCTGCTGGATGATGATTGGACCGTACGCATACAATTATGGGTCCATATCAGCATCAAAAAGGCAGGACTGCTTCAAAAGGAAACGGGGGGCGGTGAAGCGCGGTAATAGCCATCCTAGTCATTTGGTTGTTGAAGAAGACGTAATAATGTGTATAATCCCGGCTCCGGTTGTAGGAGGGATGAAATGAAGGACTTGATCCTGAAGGATCTGCGCGAAAAAATCGAACGCCTTCAGCACGAATTGAAAGTTGAGCTTCCACAGGAAATCGGCAGAGCTCGCGAGTTGGGAGACTTGAGCGAGAACGCCGAGTATCAGTCGGCCCGAGAGCGCCAGAATTATGTGAGAGCCCGCCTCGGGCAGCTTGAGGAGCGCTACAAGCAGCTCAGCATCATGGACTTCGGCAAAATCCCCAGAGATCGCGTCGGCATGGGAAGCGAGGTCAAGGTGCTCGACTTGGACACGGATAAAGAGATGACCTTCCTGCTGGTGATCGCCGATGAGGCCGACAACGCGGCCAACAAGATCAGCACCGGCTCTCCGATTGGGCGTGCGCTGATGGGTAAGCAGGACGGCGACGGCGTCACGGTAGAAGTGCCCAGCGGCACGCGCGAGTTCGAGATACTCTCCTTTAAAACAATCTACGACCATTACTCAAAGTGAACGATTCAACTTTCTGATAAAACTAGGCTTACCGGATATTCACAATACGGGACTTTCCGTGGTTTCTTTTGCGTAATCACTATCGGAATGCCGGTAAGGAGAACCTTCCGGCGTGTCCCGGAGGTCGCAGAGTGAAATCCGGAAATAACGCTCACACCTTTCTTTTTGTCCCCGCCAGGTGGGCCGGCAAGGGTGTGTTGTCGATAATTGGCGGCCCGAGCGAGCCGATCACCATGGAAATCATCGCATCTCGGAGCGGGACGGGCACGATCACGGTGCACATGGAACTCGACTTCAGCCAGACCAATCGCGAGGGAGGCGTCGAGACCGTCTACACGTTAAGCCCAAACGGCAAGGACAGTTTCGAGCTCGTCCAAAACCACAGCAAATTAGGCATGCTGACAGGCCACGCCGTTGTCACCAAGCGCACTATCATCATGACTTTCCAGAACGAGGCGGGCACCTATGCCGGCTTCGAGGCCGCGGAGCGAATCGACGATGACCATTACCACCTGCGTGGCGCACTCAGCCTCAACGGCATGCCCAGCAGCGTTCTTGAGGCGGCGGTTCGGAAGCTGGGCAATCAGAACTAAGAATTCACGATTTCTGGCTTTGAAACACGTAAAGGTGATATAAGTGTGTGCAGCTATCAGCCGCTCAATTCAGCACGAAGCCTCTACCATGGTCACTGTTTGCGGCAAGGAGAGGGAAAATGAAGCCGGGAGACATCGTAGGCGTCCAACTCAGCTCACCGCGGGAGCAGGTCTGGGGCGTGCTTCTGCGGCTTGATCAGAGCGGCGTCGAATTACGCGGAATCGAGATGGGAATTTTCGAGGAATGGTGTATGCAACTGGCCAGGGGAAGCGATGTGGAGCTGGGCCCGTCAACCGTTTTCTTCCCGGCACACCGTATCGAGCGTATCAGCCTCGACGAGCAGATCGGTGCTGTCCCAAGCGTGGCGCAGCGTTTCAAGCAGAATACGGGGAAGGAACCACGCGATTTCCTCGCCCCCAAAACTTACCTGACCAGATAGCCAGCTGTATAAGAATATACAATGGCTGATCCCGCCTGAATTCTTACGACTATTATTTGCATTACAATATTTCCATCGAACTCTCTTTGCTGTACACTGCTGATGATTCTGGGAAGCCGGTGAGAATCCGGCGCTGCCCCGCAACTGTAACCGGAGACGAACGCCGCACCCGCAGCACAACAGCATGCGGGCTAAAGCCACCGGCAGCCGATGCCGGGAAGGCGCGGCGGGAGGACGACCCGGGAGCCAGGAGACCAGGAACCGTTAATAACCTTCGCGGGAGGGTAACGGTTGTTGAGCCTCGAACCGGTTCCGGCAACCGCCGCAGCCGACCTCACGACCAAACCAGCCCGCATCAGCGCAAGGAGTCTAAAGGTGAGAACAGCACTTATCTCTCTCCTCCTCTCCTCTCTCGTGCTGGTGCCGGCGTCGCAGATTGCGGCGCAACAACAGAGCGAGAAGGAGGAGGAAAAGGTCCTGACCAAACGCATTGTCGTTTCGGCCCGGCGCCTCTCCGACGAAAGCCAGAGCGCAGAGAAGGTTCCCGCCAACGTCACGGTGATTACACGCGAGGACATCGACAACAGCGGTGCAACAACCCTCCAGGAGTTGCTCGCCGACTACGCCGGAATCATCTTCTATGACAATGTCGGCAACGGCGTCGAGACAACCATCGACATACGTGGCTTCAGCGAGGGCACCTCAATGGCCGTCTACGTCGACGGCGTCAGGATCAATGAGCCCGACGACAACGGCGTCAACCTCGAACTGCTCGATCCCGGCATCATCGAGCGCATTGAGATCATCCCCGGGGGAGCCTCGTTCAGCCACGGCAACGGCGCACTCAGCGGCACGGTAAAAATCTACACCCGGCGGGGCTACGGCGAAACATTCAACGAACTTTACGCCGGATACGGAGGCTACTCGACGAAACGCGCGGGGATTCGCTCTGGCAGCAAAATGGGACCGCACAGTTATTTCCTCTCATACGGCTACCTCGACAGCGACGGCTTCCGCGACAACAGCAATGTACGCCAACACAAGATCTTCGGGAAGTACGACTATGAAGTGCCTGGCAGCTACGGCCTTGAATTGAGCTTCCGCTATTCGAGCGGTGAGCTGGGCAATCCCGGAGCTCTCACGCCAGAAGAGCTGGCACAGGATCGCAAGCAGAACCCCTTCAATCTCGTTGATTTTAACAAGACCGACGAATGTGTTTTCACCGCCCGCTTCTCCTACGCGCTTTCCGACAAAACCCTGCTCTCGGTCGTAGGCCATCGGCGGGAAGCCGACATCGAAGTGCTGACCACCGGCCGCAACGCGGCGATCTGGGGCGGTTTCAAATCCAAGAGCGGGAACGAAAGCACTGGTATGGCAGCGCAACTGACCTATGAGAACGACCTCGGTAGCTGGGGCCATTCTCTCACCGCAGGTTTGGAAATTGTCAGGGATATGTTTGGTAACGTTGGCTCTTTCACCGATATCAACGGCAACCCGACTTATGAAAGCAACGACCGCGATACGGATCAGGACAGTCGGGCGTTTTACCTACACGGCTCGCTCGATCCAGTGGATTTCTTCACCCTCACCGGGGCTGTGCGCCACGATAGGGTGAACATGGACTTCAGAGACAATTTCAGCAAGAACACCGGTCAAAAGGAATTCGACAAGACTACCGCGATGGCGGGCTTCAACCTCGTGCTCGCGAGGGGAACGGCGCTCTTTTTCCGCTACTCTCAATCGTTCCAGACTCCCACCGTCAACGACCTCTTTGCTTTCCCGCTCTTCGGCTCCAATCCCGACCTCGAGCCGACAACCGGCGACACCTACGAGGGCGGCTTCCGAGCGGCCCTCGGAGAAAGCTGGAACCTTCAGGCCGCGCTTTACCGTATGGATCTGGAGAACGAGGTCGTCTTCGTCATTACTGATCCGATTTGGTTCATCGGCAGCAACGAGAATGTGGGAAGAAGCCGAAGGACCGGCTTCGAAATGCAACTCGACGGAAGGCTGGCGGAGGTCGTAAACCTTCTTGCGACCTATTCTTACACCAAGGCTGAGAACCGCAGCATGGCGGAAGATCTGGGAGTGGACGATCTGAGAATACCGCTCGTTCCCGAGCACAAGCTCGCTCTGCATGCCAGCCTCGACTACGGCGCCTGGCGGCTGGGCGGCGAACTGCTGTATGTCGGCGAGCAGGTACTCAGCAGCGACAACACCAACTCGGGGCCGCCTCTTGATCCCTACAGCATCGTTAATCTCAGAGCGGCGCTCGAAATGGGGGCGTGGACGCTCAGACTTGACGTGCTGAACACTCTCGATTCGGATTACGAGACTCGGGGGATATATTCTTACGGAGCCATATACCTGACTCCTGCACCGGGCAGGCAGGTGATCGGCACACTGGAGTTTAGATACTGACCGGTACACATGTGGGTATCAGGCCGCCGGTCGATCTAGGTAGCACGTGGTTTTTTATCCACTGCCCGGACAAAGCGACCGATGGAAAGCCGGTGATGTAGTGCTCAGCCCGAAGCGGAACCGCGCGATCGCTAAGGTAATCTATATAATATCCAGCGAATCCGCTCTCCACGGCGAAAGCGCAATAGAAATCCGTCCATGTTGTTGCAGCGTTATTGCGCGTTTGCGGTAGGTTGTTGTAATTTGCTTTTCGACAAGGTGCGTGGAGCAGGAGCGTGAGGCACACCTACATCGCCGTCGATGGGCCGATCGGAGTCGGCAAGACCTCGCTGACTCACCTGATTGCCGAGCGCCTCAGCGATGCGATGCTGGTGCTGGAAAATGTCGATAATCCTTTTCTGCCCGACTTCTACAAGGACGCCTCCGGCTCTGCATTCCGCACGCAGCTTTATTTCTTGCTCAATCGTTACGAACAGCTGAAGGGGCTGAGCCAGCGCGAGCTCTTCCTGCGCAGGGTAGTCAGCGACTTCACCTTCGAGAAGGACAAGATCTTCGCCTACCTCAACCTCTCCGACAGCGAACTTGTGATCTACGACAAGCTCTACGAGATGCTCTCGACCCAAGTGCCTCGCCCCGATATGGTCGTCTATCTCACGGGCAGCCACCAGACGCTGATGAAGAGGATCCGCGGGCGCGGAAGGGATTTCGAATCGCGGATCAGCTCCGATTACATCGATGAGGTCAGCCGTGCTTACAACTACTATTTCTTCAACTACTCCCGCACGCCGTTGCTCGTCGTCAACACCGACGAGATCGACTTCGTGCGTCGAGAGGAGGACCTGATCGACCTGATGGCGCAGATCGGCGCCACCGACCAAGGCACGCGCTACTACGTCCCCCGCCGCTGAGAAACTGTCATACCCGGCACTAAACAGATGCCTACTATCGGTTAGAATAATGGCCTGAAGAGCGAGCGAAAGGAGCGCGACACCCGATGGCTGATACATCGAGACCGAGCGAGGAAATCGTCACGGAGATCGGCCGGCTGAAGCTGGAAAAAAACGCAACAATCCTCGCTCACAATTACCAGATACCCGAGGTGCAGTTGATCGCTGATTTCCTAGGCGACAGCCTCGACCTCAGCCGTAAAGCGGCAGATGTAGATTCTGAAGTCATCATTTTCTGCGGTGTGCATTTTATGGCTGAGAGCGCAGCAGTGCTCTCGCCGGAAAAGACGGTCATCCTGCCGCGCGACGACGCCGGCTGTCCGATGGCCGACATGATCACCCCCGCTTCCTTGCGAGAAAAGAAGCAGCAGCACCCGAATGCTGCAGTCGTCTGCTATGTCAATTCCTCGGCCGCCGTGAAGGCCGAAAGCGACATCTGCTGCACCAGCGCCAACGCCATCAAGGTCGTCAACTCGCTCGAGCAGGACGAAATTCTCTTCGTGCCCGACCAAAACCTCGCGCTCTACACCCAGCGCTTCACCGAAAAGAAAATCATCCCATGGCAGGGCTACTGTCCGACGCACCACCGCGTTGACACGGAAGATGTCCGCGCCATGAAAGCAGCTCACCCCGACGCCGTGGTTGTCGTCCACCCGGAATGCACGCCGGAGGTGATTGACGAAGCCGACGAGGTGCTCAGCACCAGCGGCATGATCCGCTTCGTTGGCGAGACTCCTGTCAAGGAGATCATCATCGGCACCGAACGCGGCCTGATGGAACGGCTAGCTCGAGAGTACCCCGGAAAGAAATTCTACCTGGCCAGCAGCAAGCTCGTTTGTCCAAACATGAAGAAAACCGACCTGGAAGCGGTCGACGCCGCGCTCTACGCACTTGCGCCGCGCATCACGGTGCCGGAAGACATCGCAGCGGGCGCGCGCCAGGCGTTGGAGCGGATGCTGGCAGTGCCGCGCAACAGGTGATTCGAGCCGGCCCACAAGAAGTCGATCCCGAATAATGGAAGGGGAAAATCATGAGCGTGAATATTTCACCGCATTGCGCGGATTGCGGGATACCGAGAGATCAACGGATATGCAGAGATCCCGACGGCATCGGTCCCGACGACTGTCCGACGATAAACGGCGAGGATGTAGTAGCCGAGGCGATGCGGGAGTACGAGGATCCGGCGACCCTCAGGTTTGCGCAGGAATCATCGCGCCAGGAAGCTGCATGTTATGTAGCTGCGGGTGATGAACTGCGAACCGTAAAGTGCCGCATCGAGGAGGTCTGCGAGTTCGCCCACCGCATGGGCTTCAGGCGCCTGGGCATCGCCTTCTGCAGCGGTTTGATTTACGAGGCGGCGATACTTGAGAAGATTTTCGAAGCCCACGGTTTCGAGGTTGCCTCCGTCATCTGCAAGGCAGGCCGTGTGCCCAAGGAGGAGATCGGCCTGAAAGACGAAGAAAAAATCAGGCCGGGATGCTATGAGGCAATGTGCAACCCCATCTCTCAGGCGAAATTCCTCAACGCTGCAGAAACTGAGATGAACATTATGATCGGTCTTTGCGTCGGCCACGACGCCCTCTTCCTCAAGCACGCTAAAGGCTACAACACGGTTCTGGCCGTGAAAGACCGCCTGATGGGCCACAATCCCCTCGCCGCACTCTACACCAGCGGCAGCTATTACAAGCGCCTGCTGAATCCGGAATAGACAATCTTTGATTCAAAACGGCCGAAAACCCCGCAGCTCGGATCCAGACATAGCCTGGGGACTTTTATAATTATATATCTAATATATGATGTTATAAATATAGCCGAGATAACACCAATAATATCAATACAATAGAAAACCCTCATGTTTCACATTACAGTACCCAAGCATAACCCAGTTTCACGAAAAATGTGTGGTCGCTCTGCGTTAATCCCAGCCTCTGATCGCCGTAATAGTTATCGCTGTAGCCGATGAACAGGACTGTCCGCGGATTCACCTTGTAGGAAAACAGCAACTGGGTGAACAGGTGCCTGTATTCGGAGTCGACCGGCATGGTGTACAGCTCAGGGGTGTATCTGTAGTCGACATACTGCAGGATTGAACGGAAAAACATCCGCGTGCTGAATTGCAGGACACCGGAGAACTCTACGGTGTTGGCCATGTAGAGGCGCCCTCCCTCGACATCCAGGGTTTCGCGCTTGTACCAGCACCAGGTGCTGAAGAAATCGCTCGGTTTGAGGTCGACGTACAAGCTTGTGTGCAGTTGAGTTCCCGGGCGGGCGTTCGTGTAATCGATGCTGTCACCGTACTCCACCCGGCCGTTCACGTAGAACCAACCCGACGGGCTTGTCCAGGCCTCGGCTACTATCATTTTTTGGTCGAATTCAGTCCCGAGATAGCCCTCCTTCGTCGCTGAACCCTTGATGTCGAATCCGGTCTGCAAGGCTCCCTCAAATGCGATCCAGAATCTGCCGTAGCTTTCCAGCAGGTTTCCGTCGTCATCTTCACTGCGGCTGTAGCTCCCGCCCAGCAGGAAGAAAGACCACCAGTTTCCGGGTTTCCCGATCCACCTGTAATTGCTCCCCAGGTAAGCACTGCGATAACCGACCCGCGGGATGAAGCCGAGATCGGCGCGGAAATCTCGGCCGTATTCCCTGAAGGAAGCCGCCCAGCTCAAGCCATTTGTCCATGTGTAGTGGGTGTAGCCGATATTGAGAGCCCTATCGGAGAACGATCCCTGAGGCTGCCCGAAACTGGAGGCGAGATAATCCGGATATGACGTGCTGCTGCCCAGGATCTGGAAGGAAACCCTGTCGACGTTGGACACGCGCAGGTCGCCGTCGAAACCGAAAACACGGTTAGAATAATTCTCGGCTTCTCTGTCCGTGCCTATGAGACCAAGCGTGTATCTGCTGCCAATGTCGCGCTTGTAGCGGAAGGCATATGCTGTTGAATCCAAAGCAAGTGATTTCGAGCGTGAGTATTGCGATCCGGGGAAGATAAGGTTGGTCAGCTCGTCGCGGACGACAAGGGCTCCGATGGAATTGGCCCCTTCCTTTCCCGTGAGCTTGAAGCCCCAGGAAGGATCGCGTAGCGTGCGGGAATATACGATCCTCGAACCGGTTTGGAAGAATTCCGCCCCTTCGTTAAAGAACGGCCGCTTCTCCGTGTAATAGAGCGCGAACGGTTCGTTGATGTCGAGTTTGAGCGCATCGGCCTCGACCTGCGAGAAGTCGGGATTCGCGGTGGCGCCTAATGTCATGTTGCGGGTCAGCCCGTAACGCGCGGTGAGCCCCGCTTCCACCTCCTTATTCAGGACCTCGAAGCCTCCGCCGGAGCCCTCGTTGCGCGCGTCGGTGCGCACGGCGGTGAGCGTCGGATTGAACTCCAGATTCAGGCCCGGAGAGACCTCGCTGAATCCTGTGATCTTCTGCATCTGGCACTGGTAGCAGTCGATGTTCCGATCGAGCGGAAACAGCCCGAGCTGGTGAACGACGCTGCGTGGATAGTTTCTATATGCGTCGAAACCCCAAACCTGCCCGCTCTCGGAGCGCTGGAAGCGCATGGAGGCGAACGGTATCGCCATCTCGACCGACCAGCCCCAGTCCTCGATACTGCCGGTGGCATCCCAGATCGCATCCCAGCCGGTGTCCTGACTCTGGTACGACTCGGTGGCGTCCAACTGAACACCCCGGGGATTGCATTGGAATGTATAGGACGAGCGCTCGTCGTTGAAGGTATCCAGCGAGACACCGACCCAGTCCTCTTTCCAGAGGTTATCGCGGTCCTGCAGGTGCGAGCGAATCGCCGCCGGCTGGGGATCGTAACAACGAAATCCGATGTACAGTGTGTGGGCATCGTGGGTAACCAGCACCTCGGTCCTCACCGGCGCGGGGGTGTTCTCACCGGGTTCGACCTCATAAGCCAGTTCCATCGCCAGGGCGTCGCGCCAGGCCGCTTCATCGAGAATTCCGTCGACATTGATCTTGCCCTCCGTCGCCGGCACGACGGGTAATGACATATCGCTCGAATCCTGTCTCCGCTCCGCGCCCGCAGCAAAAGATGGGAGCGTGAATAGGAGTAACGACAGGGCGGCAAGGAATGCGAAATATTTCGCTTTAGTTGACGGCATGATACTCTCCTTTCAGCACCCAGGGGGTGCACTCACTCGACTGGGATTTGCTTGTTCAGGTTACTATTAGGAACCGCTCCACAACTGTTTATCTATCGTCCGCGGCCGCTAGGGGCCGAGTTTCATCGCTTCGCCGTTCATTGACACTCCCCATTGCTTCTATTCCGCGACTGTCCTACTTGGCCTCTCCAAGCTTGGCCATTGCCTTTTCCGCGGCCTCACGCACCGAGGGATCTCCGTCTTGAAGCGCCGCTTTCAGATTCGCAATAGCGCTTGCATCCCCTATCTCTCCCAAGGATCGCGCCGCCCATCGCCGCACCTCCGCGTCTGAATCCTTCAGCTTCTCCAGGAGCGGATCGACGGCGACCGCATTACCCTCTCTACCCAGGCCGTAAGTAGCCCAACGCCGCACACGCACGTCAGTGTCTCTGGTCATCGAGATGAGTATCCGGATCGCATCTTTGTCCCCGGTCTTGTCGAGCCCGAGACCGTAGGCGGCCCACATGCGAACATCGGCGTCCCCATCCGCCGCCACGGCGATCAGAGCCCGCAGAGCTCGTTCATCCGCGATATGCGCGAGAGCCCAGGCCGACCAACGCCGAACATCAGCGGAGGGGTCACGCAGGGCGACGGTAAGCGGGTCCACCGCCCGGGGATCACGGGCGGCTCCGAGATGACGCGCCGCGTTCATGCGCGTTACCTCGCTCGAATCGCTCAGTTCCTGGATCAGATCTTCGACGCCGACTTTCAACTGTAATCTCGTCAGCGCTTGTTGGCCCATGGTTTTAATGATCTGGTTCTCGTTCAGCTCCCTGCCGGTCAATTGCCCGGTTTTTCTAATTTCCTCACCAAGGAGCTGCATCAAAGGCTCGATCGCGGCGGGATCGCCGATTTCGCCGAGAGCCCAGACGGTCATTTGCCTGACCCGGCTGTCCGGATGCCCAAGTCCCTTCAGCAGCGTCTCGACCGCCCTGGTGTCGCGGATCGATCCAAGGGCCTCGGCTGCTTCGATGACCACCTCGGGCACGTCCTGCTCGAACCTTATAATCAAATCGTTCAGCGCGCGGCTGTCGCCAAAAACACCCAGGAAGTGAGCAGCCCTGGCGCGAACGCGCGCACGCTTGTCGCTCAAGGCGTTGATCAGGAAATCGATGTCGCGCTGAGTGCACTTACCCAACCTGTCGAGCATTTCGAGTGTATCGATTTCCCCGCCGACCTCGGCGGCAGTTTCCCTTACGCCAGCGTCCGCATGGACTGAGGCCCGGGCAAGTACAGCGCCGGCCGCCCTGCCGTCGATCTTGTATAGGGTGAGTATTGCCGCTTCCCTGACAATCTTGTTCTGGTGTTCCAACGCCGCCTTGCTCAAGGCCTCGACCGCCGGTGCGCCGATCGCTCTCAAGGCCGCCGCGGCCTCAGCTTTCGGGGTGGACTTGGTTTGCATCCAAACGTAATTCCCGGGGCGCTCCTCGCTCTCAATTAAGCGGTGCAAATCAACATTCCTCTCGTCCGCCAGCATTTCGATAAGAAGGGGTGCGGCCTCGGCGGCCTGCTCTCCCAGGTGGCTGAGTATGTATGCAGCCTTGGCGTGGACAAACGCGTCATCCGTGCTCAGTTCCCGCAGAAGTCGCGGAAGCTCATCAACATTCACTTTGAGGGGGTCGGTTACTGCCCTCGGAATTTGCTCGTCGTCCTGCTGCCAGATGTTGAAGGCGGCCAGGCTGGTCACGGAAAGGATTACCAGGACGAGCATCGCGCCCGAGGCAAGCCGGTTGCCGGCGCCGCGTCTGATGTTCGGATCGAGGATGCACAGCAGGCGGTCTTTCAAACTCGAACCCTCCGAGATCGCGGCTGCCTGCCAAAGCGGCCTGTCGAAGGCACCGATGTCGGCCGCGACTTCCATCAATTGGGTCGCGTAGTCTGAAGGCTTGGTACCGGCGTTGAGCACGAGGTCGTCGCAGGAGCGCTCGCGCTCGGCCCTCATCTTCGCCACCGCCAGCCAGACGATTGGATTGAACCACTGGATCGCCAACGCCACCTGTGCGAGCAACTCTGAGAGCCCATCCCAGCGACTGACATGGGCAAACTCATGGAGCAGGACTACCCGCGCGCGATCTTCTGTCCACTCCTCCGCACTTTCGGGCAGGATCAGCTTCGGCCGGAGGATGCCGAAGTTAATGGCGGCCTTCGTGATACCACTCTTCAGCAGCCGAAAACGCCGCCTCACACCGAGCCCCTCCGAGATATCCTTCGAAAGGCTCTCCCAAAATCCGCCTTCCAGCCTCCCCGATTTGAGCGTGATCCACCAGAGGCCGATCTTCCCGACGAGCAGCCACAACAGGTAGACGACAGTTCCACCGAGCCAAAGGATTGATATCCAGAGAGTCCAGTTCAGCGGTGTGGCGGATCCCTCCGTCTCGCCTCGGATCTCGGATTGCAGCGAAATCTGAGGGATACTGATCTCTCCCTCCGCCGATTCAGCGTAGGAATTCTGGTCCAGTGAAATAGCCAGTTTAGCGCCGGCCCCAGACCGGGTGAGCGCAGGATCGGGCAATATCTGCAGGGTTATCGACGGCACGAGTAGCGAAACAAGCGGAATCAGGAAAACGCCCGCGAGCGCGAAAATCCAGAACCGGCCCCGCAAGGAAGCGGAGAGTTTCTTCCGAAGCAACCAGGTCAGCGCGTAAGTGAAGATGAGCAAGGCCGATCCCTTGATAAATATCTCGGCCAGCAGTTTTACGGTTTCAACCGAGGCCGTTTCGATGGCAGCCATCTCCTCACCTCCCCTTTCTTCGGGCCGACTCGATCAGGTGGATGATCGACTCCACTTCATCTTCCGAGATATCGGCCTCGCCCTGCTTCAGCAATGCTATCGCCGCCTTGCTGGCGGAGCCGTGGAAGAAGGTGTCCATTACATTCGCGAGAGCCGAATTTCTCGCTTCCTCGGCGGGGATGGTTGGGTAGTAGAGATAACGGTTGTCTGGCAAACGCTCATGACGCAGAAAGCCCTTTTCCTCGAGGATGCTCATGAGCTTCCTTACCGTGGAATACCCTGGTTCGTCCGGCAGGCTGGACGCTACCTCCTGCGCGGTAGCTTTGCCCTGCTTGTAAACTATTTCCATTATCTGCCGCTCACGGCGGCTGAGTTCGTTTATCAAGGATTTTTTTGTCATATGGTCCACTCCTTCGGAGTTCCTGCCGCTTGCAGGTCATATGCGAATATTTTCGCCTGCAAATAATTTCGCTAATGGGAAAGGTTTTGTCAAGAGGAAAATGCGAATTTTTTCGCCGGCAGTCTAAACCAGAGCCTTGTTCCGATCCCAAAGCGCGACACACGCGTAGCCGCATCTCCAGTATTTTTCAGCAGGACACTGCGTTTGAAGTATCAGAATAATCATAACAGCGTCATCAAGACTGCGGATGTATACTATTTCCGTCACACTAAATTCCGGGGTGCAAATCATGTCCATGATACTCTTCGTAGCAACGCGCGGATCGGACGATCCCACCATGGCAACTTTCCCTTTCGAATTAGCGGTTGGGGCGGTCAAGGAAGGCCAACAGGCCCAGATCGCCTTGCTCGGCGAATCTGTGGTGACGATGCGGGACGCCGTCGCCGAGGAAATGCACGGCTTCGGCTGCCAACCGCTGAAGGAAGCGCTTGCAGAGGTGATCGAGCACGAGATCCCGATCTATGTCTGAGGATCGTGCGCGAGGACCCGTGGGGTCCTGGAATCCGATCTGGAGGGCAAGAACGCGGTCATTTTAAATACCAAGCTCTTCGTCGAGCTTACTCTCGACTGCGACAAGGTGGTCAGTCTCTAAGTTCGACCTCGACCCGCGACCGAGGCAATCATTAGCAGCTCTTATTATATCCATGATATTAATATATCAGCGAGACAATGCTATAAATATAGTTCGATGCCTCTAAACCAAAAGACGGCTGGATCCAGATCGAGATGGATTCAGCCCTCTTCACCGGCAACAATAACGGGGTAAAGACGATTGTAAGTGAAATAGTTGGTCAGCACCTGGCGGACGAAGTGGCGGGTTTGCTGGTAAGGGATGGAGTCGATGAACAGGTCGTCCGGCAGCCCGCGGCCTGTCAGCCACCAGGCTCCCACGCGGTCTTCGCCTGCGTTGTATGCAGCGATAGCCGGCACGTAGAAACCATCGAACTCCCTCATCAGAAAGGCCAGAAGCTGTGCGGCAAGAAGAGCGTTGACTTGCGGTTCCTTCAGCTCACTCTCGCCGAGGCCCGGGAGGCCTAACTTCGGCGCGAGTTGGTCGGCGGTATAGGGCATAATCTGGAACAGTCCGACGGCGCCGACGGAGGAGATAGCGGCGGCGTCAAAGCGTGACTCCTGGCGCATCAAGGCCAACATGAGCACCGGATCGATATTCTGCGCGGCCGCCGCATATCTGATTTCTTTCCAATAAGGTCTGGGAAAAGCGAGGGACCAGAAGTCGGAGGGAGTGCCTGATGCCGGGCGCAGCAGATAGCGGCTGAAGTGTGTCGCGATCAAACCCAGCGAAGCACGATGATCGCCGGCGTCCGCGAGCGCCCTGATGGTGCAGAGCGCAAGGCCGTCGTCGGAAGAGAATCTCGATAGCAACGAAAGGAGCATGCGCGCCGCATGTTCACGCAAGCCCGCCTCAGCGAGAATAACCGCCGCCTTGTAGAGAGAATTCCGTTGAGCGCTCTTGCTTAAAGCAGTATCGGGAAAACTCAGAGGCTTGAGGCTTACCGAGCGCCGCAACGATTCCACTTTGGGCTCGGGAACTTCCTCTGCGAGTGAGGGCAAGATTAATTTCGCCCTGACTCCGTAGTAATGGTAGGGATAGCGCTCGACCAACCGCAGGGCGGCCTTCAACGCCGCCTCTCGGTTGCCGAGCTTGCTCTCGGCCACTGCCAGCCAGTAGTAAGCGGCGTAACCCATATCACCATTGGGGCCTAGACTGACCAGCGCGCGAAGGTTGGTGGCGGCGCGGCTGTTTTGGCCAGCGCGGAGAGCCGCTACGCCGGCGCGCCACAGCACCTCGCGCTTGGCGTTTCTACCCTCCGCGGCACGGTAAACCTCGCGGTAGACATCGAGTCCACTCTCCACTTCGCCGATACTGACCAGATAGGACGCAAACACGACACCCGCATTATGCTGCATCGAATGCGACACTCCACTGCTTCGCAAGGCGGCGGCGATCGCCTTGACCTGCCCGGTTCCGCCAAGCCTTACGTGAAGACGTAATTCCAGGTAGCGGACATCACTTCTCAGAGCGCTATCGGGAAACGCGTCGTAGAAGGCACGGCAGCAGGCCAGACACTCGTCGTTGGCGCGCTTGCGGTAGAGTGTTTCAATGGCCTCGAGCTCGATCCGCTCCCGGCGGTCGGTGTTGGGATGGAAATCCTGCCAATCTCGCAGCAATTCTAGTGACATATCAAAGCGCGAAGCGTTGCGTAATTTCCTTACCAGGCTGAGATATTGGTCCTCGGTAAATGGCTTCGGCTTATCGCCGGCGGCCTCGGCGAGTTGCTTCTCGCGTTCGCGGGCTGTTGCAAAGGTGGACACAAGCGAGTGGTTGAGCTGGGCGCTGCGCAAGAGGGCGATCGTCTTGCCGACGTCCCCTGCGCCTTCCGCGCAATCCGCCAGGCCGGTACGGGCATGATCGGCATAACTCCCCCTGCTGCGGCTGTTCAGCACCTTCTGGAAGAGAGCCGCCCCCCGTGCGTAATTTTCGGAGTTGACGAAGGCATCGGCCACGTCGAGCGCGAGGTCGCGATTATTACGGATCCCGTCAAGCGATATCAGGCTCTCCAGGGCCGAGACCGCCTCTTCAAGCGTACCGCGCTGGAGCCTGCTGATGACTACCGCCCGCAAGGCGTAGACTTTTAACGCGGCTTCGGCCTGGGCTAACTCCAGCCAGTGGACTTCGCTCTCTTCATGCCTGCCTACTTCGGTTAGCAGCGCTGCCTTCATCACCCTCCCGGAAACCGGTACCTTGCCATCGCCAAATGCGGAAAGGCTCTCTTCGAGCGATTTCAACGCATCGGCGGGTTTCCCCCGCTCCCACAAGTCCTTAGCTTTCGAGAAAAGCGGATCGGGAAGCCGAGCGTCATCTGCGAAGGTAAACGAGCAGAAAACCGCGGAGAGCAGCAGCGCGACTAACAATCGATAGATTGGCACTTTAATTCTCATTGCCAAGGGAATCCGTCACCCGGAAAGAAACACGTAACAAACAATGCAATAATACACCTTTTCCGCTTTTTTTTCAATGAATTGGAGGATTTTGCGGCGAACAAAACGCTTGCTCGAATCGTAAGTAAAAGCGAATGGGTCCATGCGGAGGAAATCCCATTATGGCAAAGAAGTTACGCGAGGAATCGCTTCTGCCGAAATTCTCGGTGACGCGGCCGGTGACAGTTATCGTCATTTTCGTGGCGCTTCTGGTCGTCGGTTACATCGCCTACACCAAGATCCCTCTGGAAATGCTCCCGTCAGGCTTCACGGTGCCGTTCATGGGAGTGTTTGTGTCCTACCCGAATGCAACTCCGGAGGAAATAGAGCAGCAGATCACCCGACCAATCGAGCAAATCCTGGGCACGGTGCGTAACCTGAAACGCACGACGGCTTCAATCGGGCGCGATTACACCTGGATCGGCATCCAGCTGCAACAGGGCACCGACATGGACCTCGCCTACGCTGAGGTCCGCGACCGGATGGACCGTGTTATGAGCGAGGTACCCGAGGACGTTGAGCGCATCGTCGTCCGCAGGTTTGACATAAACGATGACGCAGAGATGTACATCTCGCTTCTGATCCACAAGGACATCCCCGACCTTTATTACTTCCTCAATCACAACCTCGGCAAGCAGCTTATGCGAATTGATGGGATAGCCAACGTCGAATTCGAAGGTGTCCAAGAGAAGAATTTTGAGATCCTGCTCCAGATGGACAAGATCTCCGCCCATCGCATCAACCTCGGTGAGTTGGTCCAGACGCTGCGCAACTCCAATTTCAGCATTCCCAGCGGTTTCGTCCGCGAGGGCGATAAGCGCTTCTACATCCGCGGCATGGGCCGCTTCCGCAGCATCGACGAAATTAAAAAGCTGGAAATCCGGCCTGGCGTTCTTGTTGAAGACATAGCCACCATCTCCTTCGATGTCCCCAAGCAGGAAAGCATCAGCCGGATGAACTCCCAGGATGGCGTCTGGATCGTCATCAACAAGAAATCCGGGGCTAACAGCGTCGATCTCCATTTCAAAGTAATGGAAGCCCTCGACAAGGAATTCACCTCCAATCCCAGCCTCGCCGGCGTCGAACGTGGATTCGCATTCACCCAGGGGGACTTGATTCTCAATGCTCTTACAGACCTGCAGGAAACCGCCTTCTGGGCCGCAATCTTCGCGGTTCTGGTGCTGTTCTTCTTCCTGAGGCATGTGCGGATGACGCTTGTCATAACGCTCGCGATCCCGATCAGCCTGCTGGCGACCCTGGTGATCATGTACTTCACCGGCGAGACGCTTAACCTGTTGACGCTGATGGGACTGATGGTCAGCGTGGGCCTAGTGGTGGACAACTCCGTCGTCGTCGTCGAAAATATCTTCCGCCACCGCAAGGCCGGCGACGACCCGAAGAGGTCTGCGATCAGGGGCGCGAGCGAGGTCGGCCTGGCCGTCGTGATGGCCACTCTGACCACCGTCGTCGTCTTCCTGCCGATGATCCTGATGGGCGGCGACCAGATGATGAGCTTCTTCATGGGGCGCATCGGCTTCCCGGTGGTCTTCGCGCTGCTCAGCAGCCTGTTTGTCGCGCTGATCTTTATCCCTGTGACGACCACCCTCTTCAAGGACAAAGGAAAAATCGGCAGCTCGAAGCTGATCGATTGGGTACGCGACCGCTATGTGGACTCTCTGCGCTGGGCCGTGGCTCATCGCGTTGAAACGATAATCCTCGCCTTTTTCATCCTGTTCGGGATCCTGACTTACACAAGCGACCTTGGCTACCAGGATGACATGCAGGGCAGCCTCAACACTCCGATAAGACTGAGGTTGGACAAGCGTTATAGCGACCTCACCGGCTATCCCTCCCAGGTCGCCGACAAGATCGAAAAGTGGATAGTGAACCACAAGGAAGGTCTTGGCGATTACGTTGCTTTCAACACCAACATCAGCAGCGAGTGGGTGCGGGTCAACCTGTTTTACGACTCCGGCAAGAGTTCGACCCCGCTGCTGGAGAAGCCCGTCCTGTGGGTGAAAAATGTGCTCTTCATGAATGACATGAACAAGAATCCGCAGATGGAGCGTCAGGACTACATCCGGAAGAACCTAATGGATGACATCGGTATGCTTCCCGGCGAGGCCGAATTGTACGTCGGCTGGGGTCACAATGCGAATCAGAGCGAGAGAGGCCAAATCCAGCTGGTTCTCGAGGGGCGCGACTACTCCGAGCTGCGCCGTTGGGGAGAACGTGTGCGCCTGGAGTTGAGCGAGCTGCCCGATGTGCTTAACGTCGAGACCGACATCGAATCCGGAAGGGACGAACTGGCTGTTTCGATCAATCGGGAGCGGGCACGCAACGCCAATGTCGAGTTGGCCTGGGCTGTGGCAACGATAAGCAACGCGCTGCGGGGCGCGCAACTACCCAAGTTTCAGGAGAAGGACCGCGAGATCCGGGTGATGGTGCGGTTGCGCGAGGAGGACCGCAAGAACGTCGAGGAATTCAAGAACCTTCGCATCCCGACGATGGACGGCCGCGAAGTGCCGCTGAGCTCGATTGCCAGCTTCGAGCACACGCGAGGCCCCAGCAACATATCACACTGGAACAAAAAGCCTAACTACGACATTACTATCACCGGCAAGAGCGACCGCATTGATCAATTGGCGATGACTGTCTCCAACGCCATGCATAACCTGGGTAACGGCGATGGTTACAGCTACAGCTTCGGGGAGAGATTCCAGCGCATGCAGGAGGATCAGGACAGCTTCCTCTTCGCAATGCTTATGGCCGTTGTCTTCGTCTTCCTGCTCATGGGAGTTCTGTTCGAGAGCTTCGCGTTGCCGCTGACGATTATCTGCACCATACCGTTCGCGTTTGCTGGCTCTCAACTATTGCTGAAAATATACGGCCAGCCCGCCAACCTGTTCGCATTCATCGGTATAGTGATTATCATCGGCGTTGTCGTGAACAACGGTATCGTGCTTATCGACCTGATCAACCGGCAACGGCGCAAGGGCATGGATCGCCAGCAAGCGATATCTCTCGCCGGCTACTATCGCTTCCGGCCCATTCTGATGACCGCCGGCACCACTATTTTCAGCCTGATACCGATGGCCTTCGGCGATGCCAACCTCATCAACATGCCATACAATCCTCTGGGAATGGCGATGATCGGAGGCCTGGCGCTGAATTCGCTCCTGTCGCTGCTTCTGGTACCGGTCTTCTACACGCTGTTCGACGATCTCAAGCGCATCTGGCAGTGGATGGTTTCCATCCTGTTCGGGAGGAAAACTGAAGCGCCCGAGGAAGCCTTGGGCGGAGCCGACAGCTGAGTCCCGCTTTCCAAGGATAAACTTCAGCGGACATTGCTGTTAATATCCATTTATATAAAGCTGATTTGGAGAGTTGTAAGGGAGGGAAAATTTGAGCACGAGCAACCGCCATTCAGTTGCCCTGATTTGCCTTTCGCTGATTCTGATACTTTTCCCGGCTTCGTGTCTGAATGCCGAACAAAACACCGAGGTTTCGGCTGCGGCTGAATCGATAACCGTCGAGGAGCTCAAAGGGCATGTCTTTTTCCTGGCCTCGGATGAACTGGGGGGGCGGGGAATCGGCAGCGCAGGTTACATGGTCGCGGCGCATTACGCCGCCGTTCAATTCGAACAGGCCGGTTGCCGGCCGATAATTCCCGGAGAAAGCGGCAAATCCGCGTTCCTCCAGCATTTTTCGATCGAATCCGGCAAACTTTCCATCCCAGCCGAGCTTAGAGCGGCTCTCAGCCGAACGGAAAGCCGGTTTCGGATGAATACGACATCGAGCAAAATCGAAACGGCCAACGTTGTAGCGATGTTCGAGGGCAGCGATCCGGAACTGAAAAAAGAGTACGTGACGGTAAGTGCCCACCTCGATCACCTGGGTACGGCGGAGGACGTTATCTATAACGGCGCCGATGACGACGCCAGCGGCTGCGCCGCCGTTCTTGAGTTGGCCGAGGCCGTCGCCACCGCAGAGCTGAGGAGATCAGTCGTCTTCATCCTCTTCGGAGCAGAGGAAACGGGCTTGCACGGCTCGAATTATTTCGTCGAAAACAGCCCCATTCCTCTCGATTGCACCATCGCCAACGTCAACCTCGACATGATCGGGCGCTTCGAGCATCCCGCAGCCCGAGAAGGCATCATCGCCGTGGGCGCTACGGCCCTCTGCGATGACATGAAAGAGATAACCGATGCGGTAAACGCGCGAACCCTCGGGCTCAAGATCGACTACGACAGCGGTGACGAGTACTTCAGGGATAGCGATCACTTTAGCTTTTTTCAACAGGGCATTCCTGTCATCTTCTTCTTCGATGGGCTGCACGAAGACTTCCACAAGCCGAGCGACGATGCCGATAGAATCGACTACGAAAGGATGAGGCTCGTTGCGCAATTGTCGTGTGAGCTCATCATCGAGCTGGCAAACAGCGATTCGGTGCCTTGCGCTTCGAACGTGAAATAAGATCTCGCTGGCTGAATTCTGCATCAGATACCCCTATGCTTCGGATTTCTCGAATATCAAGCACCCGGGAACGAGGTCGGCGAGATCGATTTCGAGCGGGCCCTCTCGGTTTTGCTGCTCGCTTATGCCCCCGCGCTGGAATTCGGTAATTCCGAATCCTTGCCTCTGCGAATTCGGTATCGAGTAAAGCATCGAGGTAAGGACAACCAATGAAGAATCCGCTATCATGGTTATTAGTACAAGAGAAACCAGCAAGAGCAGTCCCGACCTATTAAAATCGGCACATTAACCTTAAAGAAGCCGCGTCCAAGGATAATGGGTAAGCTTGAAGTGACACCTCGGAATTATCAATAAAATCGGAGAAAAGAGATGTGGAAAAAAGTCCTTCCCATCGCGATCGCGATCCCCGCTATATTCAGCGGATTCCTCCTGGCCGATGAGACTGCAAGGGATAAGGCGGCTGCGTCGATCACTATCGATGAGTTGCGCGACCATTTATATTACCTGGCCTCCGACGCTCTCGAGGGCCGCATGCCCGGCGAGCCGGGCTACCGGATTGCCGCCGAGTACAGCGCGACGCAATTCCGCGCGGCAGGCTTGGAGGTCCCGGATTTCGGCAAGGATACGCCGGCGTTCCTGCAACCCGTACCGTTGCAGCGGACCGACCTCGGGCCGGATAACTACATCAAGATCATCAGAGGCGGCAAGGAGGAGAAATTCGAGCACGGCGAGAAATACCTGCTATTCCATCCGGGCAAGGAAGACATCTCATCCACTCCTCTAGCTCCGCTGTTCCTGGGTTACGGCATCAGCGAACCGGAATATGGCTGGGACGACCTGGCCGGTCACGAAATCGAAGGCCGCTTCGTGCTCATCATGCTCGGCGTTCCCGGCGTGGACGGCAAGCCGGTTTTACCGGATGAAATTAATAAGGAGTACGCCGACCAATTCCGGGGTATGTTCAAGAAAGTGAGAGTACTTGTCGAGAAGGGTGCGGGTGGGATCGTTATCGTGCCGAACCTCGAAATCGCGATGGCCTGGAACATGCTGCACAAGATGCTTGGAAGGATGTCAATCTCACTGGTCGGCTCAAGCGACAGACGCGGCATGTTGGACTTCCCCGTGCCGGTGATCATCGCGCATGCGAACCTGATTAACGCGATGTTCGAAGGTCGCGGTTACGATCCCCTCGGCCGGAAAGGCAAATACGGCACCTTCGAGCTCGACGATGCAGAATTCGTGCTCAACATCGACGTGGAAAAAGTGAGCTTCGATTCGCCGAATGTCGTGGCGATAGTCCATGGCAGCGACCCGCAATTACGGGATGAATACATCACGGTCGGCGCGCACCTCGACCACATTGGCGTGCAGAACGGAAAGGTATTCAACGGAGCCGACGACAATGCCAGTGGCTGCGTCGCGATCCTCGAAGCCGCAGAGGCGGTGGCTATCAGCCCGCCGCGCCGCTCAGTGATTTTTATTCTCTACACAGCAGAAGAAATCGGACTCTACGGCTCAACCTACTTTGTTGCCAACACCCCGGTGCCGTTGGAGCAGGTAGTGGTTAACATCAACCTCGACATGGTCGGACGCAGCGACTCTGAGCCGCCCGGTTTGCTGGTCATCGGCTCACAAGAGATCTGCGGAGAGTTGAAAACGCTTGTGATAGGGACAAACGAGAAGCGCGTCAATGCCGAGCTGAATTTCACTACAGATGAGTCTGATCCGTTGAACTACTTCAACCGCAGTGATCACATCAATTTTCATCGCAATGGAATCCCTGTGGTTTTCCTGTCGTGCGGGGAGCACAATGACTACCACACCCCTAACGACGACGTTGAGAAGATCGACTTCAAGAGGCTGCGCTCCGCGTCGCTGTTGACCTATGAACTGGTGATGGAATTGGGTAATCGAGACGAGAGGATTTGCACTCCGAAATAACTTCGAGGTTAACGTTTGCGGACGTCGGCATCCTCGGATACAATTGGGACTACCGGCGCCTCCGCACTAGAAGTGGAATGACGTTGTGTTGTTGCTGATCAAAGTACTGGCCTTGCTAAACCTATTGCTTCCTGCCTCGGGTGCGGCGCAGGTTGATGGCGACATTATCGGCTGCGACGGCCGGGCCATTGATCGGGAAGCTTACTCGGAGGCTCTCGAGATCATCCGCTACCGCGTCGAGACCCGGCGCATCGTGGAACCGTTACTAATCCTAAGCACAAATGGCGATCCCGATATCCTTGGCCTGATTGCCATCGACGAAAACCTGCCGCTCTCCGTGCGGGAGGTCGCCGCGAATGCCATTCTGGATCAGCTTTACGTAGCCGACCCATACTTCCAGGCCTGCGCCGATCACTACCTTGTTATCCTGGCTTTTTCACCGGAGAAATCACTGAGATTCAAAGCCGCTATCGGCGTGGCAATCCTGGAGCACTGGTGCTTCCTCTCGAATTCCCGTCCGGGGCAGAGGCCAACAACTTTGTATGAGCTTCAGTATGCTGCGATACGCGAACCGGATCCCGAAGCCCGGCTGGCAATGAGTGAATTGCTGAGCGGAGATCCCTCGGAATTGATCGGCGGCACGGCGCTCGGCGACAGCACAGCCCGCGAAGCGCCATATCGAATGTTCGACTCCTTGCCCATGCCACCGCTGATGGAGGAGGACAGCAGAGAGGGTCCGGTGTCACGGGCCTGGCGACTGAACAGGTGGGCGACTTCGATCAATGCCATGCTGGAATCAATGAATGACGAATCCGCGGATGCCGGCGAGGCTGAGGTATTTAACGAACTCAACAAAGCAAAGCCGCAACAACTCCGCTCCTTCCTGTCGCGCTTCCGCGTGACCGTTCCCGCTGAGGAAGGCCTTAGCCTCAGCCATCCACCGCTGGTGGATTTTTTCGTCAATATGGCCTTGTGGAGTCGCGATCCCTACCTCCGATCCCTCGCTCTGGCGCCGGTTGCCGCTGGTCCAGCTGAGCGAGCCTTGAACTTCCTGCTCGACCGGCTGGCCAACGATCCCGCGCCGCTGGTGCGCCTCACGGCTGCGGACCTGCTAAAGTCATTCTGCGAAGACCAGCAGGTGCGGCAGCGAATGATCGCGATATTCCGCGACGAAGCAGACGCGCGGGTCAAACTGCGCATGGCACACTCACTCGTCTGGTCCTTCGGCGATAGGCCGCCGCCGGACATTCAGGCTTTCCTGCTCGGAAGGCTGAGGGATCAGCAGGAAAAGAGGCTGCTGGGCTACATCGTCGCCGTCCTGGGCTCCGCGCGCGTCCGCAGCGCTTCCGAACCGCTCACCGAGCTTGCCCGCAGCATCTCCGATCCGATGCTGCGGCGCCGGATCGAGGACGCCTTGCGGTCGATCCGCACCCGGCCCAACAACTAGTTAATCACGGAGGAATCATGGGAACCGCCACTTCAGGGACCGGTGCGGCCGGCTCGCGTAGCTGCCTGATGGAAGTGATCGAGAGCCGGAGGAGCGTGCGCGCATACGCCGACAGGCCGGTTGACCGATCATTGATTGCGGAGTGCATCGAGGCGGTCCGTTTCGCGCCCAGCGCATGCAACGTCCAACCCTGGCGCTTCCTGGCCGTCGACGAGCCGGGCCTGCGCGACCGGCTCGCCGCTGCGGCATTCAGCGGCATTTACAAAGCCACGCGTTTCGCCGCCGATGCGCCGGTCCTGATGGTGCTGCTGACGCGCTTCGACTGGTTCGTGCAGGGTGCAGGCAGGCAAATCCAGGGCACACAGTACCACCTGCTGGATGCCGGAATAGCAGGGGAGCACTTCGTCCTGCGTGCCGCAGAGTTCGGCTTGGGGACTTGCTGGATTGGCTGGTACAACCGTCGCAAGCTACGCAAGATCCTGCGCATCCCGCGACGCTACCGCGTCTGCGCGATGATTGCACTCGGCTGGCCCGCGGAGGATTTCAAATCCAAGGAAAAACTACGCCACCAAGCCGGGCAGCTTATCAGCTTTAATGAGATCTCCTTCGACGGCGAGTGATCCTGAATCTTGATCCGGCTCAGGTAAAAACGATCGATTCGAGAGGCACCCTATAATGCGCCCTCCAAATGCCGCAGGCAGCCATAGATGAGAGACTACATTAACCAATTGTTGTATACCGATCCAGGTGATCCACAAAATATTTAATACAATCGCCTGTTCAGCGAAATGGAGCCTCATATACTGAACATATAACTTGACAAGCGGTTTTTTGTTCAGCATATTGTTCAGCATTGCGGCGGCACCCTTTTTCCGTTCACCCGCTAATGCTGAGCAAACAGACACTCCCGATGGACCGGGGGGTGGTTACGAACAACAAGCGCGAGGGAGCAAATAATGCAGAACGATTTTTGTCACATCGAACTCAACACCACTGATTTGGTAGGAGCCAAGAAGTTTTACTTCGCTCTCTTCGACTGGGACACTGAAGAGATGCCGATGCCCGGCGGCCAGCCTTACGTGATCCTTAAGCCCGGCAAGGGCCCGATGGGCGGCATGATGAGGAGCCCCGAGCCGAGCGCGCTGCCGACATGGCTTGTCTACATTACCGTGGACAACGTCGAGGCATCCTCGAAGAAGGCCGCAGAACTCGGCGGGAAGGTTCTCCTTGGTAAAACCCCGGTTACGGATATGGGCCATTTCGCGGTCATTCAAGACCCGCAGGGAGCCGTGTTCGCCGCCTGGGAGCCGATCAAAAAGTAACATAGATACAATTATATCTATGTTAACCTCTTCTTTTCAGTGCTTTACGGGCGCCGTGTTTTCCTCGGCGCCCTCTCGCCGTACAAGTCTATCAGGCAGGAAAACTCAGAGGACCTTGCGCAGGTGCACCAGGTCCGCCCCGTCGGCACGCATGTTGTGCGACATCCGGATCGGGATGAAGCCTTCGTCGAGGACCAACTTGAGCATTGGGACATTCTCGGCGTAGACTGCCACATCGATCGCCTTGTACTCGAGAGTTCGCGCCTTGCCGATGACGTGCTCGGTCAGCCGGCGGCCTATGCCCTTCCGCCGGCACTCCCTCCGCACCACGAGCGAGAGGAACTCGAATCCGGTGACGGGATCGGTCCTGGTCAACGCCAGGCCGGATATTCTTCCCGCCCCGTCCATTTCGCTGTAGTAACTGACGCCGTGCTCAACATGAGCCCTGAACCAGGCATCCAGCGTCTCCTCGCTGAACGGCCTGAGGGTGAAGCTGAGCATCGGCAGGTTCCGCGGATCGTTGAACAACCCGATGTAGGCTTCCTTCAACAACGCGAAGTGCCCTATGTTCTTCTCCGGCCTCAACTCTTCGATCATCGTCGCCCCCCCTGTATTCCACCTTACATATTAATCTAAGGCAATTTTCATTTCGATCCCTATGACCTTCTCTTTTGAATACTCCTGTCTCTCTGCTGAAATCCGGTATCATTTTTCATGCGGAGAGTCCAATCACCCTATTGTCAAAGTTCATTATACATTATAATTATTTTCTGATCACTCCTGTGTTTCGGCACTATTATTATATCTCAACACATTTTAATTATATCTTCTTCATATCTTCTCTTTCTCCATCCAATTGACAATAGAAATGCAGCCCCCGCGAGCCATTACTCTGCATTCAGTGAATCCATGTGTCATGGATTCGCGCTACGTTTTCTCTTCTTTTTGATGGTTCTATTATTTATCTTTCTCAATGCAGTATCTTGAAAATAGTACTAGTAATATCTTCATGCAGGAAATCATCAGTATCAACGGCATTTAGGAAATTCCGAGGCAATACTGATACTCCCTGTGGGTAACTACAATTCAAATCAATACACCTCTGTCTAACGTCAAAAAAAACACTGACAGTTATGCACATAGAATCTCTTGTACGATCAGCCGAAGATCTCGCGCAGGCGATCAAGAAGTGATTTCTTGTCCGCGCCAGGTGTGTAGTCCTCTTCATCCAGCAGCTCGAGTTCCTCGAACAGCTTACGCTTGGATTTGCTCAATTTGGAGGGTGTTTTAACCGAGGCAATAACGTAGAGATCTCCCTTGCGACCGCTGTCGACGCCGGGCATGCCTTTACCCTTGAGCCTGAAGCTGGAACCGCTTTGTGTGCCGGCGGGGATCTTGAGCTTGGCGTCGCCGTCGAGGGTAGGCACCTTCAGCTCACCTCCCAAAGCGGCACGGCTGAAGGATACCGGCAGCTCGAGCACAAGGTTCAAACCGTCACGCTTGAAGATGTTGTGTTCGGAGATACGAATGTCGACATAGAGATCTCCCGCGGGCCCGCCGTGAACTCCGCCCTCGCCCTCTCTACTGATGCGCAGCCGTTGGCCTGTCTCAACACCCGCCGGAATGCTTATCGTCAACTCCCGCTCGGCTTCAACGAGGCCGTGACCACCGCACGCCTTGCATGAGCTGGCTGGAATTTCCCCGATCCCGCCACACATGCGGCAATCCTGGCTGACAGTTAGGAAACCCTGGCGGTAGGTCACTTGCCCCTGGCCGCCGCAAGTCGGGCAGGTTTTCATGCCGGATTCGGGATCCGCGCCGTTTCCGCCGCATTTCTCGCATGTGTCCCGGCGGCTCAGCTTTATCTTGCGCTTCACGCCTTCGAAAGCATCCTCGAGCGTCAGTTCCAGCACGTAACGAAGGTCGTTGCCCTGGCGCGCGGCGGAGCGCTTGCGCCGGCCGCGGGGCCGGCCTCCGAAAAAGCTGCTGAAGCCGAAGAAGTCGCCAATGATGTCCTCGAACTCGCTGAAGATATCGGAGTTGAAATCGAACCCGCCCGTCGGCGAACCGCCAGTTGAAACGCCTGCGTGACCGAAGCGGTCGTACATCGAGCGCTTTTGCGGGTCGGCGAGCACGGCGTAGGCTTCCGCCGCCTCCTTGAACTTCTCTTCCGCCTGCGGATCGTCAGTGTTACGATCGGGATGGTACTTGAGCGCCAGCTGTCGGTACGCCTTTTTTATTTCCTGCGCATCGGCGCCGCGCTCAACGCCGAGCACTTCGTAATAATCTCTCTTTGCCATCCCTATATCTTTTCCGGATTAGCGGATTGGTATCTCTGCGGGCCCGCCGTTTTCTTCGTTATCAGGGGAGTCTTCAGGGGGTGCCGCCACCTTCACTTTGGCTGGACGCAGCACTCGCCCGCCCAGCAAGTAACCTCGCTGCAGCTCGCTGGTCACAAAGTCCTCAGGGTGATCCGAGGTCTCCTCGCGAACGACGGCTTCGTGATAGTGGGGATCGAATCGCCGGCCGAGAGCCTCGATCGGCTCCAACCCGTGGCGCCCGAGAATCTCCTGCATCTGCTTGAGGATCATCTCCACGCCCAGCCGGTAGTCGTCGGCATTCTCCGAATCTGCCGCCAGGGCCAGCTCGAGGTGGTCGACCACCGGCAGCATTTCCTCGATCAGCGCTGCGGCAGCCTGTTCAGTCAATTCCTCGCGCTCACGCCGGACCCGTTTGCGATAGTTGTCAAATTCGGCGACTTTGCGCTGCAGAAGATCCTTCAGCCCTGATAGTACGTCGGGCTCACTTGTCGTGGGGGAGGAATCACCTTCTCCGGCAGGCGCGCCAAGCTTGGAGACTCCGGCCTCTTCCGCCTGTTTGCGGTAGGCGGCAGCAGCCACATCGCCGCCAAGCGGCTTGGGATTTAAATCTTTCGCGCCGGCGGCGTGCTCGTCGTCTTTTTTGCTCTCTTCAGTCATGGTTACACGTCAGTCAGATCGGCAGACGGCTGATCTGCTTTGAAACAAGATCCACCAGGAAGACCGTGCGCGGATACAACATTCTAGTCGGTCCGAGAACACCGATGGAGCCGCGCGAGCCGTCGGGGAACGTATATGCGCTAGCGACCAGGCTGCAGCCCCGGATGCCCTTGAGGTCGCTCTCGCTGCCGATGACCACCTGTACCCCTTCCCCGTCAAGACAGCTGTTTAGAAGTTGAAGCAAATGCCGTTTCTCTTCGATAGCGCGCATTAGCACGCGCAACTGCTCGCGGTCGGTGAAATCCGGTCCTTCGAAGATGTTGATGGTGCCTTCGACATAGAAATCTTCGTCGCCGAAGCCGTCGGCAAAGCTGGATCGCGCGAAGTAGAGAGCATTGCGCACAAGCATATCCATCATCGCCCTCTCACGATCGAGCATCTCCTCAACTTTCCTGCGCAACTCCGTCAGTGACATCCCATGGAACCGCTCCACCACCCACTCGCCGATGCGATTCAGCTCTTCCTGGCTGATATCGGCGTCGATCCGGATCATTTTGTTGTGAACGAGACCGGCTCGATCGACAAAAATCACAAGCACACGATCCGGCCCCTGCTTGATGAAATCAACATGACTAAAGACGGCGCTCTCGAACTGCGGTGCCGAAACAATGCCGATGTAGTGGCTGTAGCTGCTCAGCAGCTTGGAGGTTTTTTCGAGAATCGAGCCGACAACACCCTGGTAGCTCTTGAAAAAGGCTTTGATCTCGCGCTGCTCGGCCACCGGGAGAGCCGGCTGATCCATCAGAATATCGACGTAATAGCGGTAGCCCAAATCGGTGGGCACCCTGCCGGCGCTGGTGTGCGGCTGAACAAGGTAGCCCATTTCCTCGAGGTCGGCCATCGTGTTGCGGATCGAGGCGGCGCTAAGATGTTCACCCTCGAACTTGGAAATCGTGCGAGAGCCGACCGGCTGGCCGGAGGTGACGAAAAGCTCGACGACAAACCGCAGAATACGTTGCTGCCTGCGGTCCAGCTGCTCTTCTCTCTCGCCGCTTTTCATCAGGGCTGCCATCGGCATCCGCCTCCACTGCCGATTATAGCATCAGTAATAGCGGGAGGGCCCCTCCCGCCGTGAAGGCGGGCATTGCGGGCCCTCCTGACGCTCGTTTGCCGATCAGTACATGTCCATGCCGCCGCCAGGCATCGGCGGACCGGCTTTGTCTTCCTTCGGGATCTCCGAGACCATGGCCTCGGTGGTGATCAGCAGGCCGGCGATCGAAGCTGCGTTCTCGATCGCGCTACGCACCACCTTGGCAGGATCGACGATACCGGAAGCAGTGAGGTTCTCGTACTCGAGAGTCTGAGCGTTGAAGCCGTAATCCGCTTCCCTCTCCCTCACCTTCTCGACGACGATCGAGCCGTCGAAACCGGCGTTGAGGGCGATCATGCGAATCGGCTCCTCGAGCGCACGCCTGACGATGCGGACGCCGACGGCTTCCTCTTCATCGTCGATAGCCAGCTTCGCGAGGTTAGTGGCGGCCCTCAGCAGGGTTACGCCGCCGCCGGGAACAATGCCTTCCTCGACGGCCGCCTTGGTGGCGTGCATGGCGTCCTCGACGCGGGCCTTCTTCTCCTTCATCTCGACTTCGGTGGCCGCACCGACCTTGATCACCGCAACGCCGCCGACCAGCTTGGCCAAGCGCTCCTGCAGCTTTTCACGGTCGTAGTCGCTGGAGGTCTCATCGATCTGAGTGCGGATCTGTTTGACGCGACCCTCGATGTCCTCGGTGCTGCCCTTACCCTCGATGATGGTGGTGTTGTCCTTGTCGATTGTTATTCTCTTAGCCTCGCCGAGGTCCTCGATTTTGACGTTCTCGAGCTTGATGCCGAGGTCTTCGCTGATGACCTTACCGCCGGTCAACACTGCGATATCCTGCAGCATCGCTTTACGGCGATCGCCAAAGCCCGGGGCCTTGACGGCGGCCACCTTGAGGGTGCCGCGCAGCCTGTTGACCACGAGAGTGGCCAGCGCTTCGCCCTCAACGTCCTCGGCGATGATCAGCAACGCACGGCCGAGCTTTGCCACCTGCTCGAGCAGGGGCAAGAGGTCCTTCATCGAGCTGATCTTCTTCTCGTGCAGCAGAACGAGAGTATCCTCCAGCTCGCACTCCAAGCGTTCGGGGTCGGTGATGAAGTAGGGGCTGAGGTAGCCGCGGTCGAACTGCATGCCCTCGACCACTTCCAGGGAGGTCTCCATCCCCTTGGCTTCCTCGACGGTGATTACGCCGTCTTTGCCGACCTTGTCCATCGCTTCGGCGATGATGCCGCCGATGGTGGCGTCGTTGTTCGCCGAGATGGTGCCGACCTGGGCGATCGACTCGCCCTCAACCGGCTTGCTCATTTTTCGGATTTCGTCCACGACCTTGGCCACGGCCTTGTCGATGCCGCGCTTGAGGCTCATCGGATTCATGCCGGCCGTCACGCTCTTGATGCCCTCGCGGAAGATCGCCTGGGCCAGGACCGTGGCGGTGGTGGTACCGTCGCCGGCGGTGTCGCTGGTCTTGCTCGCGACTTCCTTGACCATCTGGGCGCCCATGTTCTCGATCGGATTTTCGAGCTCGATCTCCTTGGCGACGGTGACGCCGTCCTTGGTCATCTGCGGGGCGCCGAACCTCTTCTCCAGCACTACGTTGCGGCCGCGCGGGCCGAGTGTGATTTTAACAGCGTTAGCCAGCTTGTTGACGCCGCGCAGCAACGCCTGGCGGGCTTCCTCGCTGTAGGTAATTTCCTTTGCCATCTGTCTTTTCCTCCAGGTTAGTCTGGTTCGTCAGAGCCTTAGTGCTCAACGATGCCCAGCACCTCGTCTTCGCGCAGGATCAGATACTCCTCGCCTTCCATCTTGATCTCGGAGCCGGAGTACTTGCCGAAGAGAATGCGGTCGCCGGCTTTGACATCCATCGGCATACGCTTACCGTCTTCGTTCTTCTTGCCCTCGCCGACGGCGATGACCTCACCCTCCTGCGGTTTCTCCTTGGCGGTGTCGGGGATGATGATTCCTCCCTTGACTTGTTCGCCCTCTTCGAGCCGCCTCACTAGAACCCTGTCGTGTAGCGGATGAAATTTCATATCCATGCCTCCTTGTGTTGCCGTTAATCCGGCTATTAATTCCCAGCTTTGTTAGCACTCTCTGCCAGAGAGTGCTAACCAGTTTATGTACAAGAGCATTGCTTGTCAAGGGCCAAATCCTTGACTCTATGGATAGACGGCACACAATTTGATGTGCCCATTGGAAGACTAAGCCGACTCCGGCTTCAGGCTGTGCCGCAGACCAGTTTACCCACTCATTTCACCGTGTTGCCAGGAGATCTGGAAGCGCAGGCTGAGGCCTGTGGTCAGGAAAAATCCGGCACGCCCACGCCACGCACGCCGATGCCGAGAGCGATGTCGTACTGGGCGTTATCACTGAAGAGATAGGTGAACTCGCCGCCGAGGATGAGAATCGAACCATCCTCGCTCGTTCCGGAGCTCTCGAATGAGAACTCCGTAAATGCGCCCGCCCCGGCGGCAGTATCGAATCCGAGAGAGGCGTTGGCGAGCGCGGCTGTGAATCGCTTACCAAGGTCGTCCTCCTCGTTTAGAAAACCGAAGTTCATGCCGAGGCCGAATCAGCCTGCCTCCGAGCTCGGAATGGGCTTGCCCTGTGGATCCTCGTCCCTCTCACCGACCTCGCTCTCAACCATCTTCGCGAGCCCGGGAGTGAGGAAATGCTCTCCCCTGTCGGCAGACTCGTGGATATGATCAGTGGGATAACCAATATCGCCCAGGTAGCTCTCGTAGAGCCTGTGGCGCCGCAACAAGTCGAGAGCCGCATTTCTACCCGCGGCGGTCAGGACAAATCCACCGTTCCGTCGTGCAATGAAACCGGCGCGCTTCAGTCGTGTTAATGCCGCGCGCGATCTCGAAGCCGGCTGATCCAGACCGCTCAGCAGATCCGACTTCGTGAAAATCTCCGCCGCCGCTCCTTCCCTGTTGCGAGCGGCCCAGAGCAGAGCGTCCTCCTCAACAATCTGCATGCTCAGCCAGCGCCTTGCTAGAACGCGGCTGAGAATCCCCTGGCTCGGCGAAAACAGGAATGCGGCGAGAAAGAACACGCCGCAAACCAGAGCGATCGAGCCGGCGATGGACACGTCAAGCGCCTGCGCCATCATGTAACCGAGGAGTGAAGCAAGCATCCCGAGGCCTACCGCGGTCGCGATCATCGGCGCCAGGCGATCGGTAAGCAGGTAAGCCGTTGCCGGCGGCACGATCAGCAAAGCCACCACCAGGATCGCCCCGACGCTCTCGAAGGCGCCGACCACCGTCACCGAAACCAAGCCCATGAGCAGATAGTGCATCGCGACTACGTTGATGCCCACGGCGGCGGCCAAGCCGGGATCGAAAGAGCTGATCTTGAACTGCTTGTATAAGAGCAAAACCAAGAGCAGGTTGATTACGAAGAGAGCTGCGTTAATCCAGACCGGTCTCGGCCCGAACGGCAAATCTCCGAGGAAGAGCAAATCGAACGGTGTGTAGGCGATCTCGCCGTAGAGAACGCAATCCAGATCGAGGTCGACCTGGCTGCCATAGAGCGATATCAGCAGGACTCCCAAAGCGAAGAGAAAGGTGAACGCGACGCCGAGCGCCGCATCGTTCTGAATGCCGCGTCGGGTGAGGAACTGCACTAGGAAGGCGGTCAGCAGGCCAAGTGCCACAGCACCGATAAACATCCCCAGCGAGCCGCGGCTGCCGCTGATCAGGAAGGCGATCACCAATCCGGGCAGCACGGCGTGGCTGATCGCGTCGCCGAGCATCGCCATCCTGCGCAGAACGAGGAAGCTGCCCAGCATCGCGCAGGAGCCCGCGACGAGCGCGCCGGTCAGCACAATCCACAGCGAGTCGAGCAACATCACACACCTCCCTGCGTTTCGATGGGATGAATGCTCGGCGGCAGCTTCATCTCGATACCCTGGAATGCCAGCAGCTTTTCCAACTCCGCTTCGAGTTCCGTAGGCATGTGGTGCTCGACCTCGTCGGCGTCGCGGTGGACGTGATCTGAGCCGAGCTGACCTTCGTGCATCAGGAACATCTCCCACAGCCGGTGCCTGCGCGTTATCGTGTACGCCTTTGCCAGCCCCTCGTCCGTAAGGCGGTAGCGACCTCCCGCCTCGGCGACCAGGCCCTCATGCACGAGCTTTCGCAGAGTCGTGATCATCGCGCTGGCCCTTACACCCCGGCCCGCGGCCAGTTCTGTGGCCGTCGCTTCGATGTCCCAACAGTCGCATGCCTCCGCTAGTTCGTAGAAATCGCGCAATGCGTTCTCCTTAGCCACACGGCCCCTCAGCGAGAGGCGACGCGCGATCCGCGCCAGTATTCCCCTGTCGGGTGCGAACAGCATCGAGACCGCGAACACCGCGGAAGCAGCGAGCACAATCAGGGGCCCGGTCGGCAGTCGCAGCCCGACGGTTGAGAGGAGAGTACCGATTGCCCCTGATACTGCACCGAAAAGTGCCGCCAGCGTGACCATCAGGCTTAGCTTGTTGGTCCAGAAGCGCGCGGAAGCAGCGGGGATGATCAGCATCGCCGCCATCAGCACCACGCCGACCGACTGCATCCCGATCACCACAGTCACTACGATGAGGAACATCAGCATGCCGTCGAGCACCTTCGGCGAGAAGCCGATTCCCTTGGCGAATCCCGGATCGAAGCAGAGCAGCTTGAATTCCTTGAACATCAGGATAGCGATGACGCAGACGGCGGCCGCGCTGACCGCCATCATCTGCACGTCGGAGCCGATGAGCGCCGCCGCCTGGCCGAAGAGATATTTATCGAGACCGGCCTGGCCGCCCGCACCGGAGTGCTGAATCTGGGTGAGCAGCACGATGCCGAAGGCGAAGAAAACCGAAAGGATGAGTCCGAGGGCGGTGTCTTCCTTGATGCGCGTGTGTTTGATGACGCTCTGGATGAAAAATGCTCCGAGCAGCCCGGCCACCAGTGCGCCGAGCAGCATCAACGGCAGCGAGCGCGTCCCCGCCAGGATGAACGCCACGGCGACCCCCGGCAGGGCTGCATGAGCCACGGCGTCGCCCATCAGGCTGCGGCGGCGCAGCAGGGCAAAGCTGCCCAAAACGCCGCTGCTGATGCCGATCAGGATGGAGCCTGCCAGCACCCAACGCACGCTCGGATCTAAAAGGAAATCGAAACTCATCGACGGCCTCCGCTCTTCGGCACTCCCCTCGCCACCGCTTCGGCGACACCGCTGACGATGTTCAGGCGGCCGCCGTAGGCTTTGCGCAGGTTGTCATCGGTAAACGCCTCTTCGGTCGGACCGAAGGCGACCATCCTCATGTTGAGCAGCAGCACCCAGTCGAAGTATTCCCGCACGGTCTGCAGGTCGTGGTGCACCACGAACACCGTCTTGCCGTTCTCCCTCAACTCCTGCAGCAGCGAAATGATCGCCTTCTCCGTTGCCGCGTCGACGCCGACGAACGGCTCGTCCATCAGGTAGAGCGAGGCATCCTGCGCCAGCGCGCGTGCGAGGAAAACGCGCTGTTGTTGACCGCCCGAGAGCTGGCTTATCTGGCGGCGTGCGAAGTCGGCCATGCCGACCTTGCGCAGGCTCTCCATCGCCGTTTCTCGCTCCGCCCTGCCCGGACGGCGAATCCAGCCGAGGCGCCCGTAGAGACCCATGGTGACAACGTCGAGTGCATCGGTGGGAAAATCCCAATCGACCGACTCGCGCTGCGGCACGTAGCCGACCAGGGTGCGCTGCTCCGAGACCGGCTTGCCGAAGATCTCCACCCATCCGGAAGCCGCGGGAATCATCTCCAGGACGGCCTTGATCAGGGTCGACTTGCCCGCTCCATTTGGCCCGACAAGGCCCACCAGGTGCCCCTCAGGCACCGCGAGATCGATGTCCCAGAGCACCGGCTTGCGATGATAGGCAACAGTCAGGTCGTGAATCTCGAGAGCGGGGACCGGCTCGTCGGGCCGCCGCTCGCGGCCGTGCCTGCCAAGCAATTCCGCGGTCGCCATAACGTAACTCCTTCATTTCAATGCATTGACTATGGACTCGACGTTGTGCCGCACCATGCCGACGTATGTGCCTTCGGGCGTACCCTTCTCACCCATCGCGTCGGAGTACAGCTCACCGCCGATTGAAATCGAGTGGCCCAGCTGGCGGCAATCGTCCACGACGGCCGCAACGGCCTGCTTCGGGACGCTCGACTCGACGAATACCGCCTTGATGCCGCGCCGGATGATTAAATCCACCAGCCGCTTGCGATCCTTGACGCCGAACTCGCCGACGGTGCTAAGCCCCTGCAGCCCGACGACCTCCACATCGTAAGCGCGACCGAAATAACCGAAGGCGTCGTGGGCCGTGATGAGCACGCGCTGCGCCGTGGGGATCTCAGCCAAACGTGCCTTGATCTCCTCATGCAGACTCGCCAGTTCCTCCCTGTAGGCATCACCGTTGCGGCGGTAAATTTCGCCGTTGTCAGGATCGGCTTCGGACAAGGCCTCGACTATCGGATCTATCGTTTCCGCCCAGATGCTGACGTCGAACCAGATGTGGGGGTCGTGCTGGCCCTCGTACCCCGAAGGGCTGAGCAGCCGCTGCTGATCGACCTCTTCTCCCACAGCCACCGCTTTTTCCCCGGATCTGGCGAGCATGCCGAGGACGCGGACCATCTTCCCCTCGAGGTGCAGGCCGTTGTAGAAAACGATGTCAGCCCTGCGAAGGCGATTGAGATCCCGGGCCGAAGCCTTGTAGAGGTGGGGATCGACGCCGGGGCCCATCAGCGGAGTCACCACGACCAGGTCGCCGCCGACCCTCTCGACCGTATCTGCAACCATGCCTATAGTGGCGGTGATCACCAACTTGCCCGACTGCGTGCCGGCATCATCCTCGGGAAGGCAACTTACCAGGGCAGATGCGCTACCGAGGACAAGCAGGGCAATAACTAAGAGTCTTCGCATATCAGTTCGGCTTCCCGAATTATAAAAACGTTTGCGGCGAGCTCGCGGCCGACCGGTAGCTCGACCCCTAAGATCCTTATTCTAAGCGACCCGCCGAAGGGTTCCGGTTCGAGCATTTCGACCGGCGTCCCGGGAAACAATCCCAACTCACCGATGTAGCGCAACATATCGGGATCGGAATCCGCGACGCGGCTGACCGACGCCCGCTCACCCGGTTCCAATTGAGCCAACGGCGTGAGCTCAGCTTTCTCGATGCGGCCGTCGCGCCTCGGAATCGGATGGCCGTGGGGATCGTGTGTCGGGTGCCCGAGGGCCGCGTCGATACGCTCCTCCACCCGTGCTGAGATCACATGCTCGAGTCGCTCGGCCTCTCGGTGAACCTCTTCCCAGGGCAGATCAAGCTCACGTGCGAGGAAAAGCTCCATCAACCTGTGAGTTCGCAGTACCCTGGCCGCGTTTCGCTCCCCTTCACGGGAGAGACGCAAACCTTGGCTTCGTGAGTACTCGATCAATTCCAGTTCCAGCAACCGCTTAACCATCTTCGTAACGGCTGCGGATGAGATTTCCAGCCTCTCTGCCACAGCGGAAGGAGTAACCCGGTCGCTGCGCAGCGACAGTTGATGGATCGCTTTGAGGTAATCCTCGACCGCCTCGCCCAACGTCCCGTTCTTAATCCTGCCCGCTATTTTCATTAGCTTCCGCCGGTTGACCCTCTAATTAATTAACCAAGGTTAATAGATATAATTAACTTATGTCAATCGCGGAATAACTCCGTGGCCGTGGCGACACACCGTGGCTCAGCAAACACAGCTGAGCACACCCGGTGATTACCGCAATCCGGTACAAAGTCCCGCAAACGCACAACGATGATTTGCAACCATATTAGTATCAACCGGTTACGGATGCCAAGAGGGAAAACCGCAAAACCGATGTCAAAACCAGGATGAATTGCACCGGGTACGGATGTTGCTCCTCCCTGCAAGGGAGAGGTGTTCCTTTTTCCGTTGCAGAAGGTAGCCGCGAGGTGGGGAATATGCTAAATTCCGGTCCGATGAAAAATGATTTCAAGGGTGAGCATAAGGTCAAAGAGCTGGGAGAAATCCCGGTGGCCGACGGCACAATAGGCGGTTCCAATCCCGAAAGCGATTCAGAGGAAACGACTAAGCACTTCAATCCCTGGGTGCTGGTGATTTACATCGGCATCCTGGCAGCTTTCGCTGTGGCCGGCGCTTACATCGGCTATCTAATTGCTCACTACCCCATCCTCGACATCGAAGAGGCGGTCAGCAACTACCAACAGAACGTCAATACAGTAATCTACGACGACACCGGCGAGGGCAAGCTCGAGGAGCTGGCCGAGGAACGCCGCGTGCTGATGAGCTACGACAAGATTCCGCAGCACTTTATCAACGCGCTGATCATCGCCGAAGACCGTGAATTCCTCCACCACCAGGGAGTGGACGTTCTCGGCATCACCCGCGCCTTCTGGACCAACCTCACCCACGGCCGCGTCGTCCAGGGCGGCAGCACGATCACCCAGCAGCTGATCAAGAACCTCTTCCTCAGCCCAGAGCAGACTTACTCGCGCAAGATCAAGGAAGCCGTGCTGGCCCTGCAGCTCGAGGCCAAGTACACCAAGGAAGAGATACTTGGTTTCTACTGCAACACCGTCTATTTCGGCCACCAGCGCTACGGTCTCGAGGCGGCGGCTCGTTACTATTTCGGCCTCAGTGCAGAGGAGTTGGACCTTTCAAAGAGCGTCTTGTTGGCGGGCCTGATCCGCGCGCCCGAGCGCTACACGCCATTCCGCCATCCCGATCGCGCTCGACAACGGCGCAACTTCCTTTTGGGCAGGATGGCGGCTTTCGGAGTGTTGGCGAAGGAAGAGGCGGAAGCCGCCAAAGCGACGCCACTCGGATTGCGCGTCCGCGGCATTGATCGCAAGCTAGCGCCGCACTTTGTCGAGGAGGTGCGCAAATTTCTCGTCGACAGCTTCGGCAGGGAGCAGGCTTACGGCGGCGGTCTCAAAGTCTACACCACGCTCGATCAAAGGATGCAGCGGATCGCTGAGACTGCGCTTCGCGACGGTCTCTTCGAGCTGAGCATGCGCCAGCGCTTACGCCCGGCCACCTACAATGTGCTCGACGAAGGCGGCTCGCTGGAGGATTACTCGCATCCCGACTGGGAAGAGCCGGTTGCTGAGGGCAAATTCACCCATGTGTTGGTTACCGAGGTCGAGCCTAAAGAAGCGAGACTCCGGATCGGCGAACAGGAAATCAAGATCGACGCGCGGGCATTCCCCGTTCAGATGGCCACCCGCGAACAGCGCGCTGACCTGACAAAGGCGTTGCGCACCGGCGACGTCTTCCCGGCGCGGATCGACCAGCTCAAGGAACCAAAGGCGGACGAGGCAAGCGAAGCGGCCACACCGCTGATAACGGCCGTCAAGCTGACTCAGGAACCGGAAACAGAGGCGGCGTTGGTCGCCATCGAGGTCGAGAGCGGTCGGGTGCTGGCAATGGTCGGCGGTTCCGATTTCATAAAAAGCCAATTCAACAAGGCCGTCCAGGCGCCGCGGCAGACGGGCTCCGCTTTCAAGCCGGTCGTTCTGGCGGCAGCGCTCGAGAGCGAAGCAGCCACGCTGGGCACTACGCTCTTTGACGAGCCGACGGTTTTCGACGATCCCCGCGATCCCGAGCTTTACGCCCCGGAAAACTACAAGCGTGAGTACATCGGCATAACCACCGTGCGCGACCTGATCGAGAAGAGCCGCAATATCCCGGCGGTCAAGCTGATGGTCCACACAGGCATCGAAAAAACGGTCGAGATTGCCAAAAAGATGGGAGTCGACGCGCAGCTTCAGCCTTATTATTCACTGGCCCTCGGCTCCATCGAGATGACGCTCATCGACATAACCGGCGTCTATTCGGTTTTCCCCAACCAAGGGGTTGTGGTCGAGCCATACTTCATCTCGAAGGTGGAAGACCGCAACGGCGAACTCGTCTACGAGCACACCCATCGTCCGCACACTGCAATCAGCCGCACTTCTGCATTCCTGGCCACCCAGGCTCTGCTGGGAGTGATCGAGCGGGGCACCGGTAGAACAGCCTTACCGATCGAACTCGAACTTGGAGTGCCGCTGGCCGGTAAAACCGGCACGACCGACGATTACACCAACGCCTGGTTCCTCGGGTTCAGCCCGCAGGTGGTTTGCGGTGTCTGGGTCGGGAATGAGGAAGGCACGACCACCATCGGTGACGACGAAACCGGCGCCCGAGCCGCCCTGCCCATCTGGCGCAGTTTCATGTCTGGCGCGCTGCAGCCGGAAAAATGGCGCAAGGTTAAAGAATACCCCATTCCGCCGAACATCATTGCCATCGAGATCGACCGCCGCAATGGCAAGCTGGCCAGTGAATTCACCCCTCAAGAGGAAAGAATATTCGAGTTCTACATCCGCGGGACCGAACCCCGCACGTGGACAACCTTCGACGACGACTTCAACCTACGGATAGGCTCGGTGCGGCTGATGGAAAAACGCGTCGACATCCTCTTCGAGGATCACCCGGTGGTCAAGCCTAGGGATCTGTTCTATCTCGACCGCTGAAGCAAACGCCGCACGTAAAGCTCAAGCCTGCCGCAAGCGGGAATATCTTTATTAATCCAAGATTAGGCTTTTGAAGGTTACCTGCCGATTCGGCGTAACTCGTCCTCAGCGGGCTGGTAGCCCGCCTCGAGCGACTTGCGGTAGTACTCCGCGGCCTTGTCCAGATCCTGCTCGACGCCCTCACTATGGGAGTAGAGCCAGCCGAGCATGTAGAGCGCCTGGGGCACGCCGGCTTCCGCCGCTCCCTCGTACCAGCGCCTGGCCAGTTCGAGGTTCTTTTCGGTACCGAGGCCGTTGTAGTGCATGTAGGCGAGGTTGTACATGCCCCAATTGTCGCCCATCGTGGCTGCCACCTGGAACCAGTAGAGCGCTTTATCGTTGTCGGTCTCAACGCCCAGGCCGTTGAGGTAAATCAGGCCGAGGTTGACGTTCGCAGTCGTGTAATGCTGTCCGATAGCCAACTCGTAAAGCCTGCGGGCCTCTACCAAATCGCGCTCGACACCCATGCCCTCCTGATAGAAATAGCCGAGGTTGTTCTGCGCCCGCGCGTCGCCGCCGTCGGCTGCCTTGCGGTACCAGCGTGCCGCCTCGGAATAATTCTGCGCGACCCCGACGCCGTTCTCATACATCCAAGCGAGGTTTGTCTGTGCCAGCGTATAGCCGCCCTCCGCCGCCCGGCGGTACCACTCGATTGCCTTGGCGGTGTCGGCGGCTGTGCCCTCGCCCTTCTCATACATGTAGCCGACGTAGGTCTGCGCCTCGATTCCGCCGCCCTCGGCAGCCTTGAGCAGGTACTCGAACGCCGCGGCGTAGTCGCCTGCCTGGTAGAGCTCGACCCCCTTGTTGTAAAGCTCGTTGACGGAGCCGGCTGCTGCGTCTTCCTGGCCGGGGGCGGCAACCGCAAGGATAATAAACATTGCTGCTGCAAGACAGGCAGCACCCGAACGATCGAAAACTCCGCTCATAGGACTCCCCAGAAAAACAGAAGAAACCCGACGGCCGGTGAAATTCCTATTATTCCCTGGCGTTCACTTTAAAGCAGCGCATCTCGCTTTCGCGGCCGCGGATCGCAATCGAGCCGATTTCCTCGAATTCAAATTCTTTGCATTTCTTGATCGACTTCCAGGTGGCTTCACCGATGACGATATCGCCAGGATCAGCGATGTCATCTTCCAGGCGGGAGGCGATGTTGACGGTGTCGCCGATGACCGTGTACTCCATCCTCTGGGGGCTGCCGATGTCGCCGGCGACCACCGTGCCGGAATTGACGCCGATGCGCACCTGGACATCGACGTCCAGGTCGATGTCTTCAGCCGAATTGAGTTCCTTCACCTTGTCGCTCATCGCCAACGCCGCCGCGACAGCGCGCTTTGCATGATCTTTCTGATCAATCGGGGCGCCGAAGACAACCATCATCGCGTCGCCGATGAATTTGTCCAGCGTCCCCTCGTACTCGAACACGATCGTCGTCATCTCGCCGAAGTAATGGTTGAGCAGCTGTGCCACCTCCTTTGGATTGAGCTTTTCGGCTATGGGTGTGAAGCCGACGATGTCGCAGAAGAGTACCGACACCTCGCGTTCCTGGGCTTCGATGTTCCAATCGCTATCGACCGCCACAGAGGTCATTATCCGCGACACGACGCCGGGGCTATGGTAGCGCTCGAGCTTGGCGCGGACAGCGCTCTCCTGACGCACGCGCTCGTGCAGCCTTGCCCGCTGGATGGCGACGGCGGAGTAGTTGGCAAGCGCGGTCAGGAGATCGAGATCAGCTGCATCGAAGCGATTATTGGCCATCAGCGAGTCGACGCCGACGACGCCGACCACCTCTCCCGCGTTCCACAGTGGCACGCACATCGCGCTGCGGATGCCGTGGAAGATAATGCTCTCGGCAGCCGAGAAACGCGGGTCGACGGAAGCGTCGGAAGTGAGGATGCCAACCTGTTCGTTAAAGACCTTTTCGGTGATCGTTTTGGAGATGCTGATCGCTTCCTTGCTGTCGCCCTCGCGCTGCTTAACCAGCCGCGGCTTGAGCTTTTTCTCCTCCTCGTCGTAGAGCATCAGGAAGCCGCGCTCGACCGGCAGGTGTTCGAAGGTCAGGTCCATGACCTTGTGGAGGATCTCGTCGAGGCTGTCGGCGCTGATCAGCGTGCGGGCGACCTGTGTCAAAGTCAGCAGGATATTACCCTTCTTCTCTTCGGTCGGCTGCCCTTGTTCTGCGACAACGGCAAGCTCATGCGAATCCGTCACCGAGCGGAACTGCTCGTCGAGCAGGCTGGTCATTGGCTTGATGATAGTCCCGGGCGCCTCGACCAGCGGCTTTTCCTCGATCACGAAACCGGCTTCCTCGCCCCCCTCGTCGGTTACCACACTCAACGGGAAGCGGCCGAGCGTGATTTCGTCGCCGCTCTTCAGCTTGACGTCGGTGATGCGCTCGCCGTTAACTTTGGTCCCGTTGCGGCTGCCCAGGTCAACGACCCTGCAATACTCGCCGTCCCATACGATGCGGCAGTGCCTGCGGCTGATGCCATAGTCAGTCAGGATAATCTGGTTGTCGGGACCTCGGCCGATGTTGATTTCGGGCGCGGAAATCGGGAATTCCTCGCGCCGATCCTCGATTTCGTACTGGAGGATGTATCGCATGCAGCTATTTTAACACAGCCTCTGCGAAACATTCCTTAAATGTTGACTTCACATAAAAACTGCAGCCGCGGCGCAGATTTTGTGCAGTCTTCGCTCACCTTGGATCGTAGCGCAACAATGAAATGAGGGCGACAACCCCGGCCAGCAGATTGAAGCCCAGCATCACCAGCAGTTGCCACAACGGCCACTCCCGCTCTATGGATAATCCCGTCTCCTTCCAGAGAGCTGAAGGCTTTGGGATCGCTGCGAAAGGTACCGGACGCTGTGAGAAGACGCCGGAATCGTAGGAGGAATAGTAGCCGTAGACTAGGTGTGGCGTGTCGGGATCGCTTTTATCGCGGTTGACGACGAACTGGTAGAGATGGCGGCGGTAGGCGATCGAATTGCGGTGAAGCTGCTCGAAGCCGTAAACGCCGGTGCCCGCCAAGACCTCGAATGAGTCGCCAAGGAGGCCGTAAGGGGAGACGGCCGAGATCTGCTTGGCAGCGAGAACCTGGCGGATCTGGGAATCGATGTAAGAGTCGCTAATCCTCTCGCGAGCGCTGATCTGGTCCCAGCTCAGCTTGGCGCGCTGGGGCACGTGAGGCTCGAACGGATTGCCATTCCAGTTGGCGGCATCGCGCGGCCGGTTCTCCCATATCTCTTCCTGGGCCCTGTAGATCTCCTCCTCAACCATGGCCTGCGAAGGAACCTTAACAAGCTGCTCTGCAGCCAGGCGCCCAATGCCGGGCACCGCAAAAACAGCCAAAACCCAGAGAACCAGCAGCACCACCAACGCCACGGCGGGGCTGCGGGTCATCGAGCTGACTGCTATTCCTGCCAGCAGGAAAGCTGAGATGCAGAGGAAGGCAAGCATCAACGCCCAGGCGACGGGCCAGAGCGTCTCGGCCGTCAATTGCGGGCCGCCCATCATGACCATGACAACCAGGTTGAGAACCACGCCGGTAAGCAAACAGATCAGCATTGTTACCAGCAGGCCCAGGTACTTGCCCACGAACAGCTTGAGCTTCGAGACCGGATTCGACAGCACCAGCTTGAGCGTCCCATCCTTCTTCTCACCGGCGACGGCGTTATAACTGACAAGGACCGCCAGCAGTGTCATCATCACACCAACGATGAAACTCCAGTCAATCGGGGGCAACACCGGAATCTTCTCATTATTGCGCTGCTGGTACTCGATGCCCCAGCGGCTGAAGGCATTGATCACCACGGCGTTGGGCATCATGTTGCCGCCGCCCTCGGCGATGAACGCCAAGGAGGAGGGCGGCCGGATCATCCGCTGCAGGAAAATCGCGGCACTCTGCAGGTTGCCGCAAACTCCCTGCATCAGGCGGTTCGTCTCGGTAATGGCTGTACGGTGATCCTCCTTCTCCAAACGGTTGTTTTCCCTGAAAACGACTCCGTTGGCGATGAAAGCCAACAATACTAGAAGAGCCAGAAAGAGAAACTTGGCATCTCTCAGGCCGTCCATTAACTGCCTTCGGGCGATATTAATCATGACAGAACCTTCTGCTCAGCGGACGTCATAGCGTAAAAAGGCGACAACGCCGGCTGCGAACACGATTGCCAGCACGGCTCCAAGCACGCAGCTATGATTGACTCCCAGCTCAAAATCTGGGTGATCAATGGCCGGTGTGAATCTGGGCATCTGCTCCGGGGAAAGCGGACCCCAGAATTGCGGTCCGATGATGTCGTCGTAGGTCGCGCCCGCCTCCAGCCTTTGCCTGTAATATTCATAACGCTTCTCCCACTCCGCCTGAAGAATCTCCGCCGGCTTGCGGCGAGTGAAGAAGGCAAGCGCCTTGTCGCTAAAGAAGCCCTTTCGGGCAAACTCGTCGATCATCTGCCGGCGGAAGCGGCGGGCGGAATCAACGAATCTGTAATAATCATTGTAGTCGGTGTTTGCCAGCCCGGTGAACGCCTCACGCAAATGGATCGTGGGCGAGAGCATGGCCAGTAATCCGAATGCCGATGCCTGGTTCTCCATCTCCTTGTCGTGACGCCCGTAAACATCCCAAATCCGGTCTGCGCGCCCTTGCATCACAGGCTCAATAAAGCGGACGTAAGCTATGGCATGGCGGAACCACTCTTCCCGGCCGTCGTACTTGAGAAAATCGCCGTTTCCCGGCAAACCGAAATTACTCGTCCACCAGCCGGAATTGTAACCCGGGTATTCCTTGGCAAACTCACTGGCTTGCTCTACTACTTCGCGCTCACTCACCTTCTCAAAGTTGCTGACTTCCGCCGGCGAGGGCAGCGGGTGCAACACATCAGCAGCGCTCTTTGAAGCGCTCGGAAGCACCAGCACCGCCAGCGTCCAGACCAGCAAAGCCAGGATGAGGGCCACCGACGAGCGGCGCACAAGCGCCGAGCAAGCCAGGCCGACCGCTATGAATAGTGCGCAATAGATCAGCCCCGCCCCTACCATTGCTGAGACGGCGAGCCACTGCTCCGCCGTGAAGGTCAGGCTGAAAAAGAAAGTCAGCAGGAGAAATCCTCCCAGGAGACTGAAGAGAATCGGGATTGCAAGGCATGCGAGTGCCCCGAAGAATTTTGCGGCGAAGATCGCCCCGCGGCTGGCGCCGCCGGAACACTGGAGCTTGAGTGTGCCGTTCTCGCGCTCACCGCAGACGGCATCGTAGGTGAACAGGATACCGAAGAGGCTAAGCACTACCGCGAAGATTGTATAGAGATCGAGGGCAGGCATAGCGGCCATCAGCATGTTATCGGTGAAGCTGCCCTCGGCGCGCCGCGGTACTTCCCACCGCCGCACCTGCAGCGTGTTGCCGAAGCGGCGATCCTCCCCCTGCGCGAAGATGCTGAGGGCCGAGGGAGGGCGGTGCAGAGTGGGGCTGATCTGCGAAGGCACGTAGACCTCTTCGATCTGGCGCGCGGTGGTCTCTACCGACAGATTGTAGGTGTTGCGCCGGCGGATGTAGTCGTCGCCCAGAACCCACATGCTGAGCAGAACCAGGGTCAAGGTTGTAATCAGCGCGGCGGCAAAGCGGAAGGTAAGAAGATGGAAACGTATCTCCTTAAACAACAATGAAAAGAACATGCAACTCCCCTTTACCAATCATCTTCACATAGTTTTGATGAAATTGGGGCGCAAAAGGTTGACTGGACGGGCGTACTATTTGCAGGCCCTGCAGGACCGGCAAGTGAGCGAGCCGGTCTTAGTAGGCGATCATAGATATGGAAAGGCCGCCCTTCCGTCACAAGTCGGGCGGCCCGGACTGCTCTCTTTCTACTTCATCACTTTCTCGACGGTAACTCCGATGTCAGCGGGGGAAATAACGACATGGATGCCCGCCTTTTGCAGCGCCTCCATCTTCTCAGCCGCGGTGCCCTTGCCGCCGGAGATAATAGCGCCGGCATGACCCATGCGCTTGCCCTTGGGTGCCGTCTGCCCCGCGATGAAGGAGACGACGGGCTTGTCGAGGTTGGCTGCAATCCACTCGGCAGCTTCCTCCTCGGCTGTGCCGCCGATCTCTCCGATCAGCACCACCGCGTCGGTATCGGGATCCTTGGCGAACAGCTCGAGGCAGTCGATGAAGTTGGTGCCGGGGATGGCGTCGCCGCCGATGCCGATGGCGGTGCTCTGGCCGAAGCCTGACTCGCAAAGCTGGTGCACGACCTCATAGGTCAGCGTGCCGCTGCGGCTGATGACGCCGATGCGGCCGGGTTTGTGGACGAAGCCGGGCATGATGCCGACCTTCGCCTCGCCCGGGGTGATCACGCCGGGGCAGTTGGGTCCAATCATCCGCACGCCCTTGGCGCGCAGGTATGCCTTGACCGGCACCATATCCATCGCCGGGATGCCTTCGGTGATGCAGACGATCAACTCGACGCCGGCGGCGGCGGCCTCGACGATCGCGTCGGGCGCGAAAGCGGGCGGCACGAAGATCAGCGAGGTGTTGGCGTCGTGCTTCGCGACGGCCTCGGCCATGGTGTTGTAGACGGGAATGCCCTCGACATCCTGGCCGCCCTTGCCGGGAGTGCAGCCGGCAACTACGTTGGTGCCGTATTCGCGACAGGCGAGCGCGTGGAACTTGCCCTCGCCGCCGGTGATGCCCTGAACTACCAGCCGCGTGTTATTTCCGACGAATATGCTCATTTGGCACCCCCTTTCGCGGCGGCGACAACCTTCTCGGCAGCCTCAGCCAGTCCCGAAGCGACGATGAAATCGAAATCGGCCTCGCCAAGCATCTTCGCCGCTTCTTCGGCGTTGGTGCCCTGCAGGCGGGTGACCACCGGTACGTCAACCTTGACGCTCTTGAGCGCCTCGATGATACCTCCGGCGACGCGGTCGCAGCGGACGATACCGCCGAAGATGTTGACCAGCACCGCCCCGACGTTGGCGTCGCTCATCAGAATGCGGAAGGCCGCGGCGACGCGCTCGACGCTGGCCCCGCCGCCGACATCAAGGAAGTTGGCCGGCATGCCGCCGGAGAGCTTGATCAGATCCATCGTGGCCATCGCCAGGCCGGCACCGTTGACCATGCAGCCGATGCTGCCGTCGAGCTTGATGTAGTTGAGGTCGAACTCTCCCGCCTCGGTCTCCAACGGCTCCTCCTCGTTGAGATCGCGCAGGTCGGCGTAGTCGGGGTGGCGGAACAGCGCGCTGTCGTCGAAGTTGATCTTGGCGTCGAGGGCGATGATGTCCCCCGCGCCGGTGCGCACCAGCGGGTTGATTTCGGCAAGGCTGGCATCGCTTTCGACGAATGCCTTGTAGAGATTGGTGATGAACTTGACCGTCTTCTTAAAGCTGTCGCCTTCCATGCCGAGGCCGAAGGCGAGCGCGCGGGCCTGGAACGGCTTCAGGCCGACGATCGGGTCGATGAACGCCTTGAGAATCTTCTCCGGAGTTTCCGCGGCGACCTTTTCGATCTCCACCCCGCCCTCGGTGGAGGCCATGATCACGGGGCGCTCGGTGGCGCGGTCGACGACGATTCCTAGGTAGTACTCCTTGGCGATGTCGGCGCCCTCCTCGATCAGCACCCGCTGCACCACCTTGCCCTCGGGGCCGGTCTGGTGGGTGACCAGTGTCATCCCGAGGATCTGCCCGGCGTACTTCTGAGCCTCGTCGGGATTCTTCGCGAGCTTCACTCCGCCGCCCTTGCCGCGGCCGCCGGCGTGGATCTGCGCCTTGACCACCACAATGCCGCCCCCAAGTTCCTCGGCGGCGGCGCGGGCGTCTCCGGCGTCGGTGATCAACACACCGCGCGGGACCGGGACGCCGTAGCGGCGAAGGATTTCCTTTCCCTGATACTCGTGAATCTTCAAAGCCCTCTCCTCTCCCTGGATCGCGCGGAAAAACAGTCGCGCATTAGGATAATGTCTTCTAAACCCCTGAACCGTCTAACTTTGCTGTGTTTTTCAATATGCATAAACGCAAACGATTCTCGCAGGCAGAACGCGAGATTGTCAAGGATTGGGCATGCGGCACAGCAGGTTAAATAACCTTTTTCTTCGTGAGCGGTGTCACTCCATCCGGCGATAAAATAAGCGACAATATATCCAAAGGAGTTAGGCCGGGTTTAGAAGCTGATGGCTTTAACTTTGTTGCTGACCGTTGCGTTGTTGCTTGCCGCGCTGAATGTCGCGGCTGCGGCATATGTAGCCGGCCTCTCAGCCCGGCGCAGGGCGATGCCTGCCGGTGCGATGGCCTCCGGCAATCCGAACGTGAATATGAGCCCCGGGCCGCAAGTGATGGAGATTTCCACCTACGGTCCAGGGCAGCCGGCGCGTGGCACGAAGCCGGTGCCGCCACTCAGCGATAATCATATCGATATAATCCGGCTTAACGCCGCCGCCGCTTCAAGATCCAATCCGAACACGGAGGATAATGGCGACAGCTGGATCTGCGAGTCTAACGCGGGTATCTTTGCCGTGCTCGACGGTGACGGCAGGCGGGGGGGCGAGGCAAGCCGCAAGGCGACGAAGTCGATCCTGCGCTGGATCATGATCACCCGCGGCAAGGAAGGCCTCGAGACGCTGGGCTCCGACGACCCGGTACGCGAAACTCACCGCCTTGGCCTGGCGTTGGATCACGCTCATGCCGAGGTGTGCAATCTGAAGCGGGCTGCAGAGACGCATCTCGATGAATTTCAGTGCTCGGCGGTCACCGCCGTCGTCGCGGGCGGCCAGTTGCTCTTCGGCTGGTGCGGCGGCGCCCACGCTTTCCTGATGCGCAATGGTCTGTTGACAGAAATTGTCCCCGAGGATTGCATTCGGGACGAGGGTCAGGGGACGGGCGATTTCTTACCGCTGGACATGGATGAGCCCGAGTACATGACCTGCGCCAGCGAACCGCTGGGCTCTGAGGGCATCGTGGAAGCAGCAACCGGCAGGAGCGGCATCGAATCAGGCGACCGCTTTCTACTCTGCAGCAACGGGCTCGTGAAAACCCTGGGTGAAAGGACTCTCCGCGAAATCCTCGACAGGCCGCATTCGGCGGAAGAGATTGCCGAAAGGTTAGTGACCAGCGCAGCAAACTCCGCTCCCGACGATGACATGACTGCTGTTGTGATCGAGGCGGAAGCGATACATTTGGGAGCGAGTAGGCGAGATTAAAATGACTGGAACCGATATCCTGTTCGTTGTGCTGCTGACGGTCGTCGTGCTGCTACTGGCGCTGATGCTGGGGCTGCAAATGCGCGTCGCCGTTAAACTCAAGAAAATGGTCAACCGGCCTGGGGAGGCCGACCGCCCTCCGCTGCCCGGAGCAATGCCGGCGAACGTGGAACAGCAACTGCCCGAGCCGGCCGAGATGGCTTTCTACGGGTCGGTGTTACGCGTCGAGATGGGCGAAGATCGCGGTCAGATGTTCAAACTGCGCCAACGCGGCAGCACCTGGATCGGGCGCGACAACAACGTCAACGACATCGTGCTCACCGGCTCATCGGTCAGCCGCAGGCACAGCCGTATCGAATCCGACGGACGCAATTTTTTCGTCCACGACACCGGCTCAACCAACGGCACCTTCGTCAACGGCCAGCGCATCTCGACCTCGCTGCTGCGCCACGGCGACACGATCACCATCGGCAGTGTGGTGTTCCGCTTCCTGGTCGGTCCCGAAGCCGGGTCGCCGCAACACTAATCCCCGCGTTTATCAGCAGCACCTCTTCGCTTTTGCGGCGCCTTCTGGAGACTGTGTGGAATCGCTTTTAACTTATCCCCTCCACTGATTGTTGATAAACCGGCTCAATTAGCTGTTGACGCATCCAATTGAATAAATAACATTGTGGGCGCTCCGGGAGGTATCGGCGGAGTGTGGAGGATGCGCCGCATGGGTGCAATTGCTCGCAAGGTAATTGAACAGTATCAAAGGCACGAGCGCACCGCGATTACGCTGATCGCGATCACCATCGGCGTGATCGGCGGCTACGGCGCCATCCTCTTCAGAATCGTCATCCACGCCGCTGAAAAGATTTCATTCGGCACAAGCGAGCAATTGCTCGGCGCGATGGGGCAACTAGCCTGGTGGCATCGAATGCTGCCTCCGCTGATCGGCCTATCCATCGTCGCCCCCCTGGTCCATTGGCTGGCGCGCGAGGCCAAGGGCCACGGTGTGCCGGAGGTGATGGAGGCGGTTGCTCTACGCGGCGGGGTGATTCGTCTCCGCGTCGTGTTCATCAAGCTGATCGCCTCGGCGATAACCATCGGCACCGGCGGATCGGTGGGCCGCGAGGGCCCGATTGTGCAGATCGGCAGCGCGGCGGGCTCGGTCATCGGGCAAGGGATAAATGCATCGCGCAGGCGCATGCGGATCATGGTCGGCTGTGGCGCCGCCGCAGGATTGGCAGCCACGTTCAACGCGCCGATCGCCGGTGTGCTGTTCGCGCTCGAGGTGCTGTTGGGCGAGTACGGGACGATGACGCTGAGCCCGATCGTCATCTCCAGCGTCATCGCAACCGTCGTCAGCCGCGCACACCTCGGCAACTCGCCCGCGTTCCTGATCCCCGAAATGCTGAAGAGCTTCACCTGGTCGAGCTTCTACGAGATCGGCACCTTTCTGCTATTGGGACTAATTGCGGGCGCACTCGGAGTGCTCTTCTCAAAGACGGTCTATAAGGTGGAGGACACCTTCGATGCGGTGAAGTTGCCGGTATGGTTCAAGGGGGTGATCGGCGGGGTGCTGGTGGGTTGCCTGGTGGCTTTCTTCCCCAACGTCGCCGGAGTGGGTTACGACACGATCGAGGGCCTGATGCGGGGTGACCTGGCCTCCATTTCGGCGCCGGGATCGGCGCTCGGCCTGCTGACCGTCGGATGGATGGTTGCCCTGGCGTTGTTTCTGGCCAAGCTGCTGGCAACCTCACTGACTCTCGGAGCAGGAGGCAGCGGCGGCATCTTCGCACCCTCACTCTTCATCGGCGCGTCGGCCGGCTACCTCGTCGGGGTGGCATTCAATGCCTTGCTGCCCGGGCTGGTCAGTTCACCGCAGGCATATGCGCTGGTCGGCATGGGGGCGATGGTCGCCGGCGTTACACACGCACCGATGACGAGCATCATCATCCTCTTCGAGATGACCGGGGACTACCGCATCATCCTGCCTCTGATGCTCGCCTGCATCGCCAGCACGCTGCTGGCGCAGAAGCTCGACCGCGAGAGCATCTACTCCCGCAAGCTGGCGCGCCGGGGTGTGAGGCTGCGTGAGGGCCGCGAGGAGAACGTGATGGCCGGCATCAAGGTCGGCGAGGTGATGAGCGGAGAGTTCGAGGTCATCGCCCAAGCCGCGCCTTACGCTGAGCTGGTCAAGACCATGACCACCAGCGATCAGTTTTATTTCCCGGTCGTCGACAGTAAAGGCTACATGACCGGCATCCTCTCGTTTCACGACTTGCGAGAGCACTTCTTCGAAGAGGGATTGGCGCAGCTTGTCATCGCCGACGACCTGGCGACGCGGCGCGTCATCACGCTTACGCCGGAAGACAATCTGCTTACGGCTTTCGAACGCTTCAACCAAATCGATGTAGAGCGCATTCCCGTGGTTGACGCCTCCGAGTCGCGGCGGGTGGTGGGGATGATCAGCCGCCGCGATCTGCTCAACAGCTACAACGTCGCCGTCATGCGCCGCAGCATCGGCGAAGAATCCGCTTCCTGACAGCAAACGTTAGCTTGACTCCGACCATCGATTGGCATTCGCGCTTAAAGGAAGTTCCCGGCGGGATTAATTTACTTGCGCACTCTAGGCAGGGAACCGATAAACGCCTGCAGTTCTTTTTTCCAATTAGCCCGAAGGCCGGCGGATTCCAGCCTGCGACTTAGACCTGCGACAAAATCCCGGCCGCGGCCACGGCTATAAGGTTCGCCGGTGTAGAACATCAAGCGCCCGCCGGGGCGCAAAACACGGCGCATCTGCCCGATGAATTTCGCGCCGTAGAGATGTCCGGCGAGGGAGAAACGAGGCGGATCGTGGAGGATGCACGAGAGCGAGCCATCTGTGAAAGACTGGACCAGGTCGGCAACGTCGCTCTCTTGTTTCTCGATGGAGGAGTCTTCGAGATATTCACGAGACCAGGGATTGAGCCGCCGCAGTTCGATCACGACTGGATTGACCTCCACGCTCATCACTCGCTCAGCACCGAGGCGCTTCGCCCAGGTGGCCGTGTAGCCGATGCCGCCGCAGGTATCGAGGACGATATCGCCGTGCCGGACGACGGCTGCGGCCTTGAGGCGTGCATCCTCGAATGGATCGATGCCGGCGGTGCGGTGCATGCGAATGCCGCTCAGTTCTATCGTCGGCGCGCCTTCGGTCGGGACCAGCTTGGCGTAGCCGTCGTCCCGGATTTCGACGGCCTCAAGCCCGTCCTCATAGACGGCAAAGACGGCGGCGGTCTTTTTTAGGATTTTACGAAGCAGGTCAACGCCGACATCAATACCCCTGAGAACTGCTTCCCCGGGTCGTAAGTCGATTTTCTCGCGGCTGAGATTCAGATCCAGGGATACTTCCACCGATGAAGCGCCATTCTCGATGGCGGCCAGGATTTTTTCAGCTGCGGAAGCCGATATCAACGGCGGCAACTGCGGTAGCTGCTCAGGCATCTGAGTATCTCAGGAAACTGAGTGCTGTTATCCCATAAGTCCGCGTATCGATGCCATAACCGGTGGGGGTTTGAAGAGGATCTCCGGCACGGTATTGCAGCACAATAGTGCCCAGGCGGCAGATGCCGGCAGCATGAACGGCGGCGAGGATGCGGTTGTGGTGATCGGTGTCGTAGGGCGCTCCGGCGAAGACGATACCGAACTCCTGGCCGCTGCTTCCCAGCGACTCGACAGCCTTGTAAGCATCGGTGCGCATCACGAGGCTGCTCGTGCGCAGGCCGAGGTCGTCAAGATTCGCGGTGATAATATCGGCCCAAGCCCGCTCGCTTTCGACGAACAGGGCAGCCGCCGCACCGCGGCTGAGCGCTTCGATACCGACCGCGCCACTGCCAGCGAACAGATCGAGCAAGCGTGCGCCCTCGAGCTCGGGTGCGAGGATGTTAAAGAGATTCTCGCGCACACGGTCGGTCATCGGCCGCGTTCCGGGGGCGTCGATGGTCTTCAGCCGGCGCCCCTTGTAGCGCCCGGCGATTATCCTCAGTCCGGCATGCTTCGGCATCTATCCCAGCCCTCCCAGAAGCCTTTGCACCTCATCCGGAGAGGCGCCTGCCAGCAAGACTCTCTTACTCTTGCTGCGTTCACCTGAGACAAGCGTTACGGCGGACTTTGGCATGCCGAAGAACTTCGCGAGATAGCGGACCAGCTCGGTATTGGCAGCCCCCTCAACCGGCGGTGCTGCCAGCCTCAGGCGCAGGCCTGCCTCCTCGACGAGTAGTTTCGAGCGGGAAGCCCTCGGTACGACACGCAGGCGTAGCACGACACCTTCCGGCTTGACCTCGAAAAGGGTATTCGGCTCCGCCCCGCCGCCCATCAAACCCACCAGATCCTGTAGAGGAAGTAGAGGATGATTAACGCCAGGATTCCCATCGGCGGGAAAACGGCGGGATCGATTCGCGACGGCCCGCGGCGCAGCCCCCGGAATGGGTGCACGAGCGGCTCGGTGATGCGGAAAAGGAACTGTATCGAGGGATTGTATGGATTTAGTTTTAGCGCGGCGGCAACCGCTCGGAAGACGAGCAGCCAGAACATCGCGACGGCGACGATATAAATTGCTGTGATGACGAATTGCATTGCGCCGCCCTCACCCGCGGGCGCCGAAAATCGCGGTGCCGACGCGGATCATCGTCGCACCCTCTTCGATAGCCGCGGCATAGTCGGCGGTCATCCCCATGCTCAAGTGGACAAGATTGATTCCGCCGAGATCCATTTTGGACAGGCGTTCCCGCATCTCACGCAGAGCGATGAAATAAGGGCGTGTCCGCTCAGGATCGTCGAAGAATGGAGGCAGCACCATCAGGCCGTCCACATCGATTCTCTCGAGCCCGGACAAACCTCGCAGCAGGGCGGCTGTATCTTCCTCGCCGATGCCACTCTTCTGCGGTTCGTTCCCGAGGTTGACTTGCACCAGCGCTTTCATCGTCCGGCCGTACTCGGCCAGGAAACCGTCGAGCCGCCGGGCGGTTTTGAGCGAGTCGATCGAGTGGATGCGATCGAACAGTGCCGCGGCGGACTTAGCTTTGTTGCTTTGCAAGTGGCCGACCATGTGAAGCTCCGCGCCCGCAAGCGGCGGCACGAACTTGGTCTCCGCCTCTTGCACACGGTTCTCTCCGAACACGCTGTGGCCGGCAGCGAGAACCTCCTCAACCAGCTCGCGCGGTTTGGTCTTCGAGACGGCTACCAGCGTGATCTCCGCCGGATCGCGGCCGGCTCTGGCTGCTGCGTTCGCGATGCTCTTACGTACCCGGGCCAGATTCTCGGCTATTCCGCTCAATTCCTCCTCCTGAAAGGAATCGTAGCAGGACAGCAGAGCGGGCGTCAACGCGGGCGGGGAGCATGCCCACAAAAATACTTGACATGTAACCGCTCAGGTATTATAATATGGAAAGACTAAGATAATGGTCGGGATAACAGCCCCGGCGTGGAATTCGGAAGCCAAGACGGGTCGCAAGGCCCGGCAGACCGATAGATGGAGGTTGAGAGATGACTTTGATGCGTTGGGATCCGTTCCGCAACCTGATGGGTGTGAAGCGAGACCTGGGCCGGATGTTCGGCGATTTTGATGACGACGGCGAGACGACCGCCAGCCTTTGGCGTCCGGCCGTCGACATCTTCGAGACGAAGGACAACCTGGTGCTGCGTGCCGAACTTCCCGGCATGGCCAAGGACGACGTTCACATCAGCGTGGAGAACAATGTGCTGACGCTTAAGGGCGAGCGCAAGTTCGACAAGGAGATCAAGCGTGAGAACTACCATCGCGTAGAGCGCGCTTACGGCGGCTTCTGCCGCTCCTTCACGCTGCCTATTTCGGTCGACAAGAACAAGATCGAGGCGACGTTCCGCGACGGCGTCCTCGAGGTGATTATGCCTCACGCCGAAGAGGCCAAGCCGAAGCAGATCGAGATCAGCGTTAAATAAAACGTGCTACGGGGGGTGGCAAAGACATCCCCTTTACCCCCTAGGCGAGACACGGCAACCCCCGCCGATTTCTCGCCACTCAACACCCCCCTTACTCCGTTAACTCGGAGATAGAGCCTGCCCGAAAGGGCGGGCTTTTTTTCTATGGTTTCAACCGGCCGGCTTCCTGAGCAGCAATGAGGCCCAGTCACCGCTGCAGCGCTTCTCGGCGATCTTCAGGCCGTGCAACGCAGCGACACCTTCGAAGCGGTCGAACTCCGCCGGCGGGAAGCCGGAGAGTATCAACGCGCCGCCGGGCTTGAGCAGGCCGGCGAGGCCGCGGGAAAAGAGCGAGAGCAGCGGACCGGTGAGGATGTTGGCGGCGATCAGGTCGAAGCTGCGGCCTTCGGCCCGCTCGATCGAGCCGTGTTGCAGTTCAACCGATTCGCCAACACCGTTGATCGCGAGGTTCTCGGCGGCGTTATCCACCGCTTCGGGGTCAATATCAACCGCCAGCACCTGCCGCGCGCCCAGCAAGGCTGCGGCGATGGCAAGGATGCCCGAGCCGGTGCCGAGATCGAAAACAGCATCACCGGGTTTCACAATTTCGCAGATGAATTCGAGTGTCTGACGGGTGGTTGCATGCGTGCCCGTGCCGAAGCCCATGCCGGGCTTGATCCGCAACAGTTTCGCACCCCTGACCGGCGGAGGAGGCGGCCCGGCGGGAACGATGAGGAAGGGGCCGACGGCGACCGGCTCGAAGCCGCCGTGCAGCAGCGAGATCCAGTCGTCAATCTTCACACTGCCTTCGTCGACCACCTCCGCGTCTGGCATCGTCTCGCGCAGGCCGAGAAGGCAGGCGCGGCGGGTGGTCAGTTCCTCGAAAAAAGCCTTGAGGCGTATGCGGCCCTCAGGCGCCTGCTCAAACATCTCCTCGACGCCGATGGTTCCGCCTTCCCAGAGGGCGGAAATGAGGAATTCGCCGCGCTCAGCCACCACCTCGACTGTGACGAAGGGAAATTCCCTCGATCTCTGTTTCATTTCTGCTGCCATGGGAGAAGTCTGGATGCGCTGCAGAAGGGATGTCAAGGTTGAGTAATCTAACCAAGAACTGTGGGTATGCAGGTTTCAGCTGGTTTCCCTACCCGGCTTTCCGCTCCTGATCTGATCCAGGCGGTCTCGGGCTTGACTGTCGAGTTTGTGCACTTCCTCGAGCTCGGGACAGGGGCACTCGGGGCAGAAGGCGCAGCTCTCAAAGCCCTTCTTGGTGACGCAAGCCCTGACTTTGCACTTACTGCAGCCGGCAAAGAGTCTGCCGCCGGCGGTGGTGCAGCCGTCGCATTCGGTTATGTCCTCGAGCGTCAATCCCATCCCATACTGCTCATTGCAGATACGCAGTGTATCGCGCCGTATCCGCTCTCTCTTCGCCTCGTCTTCCTCGCGAGAGATGAGATAGAAGTTGCAATCGTGGCACTGCAGACCGCAGTAAGCAGTAAGCTCGCGCATTTTCCAGCTCCGTATCAACAAGTAATTCCGACTCAATTCAAGTATACGTGCAATGACGGGCAAGCGGCATAGAGAGATAAAAAAATCCCGCCGGCGTTGCTGTAACGCCGACGGGATTTCCAAAATTAATCCCGGCAATGACCTATTTTCCCACACCCATAGAGTGCAGTATTTTCGGCGCTGAGGGGCTTAACTTCTGTGTTCGGAATGGGAACAGGTATGGCCCCCTCGCTATTGTCACCGGGAATTCCTTTATCAACCTGTGAGGCGGCGCACGCATCGCTGCGCATCGCTGAAAATGCCTGAACGCGGCGGGCCAGATGTGCCCGGCGCAGATCTAGTGGTCAAGCCGCACGGCCGATTAGTACGGGTAAGCTAAACACATTGCTGCGCTTACACATCCCGCCTATCAACCTGGTGTTCTACCAGTGGCCTTTAGGGTCTTTCGACCGGGAGAGCTCATCTTGAGGTGGGCTTCCCGCTTAGATGCTTTCAGCGGTTATCCCTTCCGAACGTAGCTACCCAGCGCTGCCGCTGGCGCGACAACTGGCACACTAGAGGTTCGTCCACCCCGGTCCTCTCGTACTAGGGGCAGCTCCTCTCAACTCTCCTACGCCCACACCAGATAGGGACCGAACTGTCTCGCGACGTTCTAAACCCAGCTCACGTACCGCTTTAATGGGCGAACAGCCCAACCCTTGGAACCTGCTTCAGCTCCAGGATGCGATGAGCCGACATCGAGGTGCCAAACCTCCCCGTCGATGTGAACTCTTGGGGGAGATAAGCCTGTTATCCCCGGAGTACCTTTTATCCGTTGAGCGACGGCCCTTCCATGCGGAACCGCCGGATCACTAAGCCCTGCTTTCGCACCTGCTTGACCTGTGTGTCTCGCAGTCAGGCTCCCTTGTGCCTTTGCGCTCTACAGCTGATTTCCATACAGCCTGAGGGAACCTTTGGGCGCCTCCGTTACTTTTTGGGAGGCGACCGCCCCAGTCAAACTACCCGCCTAGCGATGTCCCCGACCCGGATAACGGGTCTGGGTTAGAACCCCAATACAGCCAGGGCGGTATCTCACAGTTGGCTCTGCGCAGCCTAACGACCACGCTTCAATGCCTCCCGCCTATTCTGCACAGGGTGGATCAGAATTCATCACTAGGTTATAGTAAAGGTTCACGGGGTCTTTCCGTCTTGATGTGGGTAGCCGGCATCTTCACCGGCACTACAAATTCGCTGAGCCCCTCGTTGAGACAGCGCCCAGATCGTTACGCCATTCGTGCGGGTCGGAACTTACCCGACAAGGAATTTCGCTACCTTAGGACCGTTATAGTTACGGCCGCCGTTTACCGGGGCTTCGGTTCAGAGCTTCGCCCGAGGGCTAACCCCTTCCCTTAACCTTCCGGCACCGGGCAGGCGTCAGACCCTATACGTCGTTGTCGACTTTGCAGAGTCCTGTGTTTTTAGTAAACAGTCGCCTGGGCCTTTTCACTGCGGCCCCCACCGGCTCCGGGC
>Ga0307378_10000389_pt1:0-12500 | contig 76977 bp, 60 predicted proteins | sample UN1MG_FD_202238 | JGI IMG/M metagenome (GOLD analysis project Ga0307378, IMG submission 202238) | Soil microbial communities from Risofladan, Vaasa, Finland - UN-1 | ecosystem: Environmental > Terrestrial > Soil > Coastal area > Acid sulfate soil | place: Finland: Risofladan, Vaasa... | reverse complement strand
TTGGGTTTCGCCGGCTTCAGCAAGCTCAGCAATGGAGTGATGATCCTGCCGCTGGTGGTTTTCCTGCTGGTAAAAAAGAGGTGGCTGCGGCTGGCCGCGGCCTGCGTTGTGTTCGCGATCGTGGTCGTTTCAACATTCGGCGTGCAGCAACTCGCAACCGGCTACTGGAACTACCAGGGTGGCGAGCGCAAGTCGTTCTACGAGCAGTATCCCTTTGCCAACGAAAAGAGCTTTGACGACGCCAGCCAGGTCGACCGCGAGACCGACATCGGCAAGTACAGCCCACACATCGACGCCAAAGACTTCCTGCACAACATCGTCTACTTCTTCTTCGGGCGATTCGGCGGCATCCTCCCTTATTACTTCCCCGCTTTCTTAGCGATGGTGTTGTTGATTTTATATGGCCGCGGCAGGGGGGAGTGGTTCCGCTGGTTGGTGCTCGGCGGTGCGGCCGTGGCCGGGCTGGTCTACATCGTGATGATCCCCACCAATGTCATCGGCGGCGGCGGCACGGTGGCCAACCGCTACTTCATGAACATCCTGCCAATGTTCTTCTTCCTGCTCCCCAAGCGAACGCCCAGATGGTTTCCGGTGGCGGCGGCGATCGGCGGCGTGCTGTTCATCGGCCACATCCTGATCTCCCCCATCTCCACCAGCCAGAGGCCTGCCTATTACTCCGAGACCCCCGCACTGCGGCTGCTGCCGGTGGAGTACACCATGCTCAACGACCTGCCGCTCAACACCGAGAGCAACCGCAGGCGTGTTCCCTGGTACCAGGTGGTCGACGGCGAGCGCGAGTTCGCCTTCTTCCTCTACCACCTAGACCACAACTCCTATCTCAGGGGTGCCAACGACAGGGGGGAGCACAGGATCTGGATCAAGGGCGGCAGCCGCGCTGAGCTTGTGCTGCGCACCGTCAATCCTCTCGAGGAAATCACGGTCAGGGTTTCCAATATCGGCCGCAGCAACCGCGTTTTCCTCTCGGTGCAGGGCAACGGCGCCGTCCTCGAACTGAAGCCGGGAGAGAAAAAGACGCTCAAGTTCAACGAAATGCAGCCGTTTATTTACAACTACCTCAATCCCTCCTGTCTCTACACGGTGGTCGTCGAGCCGAGCGCAGGCATCACCCCGCGCACCCAGCCCGGCGGCATCGATGACTGGCGCCACCTCGGCGCGATGCTGGAGTTCCAAGTGGAAGAAGGGCAACCGGCAAGGGACTAATATCTAATCCCGCGCTCTCTCAGACGCTCGCCCGAGCTTTCGCTCCCACCGTATCAAAAGTGAACCAACCGGCCTTGAACTACGTTTAAATGTGTGAAAAAATGCACACTCTATGGTTCCACGCGGGATTCAATTTGAGGGAGGTGGAAATGAACGGTACATATTCGAGGGCTGCGGTTGTTCTGACGGTGATCCTTGCGCTGGTCTTCGCTTCGGATTCGGCCGGCAGGTCTGCCTCGGCGGAGGTCGGGAAAGATTATTCGGAAGCGATAAGCAAAATCGAAAAGTACATTGAAGGATTCATGGAGGCCTATAAGGTTCCCGGTCTCTCGATCACCATCTACAAGGACGATTTCCTCTGGACGAAGGGCATCGGCTACGCCGATCTGGAAAACATGGTGCCGGCCACGGCCGAGACAAGGTATTCGCTGGCCTCGGTCACGAAGCCGATGACGGCGGTGGCGATCGTCAAGTTGGCGGAAGAGGGAAAACTGAACCTGGACGACGAGATCCAGAAGTACGTCCCCTTTTTCCCCAAGAAGAAATACCCTGTAACCGTGCGGCAACTCCTCGGTCACCTCGGTGGCATCAGCCATTACACGGTGAACGAAAAGGGAAACCTGGGTTCGGAACTCGTCGGCCACCTCGCGACTCACCACACCACTGAAGAAGCGATAGCCATCTTCAAGGACCTCGAGCTCGTCGCCGAGCCGGGGACCGAGTTTCACTATTCAAGCTACGGCTACAACCTCCTCGGCGCGGCGATCGATGGCGCCTCCGGGATGCCCTACGCGCGCTACATGACAGAGGAGGTCTGGCTGCCAATGGGGATGATCGACACCAGGATCAACAACCACGACGACATCATCCCCCACCGGGCTCGCGGTTACGACGTTATTGACGGAGCGAACAAGAATGCGGAGTTCCGCGACGTCAGCACCTGCTTCGCCTCCGGCGCCGCCCACTCGACGGCTCGCGACATGGTGCTCTTCGCCAAGGGCCTCGACGAAGGCAAGGTCCTCCCGCTCGAATCTCAACAGCAGATGTACGACTCGATGATCACTTCCTCCGGCGAGGTAACCGACACTGGCATGGGTTGGGCGACATTTTGCTACGGCGGCTACTGGTACGTTCACCACCCGGGCGGCCACGAAGGATTCTCGGCCGTTCTGCTCCGCTTCCCCTGGGAGAACTTCGCCGTCGGCATCGCCTGCAACTTGCAGGAGGTCCAAGCGCGCGAGATAGCCGACTATGTCACGGCCCAATTTTTCAACGCCTACAGGTTCCGCTGTGAGACCGGAGGCGTCGAGGGCAACGTCGTCGCGGAGGGCTTGCTTTATCTGTGGAACATGGGTCTGGGTTATCACAACCGCTTCGGGGGACCAATGGCCACCGACATCGAGACAGTTAAACAGTCCTTCGCCAGGATCAAAGAAGCACTGAGTGACGAGGCTGTGGCAAGGCTGGTCTCCGGCGGCAAGCTCTCCGTCTTCCAAGGTATTTCGAACATCAACGAGTTCTCAGACGACCTCTACAAGGTCGGATCCTACATCGCCGAGAAGCTGCGCGAGGCGAACGGGAGGGAGCGGTTGGCATACTACAGTTCCGGCAATGCGATGCCGTTTTTCGAGGATTACATCGTGCTCTATTCCCATGACGACTCGATCCCCGCCAAATGCCGTTTCTCGAACGCGCTGGAGCGCAGAATCTCTGATTGGACAACCTCCTGGAGGCGGATTTGGTACGATGAGATGAAGGATCTGATCCTGATGCCGATTCAGGAATTTGGTGAGAGGATCAACGGCCTTGTCGAAATTTGCGAGGGCGAGTCGATCTATCCCGCCCTCGGATATCGACTCAACAGCTACGCCTATCGGTTGAAACGGCAAGGCGAGATCGACGAAGGCCTCGCCATCCTAATGGCCGCCTCTAGGCTCTATCCCTCTGACGCCAATTTGCTGGACAGCCTGGGTGAGTTCCATCTGCAAAAAGGTGATCGGGAAAACGCGATCCATTACTACAAGCTCGCACTCGAGAAGAATCCGAATCTGATATCCGCAAAGGAAGCTCTTGCTGAACTTGAAAAGGCCTAGAAATAAGTTATGGAGCACGATTTAGGGGCGGCGCGAAAAATAACTCGGGCAGGATTGACTGTACAACCGTCAACTTCTGGTTGAGTGTCGTTCGCGGATTACTCCCGCGCAGTAACTGCTTCAATCAGTGCAGATAGCCCAGGTTCCGCAGCTCTTCTTCCTGCTCGGGTTCGAGGACGGCGCGCTTGCCGGCGATCCCGGCGGCGACGATCATCATCCCCCGCTGGCGCAGCATGGCGGCCAGGACGGGGTGCTTCTCGAAAATATCCTTCTTCTCCAAAGGATCGGCTCGGAGGTCGTATAACTCCTCGCGCGGATCGAAGAAAATGTACTTAAACCGCTCTCCGCGGAGGGCGAAGATCAGCTTGTCGCCGGTCGCACGGGAGTAGTAATAAGGTGAGTCCGGTAAGGTCCCTCCCGCGAACAACGGGGCCACGCTGCGGCCCTCGAATCGCGCCGCTTCAGCATCCAGGTCCAGCAATTCGACAAATGTGGGGAAAAGATCGATGAGGCCGATCTGCGCCTTCACTTCGCTCGGTCCGATCCCCGGTACGCGGGCAATGAAGGGCAAGAGCAACGCTTCATCGTAGATCGTGTTGCCGTGGCCGAGAAGGCCGTGATCGGCAAACGCCTCGCCGTGGTCTGCGGTGATGATGATCAGGCTGTCATCATAAAGATCATGCTTCTTCAGCATTTCCAGAAGCTGATGGGTGATGTGATCAGCGTAAAGCATATTGTTCATGTAATAGCTGTGCAGCCTGCTCACGGCCGGGTCGGAGGGGCTGACGCCGTGCCGAGCCCGCATCAGGCGCCTTTCGTCGCGTGTGATCGAGCCGCCCGAAATGTATTTCCCGTCGAACGGCGGGGGGGGATTGTATGGCCAGTGGGGCGGCAGGAAGTGGCAGAAAATGTATGCCGGCTTCCCGCTTTTTGCAGCCATTTGTACACCCCTCTCCAGGGCTTCGAGATCCATTGTCGACAAATCGGCCGCCTTGGCCTCCGTCGAACGCAGGTAGATTTCCTCGTCGAAGCCGCGGGTCATACCGAGCTTGTAGGTGATGAAGGGATTGCCGGACATTACAAGAGTGAAGTAGCCGCTGCGACCGAAGGCTTCCTGAAGCGTATCGATATTCTCGGGGTAGACCGATTCGTAATACCGCACGCCATGGCTTTCGGGAACGAGGCCGCTGAATAACGAGGCCACGGAAGCGATCGTGTAGGGCGCGGCGCAGATTGCATTGCTAAATATCAATGCTTCCCGCGCGAAATCGTCGATATATGGCGTCATGCCGCGCTCGTCGCCGTAGCAGCCAAAGTGGTCGGGACGGGCGGCGTCGAGGATGATAATCACGACGTTGCGCACCTTTCCCGCAAGATTGATTAACGACCTGTCGGGAATTGCCTCTGCCGCGCGGGCGACATCCAGGGTGAGTTCCTTCCAGATCACCGCCGCATCGCAAAAGCTCTCCGCCGACATGGCGCTCAGCCGGATCTCGCCAGGAGCACCGGCGATTTGCACGAGCGGGATTTCAGCTTCGAAATCTTTCTCGGAACCGCGGGACAGGCTTATCTTGTGGCCCCAGAGCCACTCCCAATCAGGCTTGGCATCGGTGCGCCCCTCCACTGTCAGTTCAATTTCGCCGGTCTCGCCACCACTCTGAACAGAGCCGGAAAGGCAGAGGCGAGCTCCCTGCTCGATCTCAAACGCGTAAGAGATATCGCTGTTTGGGAATTGGCTGAGATAACGTCCGTCGGCTACCAAGCGGAAAAAATCGGATTCCGATCTTACTTTAGTGTCCCCTGAGTCCTCTCCCTTTCTCGGATAGATCCTAAACGCACTGAAATAGGCAGCGACGCCGCGGTAAGGATTCTCTTGAAACCTCTTCCGCTCGGCAAGAAACTCTGGGTTTTCGTCAAACTCGGAGAAATTGAAATAAACTCGATTGTTGCCAATCGTCTGGAACTGCTCGGGGAGGAGAACGAGTAACCTGCGTTCCTCCCCGGCTTCGAGCTCGAAAGTGCCAAGAACCCTGTTCTTTGCTCGAACTTCTATTCTCTGTGTGCTCGGGCCGCCAAGTTTCCCCTGCAGGTGAACTGTGAACTCGAGCCAGCGGTCCACGAGGCGCATTACCATATAGCGTAAAACGCTTTCCTCCTGGACCGACGCGACGAGTGGACGGCCGTTCTCATCCTCGAAGGGCTCCGACCACCCTCCCTTAAGGTTGTAACTGATCTCGGGGGAGAGCAGTTGAATAACCCCAGTCTCACTTCGCTGGCGGGCTACTTGATAAATGGGAATCAAATTCAGCGATGTTGAATCGCCGACAGACGCACCTCGGTCTTCCGGCGAACAGGAGGCCAAAGCCACGACAAGAGAGAGAAAAAGCACGGCCGCGGCGAGGATGCGCAGCGCTGCGTTTATCCTGCCGTCTGCCTCCATAAACCTTGCAGTCCCGATATTTAATTCGTCCGGGCCATCAATGTAGATAACCGAGGTTGCGAAGCTCTTTCTCGTCTTCAGCACTGAGCTCGACCTCAAGACCCTCGTCGCCGCGCAGGGCCGCGTTTGCCGCGATCGAGAGCAACGCGCGCTGCCGCAGGAAGGAGGCGAGAGGCATGTTTTCAGCGATGATGTTTACTTTCTCGAGCGGGTCGGCGGTGAGGTCGTAGAGCTCTTCCCGGTAGTCGTGGAAAATGTACTTATACTTTGCGCCGCGCATCATGAAAATCAGGTTGTTACCCGTGGCGCGCGAATAATAGTAATCGCCGGGTTCCAACTCCCTCCCAAGCAGCAATGGCGCAATCGAACGGCCCTCGAAACGCGCGTTCTCCAGCTTGAGATTGAACAACTCGGCGAATGTCGGGAAGAAGTCGATCAGACCGATCGGCTGCTCCTCGACCCGAGACTCGGTTCCGGGCACGCGCACCAGCATCGGCAGCTTGATCATGTCGTCGTAGACGGAGGTGTTGTGCCCGAAATGGCCGTGCTCGTTGAACGCCTCTCCGTGGTCGGCTGTGATGACGATCAGGCTGTTGTCGAAAAGACCATACTTCTTGAGCAGGTCGAGAAGCTGGTTGGTGGCGTGGTCGGCATAGAGGAGGTTGTTCATGAAGCGCTTGTGGTGCGTCTCTATATCAGCGCGGGCCTCATCGACAAGCCCGTTGTCGAGCAGACCCTTGATCTGCCAGGAACGCCAGTACTTGAGCTGAGGGTTGGAAATGTAACGCCTGTCGAAATCGCCGGGCGGGTGATATGGCCAGTGGGGCGGCAGGAAATGACAATAGAGGAATACAGGCTTGCCGCTTTCGGCCGCCATCTTGACGCCCTTTTCCATCGCCGCAAGGTTCATCGTGGAACGGGTTTGCTCCTTGTCATCAGGATCGCGAAGCTCGACCAGTGCCTCACAATCCTGTTCCTGGGCAAGACCGAACTCGCGGCTGATGAACTTGGTACCCGTGAGCGCGATGGTGAAGAAACCGCTGCGCTTGAACGCACGGGGCATGTTCTCGAGGTCCTCGGGAAACTTGTTGGTAACCTTGCGGACGCCGTGAGCCTCGGGATTCAGGCCGCTGAAGAGAGTCGAGATCGAAGTAATCGTGTACGGCGCGGCGGCTACGGCGTTGTCGAAACGTATAGCTGATTCGGCGAACTTGTCGATGTTGGGAGTCATGCCCCGGGAATCGCCGTAACAGCCATAATGATCGTATCGGGCGGCGTCGAGGACGATGAAGATGACGTTCTTCACACCATCGCTTACGCGCAACGGCTCGCGTTCGCCGTTCTTTGCGGAGACCTGTTGTTCGCGCGGGAGACTGAGCCTGATTTTTTTCCAGACAACACCGCTGGAAGAAAACCTCGCCGTCGAGCTGACATCAAGGTGTAGTTCAGCGATGCCGCCGGCAATATCGTCGAGCGGGACGACGGTGTCGATGTCGTTTTCGCGCGAGCTCGCGTCGATCTCGCGGCTCCAAATCTCTTTCGGCTCGCCTTGCTCTCCCGGCTTGCGCCCCGAAACCGCAATCCTCACCTTGTCCGACGCTCCCCGTTCGGCGCGCACAGTCCCTGATAGACTGAGGCTCGCTCCATTGCCGATATCGAACGCATACACGAGCGCGCTGTTGGGAAACTGGTTGAGATAACGCCCGTCGGCAACCATGCTGAAAACGCTCGTCTCGTCGCGCGTCTCGCCGCGGTTGGGCCCGTTGGAGTCCCCGAAATAGATCCTGAATTCGCTGAAATAGCCTGCAACACCGGGGTGCGGGAACTCGTCGTGACGTTTACGGTTCACCAGGAAATTATCGTTATTGACCAGCACTGAGAAGTGAAAGGTGATGTCGTTGTCACCGGTTTTCTGTGTGTCGGCGGGAAGGAATATTTGCTGCGGCAGATCGCCTTCGCCACTCAACTCGAACCAGCCGAGCGCCTTGTCACCGGCGAGAACATCAACACGCTGCCAGTTGATTCCACCGAACTTACCCTTCGCCCGGGCGTTGAAGGCCAGCCAGCGATCGGCGGGGCGCAGAACGGTGTAGCGCAGGATTGACTCCTGGGCGGTTGCAGCCGTGATCGCTGGACCATTCTCTTCAACCGAATAAGGATGCGACCATCCGCGCTGCAGGTAGTAAGCACTCAGCGGCGATGCGAGGTTGATGATTCCCGTCTCGCGCAACTGCCGCGCTGCGACATGCAAGGAGATCAGATCAAGGGCTGTTGGGTCTCCCGCTGCGGCAGTGGCTGCCGGTGTGTCGCCGGCCGGCTGACATGAGGGTGCAAGCAGGACAACCGCCGCCGCAATAATCACTGACGTGTATGTAATCATTTTGTTGTCGTTCATCGCACCTTTTCCTCGTTTGGAAAGAATATTCTAACGCCGAGATTCACAATAGCAAGTGAGGCGGCCGTGGCAGAAGCGACCCGGCCGCGTAAATGCTGACGCACACTCGTCAAGACCGCACTCATCATCCATTCTCTTAAGCTACTCAATCTAAACAGCTAACCTTGAAGGCAGCCAATTGGTACACCTGTTGCTGATTAATTCTACCAGTGAGGAAATGAAAATGATCGCAGTAATTTCCGCAGTCGGTATGGCGTTGGCAGCAGCGGCCGCTTTCGGAACGCTGAAGCTGGCCGTAGCCGGTCTGCGGTGGAGCTTGAAGCGCCCGTAAAGGGTGCTGCGCGGTCCGCCGGCCCCTAACAGTTAACAACCAAGGGAGGTGTGCCGTCGCCCGACGCTCGCGGCCCAGGAGAGGGCCCGGGTCGGCGGACCCGCAAAATAATCATTCGTCCTTTACACGAGTGGGGCGGTCGAGAGGTTGTCCCAAAGTATTTCTCTGCCTGGGAGAAGGAGTTGTTCCGCGCGAAAGTCGGCTTGAGTAGTCAGGCGTCCGTGTCGTCTTTAAGGTCGAGCATCTTGTCGCCGGAGACGTAGTCTGTGGTGCCGGACTCCTTAAGTTCCTGGATGCGGCGGGTGATGTTCTGGATCCGCTCAACGTTCTCTTCGATCTTGGCGGCGCGTCGGCGGGCGCTCTCGGGATTCCTCTCGATCTCCTCGGCAAGAAGCTGCGCGTTGAGCATGATCGCGCAGAGCGGGTTGTTGATCTCGTGGTTGACCGACGCCGCGACCTCGCCGATGGCCGCAAGCCGCTCAGCCTCGATCAGCCGGCGGCGGCTTAGTTGCAGCTCATCCTGAAGCGTTTTGATGTGGAGCATGGCCTTGATGCGCGCCTCGAGTTCTTGGTGATCGAACGGCTTGGCTATATAGTCGTCTGCCCCGGCGGCGAATCCCTGGATCTTTGCCTCCAGGTCTTCGCGCGCTGTGACCATTATGATCGGCAGGAAATCGCCGCCCTTGTTCTCCTTGATACGACGGCAGACCTCGAAGCCGCTGATCCGCGGCATCATCACATCCAGCAGGACTATGTCGAGCGGCTCTTTTGCGGCGATTTCAATCGCGTCTTCGCCGCTGAAGGCCACGACTACCTCGAGGTTGAAAGCCTCGCTACGCTCGATCTTATAGCGGATGATATCGACGTTGTCCGGATTGTCATCAACTATGAGAATCCGCTTCTTTTCTGGCTCGGACACGAAGAACCACACTCCCTCATTTTTGCATTGCAAACAGGATACAACATGTATGCGAGGCTGCAAACGTCTAAGCTGGGATGGAGTCGCCCTCAGGGCAGGGGCATGAGGCCGATGGAACGGCGCATCAACCCGACGGCCACCCCTAGCAGCCGCAGCGACTCACCGTTGGCGCTGTCGAATACGATCGGATCGTAGGCCGGATTGGCGGGAAGCAGGATCACCGAAGCGCCCTGAGGCATGTATGTCTTCAGCGTCGCTTCGTCCTCGATCAGCGCGGCGACAATCTGGCCCCGCTCAGCCTCCTCTTGCAGCCGCAAGATCACGACGTCGCCATCGAGGATGTGTGCGCCGACCATCGAATCACCCCGCACTCGCAGGGCGAAAAGTTTTCCGGCGGGCGCGAAACCCTCGTCGAGCGCAACCCAGTCCTCGATATTTTCCTCCGCCAGCAACGGCGAACCCGCCGCGATCTGGCCCACCAGCGGGACACGCTTCGCGCCGGCACGCTCTTCGCGCAGACGTATACCCCGGGCGGCACGATCCTCACGCTCGATCGCACCCTTGCGTTCCAGGGCCGTGAGGTGGTCGGCGACGGCGTTGGTGGAGCGCATGTCGAAGCGCTCGGCTATTTCGCGCACGGTGGGCGAATAGCCGTACTCGCCGATGAAATCCCTGATGAACTCCAGGATCTCGGACTGCCTTCGAGTCAGCCGCTTCATTCCGCAACCTCCAAGATCAAATAAGACTGAATGAAATATACTGAACAAATGATCTCCAAGTCAAGTGTCAGATCAGAATAATCTGAACAAAGGGCTTGACAAATCTGATTATGTTCAGTATATTGTTCAGTATTCACGGCAACAGACCCTTTAGTCCCGGGGCCGCTCGCACAGGGCGGCCCCACCCCCCTGAAAAGGGAAACGGAGAGAGCGACGATGCACGACATTCCGAGCTGGAAACAGGAACTGAACAAGCGGCTGGCGGCGATCCGCGAGCGGGTCGGCGGCAGCTTCAAGCCGAGCTGTCCGGCGACGACCGCGACGGGGAACATCAGGCGCGAGGGCGTCGCGGGCAAGGGAGCGGCGCGGAGATGACGACGCTGACCTCCGGCGCCCTGCAGCAGGTGAGCGAGCGCCCCGACAGGTGGGGTTCGAGCTGCGTGCTGCGCGCCTGCGACGACGCGCTCGCCGGCGACGGGGTTCGCCGGGGCGACTACATCGTGGTCGACCGCGGCAGCGTGCCGCAGGGCGACGCCCTCGTTGTGGTGCGAGGTGAAGAGAGCCGTAAGCGCCGTCGGGAGGGCGAGCGCCTGCTGTTGCGCTCACTGCACCGCTTCGGCACACGCATCCGACTGCAGCCGGGTAGCGGCCCGCTGCGACCGCTGCTGCTGCCGCCCGAGAGGGCCGAGATCTGGGGCACCGTGGTGGCAGTGCTGAGAAAACTGGTCGCCTGAGCGGCGGCCGGAGGGACACACCTGCAGTGCACATCATGTTGTGAAGGTTGCGAACCCTCCCCACGCGCCCGCCTTCCTCGCAAGGGGGAGAGGGCGCGATTGGTCTCTATGGGGACCGGCAGCCGCAAGAGATGGAATTGATTTAGCGACGGAGCACCACAGATGGAGAAGGAACCCGAGAGAGCGGCGCCGAGAATCGCCCACATTGACATGGACGCCTTCTTCGTCGCCATCGAGCGCCTTGAGCGGCCGGAGTTGGAGGGCGTGCCGGTGGTGGTGGGCGGTCTCAGCGGGCGCGGGGTGGTCTGCAGCGCATCGTACGAGGCGCGCGCTTTCGGGGTGCACTCGGGGATGCCGATGGGCCGGGCGCGGCAGCTCTGCCCGCAGGCGGCGTTCATCGGCACCAGCAGTGGCAAGTACTCCGCGGCCTCCCAGCGCGCGAGAGAGGTGCTGTGCGACTTCAGCCCCGACGTCGAGTTCACCTCGGTCGACGAGGGTTACATCGACCTGACAGGCACGCAACGGCTGCTGGGTGCGCCGCTCGACGTCGCCCGGTTGATGCAGGCGGAAGTGCTGGAGGCGACCGGCTGCACCGCCTCGCTCGGCGTGGCCGGCACGCGCCTCTGCGCCAAGGTGGCAAGCAAGTTCGCCAAGCCGGGCGGGGTGATCGAGATCGCCCCCGGGGCGGAGGCGGCGTTCCTCGCCCCGCTGCCGCTGCGGCTGCTGCCGGGGGCGGGCGGGACGCTGGGGGAGCGGCTGGCGGAGTTCGGGGTCACCTCCATCGGCCGGCTAGCGAAGGTCGGCGAGCGCTTCATGCAGAGCACCTTCGGCGCCGCGGGCTCCGCGCTCTACCTCAGGGCACTCGGCGGGCGTGTGGGCTTCCGGCCATCCTCGTTCGGCCACCGCGACGACATCCCGCGCAAGAGCATCAGCCACGAGCGCACTTTCCTCGAGGACGTAACCGACTTCGGCTTCCTCGGGCGCGTACTCTTCCGCCTCAGCGAGCGCTGCTGCCGCACCCTGCGCGACGAGCGCCTGGTCGGCCGCACTGTGACGCTGAAGGTGCGGATGGCCGACTTTCGCACCTTCACCCGCAGCCGCACGCTGCTCAGCTCCACCGACAGCGACAGCGAGGTGTTCAAGGCGGCGCGCGCAATGCTGCGCGAGTTCAACCTGCCGCGAGTGGCCGTGCGGCTTGTCGGGGTCTCGCTCTCGGGGCTGAGTGTGGAGTGCCAGTGGGGGCTGTTCAGCAACGCCGCGAAGCTCTTCCACCTCTACCGCGGCATCGATTCGGTGCGCGACCGCTACGGCGAGGAGGCGGTGGTGGCGGGGCTGGTGCTGGGCGATGCGGCGACGGCGCGCTACGGGTCGCGGCGCGGCGGCGGGACGCCGTTCACGGTCCCCGACGGCGACCCCGGCAAAGGTTAACAACCTTTACAACACGACGCGTAATAACGCCGTCGATCCGGCGGCACTCCGCACTCTCGCGAGTGCGTAGAGGGTGCTCGCGGTGAAGCGCGGTCGACCCGGCAGCGAAGCGAAGAAGGTTAACAACCTTTACAACACGACGCGTGATAACGCCGTCGATCCGGCGGCACTCCGCACTCTCGCGAGTGCGTAAAGGGTGCTCGCGGTGAAGCGCGGTCGA
>Ga0307378_10000388_pt1 | contig 77026 bp, 55 predicted proteins | sample UN1MG_FD_202238 | JGI IMG/M metagenome (GOLD analysis project Ga0307378, IMG submission 202238) | Soil microbial communities from Risofladan, Vaasa, Finland - UN-1 | ecosystem: Environmental > Terrestrial > Soil > Coastal area > Acid sulfate soil | place: Finland: Risofladan, Vaasa | collected... | reverse complement strand
TGGAGGACGATGACCTCGTGCTTGCGGTAGCGGAAGTGGTGGAGGGCCTTGACCATCTGCTCGGGGTCGTCGAAGAGGTCGGAGATGATGATCACGAGTCCGCGGCGGTGGATGCGCTCGGCGATGTCGTGGAAGATGGGCGGCAGCGCGGTCTCGTCGCCCGGCGTCGTCTTGTCCAGCTCCTCGAGAATCGAGCGGAGGTGGCTGGAGCGGCTGCGGGGCGGAATGTAGCGGCGAATCTTCGTGTCGAAGGTCACGAGGCCCACGGCGTCCTGCTGGTGGATCATCAGGTGGGCGAGGCTGGCGGCGAGGAACTGGGCGTACTCGAACTTGCTGAGGCGCGCCCCGTGGCGGCGGGCGGCTTGGTCGCCCGTGTACTTCATCGAGCCCGAGGCGTCGAGGAGGATGATCGAGCGGAGGTTGGTCTCCTCGATGTAGCGCTTGATGTAGTAGCGGTCGCTCTTGGCGTAGACCCGCCAGTCGAGGCCGCGGGTGTCGTCGCCGGGGACGTATTCGCGGTGGTCGGCGAACTCGACGGAGAAGCCGCGGTAGGGGCTGCGGTGGCGGCCGGCCACGAAGCCCTCGACGACCCCGCGGGCGATCATCTCCATCCGCCCGATCTTCGACAGAGCGTCGGGGTCGAGGAGGCGCATATACCTGGGAGCAGCCGTTGGGTCAGACATTCTCTGAGCTTTCCCATGACGCGTCACGGGTCACGCGTCACGCATCCTGGGCTACCTCGCAACGGCAACGGACTCTTCGACTTTCGGCTTCACCTCGGCCAGGAGGCGCTCGACCACCTGGTCGGCCTTGATGCCGGCGGCCTCGGCGTTGAAGGTGGTGATCACGCGGTGGCGCAGGACGGGGAGGGCCATGGCCCGCACGTCCTCGGTGGTGGCGTGGTAGCGGCCGTGGAGGATGGCGCGGGCCTTGGCGGCGAGCATCATGTAGATGCTGGCCCGCGGCCCGGCGCCCCACTGGACGAGTTCGTTGATGAACGCGGGTGCCTCGGGCTGGTTCGGCCGCGTCGCCCGCGCCAGGTCGCGCGCGTACTGGAACACGTGCTCGGCCGCGGGCACCCGCCGCACGATCTGCTGGAGCCGCACGATGTCCTCGCCCGTCAGGGCCACCGACAGGTCGGCCTCGTAGGTGCCCGCGACCATCTTCATGATGTCAATCTCTTCCTCGGCGGACGGGTAGTCCACCATGACCATGAACATGAAGCGGTCGAGCTGGGCCTCGGGCAGGGGATACGTGCCTTCCTGCTCGATGGGGTTCTGGGTCGCCAGCACGAAGAACGGGTCGGGGAGATGGTAGTCCTCCTCGCCCACGGTGACCATGCGTTCCTGCATGGCCTCCAGCAGGGCGGCCTGGGTCTTCGGCGGCGTGCGGTTGATCTCGTCGGCCAGGATCATGTTGGCGAACAGCGGGCCGCGGACGAAGCGGAACACCCGCCGCCCCGTCGTCCGGTCCTCTTCCAGCACGTCGGTGCCCGTGATGTCGCTGGGCATCAGGTCGGGGGTGAACTGGATGCGTTTGAAGGAGAGCTGGAGCACGCGGGCGATGGTGCTCACGAGCAGCGTCTAGGCCAGGCCCGGCACGCCGACGAGCAGGCCGTGGCCGCGGCAGAAGACGGCCACCAGCACCTCCTCGATGACCTTCTTCTGGCCCACGATCACGCGGGAGATTTGCCCCGTCAGCTTCTCGTAGGCCGCGTTGAGGGCCTTCACCATCTGGATGTCTTCGCCGTCAATCGCGGCGACCGCCTCACCGGGCGACAGGGCTTCGGGCTCGGATGCCACGGAACTCCTCCTTTGGGCGAATGGACGAAAGGGATCGGGAGATGAATGGATGAGTGGATGGGTGGATGGATGGAAGAAGCGGACGGCTCAGTGTGCTCGCACCTGCTGCTCTTCCAATCATCCAATCATCCATTCATCCAACCATCCTCCCCCGAATATACGGATACCCACAGGGAAGTCAAACGGCGCGGGCGGCCATTCCGTCCACAACATGGCATTCTTACACAACATTACGCAGCGTGACATCCCCTGACAAGGGTCAGACCGTGTCCCTGGCCTCCGGGCGCGTGCGCGATGGCGCATCCCCCAGCGCCTCCTTCAGCGTCGCCAGGTCGGCGCGGAGGGCCGCGGCGAAGAGCACGCTGTCGGTGCTGTGGATGAGGAGGTTCAAGCCGTCCTTCGCCCAGGCGATCTCCTGCTCGGTGCCCAGCCAGTAGTGGATGCCGGCGCCCACGCCCGCGGCGCGGGCCTTGCGGACGATGGTCCGCACCGCCTCGTCGAAGCGCGGGTGGCGGTATTGCTCGGGGATGCCGAGGCTGCACGTGAGGTCGTGCGGGCCAATGAGCACGGCGTCGAGGCCGGGGACGGCCAGGATTTCGTCGAGCGCCGCGAGGGCGGGCGTGCTCTCGATGTTCACGATGAGGGCGCTCGCCGCGTTCCGCTCGGAGAGATAGCGCTCCAGCTCGGGCTCCAGCGCTGCCGCGCCGTCGAGTCGGTCGTAGAGGCGTTTGCCCTTGAGCGGCCGCAGCTTGGCCGCGCCGGCGAGGGCGCGCACCTGGGCCGCCGTCTCCACGTAGGGCGCGATCACCCCCTCGGCCCCGCCGTCGAAGACCATGCACGCCTGATACGGGTCGGGTTCGGGGATGCGCACCACGGGCGCGATGCCCAGGGTGCGATACGCCCCGCACATCCACGCGACTCTCTCGCGGTCCTGCGCCACGTGCTCCGTGTCAATGAACACGAAGTCGAGTCCGAGCCCCTTCACGACCCCGGGCCACCGTGGCGAGGGCGCCGTGATGCACGTGCCGTAGACCCGTCTCCCGCTGTGCAACGCCTCGACAAGCTCGCGTCCGTTCATGTGCCTTGCTCTCCCGGGCCGGCCTCCCTCCTGTTGATAGCGCTTCCCGCCGCGGAAAGCAAGCAGCCGTTCTTGCAGAGCGGGCGGAAGGTTGGTATAGTCTATGGGCGAACTGGCCGGGCGTCAGGCCCAGGAGAGAAGCCGATGCGCAAGACCGCTGCCGTTTGTGTCGGGGTTGGTGTCCTCGTGGGGGCGCTGGCCCAGGCGGGCGAGTTCCGCCGCCTGCCCGTGAAGGACTACCTGGACAAGATGAAGGGCGGCTGGATCGGCCAGATGGCCGGCGTGGGTTGGGGCGGGCCCACCGAGTTCCGCTACAAGGGCAAGATCATCCCCGAGGACAAGATGCCCAAGTGGAACCCGGGGCTGATCAACCAGTTCAACCAGGACGACATTTACGTGGAGATGACGTTCCTGCGGACGCTGGAGGAGCACGGCTTCGAGGCCCCGATTCGCCAGGCGGGGATAGATTTCGCCAACAGCGGCTACCCTCTGTGGCACGCGAACAAGGCGGGCCGCGACAACCTGCGCCGCGGCATCGCCCCGCCCGACAGCGGGCACCCGCAGTTCAACAAGCACGCCGACGACATTGACTATCAGATCGAGAGCGACTACTCGGGCCTCATCGCACCGGGCCTGCCGCAGGTGGTGATCGAGCTGGGCGAGAAGTTCGGCCGCCTGATGAACTACGGCGACGGCCTCTACGGCGGCCAGCTCTTCGGCGGCATGTACGCCGAGGCATTCTTCGAGAGCGACCCCGTGAAGATCGTCGAGGCCGGCCTCAAGTGCATCCCCCAGGGCAGCCAGTACGCCGAGTGCATCCGCGACGTCGTCGAATGGTACAAGAAGGACCCGAAGGACTGGGCGGAGGCGTGGAAGCTCATCAACGAGAAGTACCACGAGAACGCCGACTACCGCAAGGCCTCGTGCAGCGGGCCGAAGGGCGAGTTCAACATTGACGCGAAGATCAACGGCGCCTACGTCGTCATGGGCGTCCTCTACGGCGAGCGCGACCTGGACCAGACGATCCTCATCTCCACCCGCTGCGGGCAGGACTCGGACTGCAATCCGTCGAGCGCCGCGGGCGTGGTCTTCACCACGGTCGGCTACGAGAAGCTGCCCGAGCGCTTCACGTCGGCCCTCAACCCCGAGGGCAAGTTCAGCCACACCCCCTACAACTTCCCCACGCTCATCGCCGTGTGCGAGAAGCTGGCCCGCCAGGCCGTGGTCCGGGCCGGCGGCAAGATCGAGAAGGACGAGCGGGGCGAGGAGGTCTTCCTCATCCCCGTGGCCGCCCCCAAGCCCACGGCGCTCGAGCAGTGCTGGACGCCTGGCCCCATCGCCAACAGCCGCTTCACCGAGCAGGAGATGGAGCAGATCCGCACCCCCGGCGGCGCGAAGAACATCAAGGACGCGGTGGCGAAGTTCGCCCCCGGCTGGCAGGTGGCCAACTGCGGCGACGCCGAAGACCCCGGCCTGCGGGCCGAATGGGGCGGCAAGCGGAACATCCTCGTCACGCATCCCCTCAACCAGAAGACCCCGTGCGTCCTCAGCAAGAAGATCGAGGTGCCGCCGGTGAAGAAGACCACGGTGCGCCTCGTCGTGGGCCACGACCCGCGGGGCGACTGGGAGCTGATCGTCCGGGCCGACAACCGAGAGATCGTCCGAAAGCCCGTCGGCAAGTCCACCGCCTACGATGGGTGGATGGAGGCCAGGGCGGACCTCTCGGCCTACGGCGGCAGGAGCGTGCTCGTCGAGCTCCTGAACGCCCCGAGCGGCTGGCGGTTCGAGACGGGCTTCTGGGCGAAGATTGACATTGTGAGTGAGTAAGCGGAAAGGGAATGTCCTATGACCATGCGAAACGCGTTCCGGTGGCTGTGCGCCCTCGCGCTGGCGAGCATGCTCGCCGGCTGTAGCAGCGAGGAGCCGCCGCCCGACGGGGGCAAGCCGCGCTACCGCGTCGCCCTCGTCATGAAGTCCCTCGCCAACGAGTTCTTCAAGACGATGGAGGACGGGGCCCGGGCCCACGCGCGGAAGGACCCCAGCCGCTACGAGCTGATCTCGAACGGGATCAAGGACGAGCGCGACGTGAACGGCCAGATCGCGATCGTGGAGCAGATGATCGCCCAGAAGGTCAACGCCCTCGTCATCGCGCCGGCCGACTCCAAGGCGCTCGTGCCCGTGTGCAAGAGGGCGGCCGACGCCGGGATCGTGGTGGTGAACATAGACAATGAGCTCGACGAGAAGACCCTGGAGGAGAAGGGCACCAAGATCCCCTTCGTCGGCCCCAACAACCGCCTCGGCGCGCGCTCGGCGGGCGACTACCTGGCCAAGCGGCTCAAGCCCGGCGACACGGTGGCCATCGTCGAGGGCATGCCGGGCGCCGACAACGGCACCATGCGCAAGATGGGCTTCGAGGCCGCCATGAACGCCGCCGAGATCAAGGTCGCCGCCAGCCAGACCGGCTACTGGGAGACCGACAAGGCCGAGAAGGCCGTCTCCGGCATGCTCACGCAGCACCCCGACCTCAAGGGCATCCTGTGCGCCAACGACAGCATGGCCCTCGGCGCCGTCGCCGCGCTCAAGGCCGCGGGAAAGCTCGGCTCCGTGCTCGTCGTCGGCTACGACAACATCTCGGCCATCCAGGAGCTCATCCTCGACGGCAGGGTCCTGTGCACGGTGGACCAGCACGCCGACCAGATCGCCGTCGAGGGCATCCGCCACGCCCTCGACATCCTCGACGGCCACGTGCCCCCCGAGCAATCCGACCGCAAGCAGACCAAGGTGGACCTCATTGACGCCGAGGCCCTCAAGAGGAAGGCCGCGGAGGCCAAGGCCACGGAGGGCGAGGCCGCGGAGCCGAAGTGACCCGGCGGCCTATGGATCGCGCTCGCCGCTTCCCCTTCGGAGGATGAATGGATGGCTGGATGAATGGATGGTTGGGCGGATGGACTCTCTGACAATCATCCAATCATCCACCCATCCAGTCATCCCCTCCAATGGAAAACACCCAGATCCTGCTCACCGTTTCCGGCCTCTGGAAGTCCTACGCGGCCCCCGTCCTCCTCGACGTCGCTCTCGACCTCCGCCGCGGCGAGGTCCACGCGCTCGTCGGCGAGAACGGCGCCGGCAAGACCACCCTGGCCCGCATCCTGGCGGGCCTCACGCGCCCCGACCGGGGCGCGATGACCCTCCGCGGCCGCCCCTACGCTCCAGCCTCGAAGCACGACGCCGACCAGGTCGGCATCCGCATGGTCATGCAGGAGCTCCACCTCGTCGCCAACCTCACCGTGGCCGAGAACCTCTTTCTCGGCCGGCTGCCCAGCCGCTTCGGGGTGGTCAGCTACCGGCGGCTCCGCGCCGACGCGAGGGCGGTCATGGCCCGCGTGGGCCTCGGCGACGTGGCGCCCGACCGCCCGGTGCGGGACCTCGGCGTGGGCCAGCAGCAGCTCGTCGAGATCGCCGCAGGGCTCTCGGGCCGCTGCGACCTGCTCATCCTGGACGAGCCGACCGCGGCCCTCACCGACACCGAGGTCGCCCTCCTCTTCGCCCGCATCCGCGAGCTGAAGGCCGCCGGCGCCGCCATCCTCTACATCTCGCACCGCATGGAGGAAATCCAGCGCATCGCCGACCGCATCACCGTGCTGCGCGACGGCCGCGTCGTCGGCACGCGCCGGGCGAGCGAGGCCAGCCTGGACGAGATTATCCGCATGATGGTCGGCCGCGACCTCGGCGAGGCACGCCCCCGCGCCGGGGCGCGGGCGGCCAGGGTCGCCCTCCGAGTCGTCGGCCTCGCCCGCGGCAAGGCGGTCCGCAACGTGACCCTCGAGGCCCGCGAGGGCGAGATTCTCGGCATCGCCGGCCTCATGGGCTCGGGACGCACCGAGACGCTGCGCGCGATCTTCGGCGCCGACCGCCCCGACGCGGGACACGTGTACCTCTACGGCTCCGAGGCCCCCGCCCGCATCCGCTCGCCGCGCGACGCCGTGCGCCTGGGCATCGCCCTCCTCACCGAGGACCGCAAGCAGCAGGGCCTCCTGCTGCCGCTGCCGATTCGCCACAACGTCACCCTGGCGCGGCTGCGCGACGTCGCCTGGCTCGGCGCCGTGCTGCGGCCCGCCGCGGAGCGGGCCGTGACCGAGCGGCTGGCGCGGGCGCTCGACCTCCAGTGCCGCTCGGCCGACCAGCCCGTCGCCGAGCTCAGCGGCGGCAATCAGCAGAAGGTGGTCATCGCCCGCTGGCTCTACCGCGACTGCCGCATCGCGCTCTTCGACGAGCCGACGCGCGGGATCGACGTGGGGGCCAAGTTCGAAATCTACCGGCTCCTGGCCGACCTGGCCGAGCGCGGGAAGGCCATCGTCGTCGTCTCCTCCGACCTGTTGGAGCTGATGAGCATCTGCGACCGCATCGCCGTGATGTCGGCCGGCCGCCTCGTCGCCACCTTCGCGCGCGGCGAGTGGACGCAGGACAAGATCATGGAGGCCGCCCTTAGAGACTATCTCAAGACCCACTCGGGCAGCGCCCTGGGCGCCGGAGCATCGTGATGCAGCAACGCCTTCGCGACGGGTTGAGGGCCTGCTGGCGCGCCGTGGCCGACTACGTCGGACTGGCGGGCGTGCTGGCCGGGCTCATCGTGCTGTTCGGTCTTACCGCGCGCAACTTCCTCACCCTCGACGTCTTCCGCACCATCGCCAACCAGATCCCCTACACCATCGTCCTGGCCGTGGGGATGACCTACGTGCTGATCATCGCGGGGATTGACCTGTCGGTAGGCTCGGTGCTCGCCCTGAGCGTGGCCGTGATGGCCCAGGTGCTCACGAGCGTGAAAGGGCCGCTCGCACTGCCGCTGGGCGTGGTGGCCTGCCTGGCCACGGGCCTCGTGTGCGGCGCGATCAACGGTGCGGTGACGGTCGCCTGGCGGCTCCCCGCGTTCATCGTCACCCTCGGCATGCTCGAGATGGCCCGCGGGGCCGCCTACTTTGCCACGGCCAAGCGCACGCTGTACTTCGAGTCCAGGGTCTCGGCCCTCTCCGAGGTCTTCCTCGGCGGGCTGTCGCTCTCCTTCTATGTCGCGTTGGCCATTGTCGCCCTGGCGCAGTTCGTCCTCACCCGCAGCGTGCTCGGGCGTTACATGGTGGCCATCGGCACGAACGAGGAGGCGGTGCGGCTGTCGGGGATTCGCCCGCGCCCGGTCAAGTTCGCCGTCTTCGCCCTGTGCGGGCTGCTCACCGGCCTGGCGGCGGTGATGCACGCCCTGAAATCGCCCTCGGCCAACCCGGGCATCGGCCAGGGCTACGAGCTGGACGCCATCGCCGCTGCGGTCATCGGCGGCACGAGCCTCATGGGCGGCAGGGGTTCCGTCGTCGGCTCGTTCTTCGGCGTCCTGATCATGGCCGTGCTCTGGTTTGGCCTTGCCGGCCTGGGCGTGGCCGAGGAGTACAAGCGCTTCGTCACCGGCCTCGCCATCGTGGCGGCCGCCATCGCCGAATACTATCGCCGGCGCATGGCCCGAGCCGAGAGAGCATAAGGAGGCCCTCGATGACCACGTGCTTGCTGGCCAAGGCCCTCGCGGCTGTCGCGTTCGTGGCCGTCGCCGCGGCAGCGCAGCAGAAGACCATTGAGGGCCTCGCCGGTCAGGCCGCCGACGTCGCCCCCAGCGCCTACCTCTTCAGGTCTGACCGCCAGGCTACGGAGAACCCGCCCGAGGCCTGGCTCCTCCTGGCACAGTGGGCCGGCCTCCCGTTCGACAAGCCCATTGACCCAAACGCTCCCCGGCTCAAAAAGGCCCTCTGCGGCCTCCTGTGGGAGGAGGTGCGCCCCGTGCGGCGCGTCGAGCTGTCGTGGCCGGGGGACGCTGCGAACCGACCCTCCCCCGGAGACGTGACGGTGGCCTTCTTCGACGCCACCGACGCCACCGCCCACACCTGGTGGAACCCCCGCACGGTGCGCGAGGCGGCCAAGCCTGAGGTCTCGGTTGACGGCCTCGTCTATACGTATGCCATTCCCGTGGACACCTGGGGCATTGTGGCCGCGGTCCGCGGCGAAGGGGACGCCTCGGCCTGTCCCGTGCCAGCGATCCGCGCCTTCGTGGCCGACACCTGGAAGAAGATGGAGGTGGAACTCGAATGGGGCTTCGAGGACGCGCGGTCCGACCTGGCCTATGACGGAAGCCTCCAGCCCTACGACGGCATCCTCGGCGAGGTCCGGCCGCTGGAGGGCGATTCGGGCACGACCCCGACGGGCCCCCAGGCTTGGGCCTCGGCGAAGAAGGGCGACGGGCGCAGAGGTGTCAGGTTCAGCCTCCTCTACATTGGCTCCTCGCGCTGGCGCCGCACCTGGCCGTACCACGCCCAACCCGACGACGTGGCCCGCACCATCGTGACCGCGTGGACGAAGTCGGGCAGCTTCTCCTTCCTTGCCGCCGACCTGGAGCGCGGCCCCATCCTCGCCCCTGAGCACGGGTTCTTCGTCCGCTCCGTCTCCCGGGAACAGGCGCCGGCGCCTGCGGCCGATGCCCCGAAGGCCCTCCCCTCCGGGCAGGCCCTGGACACGGAAATGGACTCCATCCCTGGCATTCCGCTGGTGCGGGGGTGGGCCAGCAACGTCATCCCGTGGTTCGGCGTCAACCCGACCGACAAGTCGGCAACGGCGGGGTCGCTGACGATTCCCGCGCGCTGCGCCGCGATGCATCCACTGCCGGACCGCGACGTCGCCGTCGCCTGGCGCAGCCCGATCAGGGGTCGGGTCAGGCTGAAGGGCAAGGTCGCTGCCGCCGACGCGCGGGGCGGCAACGGCACCGAGTGGGCCCTCGTGCACGAGAGTAAGGCGGGCCGAGTCGTCCTCGCACGCGGCGCGATCACCCCAGGGCATTCGCAGTGCATCCCGCAGGAAGCGGCGGACGCGAAGCTGGCCGACGTGGCGGTCGAGGCAGGCGACGCGCTCTCGCTCGCCGTGGGCGCCAAGGGCGGCAACCACATGTGTGACACGACCATCGTCGAGCTTGTCGTGACGGAGACGGGTGGGGAGAAGCGCACGTGGGATCTCGTGAAGGACGTTGCCGACAGCATCCATGCGGGCAATCCCCACGCCGACGGCTTCGGCAGCCCGGGTGTGTGGCACTTCCTCTCCGTCGAGGCCCAGGCGGGGGCTGGGCAGGCGTCCGCCGATGCCCCGCCCTTCGACCAAGCGTCCCGTGCGGCGTCCGCTCGCGACTTCCTCAAGGAACTCGCCGCCAGGGGCCTCTCCACCATCCGCCAACACGTCCGCAAGCACCCCGAACAGAGCTGGGAGGGTGCGGTGCGGGCCCTGCACGGGGCCGGGCCGCTCCCGCCCCACCCCAAGCCGGCGTTCGAGCCGGCCATGCAGCTCGAAGTCCCCTGCGACCGACTCGCCGCCCAGTGGAAGCTCGGGGCCTGGCACATCCTGCGCCATGCAGTGAAGGACGCAAAGGGAGCCTGGCGCTTCAACGATTTCCCCTTCGGCATTCTTGCGTCGGAGACCTACATGTTCCTCCGCGCGCTCGACCTGCAGGGGATGCACAAGGAGGCCGCCGACGGCCTGGACCAGTGGCTGTCGCTGCCCATGCAGCCGAAGGCTTCCGCGGGCACCCACGGGAACTCGAAGCCCGACAGGCCCCTCGGCCACTTCGCCGACGGCGACGGCTGCCTCACCCACGCCACAGGCCCAGACGGCGCGGGCGGGCACATGGACGCCGTCCACTCCATGGGGCCTGGCGCCATCGCGTTCGCCCTCTCCGAGCACTTCCTCCTCACGGGCGACACCGAGTGGCTGAAGGCCCACGCCCCGCGCATGAAGGCCAACGCCGAATGGATACTGCGCCAGCGCCGTCTCCTCGGGCGCAACGTGCCGGGCGGCGACCGCCTCTGGGGCCACGGCCTCCAGCCGGCACACGTCGTCACCCCCGACAGCCATTGCATGCACATGCAGTTCTACGAGTCCGAGGCCTATTACTGGCTCGCCGTGAAACGCATGGCCGAGCTGCTGGCCCTCCTTGATCCGGCGGAGGGCGCCCAGATGGCCGCCGAGGCCGAGGCATATCGCAAGAGCCTGCTGGCGGCGATTGACCGCTCCATCACCCTCACCCCCGTCGTGGCCGTGCGGGACGGCACCTATCGCTCATTCATCCCCTTCTCCCCCTACGTTCGCGGCTTCGCGGCGGGGGCCTGGGGCTGGCGGAGGTGCCAGGGACACGTCGGCGCGATCTACTGGGACACCGTGCAGTCGGCCGACCCCCTCATCAGCCCCAGCGGCCTCCTCGCGCCCAGCGACCCGCGCGTCCAGGGCCACCTCGATGTGCTCGAAGACCGCCTGCTGCTGGAGAACACGAAGATACGGGAGCGGAGGCCAGCCTTCGACGCCGAGAAGGACTGGTTCTCACACGCAAGCTGGCAGTACCAGTGCGGGCTGGAGCGCCACGCGAACATCCACATCGCGGCCGATGACCCCCCGAACTTCCTCCGCTCGATGCTGAACCAGTACGCCGTGGACATCATGCCTGGCGACTACACGTTCCGCGAGCACACGACCGGCGGGCCGCCGGATAAGCCATACGAGGAGTCCTGCTTCCTCGAACGCCTCCGCATGATGCTCGTGATGGAGGATGCCGGCCGCCTGTGGCTCGCGCGGGCCGTGCCACGGGCATGGCTCGAGCAGGGGAAGAGAATCGCGGTCAGGAACGCGCCGACCCACTTCGGGCCGGTGGACTACGAGATCGTCTCGGACGCCGACCGGGGACGGATCGCGGCGACGGTGAGCCTGCCGGCGCGCCGTGCGCCCGAGGCCATCCTGCTGCGCCTGCGCCATCCCAAGGCTGCACCAATCCGCAGTGTCACCGTCAACGCACAACCGTGGACGGACTTCGACGCCACGCAGGAGACTGTCCGGCTGCACGACGCAAGAGGAACGATAAGGGTGGAGGCGCGTTACTGAGGCCGGCGGCGGATGGCCAAGGCCGAACGAGAGTGAGGAGGCATCATGCGCCAAGTGCTACTGGCCCTTGTCGCTCTCTTGCCCGGTTGCGGGGTTCCGTCGTGGATGCACGTCGCTCGCCCGTCCTGGTTCACGTTGGGCTGCGCCGACACGATGGAGAAGGTGTTCCGCGATGAGCCGTGGACGCGCGGCCCGGCCGAGAAGCTGGCCATCGAGGCCGCGCGCAACGACGTCGAGGGTATCCAGCTCGTCGTAGCCCCGACCGGCAAGGATGGCCTCCGCTCCGTCACCGTCGAGGTGACCGACCTGCGGTGCGGCCGCTCGACCATCCCGAAGGCCAGCGTCACCTGGAACGTCGTCGGCTACGTGAAGACCGAGAAGCCGGCCTACAAAGCGCCCAGGGTCGGCTGGTGGCCCGACCCGCTCCTGCCGGCGACGCCCTTCGACGTGAAGGCCGGCGAGGTGCAGCCCGTGTGGCTCAGCGTGCGCGTGCCCGACGACGCGAGGCCCGGCCTCTATCGCGGCAAGGTCACCGTCCGCGCCGGCCGGCTGAAGCGCTCGCTGCCCATCGAGCTTCGCGTGTGGGACTTCGCCATCCCGAAGCAGCAGCACCTGGAGACCTGTTTCCTCCTCCGCCCCGACGAGCTACAGCGGTTCTACCGCCTCAAGAGCGTGCCCATCGAGATGTATGAGTCGTGGATGGACTTCTGTCTCGACCGCCGCATCTGTCCCGCGCTCTACGATTGGACGCACCTCGAGCGGGATCTGGAGCGGCTCGTCGCCCGCCAGCTCGACCGCGGCGGCGCGTGCTTCGGCATCGCCTACGCCTGGCCACGAAAGGGCACGCCCGAGGAACGAGCGAAGCACAACGAGCCGCAGATCACCGCCATCCGCAAGCTCTACGAGCGCGTGAAGGCCCGCGGCTGGCTGCCCAAGGCCTACGTCTACTGCCACGACGAGGTCGGCAAGGAGCACTACGACATCGCCCGCGAGCTTTACTCCGCCCTCAAGAAGGCCATGCCCGGCCTCCGCCTGATGCAAACCTTCTACAAGGACAGCCCGATCCCCGCCCTCGACGACTGCCTCGACATCTGGGCGCCCGTCACCGGCCGCTATCGCAAGGAGGAGTTCCAGGCCCAGCAGGCCAAGGGCGACGAGGTCTGGTGGTACGTCTGCTGCGGCCCGGGCAAGCCCTACGCCAACCTGATGATCGAGTGGCCGGGCATTGACCACCGCATCCTGCTCTGGCAGACCTGGAAGCTCGGCGTCACCGGCTTCCTCTACTGGGGCATCAACGTCTTCGCCAGCAACTCGAAGGGCGAGAAGCGCTGGCCCGAGGCCGCCTGGGACCCCGCGACGTTTGTCAACCAGCAGGGCGGCCGCCACCACGGCGACGGACAACTCCTCTACCCCGGCCCCGACCGCCTGCCCCTCTCTTCAGTGCGCCTGGAGAACTTCCGCGACGGCCTGGAGGACTACGAATGCCTCTGGCTCCTCCGCGACGCCGTGACGAGGCTCAAGAAGGCGGGGGGCCACGACGCCCTGGTCGCCGAGGCCGAACGTGTCCTCGCCATTGACGACGCGGTGGTGAAGGACCTGCGTCAGTTCACCCAGGACCCGCAGGCCCTGCGAGCCGCGCGGGCGGCTCTCGCCGCCCTCATCGAGCGCGTTCACGCGGCGCTCGAACGCCGCTGACGAGGCGTTCGCCGAGGGCCTTCGCGGCGGCCAGGAGGTCGGGGCGGCGGCGGGCGGCGTCGGGCGGGCCAAGGCGTGGCTCGACCATGAGCTCGACGGGCTCGAACCGCCCGAACCAGCCGAAGTAGGCGGCCAGGCGGCGGGCCATCTCGCGGTAGAACGCGATGGTGTCGGCCTCATAGGTCAGGAGAATCGCCGCCGCGCGCTGCCGCTCCTTCTTGCGGGGATCAGAGATGAAGCAGCGGCAGCGGTCGAAGAAGGTCTTGAGCTGGCCCGAGACGCCATCGAAGTAGACGGGCGAGGAGAAGAGCCACACGTCGGCATCTCGCAGCTTCCCGATGACGGGGGTGAGGCCGTCCTCCTGCGGGCAGCGGCCCGCGGCGAGGCAGGCGTCGCAGGCCTGGCAGCCGGCGTAGGTGAGTTCGTTCAGGCGCACGAGATCGACGGTGGCGCCCGCGGCCCGCGCGCCATCGAACGCGGCAGCCAGGAGCGTTTCCGAGTTGCCGCCGCGCCGAGGGCTGCCCGAGATGCCGAGAACCGTAACCATCGCGTTCTCCTCGACCGGGGGTTTACTCCCGCCCCCACACAGTGTATCCTTGGGGAGCGTTGGGGCAAGTCGCTTTCCTTCCCTCGTGTGGGAGTGCGGAGGATGACGCCGATGCGCGCGATGGTGCTCTTCGCCCCTGTGGTCCTGCTTGGAGCGCTGCTCATGGCAAGCCGCCGTCCGGCCGGGGCCGCTGAGCTCGCGGTCGAGGACTTCAAGTTCGACGGGCCGCTCGGCTCGCAAGGCACAACCATCGAGAAGGTCGGCACGAATCACTTCAAGGTCACCCTCGGCCACGCGCCCAGGCAGAAGGGCTGGAATAACAAGCTCCAGTTCCAGATCACCCGCAACGCGAAGGGCAATGCGCTCCGCCTCGATGTCGTCTTCCTCGGCGGCAACGCCTACACCCTCAACGAGTACTTCCACTCGTGGTCCCACGACGCCAGGACGTGGCACCCCATCCAGTGGAAGCACAAGTCGAGAGACTCCGCGAAGGGCGACGCGCTGGAGTTCCCCGAGTTCGCGGAGGACATCGTCTACGTCGGCCACCAGGTGCCCATGTCGTACGAGGACACCGTGGCGATGATCGAGGAGTGGAGGAAGAGCCCGTTCGTGAAGGCACACGTCATCGGCCAGTCGCTCGGCAAGCGCGACATCCATCGGGTCGAGATCACCGACCCGAAGAGCCCCCACCCCGAGGCGGCACGCTGGGTCCACTACTTTGGGAACCAGCACCCGGGCGAGCACAACGCACAATGGCGCATGGTGGGGATGATCGAGTGGCTTCTGAGCGAGGCGGGGGCCGACTGCCGCCAGCGAAGCATCTGCCACTTCGTGCTCATGACCAGCCCCGATGCCCCCTCGAAGGGCTGGTATCGCGTCAACGCCCAGGGCGTGGACATGAACCGCTCGTATCGCGCCGAAGGCGCCGACCCCGAGAAGCAGGCCCACGAGGCCTGCGTCGTGCAGAAGGACCTCGAGAAGCTCATGGCCTCGGCGGCGCCGGTGAGCGACCTGTGGAGCATGCACACCTGGGGCGGCATCGTCGAGCCGGTCCTCCTCGCCGGCCCCGAGATGGGCGCAAGGCTCGGCCCCTGGACCGGCCTCCGCGACGCCGTCGAGCGCCACGACCCCAAGAACCTCGTCAAGCCCCTGAAGCTCGATACCAAGCCCAGCCCGACCACCTACTGGACCGAGGGGCCGCACAAGCAGTTCGGCATCACCACCGTGCTGTGCGAGGGCGGCGGCGCCATCTACACCAGGGACCGGAACAAAGAGTCCGGCGTGGTCCTCATCCAAGGCATCGCGGAGTACTACAAGGGCACGCGCAAGTAGCGCGTCAAGGGGAGGGGGAGGCCCGGCGCCGCCGGCGGCGGGCCAGTGCGGCCAGGCCAGCCGCCACGAGCAGGGCCGTGGCCGGCTCGGGGGTGTAGTAGGCGCCCAGGACAGCTTCCGCCAGCTTGTTCTGCGGCGTGTAGGCCGTCGGATCGCTGTCCCCGCTCGGGTACGTGTTCCAGTTCCACCAGTAGTAGCCATCGAGCCACGAGCAGTCTATCGTCGCCGTGAAGGTAGCCGCATAACAGTCCGCCTGCTCCTGCTGATCCTCGGTCCCTACGATGGAGGAGTCGTATGGCCACCGGTTAGCGCCGTTGACGCTGCGGTAGCCGATTTCGGTGAACAGCACGTCGTCGGGGTCCTCGGGGGGCAGCGAGAAGAGCCAGGCTTCGATGGCATTGGCGCGGCCGTTCCAGGCCGTGACCAACTGGTCAAGGGTCGGATCGTCCACGCCGGTCAGCGGAAAATAGGCGTCAATCCCGATATAGTCCAGGTCGTCCCACCAGCCGATCGTCTGGTAGTCGTCCCAGTTCGCCGCGTAGGTGAGCCAGCCGGAAGGGAAGTTGGTGCGGGCAAGGGCGATGGTGCTGCGCCACTGGGCCTCGTTCCACTGGGCGAGCTTGTACTCGCAGCCGATGCAGAAGGCGTCCACCCCCACGCCCGGGAGTGCCGCCCACGTCGTCCAGCGGTCTATGAACGCCTTGTAGCCATCGCCCGGGACGACACCGAACCAGGCGTCGTCCCCTGGGATGTCGCCGCGCCAGCCGCCGGCCGCCACGTCCACGATCGGCTTCAGGAGCACCTTGATGCCGCGGTCGTGAAACTCCTGCACGGCGATCTGCGCGGAGGCCATGGTGGTGCTGTAGTCGGGCCACGGCGCCGTGTAGTCGGGCGCGATCATCGTCGCGGTAGGGTTGGCCTGGAACTCGAACACGTTCAGGGCCACCCACTGCACGTCGTCCGCCTGCATGTTGGTGACGGATTGCTTGAACGCGGCATAGACCGCGGGGTTCGTCAGGTCGTTGCCCCAGGGAGTGTACGACATGCCCTGCTGGAGGGGCATGGCGGCGGCCGAGCCGCCCAGCGACAGCACGAGCGAGCCGAGGAAGGTGGGCACAAGCGTCCGGGTGGCGATCACACTCCATCCCCTACACAACGGCCGGTCACTCCCCCCGCCGTCAGCCATTCTAGCGATCCGAGGAGGCGTGTCAACACTTTCTTGACATCGCCGGGCGATTTCCCCCCTTGACGCCCCCGCCCCGCTGCGCTACCATGCCGCCCCAAACCAGGAACCCCCGGACCCTCAAGAGGAGCCTCCGATGGAAATGGCCAAAGTGGTCCCGTGTCTGGACATCAAGGACGGCCGCGTGGTCAAGGGCGTGAAGTTCGTGAATCTGCGCGACGCGCGCGACCCGGCCGAGGCGGCCGCCGCCTACTGCAAACAGGGCGCCGACGAGGTGGTGTTCCTCGACATCGCGGCCACCGTCGAGAAGCGCAAGACCCGACTCGAATGGGTCAAGAAGGTCGTCAAGGTCGTCACCGTGCCCTTCGCCGTCGGCGGCGGCATCGGCTCGCTCGACGAGATGAAGGCGCTCTTCGACCTCGGCGTGTCCAAGGTCTCGATCAACACGGCAGCGGTGCGCAACCCCGACCTCATCGAGGAGGCGGCCGACGCCTTCGGCCCCGACCGCATCGTCGTGGCCATTGACGCCCAGAAGGGCGAGCACGGCCTCGAAGTCCTCATCTCCGGCGGCGCCCGGAAGGCCGGCATCGAGCTCGTCGAATGGGCGCAGCAGGTCGAGGACCTCGGCGCGGGCGAAATCCTCCTGACGAGCAAGGACGCCGATGGCATGCAGGACGGCTTCGACATCCCGATGACCAAGGCCGTGGCCGACGCCGTGACCATTCCCGTCACGGCCTCGGGCGGCTGCGGCAAGGTCGAGCACATGGCCGCCGCCATCCTCGAGGGCCACGCCACCAACGTCCTTGCCGCCTCGGTCTTCCACTTCGGCACCCTCACCGTCCGGCAGGTCAAGGAGCACCTCAAGAGTCAGGGGATTCCGGTAAGGCTGTGACATTCCGTAATCCGTAATTCGTAATCCGTAACCGGACACGAAGAAGGGGCCGCACCCCTTCTCTGCCTGGTGTTCTTGTTTCGGATTACGGATTACGCATCACGGATTCCAGGCACGGAGGTCCTCCATGCCGACGAAGACCAACCCGAGCTGGCCCGTCCTCAAGAGCTATGGCCAGGCGCACCTGGCGCGGATTGCCCTGCCCCTCGGCGGCATCGGGACGGGGACGGTTTCGCTCGGCGGGCGCGGCGACCTGCGCGACTGGGAGATCGTCAACCGTCCCGCCAAGGGCTTCTCCCCCCGCAACACCTTCTTCGCCCTCTGGACCCAACAAGCAGGAGAACCGCGCTCTTCCTCTTCTCCTGTCACGCGTCACGCGTCACGCGTCACGCGCTGTCTTGAGGGCATCCTCCCGCCCGAGACCTACGAGGGCGCGAGGGGCGCCACGGCCCCCAACCACGGCCTGCCCCGCTTCCGCCACTGCTCGTTCCACGCCGCCTATCCGTTCGGCCAGGTGCTGCTGGCCGACCCCGACGTGCCGCTCGACGTGCGTATCGAGGCCTTCAACCCCCTTATTCCAGGCGATGCCGACCGCAGCGGCCTGCCCGTGGCCATCCTGCGCTTCGTCCTCACCAACCGCACGAAGCGAGCTGTGGACGCCGCCGTGTGCGGCAGCCTCCAGAACTTCATCGGCTCCGACGGCTCCAGCGGCAAGCCCTCAAAGAACGTCAACGCCTTCCGCAAGGGGCCACGGCTCCAGGGCATCTTCATGAGTTCCGAGGGCGTGGACCCCGCCGCCGAGCAGTGGGGCACCATCGCCTTGGCCACCACAGCCAGGACCGGCGTCACGCGCCGCACCGCCTGGGCCAAGCGCAGCTGGGGCGACTCGCTGCTCGATTTCTGGGACGACTTTTCCGCCGACGGCACGCTCGACGACCGCGACGCCGAGGGCGCCGACGGCCCGACCGCCTCGCTCGCTGTCCGACTCCGCGTCCCGGCCCGCGGCACGCGCGCCGTCAGCTTCCTCCTCGCCTGGCACTTCCCGAATCGCATGACCTGGACTCCTGCAGAGGATGCGTGTTGCGAGGCGAACCGCGTGAGCAACTACTACGCGACGCAGTTCACGGACGCCTGGGCCGCCGCCTCCAGGGCCGCTGTCGCGCTCCCGCGCCTCGAGGCCGACACGCTCCACTTCGTCCGGGCCTTCTGCGACAGCGACCTGCCCCCCGCCGTCAAGGAGGCCGCGCTCTTCAACCTCTCGACCCTGCGCTCCCAGACCAGCTTCCGCACCGAGGACGGCCGCTTCTTCGGCTTCGAGGGCTGCCACGACAAGAGCGGCTGCTGCCACGGCTCGTGCACCCACGTGTGGAACTACGAGCACGCCACCGCCTTCCTCTTTGGCTCCCTCGCCCGCTCGATGCGCGCGACCGAGTTCCTCCTCGCCACCGACGACACGGGCCACATGGCCTTCCGCGTCAATCTGCCCCTCTCGCGCGCCCAGGAGTTCAAGCACGCCGCCGCCGACGGCCAACTCGGCTGCCTGATGAAGGCATTCCGCGACTGGCAGCTCAGCGGCGACGACGCCTGGCTCCGCCGCCTCTGGCCCAAGATTCGCAAGGCCATGGAGTTCTGCTGGATTCCCGGCGGCTGGGACGCCGATCGCGACGGCGTGATGGAGGGCTGCCAGCACAACACGATGGACGTCGAGTACTACGGCCCGAACCCGCAGATGGGCGCGTGGTATCTCGGCGCGTTGCGCGCCGTCGAGGAAATGGCCCGCCACCTGGGCGAGGATGAATTCGCGACGACCTGCCGCGACCTCTTCGAGCGCGGCCACCGCTGGATGGACGAGCACCTGTTCAACGGCGAATACTACGAGCACGAGATTCGCCCGCCGAGGTCCGCCAACGCCATTGCCCCCGGCCTGCGCCTGAGCATGGGCGCGAAGGACCTCTCCGAGCCCGACCTCCAGCTCGGCGCCGGCTGCCTCGTGGACCAGCTCGTCGGCCAATACACCGCCCACGTCCTCGGCCTCGGCTACCTCCTCGACCCCAGGCACGTCAAGGCCACCCACCGCGCCATCATGAAGCACAACTTCAGGCGGGGCCTCTACGGCCACTTCAACCATCTTCGCACCTTCGCCCTCAACGACGAGTCGGCCTTGCTCATGGCCACCTATCCCCGGGGCCGCCGCCCGAAGCGGCCGTTCCCCTACTACAACGAGGTCATGACCGGCTTCGAGTATTGCGCCGCCGTCGGCATGCTCTACGAGGGCCAGACCGCTGCCGGCCTCAAATGCATCGAGGCCATCCGCCGCCGCTACGACGGCCTGAGGCGCAACCCCTTCGATGAAGCCGAGTGCGGCCACCACTACGCCCGAGCCATGGCCAGTTGGTCGGCGGTCCTCGCCCTCACCGGCTTCCACTACTCCGCCGTCACGAGAACGATGACATTCGCCGCGGCCAGGAAGCCCACCACCTGGTTCTGGTCCACCGGCTCTGCCTGGGGCACCGTCCGCCAGAGGCCGAGCCGGAGGGGCACCCACGTGGAAATCGCCGTGTTACACGGCAGATTGGAGCTCGGCAAGGTTCTGTTGGAGGGCCTCGGCTCCGTCGAGAGCGGCAAGTCAATCGCCATTGCGGCGGGAGAGACTGCCAGGTTCCTCGCGGGGCGTGACGCATGAAGGAGACTGCTCGTCCCGTGCAGCGTTCCCGCGTGCCACGGATCACGTGACACGCATCGAGGAGCATCGAAGTCAGGAGGAGACTCTGGTGACAGTCTTTGTCATGATCCCTTACAGGGACACGTTCAGGGAGACCTATCGCACTGCGATTGAGCCAGTGCTGAAGGCCAATGGCCTCGAACCAGTCGTCGGGGAGAATCATGTCACGCCGGGTCCTGTGGATGAGCAGATCGTCGCCTCCATACGAGACGCCAGGTTCTGCGTGGCGGACCTCACGGGTCCCAACCCGAACGTGGTCTACGAAGTCGCGCTGGCGCACTCATTGCGCAAGCCTGTGATTCTGCTGACCCGGGACGATCTGGGCGACATTCCATTCGACGTTCGCCACCACCGGGCTCTGAAGTATGCCCCGACGGCGGAGGGACACGCGCGGTTGGCGCAGATGTTGCACGAAGCGGTCAAGGCGATCCTTGCCTCAGAGCAATCGGTAGTCCACCTCCTGAAGAGGATGCTGGCCCCTTCCAGCATCGAGACAAGTAGAGGGGGGTTCGTGGTAGTGGCTAGTCCACTTTCGTATCGAGCCGCGTTCCGAAGAGGGGGCGGGTGGAGGAAGAGACCTCTCACAACTTTCTCGGACAACGTGGGGATCCGCGGGCTGATGCAGTCATTCGGTCTGATATACGGCCTGGAAAGGCTTCCCGAACTCCTGAACCCGGACGACTTCGACGACGAGGTGCTGGAGAAGCCGGAGAACCGGGTGAACATGTACGCGATAGGGAGTCCAAAGGCCAATCGGTGGACGGGGATTCTCATGGAGGGCTTCTTCGCGAACCGCAAGCCCAAGTGGGAGTTCAAGCCCGACCCGGAGAGCCGGGAGATAATGAACCCAAGAGTGATCGTGCGGCGCGACGGTCACGAGTTCAGACCCCACGTGATTGGGGATCCCCACATCCTGAAGTGGGATTTCGGCCTGGTGATCCGGGGGCCTCATCCCATGGATGCCAGCTTCATGTTCATGGTCCTTGCCGGCAGGAGCTCGCTCGGAACGGAAGCCGCATGCCTGGCCGTCACGGACCCCGTGTGTCTGAAGAAGCTCGACGAACGGCTGCGCTTCGAGGGCATCAACGCGGACGACCACAGGGAAGCGTTCTGCACCATCGTCAGCATCAAGGCCCCGGACATGAAGACCGACAAGGACGAATTCAGGGTATGCGATGTCATACGGTACTGATGACCTGTGAGCGGCGGCGCGTCGCCATCGTTGCTTGCGCGGGGACACCCCGCGTCGCCCGGCGCGCCGCAGTTGACAAAGCCCCTCAGCCGTGACAGGATATCTGGCGTGCATGCTCCGCGACTGGCCAGACAAGGGAAGGCCCTCAGACAGAAAGGGAAGACGATGAGGAAGCTCGTGTGGTGCGTCGTGTGGGCGCTGTGTGCGGCGGCGATTGCGGGCGAAGAGGCGAAGCCGACCGAAGGGCTGAAGCCGCCCGAGGGCGCCGTCGTGCTCTTCGACGGCAAGGACGCATCGCAGTGGGACAAGGCCAAGGTCACGCCCGAGGGCTATCTCGAGGCCGGGGCGATCACGAAGGAGAAGTTCGCCGACTGCCAACTCCACCTGGAGTTCAACATCCAGCCCGACCCGACGGGGAAGAAAGTGTCGGGCAACAGCGGAGTCTACATCCAGAACCGCTACGAAATCCAGATACTGAACTCGGCGGGCGGCAATCCCTCGAAGGGCGGATGCGGGGCGATCTACCAGTTCAAGCCGGCCGACACGAATCAGGCGAAGCCGCCGGGCGAGTGGCAGACCTACGATATCACGTTCCGCGCCCCGCGTTGGGACGACCAGAAGAAGAAGGCCGAGAACGCCCGCATCAGCGTCGTGCACAACGGCGTGAGGATCCACGACAACGTGGAGGTGCCGAACAAGACGGGCCATGGCAAGCCCGAAGGCCCCGAGCCCGGGCCGCTCTGCCTCCAGGACCACCGTAACAAGGTTTGCTTCCGCAACATCTGGCTGCTGCCGCTGAAGGCCGAGACGAAGTGACGCCTCAGCTCAGGCACAGGCGCTCAGGCCGCGGGCTTGCATCAAGGCTGTGGGCCGGCTATCATCGGGGACGGAGCCGGGGCAAGGAGGGACCGTAGGGGGCAAGTGCCGCCTGCACGAGTCGCGTCTCACCCTCGTGGCAAAGGAGCGGTGTTCTCATGAGCAACAGAGGAATGGGCCTGCACGTCCTCGCGGGACTTGCGCTGTTCGCCGCGCCGGGGTGCATGATCTGGCTTCGCCCCGAGTGGGCGGAACTGAAGAAGTCCACGCAGCCGCCGATCCTGCGGCTGGGAGAAATCAAAGAGACCTTCACGGGAACCTGGGTGGCCGGGGGCACGCAGACGAGCCTCAGGAACCACCTGCTGAGCGCCTTTGCGCGGCCCGAGGCCGCTGCCCTGTTCTCCGGCGACCCGGACAGCCTGACGCTGAACCTCGATATTGTCTCGGACCACGAGGACGATATGCCGCGCATGTTCGTTCTGGGCTGCCTCAGCATTGGCACCCTGGGCCTGCTCCCGCTCACCTACCATTCGGAATGGAACTTGCAGTGCAGCGTGACCGTCAAAGGCCCCGACGGCACGGTCGTGGCGAAGTACCCGGTCCAGACGACGGGCAGCTACGACATCTGGGCGCTGCCGCCCACGATGTTCACCTTGTTTGCCGGATCGTTCCGGGCGCCGGGCGACGCCGGGCGCATCTTCCGCAGGATGGTCCATCGCGTCGTCGCCGACGTCAGTAAGGCGGTGGACACCGACTATCCGCGCCTGGCCAGGTGGAAGGAGGCGCGGGCACTCGTCGCGGCGCAAGCGCCGCTGAACGCGGCCATCGGCGACACAGCGTACTGGGTGGTCTACAACATCTCGACGCCTCAGCCCTCGGGCGCGGGAGCCGCGGCCTCGGCGCGCGAGTACGCCCTCGAGCTGCACCGCACCCGCCCGCAGCCGGGGGCGGCACCGCTCCGCCGCCTCGTCGTCGGCACGCGAAGCGGGGCAGTGAAGACCGCCTGGCAATGGCGCGACCCGAAGAGCGTGGTCTTCTTCGCCCACGGCCGCCTGTGGCACCCCGAGTGGAAGACGGGCCAGCCGGGGGACAAGCTGGTCGCCGTCGGGTTCCGCGAGCGCGCGGTCACCGCCAAGGACCTCTTCGCGCCCGACGGCCTGCCTGCCCTCGCGGCGACGGAGTGGAACGACCTCGTGGTGGCCTGGAAGAACCGCGACCTGGCCACCCTCCTGCGCGAGGGACGCACCGCCGACCTGGGCGAGCATGTGGCGCAGATCGAGCAGTTGGCCCTGCGAGCCAACGAGTCGGCGGACCGCGAGAACAACAAGGCGGAGGAACTGAAGGCGGCGGGCAAGCCGGGCAGCGAACTCCACCGCGAGGCGGCGCTGGCCTACCGCGCCCGCATCGAGGTCCTCAAGCCCATCCTCGCCGCCATCAAGGCCGAGGTGGCCAATCGCCAACGATGAGGCAGACCCTGCCCGGGCAGGCGGCGCGCCGCGGGCCGAGACCAGGTAGCTGGGAGGGGACGGAGCCTACTGCGATGCGCACGAACACAACGGTTTCTCACTTGGCCTGCCTCGTCCTGATGGCCGGGGGGGCGGGATGCATGGTCCGCCTCAGCCCGAGGCGCGTCGAGTTGAAGCGCTCGGCCCGGCCTCCCATCTACCGCCTGGGCAAGATCACCGAAGACCTCACGGGCACCTGGGCCGCCGCCGCGAAGACCAACGACTGGGGGGGCAAGAACCCCGTGGCCGCCTTGCTCCGGCAGTCCGAAGCCGCCTCGCTGTTCAGCAGCGACCCCAACAACCTGACGATGGACATTCATCTTGTGTCGAGCCACGAGGACGACGCCCCGCGCCTGGCCTTCCTGGCGCTCATGAGCATCTGTACGCTGGGCATCATGCCCCTCCACTACCGCTCGGAATGGACCTCGGACGTGACGGTGACCATTCGGACGCCGGACGGGGCAACCGTGGACGAGCATGCGCTCCGGGCCAAGGGGGCCTACGACATCTGGGCGATGCCGCTCACCATGTTCACCCTGGGCACCGCGGCCCTGCGCGGGCCGCTGGACGGGCAGGAGGTGCGCAACCGCATGACGCGGAAGGCCGCGGCCGACCTGATGGAGGCGGCCGAGCGCGACTACGACCGCCTGGCGCGCTGGCGCCAGGCCTGGGCCGTCATCGCCGACCAGCAGCCGATCAGCGTGCAGGCCGGGGCCGCCACGTACTGGGCGACCTACAACATCGCCGCAGCCACGGAGGCGGCTGGCCGCCGACGCGAGTATGTGCTGGAGATTCACCAGAGCCGGCCGCGGCGGGGCGCGGCGCCCTGGCGCAGCGTGGTGCTGGGCGACGCGAGGCTGGCCCCCGACGCGCCCTGGCGATGGCGCGACCCGCGCGACGTGGTCCTCTACGCGGACCAACGCCTCTGGCACCCCGAGTGGAAGGTCGAGGGGCTGCAGGCCCAGCTCGCCGCCGTCCAGTTCAAGGAGCGGCCCGTCACGGCGAAGGAGCTGTTCGCGCCCGACGGCCTCAGCGACCTGTCGGCGACCGACTGGAACGACCTCCTGGTCGCCTGGAAGAACAGGGAACTCGTCGCCCTCCTCCGCGAGGCGTCCACGGCGGACCTCACGGGCCACGTCAGCCAGATCGAGCAGCTCGTGCTGCGAGCCAACGAGTCGGCCGAGCGCGAGAAGGACGAGGCGCAGAAGCTCATCGCGGCAGGCAAGCCGGGCGGCGAACTCCACGCCGAGGCCGCGCGGGCCTACGCCGCCCGCATCGAGATACTCAAGCCCATCCTCGCCGCCATCAAGGCCGAGGTGGCCAATCGCCAGCGGTGAGGGGGCCTATGGCCGGGCAGGCCCCGCCGCAGGCTAAGTGGAGGAGGCGAAATTGCTCAACTGAGGAGCACGCGCATGAACACGATGAGGAGAGCCCGGCACGTTCTCTGCCTCGTCGCCCTGCTGGGGCCAACGGGCTGCATGATCACCCTCGGCCCGCGGAGGGCCGAGCTGGACAGGTCGCCCAACCCGCCCGTGCTCCGGCTCGGCGAGATCAAGGAGACCCTCACAGGATCGTGGGTGACGCAGGGGGGAGCCGGCTCCCCGGTCATCACGGGCAAGCTGGCGCGGCTGTTCTCTCAGTCCGGCGCGGCCTCGCTGTTCTCCTCGGAGCCAGGGAATCTGGCCCTCAACATCGAGATCGTGGTGGACCACGAGGCGGACGACCCGAAGCTGGTCAAGCTGGCGTTCGTGAGCATCGCCACGCTTGGGCTCGTCCCGCTCAACGGGAACGCGGAATGGCACGCGCGGTGCCAGGTGCAGGTGGCTGCCGAGGACGGGGTCGCGATCGCCAAGTACCCGATCCATGTGACTGGCTCCTACAGCATCTGGGCATTCCCTCCGACCATGATCGCGTTCATGGGCGCCGCTGGCCGGGCGTGGGCAGACGCGAGGGCGATCTTCGAGCGGATGGCCAACAACGTGGCGGCCGAGATCATGAAGGCCGTGGCGGCCGACTACCCGCGTCTCGCCGAGGCCAAGCGGGCCCGCGCGGGAGTCGCCGAGCAGCAGCCACTGAGCATCCGGGCCGGCGGCACGACGCTCTGGGTCACCTACAGCGTCGCGCAGTCGGGCGCCGCGGGCCAGGAGTATGTGCTGGAGCTCCACCGGAGTCGGCCGCCCCGCGGTGCGGCGCCGCTGCGCAAGCTGGCCGTCGGGTCGCGGGCCGGGGTCGCCGGCCCCGAGACGCCCTGGCAATGGCGTGACCCGACGAGCGTTGTGTTCCAGGCCGAGGGGCGCCTGTGGCATCTCGAATGGAAGGTCGAGGGGCCACTGCACAAGCTGGCCGCCGTCGAGGCCCGCGAGCGCAAGCTCACCGCGCGCGAGCTTCTGCGCCACGACTCGTTCCCCGATCTGCCCCCGGGGGACCAGAATAGCCTGCTGCTGGCATGGAAGACCCGCGACTTGCTCACGCTCCTGCGCGAGGCCAGCACGTCGGACCTGGAGGACCACATCGTGGGGATCGAGGAGATGGTCCTGCGAGCCAACGAGATGGCCGAGCGCGAGAAGGACGAGGCGCAGAAGCTCATCGCTGCGGGCAAGCCGGGCAGCGAAATCCACGCCGAGGCCGCGCGAGCTTACCGCGCATGCATCGAGATCCTCAAGCCCATCCTCGCCGCCATCAAGGCCGAGGTGGCCAACCGCGCGAAGTAGTTTCTGCAGGGGAAGCCCGAATCGTGGCGACGAGCGGCGGCGCTTGTCGCTCGACCGCCACAAGCCAGCCGCTTGCGGCCACACAGGAGGGCGTGAACATGACAAGATCGGCGGGGTGGCCGTTGTGCATGGGGCTGATCCTCTCTGCGTCAGGGTGCGTGGCCACGTTTCGCCCAAAGTGGGCGGAGCTGGAGAGGCCGACCCAGCCGCCCATCCTGCGACTCGGGGAGGTGAAGGAGTCCTTCACCGGAACCTGGGTGAGCGCCGGCAAACAGAGAAGCATCAGGAACGTGCTCTTGAGCGCGCTTGCGCAGCCCCAGGCCGCTGCCTTGTTCTCCGACGACCCGGGCAATCTGACCCTCAACCTGGACATCGTGTTGGACGGCGAGGACGACGACCCCCAGTCGTTCGAGATCTGCGGCAAGTGCGTGCTCACGCTCGGGCTAATCCCCCTGACATGGCACACCGAGCACAACCTGCGGTGCGACGTCTCCATCAAGAGCCCCGACGACTTCGTGGTTGCGAAGTACCGAACCCATGTGACAGGCTCAAACGACGTCCTCTTCCTGCCTCCCACGATGGTCACGATGCTCGGGGGCCCGGTCGGGGGAAGGATTGCCATCGCGAGCATCTTCCGGAGGATGGCCCGCAGTGTCGTTGCCGACATCATGAAGAGGGTGACGACCGACTATCCGCGGCTGGCCGAGGTGAAGCAGTCGAGAGCCGTGGCTGCGGGGCAGGCGCCGCTGAGCGTGGTGATTGGGGATACGCCGTACTGGGTGGTCTACAATATCTCGGCGGCGGGGCCGAAGTGGGAGTACGCCCTGGAGCTTCACCGCAGCCGTCCGCAACCGGGGACGGCGCCGCTGCGAAGTCTGCTCGTCGGCACGCGAAGCGGGGAAGCCGCCTCGGCCTGGCAGTGGCGCGAGCCGAAGAGCGTCATCGTGTTCGCTCAGGGGCGCCTGTGGTATCCCGCATGGCGGACCGAGGGGCCGGCCGAGAAGCTGGCCGCCGTCGAGTTCAAGGAGCGAGCTGTGCCCGCGAAGGAGCTCTTTCAGCCTGGCTCGCTGGGCGGCCTGTCGGCCAGCGAATGGAACGACCTCCTGGTCGCCTGGAAGAACAGGGAACTCGTCGCCCTCCTTCGCGAGGCGTCCACGGCGGACCTCACGGGCCACGTCAGCCAGATCGAGCAGCTCGTGCTGCGGGCCAACGAGATGGCCGAGCGGGAGAAGGACGAAGCGCAGAAGCTCATCGCGGCAGGCAAGCCGGGCAGCGAACTCCACGCCGAGGCCGCGCGGGCCTACGCCGCCCGCATCGAGATCCTCAAGCCCGTCCTCGCCGCGATCAAGGCCGAGGTGGCCAACCGCCAGAAGTGAGCCGCCCGGCCCCCGGCCTCACTTGCCGAGAGGCGAGACCAGGAAGTACTTCCCGACCCCCGAGGTGTCGAAGAAATCGCCTGGGGTGATGTCAATGGGGCCGAGCCTGTTCCCCTCCAGCTTCAACCCGGTGGCGGTAGCCACGGCGATCGCCGCCTTCTCGGAACAGACCGCTTTGTCGCCCAAGAGCCCGAAGCCGGGCTTCTTTTGCAGTGCGGCCTCCCTGGCGACGCCCCAGAGCTTCTTGCCGTCCACAGGGGCCTGCGGCCTGGCCACGTAGATCCCGCGGCCCTGGTACTGCTTCACGAGCTGCTTCTCGTCCAGGATGCGGCTGCCAACCTTGGGGGTGTGGTCCAGGAACAGGAGCCGGCCATTGGCCTCCTTCACGAACGTTAGCGCATGCGCCGCAGGCGATTTCTCCCTGGAGAGCGCCCGGAACACGTTACCCTTGCACAGATCGTCCAGGACCCGGTAGAAGCGGTCCGCTGCGGGGAGAGCCTTGCTTCCGGCACTGCTGGTGTCGGGCGTGAAGAGCAGAATGTCCCCCGGCAACAGGTCCTTCAGCTCCTTGGGGCGATGGGCTGGCGCCGGCTCCCGGCCCTCCTCGATGGCCGCAACGACCTCCTGGCGCCACTCCTTGTGCCGCCCCGCTGCCTCGCGCACTGCTGCCTCTTGCTTGCGCAGCCACGGGCCAGCCGAGGTCGTCAACTCATGCTGCTCGCGCCACTTCGCCCCCTCACCCTCAACGTCCTGATTGAACTGGCGCGCCGCCTCGACATACTTAGTCTTGGCCGCCTCGAGCGCGGCCAGCTCGCGGCGCGCGGCCGCTTCCTCGGGGGAGCCTTCGACCACCCCGCCGCCGTACTTGGCGGCGAACGCCTTGTTCCTCTTGACCAGATCGCTGAGCTCCTGCCGCAGCTCCGCTTGACGCCGGGCCAGCGCGGCGCGCACCTCCTGGGGCAGCTCGTCCGGGATCGGCTCGAGCGCGGGCACCCCGGCATGCAGCCAGCCGGCAAGAGCGACGCCGAGCGCCAGGCATTGGAGCGACTTTCGTACTCTCAGGTTCACGGCTGCCTCCTTTCTCACCGTGTAGAGTCGCGAGACCCCGGCGACGGCTTCGGCGAGGGCGGCGGAACGGGTTCCTTCTTGCTCTTCTCAGGCTCCTCGGTGAAATCCGGCGGGGTGAGCTTGATTAGGCGCTCCTTGATGTTGACCTTCGCCGTGTCGGCCTCCGACTTCGCGGCGTTCATCTGATTCATGACCTCCGCTCTCTCCACCTGAAGCTTGCCAACATTGCCTTCGTTGTTGGTGAGCTTCTCCTTGATGACCTCCAGTTTGCTCTCAAGCTTGCGGTATTTCTCCTCCGCGGCTTTCTTCTCCCCCGTGAGGCGCACGATCTCCGGATCCTCTCGGAAGCGTTTGGGCACCGAGACATCGCTGGACTCTATGGGATGCCCCGTCACGACCGGAACCGGGGCTGCCCCCTGCGATGTCCCGCGCTCGCCAGTCGAATCGAACCCGAGTTGCGCTCTGTCGCTGGCGCTTGCGCCCGAGGGGGCCAGCCAGCCCTGCTTGCTAGATCTCCTTACGCCATCGAGCTGCTCACGAACGTTCCCATACTGGGGGGTGCCAGGACGGTCTGCCCGCGGGGCCGTCCCGGCTTCGCCGCGGCGCACGGAGCCCTTCCCAAACGGGGAAGTCGCTTCGCCGCTGCGCGTGTCGGCTGCCACCCCCCCCGACCGGCCGTCGGCTGGGGGCGTGCGGCGCCGCGGTTCGGGCAGTTCTGCGGCGGACGCCGTCGGAGTCGGAAGGCCGAACGGGAGCTTGGCGACGCCCTTCTCCAGGGCGGCCAGGCCCGATTCCGCCGCATCGCCCGCCTCGTCGAGGGCGCGCGAGCCGAGCGCCTTGAGCTTCGCTCCGAGGGCCTCGCTGTCCGTCGCCGTGAGCAGCTCGCGCACGATCTCGCCGCCAGGCCCGTCGCCCGCGCCTGCCTCGCCGAGGGCGGCCCGCGAGAAGCCGTAGTTCTCGGTGGCGAAGGCATCGGTCGCCGCGGCTCGTTGCTCCTGGGCCTCGAGGAAGGCCGGGTCCAGGCGCCCGGTCAGGATGCCAACCTCGATGGCGACTGCCGGCGGCAGGTCGTAGGCATAGCCGCCGAGGCGGAGCAGGGATTCGAGCCGCTGCTGGGGCGTGGGCTCGGGGCGGAGGTCTACCACCGAGCTGTCCACGAACGGCTCGGAGCCGCCGAGGCCGAAGAACGAGGTGCCTCCGGGCACAGGGTCGGGGCGGAGGTCTACCACCGAGCTGTCCACGAAGACGTCGAAGACCCCGGCGAGGCGCTGGCTGATCTCGGCGTCGCGGCGGTCCCAGTCCGCGCGGAGATGGGCGGCGAGGCGGATGCGCGCGCGGCGAAGCTGCTCCTGGCGCTGGCGCTCGCGCTCCCGTGCGAGGGCCTCCTGTCGGCGCCGCTCGGCAGCGAGGGCGGCCGCCCGCTGTTGCTGCTCCGCCATGCGCTGGAAGAACCCGTCGATCAGCCCGCTCACCGCGTTGCCGAGCGCCTCGCCGCCGCCGGAGCCTCCGGAGCTGCGGCGGCTGCCGCCGGAGGACCCCAGGCCCAGCCCGTAGTATCGGCACGACGAGTAGTGCCAAGGGTGATAGCTCGGGTGGCCGCAGATGCCGCACCCGTAGCTCGCGGCAGAGGCCGCCTCCGGCCATAGCATCGCGAGCACCGCCAACAGGGTGAGCGCAAGAACCGGGCAGCGGAAGAAGGGCAGTTTATTCACGACGGTTCTTCACCTCCTCAAGCTCCTTGGCGAGCTCTTGTGCCATCTGGGGGTCGAGCTCGACGGCGCGGTCCAGGTGCTGCGCGGCCGACCTGTAGCGCCGGAGGGCGAGGAAGGCTCGGCCCAGGGTGGCGTGGGCCTCGGCGTCGTTGGGGGCCGTGGCCAGCGCGCGCGCGAGGGCCTGGATGGCCTCCTCGTGCCTGCCCGCGCGCTGGAGCACGTGGCCGAGGGTCGCGTGCGTCCACGCCCAGTCGGGGGCGGCCTTCGCTGCCTTGGCGCAGTCGGCGAGCGCCGCCGACTTGTTGCCCATCTGCGCGTAGGCGCGGGCGCGCACGAGGAGCGCCATCGCGTCGTCGGCCTCGATCGCGAGCGCCCGGTCGCAATCGCGCACGGCCTCGGCCGACCGGTTCTGGCCGAGGAGCAGGCGGGCCCGCAGGGTGTAGACGAACGGCGTCTTGGGCGCGAGGGCGATGGCCTGGGTGACATCGGCCAGGGCGGCCTCAGGGTTCCGCTTCCGGTTGTGGAACGCGGCGCGCTCGGTGAACGAGCGCCAGTCCTTGGGGTCGGCCTCGACCGCCTTGTTCAGCGCCTCGAGGGCCTCGCGGTCCTGCCCGAGCGCCTGGTGTGCCCGGCTGAGGAGGCGGCATGCTTCCGCCTCCTTCGGGCTGGCGTCGAGCACGCGGCGCGCGTGCTCGAGCAGGGCGCTCCAGGCCCCCCGCGCCTCGTCCACCCGCGCGAGCACGAGGAAGACCTGAGGGTCCTTCGAGCCGAGGGAGAGCGCCACCTGGCCGTCCTCGGCGGCCAGGGCCACCTCGCCCAGCCGCTCGCGGGCCACGGCGCGAAGCACATATGCCTCAGCGAGTGTCGGCCGCAACTGGATGGCGCGCCCGAGGTCCTCGACGGCCCCGTGAAGCTCGCCCCGGTCCGTCCGCAGCCGCGCGCGGGCCAGATGGGCCTCCGCCAACTCCGGGTTGCGTTCGATGGCGAGGGTGAAGTCGCGAAGCGCTTCGGCGGCGGCCCCTTTGCGGGCGAGGGCCTGGCCGCGGTTGAGGAGGGCGAGGGCGCTCTTCGGCTCGGCCTTGAGCGCCTGGGTGAAGCGCTCGACCGCCTGGTCCCACTCCCCGCGCTCGCGGTGGGCGATGCCCTGGAGCAGGACGGCTTCGGCGAGCTCCGGGCGCTTCGCAGCAGCCGCGGCCGCATCCTTCCCCACGGCCTCCCAGTCCCCGCGGAAGGCGTGGATCCACGCACGCTCCAACAGGGATTCGGGCGAGCCCTGACTCGCCTCGACCGCGCCGGTGGCATCGGCGAGCGCTGCGTCGGGGCGGCCGAGCAGCCGGTGCGCGCGCGCCCGCAGAAGCAACAGGTCGGCCCGCCGCGGCGCCGCGGCCACGCCATCCGTTGCGTCGGCCACCACCTCGGCCCAGCGGCCCTGGCCGGCCAGCAGTTCGGCCCTGGCGAGCCGATGGTCGGCGTTGAACGGCTCCAGGCGGACCGCCTCCGACGCGTCGGCGAGGGCGCCGACCGCATCGTGCATCTGCACCCGCAGCCTTGAGCGCGCGAGCCAGAGGTCGGCGCGTTTCGGATCCGCCTTGAGTTGCTGGGTCAGCTCGGCGAGCTTCTTCGAGCCGGCCTCGGGGCCGGCCGGCGTTTCGGCGGCACGCACGGCGCCTGCCGCGAGAAGGGCCAGGTACAGCGCGCCAGCGGCCACGGGCATCCCTCGCAATTCACGTCCAGGTTGCAGCATGCCGGTTTGTGCCTCCAAAGACTCCCTGGCGGGGCCCGATGCGGCCTCCCCAATGGGTAGTATAGCGCACCAAGCAGGGATTGCAAGACAATAGCAGCGGCAGGTCGCACGCGAGCCCCCACTTGCCGTTGCCGCCGCCGGCGGCTATCATTGGGATGGCAGGCGGAGCCGTGTGCGGAAGGAGCACAGGATGACCCGGCGGGAAGCAGTGAAGTCCCTCGCCATCGGCACTCTCGCGGCCGCGACGCCGACGCTCGGCGGCAGCCGCCGCGACGACGTGGCGCGCCGCGTCCAGAGCCGCTCCTTCCCCTCCGTCTTCCAGGCGTGGAACAAGGCCGACAACCTGGCGGACGAGCCGGAACTCGTGACGGCGGCCCGCCACGACCTGATCTTCCATGCCCCCGAGTTCTTCGGCCTGCGGTGGGATGGCGCTTCCCGCGGGCTCGCCACCCGCTTCCGGCCTGAGACGCTCGAGCCGGCCCGCGAGAAGCGGCGGGAGCTTCTCGAGCGCAACCCGAACCTTGTCCTCCTCGCCGAAATCCGCTATCGTGATGCCCCCGCGAGCTGGCTGCCCCAGGACCACCCCTGGTGGCGCCGCAAGGAGGGCAAAGTCGTGCCCGGCTGGGACGAGGGGCGCTTCCTCCAACTCGACTTCTCGAACCCCGAGTACCGCGCCCACGTGGCGAGCCGCGCCAGGGCCGCCGTGGAGACGGGTGTGCTCGACGGCGTGATGCTCGATTGGTGGGGCGACGACGACGACCGCCTGGCGCTCGCCAAAGCCGTCCGCGCGGCCATCGGCGACGACGCCCTGCTCCTCGCCAACGCCAACGACCGCACGACCCCCCGCACCGCCCCGTTCCTCAACGGCTACTTCATGGAGTGCACCCGCTCCCGCACGGCGAAGGACTGGGAGCACATCGCCGCCACCCTGTCGTGGGCGGAGGCCAATCTCCGCGAGCCGCGCGTCAACTGCCTGGAAACCTGGTTCCACAAGTCCCGCCAGGACCTTCACCTGATGCGGGCCACCACGGCCCTCGCCCTCACGCACTCGAACGGCTACTGCCTGTTCTCCGACCCCAATCCGCTGCCGACCCCCGACCACCTGCACGACTGGTATGCCTTCTGGGACAAGGGCCTCGGCAAGCCCAAGAGCCCCGGCCGGAAGCGCGACGATGGCTCGTTCCTTCGCGAGTTCGACCGCGGCTTCGCCCTCTACAACCCCATGGGCAACCGCGAGGTAACCATCGAGCTCGCCGAGGACCTCCTCAGCCGAGCCACCGGCAAGAAGGGGAAGACGCATTCCGTTCCCGCCCTCGACGGCGACATCCTCCTGCGGAGCCAGGGCAGTGGCCAGTAAGTGCCTCGTCGTGCTCTCGATGATCGTGCTCCGTGCGGCCGCCCAGGGCGCGCAGCCGTCGCGCGCTGCCTGGTGGCTGGCCCGGGACGGCGTCGAGCCGATTGCCGACCTCGTCAACACGGCCGAGCCAGGGAAGCCGCCCGCGTTCCGCGACCGGGTCGGCTCGTTCAAGGTCGAGGCAGAGGATCGGGCACTGCTGGTGACGGGGAGCTTCCCCAAGGCGAACGTGTGGCGCTTCGACCTGACGACCGCCGACGGGCAGTTCGACATGCGGCGCCTCTACGTCGAGTACGGCGCGGTCGCCTGCCCGGACCCCGACTCGATCCAGACGCGTCGCATCGGGAAGCTCCTGGGCGACCCGGCCAGGGGGCTCTCCCACACCGGGCCGTGGGAGGTCTTCAACGGCGAGTGGAAGGTGCCCACGGCGCGCGTCGCCCTCGACGGCCAGCACGTCTACACCTCCTGGTTCGACCTCCCGAGCCTGGACGACCAGGAGGCGGGCAGGGTCTACGCCAGCTTTGCCCTCGACATCGGGAAGCCGGGCGAGCACACGGTTCGCATCGCCTTCGACGACTTTCCGCGCCACACCCGCTGGCGGCCCGGCGGGCGCGTGCGCGACAAGCCCGAGGTGACACGTGTCGCCAATCCTCTGCGGCCCCACCACATCGGCTCCATCGCCATCGGCGTGGACGAGCGTGTCCGCTCCCTCCAGCCCGCCCGCCTCAAGCCCGAGCTGGTCGGGAAGCACCCCCGCCTGAGCGGCAAGGTGGAGCTTGTGAACGTCGAGAAGCCCCTGGGGCCGGACGACAAGAGGGTGCAGGACCTGATGCTCTTCCTCGACCCTGACCGCGCTCCACTGTGGGAGTACAGCGACGACGCCGAGTCCATGGCTTCGGACAACGACATGGATGCGGGCAGGAAGGGCCTCGCCGCCTGCGGAGCATACGACCGCCTTGTTTCCCGTCTCACGCCCGAGGCGAGGAGGGGACTCGACAAGCACTTCCTCAAGCGGTTCCAGGGGCTCTACACGTTTGCCGTCTTCCAGCGGAACTACCACCCGACCGGCTATGCCCAGAACCACAGTTCGAAGTCCATCTGGGCGCTCCTTGGCGCGGGCCTCGCGTGGGACGGGCCCGAGGCGGCGAAGTGGCTCGACTGGGCCGTGATGGTCTGCCGCAGGCGGGTCGAACTGCTCGGCCGCGACGGCGGCCTGGAGTGGATGAACGAGGCGCGCGACTATGGCCTCGGCTTCTGGGAAACGTCGCGCCAGCTCATCCTCCAATGCACGGGCCTCGACCTTGCCGCCGGCCCCTTCTTCGCCAACGAATGGCGGTACGCCCTGCACAACGCCCCCGCCTTCCCCAAGACCGGCATCCCGACGCTCATTACCGGCCAGGGCACGCGCGACGGGGTGAACCTCCCGCTCCCGCAAGGCACGGCGCCGGAGACGACGCCGACCTCCTGGCACTTCGACGACTGCGACCAGGTGTTCCTGCGGTCGGGCTGGGCCGACGACGCCTTGCGCGTGCGCCTGACGGCAGGCTCCGTCTTCGGGAAGCAGGGCACGCCCCTCGCGCTCCGCTACAACTGGGCGCACTGCCCCGTCAACCGAGGCTCCATCGCCGTCGCGAAGGGCGCCCACCCGATCCTCAACGAGCCCGGCTGGGACCGCACGTACCGCAAGAGCGCGGGGAACGACAACTGCATCCTGGTGAACGACACGGACCAATGGGGCGGCGGGCAGGTGTGGCACCCGCGGCTGCGGCTCGACCAGGTGGGGCGAATCGCCTTCTTCGCCGACGGCGCGCTCCTGAGCGTCGCCCGCGCCGACCTTCGGGACGCCTACCCGCCCGAGGCGAAGCTCGCGGCGCTGTCGCGGGTCCTCGTGCAGCTCAAGCCCGACCACTTCCTTGTCTTCGACCGCATCGAGACGCAGGGCCGGGGCAAGGCGGAGTGGCGCTTCCACGCCGCCTTCGTCGAGCCGCCCGGCCCCTCCGACCGCTTCACCGCCTTCGGGTTCCAGAGAAGCAAGGGGCAGCACGCGACGTTCGATGCCGCCTTTACCAGGCTCCCCGACGCGAGCTGCCAGGTGGCGTTTCTCACGCCGGGGGTGAAGGCCGAGGTCGGAATGTCCGACGTCTACTTCCGCGGCTACGCCTTCCGCCAGCCGGTGCGCCGCTTGCGGATCGTGCGGGAGAGCGATGGCCCGATGGCCCTTCTTACCGCCTTGGCGCCGAGGGTGGTGCTCGAGCCGAAGGGTGGGAATGCCTTCGTGGGACGGCACGGAAAGGTCGTCTGGGTCGTCCTGGTCGGTGGCGGCTCGGCTGAGGGACTCGACTCCGATGCGTATCTCGCCGTTGCCGCGCACGACACCGAGGCCCGCTCCGCCGAGGTCCTGCGCTTCGGCGGGACGCGCGTCGCCTTCGCCGGCATCGCCGTCCCCGGCGATGGCGCGGACACCTTCGGGGTCATCCAGGATGGCAAGCTGACCCGCCGCGCTCCCGCCCAGTGATCTCCGCCGCGGTGCGCTGCTCGCGGGTGCGTTGCCCCGAGGCAGGGAGCGGGCCGACTAGCCAGCGCCACGCTGAAGCTCGGCAAGAACCTCTCTGGCCGAAGCGGGGCGGCCATCGGGCTCCTTTGCCATCATCCGCATGATGAGACGGGCCAGGCGGTCGGACACGGCGGGATTCGCTGCCCGTGGGTCGGGCACGGGGGCCTGGGCGTGGGCGAGGAGGATGCGGGCCAGCGTGTCGCCCTCGTACGGCACCTTGCCGCACACCATCTCGTAGAGCATGCAGCCGAGCGAGTAGATGTCCGTCCGATGGTCCACGCGCTTTGCGTCGGCGGCCTGCTCCGGCGAGAGGTAGTACGGGGTGCCGAGGGTCATCCCCGACTGGGTCATGCCGAAGTCGCCGCCCATCCGCTTGGCAAGGCCCAGGTCGGCGATCCGAGCGACCCCGCCGCCGTCGAGCAGGATGTTGGATGGCTTGATGTCGCGGTGGACGAAGCCGTTGTCGTGGGCGCATTGGAGCCCCTGGCAGATCTGGCCGGCCAGCTCGACGGCGCGCCGAATCCCGATCTGGCCCGCCGCGCGGATGAGGTCATGGAGGCTGCCGCCCTCGACGAGCTCCATCACGATGAAGTAGATGCCGGCCTCGCAGCCGACGTTGTAGACCCCCACGATGTTGGGGTGCTTGAGCCGCGCGGCGGCGCGGGCCTCGCCCAGAAAGCGGTCCACGGCGTCGGCGCTGCGCTGCACGAACTCCGGCGGCAGAATCTTCACGGCCACGGGAATGTCGAGTCCCACGTGGTGGGCCTGGTACACGGCCCCCATGCCGCCCTGGCCCAGCTTGCGCACGAGCCGGCACCCGCCGACCATCTGCCCCGCGCACGGCTCCTGTGCCCGCGCCGCTCCCGGCCCGGCCGCAAGCGCGGAAGCGGGTGGCGACGTCAGCGGCCCCTGCCGCTGAAGGAACGCGATCGCCTCGAGCACGGGGCCGGGCAGGAGCAAGTCGTCCTTCGCCCGAAACAGGTCGCGCACGACGTCGGGGAACGACGCAGCGAACTCGTCTGCTTCGCGTTGGAGCTGGGCCTCAAGCTCCGGCACCTTGCTCCTGTGCTGCGCCGCCCTGCGCCTCACCCACAGCATCGCGATGACCACGCCCCCGGCCAGCGAGACGAACGACACCACCGTCATGCCCGTGTCGTACGCCCGGTTGTTCTTGACGTTCTTGACATCCACCCCGAGGATGGCCAGAACAAGAATGCCGAGGATGAGACACAGGAGGAAACCCAGAACAAAGGCGAAGTGCCGCAGGACACGGTTGCCGAAGCTCTTGGGATTGGCCTTTCGGCGTGCGGCTTCGAGCCCGTCCTGGGCCTCTCTCAGCCGCATGAGCCAGTGCAGCGCGGCGCGCGGGTCGCGGCGTACCGTAGCGGCCTCTTCCATCCTGGCCTCCTATGCCCGGGCGTGCGATGGCCCGTGGCCCCATTATCGGGGTCGCGGGCCAGCAGTCAAGTGCGGCTGAGTGACACCGCGGTCAGGGCGCTGCCTCGGGGCGCTGGTAGATGCGCACGTAGTCCACCTCCATCGCCGTGCCGTCAATCGCGTCGGTCACGGGGCCTGCCCACTTGATGATGGCCGAGCTGAGGTAGACGTGTGCCGGGCCGCGGCAGACCGTGTTGGCCTCGCGGCGAATCTCCTTGCCATCGAAGGTCCACACCAGCTCCTTCTCGCTCCAGTCGAGGGCGTAGACGTGGAACTCCTTCGCCAGCTCGTGCCCTTCGGCTTTCCAGCGCTTGCTCTTGGCCCAGTGCTGGCCCGACCAGTTGTGGATGTTCATGTTCACGAGGTCGGGGAAGTGGCCCTCGTTGATGTCAATCTCGAAGCGGCCTGGGGCGTCCCTGGGCAGGCGGGTCGTGATCCAGAAGGAGTTGTTCAGCCCCGTGGCGGCGCCGTAGCGGTAGCGGGCCTCGAAGTAGCCGTGCTGAAACGCCTGCTTCGTCCACAGGCTCCCCGAGGTCCACTCCTGCCCGCCGCGCTGCTCTTTCTTGTTGAGCAGGCGGCAGAGGCCGTCCTCGACGACGACGTTCTCGCGCCAGCGGCTGCACAGGATGTGGGTGTTGGGGCCGTTCTGGAAGTCCCACTGCTTGTCGAGGTCCGCCGTCTTCCCGTCGAACTCGTCGCGGAAAACGAGCTGCCAGCCATTGCCCTCAGGGGGTCCGGCTGCAAGGCCTGACAGCATCGCGGCAACGACGAGAAGGGATATGGGCATAGCGAGTCTCGCAGACCGGAAAGGCTTGGCCCTGATGTGCCTTCCCCATAGCGCCGAGGGGCAGGCCGGGTGGCCTGCCCCTCGGAATCCGCTCGTCGGGAGCATCGAAGCCCCAGGCACGCCTACTTCGCGTCGGCCGAGGCGACCTTCTTGCCGTCGGCGTCGCAGATGATGCGGAAGCCGACGTTGTGGACGCACTGCCAGGAGGCGTAGTCGTAGCGGACGGCGCTGCGGGCGCGGAACGGCCGGTCGTAGTAGGAGCCGCCGCGAGCGACCTTGCGGCCGCTGTCGCTCGGCGCGTTGCGCCCGTCGGCCTCGACGTAGGGATACGGCTTGTAGGCGGTCAGAGTCCACTCCGCTACGTTGCCGGCCATGTCGAGGAGGCCGAAGGCGTTGGGGGTGTACTTGCCGACGTTGTCGGGGACGATCGAGCCGTCGTTGACGCCGGCAATGCACGGGATCCACTTGGGCGAGTCGCGGATGCACAGCTCGGTGAGCCGCTTGTCGGCGAGGTTGGCGAGCTTGCCGAAGTCGGCCGTGCAGTCGCCCCAGTAGAGCGGGGTGTCGGTGCCGGCCCTCGCGGCCCACTCCCACTGGGCCTCGGTGGGCAGGGCGAACTTGCGGTCGGTCTTCTGGCTCAGCCAGTAGCAGAAGTCCATCGCCTGCTTCCACGAGATTCGGAGGACGGGCTGCTTGTCGCGGTTGACGGCCTGGCCGCGGTTCGAGTGGTCCTTGTTGAAGACGCTGATGTAGGCGCTGTCGTGGGCGGCGTCGAAGAGGGCGTATTGCTCGTTGGTGATCTCGCACTTGCCCATGTAGAAGGGCTTGTCAACCTTCACGCGGCACTGGGGATACTCGTCGGGATAGCCGTCGGCCGAGCCCATGACGAATTCGCCGGCGGGCACGAGCACGAGGTCGAGCGCGAGGTTGTCGGCGAGGGCGATCTTCAGCTCGGCGGGCAGGCCGGCGGCCTCCTGGCGCTTCTTGGCCTCGGCGGCGTCGAAGGGCCAGCCGGCCACTTTCTCAGCGAAGGGCTTGCGCTCGGGCGGCGGCTCGGGCTTCACGAAGGCCGGCCGCTCGGGCGGCGGCGTGGGATACACCTCGGGGTTTTCCGGGCGGTTGGCGTACTTCGTGCGCATCTCGAGCCGCCGCTGGACGATCTTCTCGATGTTCCCGCGGTGCTCGGTCCACGTGCCGTGGCAGGGGACGTTGAGGTCAATCCAGGTGTAGAGGCGGTCCCAGGCCTCGGCGTCGAGCTTCACGCCGTTGTGGCCCTTCTTGAGCATCTGGACGAGTTCGCTGGTCGAGGCGTCCCACTCCATCGGCACCTGGAGGTGGTAGTCGCTCTCGGGGCCGGGCCGCCGCACGTAGGGGTGGAGGGCGAGGTAGGACTTGGCGAAGCCGCGGTCGCCCTTGCCCGTGTCGGCGAAGCAGGGCAGCGTCTTGCCGTCCTGGCGCGGCTTGCCGTCGTGGCAGCCGACGCAATGCTTGTCGAGGACGGGTTGGACTTCGCGGAGGAAGCTGAAGCCGCGGGCCGCGCCGCGCCAGGGCTCGATCTCGGACGGCTTCTGCGTGGCCGCAATGGTGCGGCGCAGGCTCGGCGTGGTGTTCTGCCGCTCGTGGCAGCCGACGCAACTGGCGGCCTCGCCGGGCATTGCCGTGTACCAGCTCCGCATGACCTGGACCGCCTTGCCCTCGGCATCGAGGGGCTGGACCGCGATCGGGAGGTTGGCGGGGACCTTGAAGAGGGCGGAGCCGTCGGGATTGACGGGCACGGTGCCGTGGATGCGATGGACGTCCCACGGGCCGTCAATGCCGATGTGGATGTGGCCGCCCATGCCGTTGTAGCCGTAGTGTGGCTCGAGGAGGCGGAGCTTCTTGACCGTGCCGCGGGGCACGCCCTTCAGGCCCTCGCCGAAGTAGACGTCGTTGAGGTAGACCGTTGCATAGTCCTTCGAGAGGTCCACCTTGTCGGGGACGACGGGCGGCTTTGCGGTCTTGCGGAGCGGCACCGGCTCGAGGATCGCGTAGCCGGGCACCTCCAGGATCGGCAGGATGTTGTCGAACGTGTCCACCAGGCAGAGCGCCCAAGGCGACTGGGCGTTCATCTGGCAGGAGACGAGGATGTACTTGTCGCTGAGGGGATAGGGGTGGAGGAACTTGGGCCAGGCGGGGTTGGCCAGGCCATCGGTGATCGTGGCGACCGTCGGCGTGCTGTTGCTGGGGATGAGCTGCACCGCGCCGTCGTCCTCGTGGCGGCCCTTGGCGGGGTCGTAGACGAGCAACTGCCCCATGCGCGGCACCCCGTGGTGGCCGGAGATGATGGCCACCACCTTCGTCGGATGGCCAGGCACCGGGCGGGCGTAGAACGTCGAGTTGGGCCAGTAGCTGTTCGAGAAGGCGAACTCCATCTGCTCCGTGCCGTCGGGGTTCATGTGGAAGAGCAGGCGGCTGAAGTAGTGCGGGGTGTCGCTGTATTCCCAGCGGGTGTAGAGCACGCGGCCGTTGTTGAGAACGGTCGGGCACCAGTTCTGGTCCTGGTCGAAGCACAACTCGCGCTCCTTGCCCGTCTTGGGGTCGAGGAGCACGATGTTGGCGACGGGCGAGCCGCCGCCGACGCAGGGCACGCCGTGGAAGGCGCGGGTGGAGGTGAAGAGGATGCGGCCGTCGGGCAGGTAGCAGGGGTCGAAGTTATCTACGTCCGGCTCCAGGCCGGGGTTCACCTGTCGCAGGCCGGAGCCGTCGGCCTTGATCTCGAAGACCTGCCAGCGGCCGTTGGCGCCGATGGACGAGAAGATCATCCGGTCGCCGTCCCAGTGGAGGTCCACGTCGCCCACGAACTCGCCGTTGGCCGGCCGGTAGAGGGTGGTGAGCTGCGCGCCGGGCCGAACGGGCGAGAGGACGGCGATCTCATTGTCGTAGCCCTTGCTGGCGATCGAGGCGTTGGTCACCCAGTTCTGGGGCAGGCCGAGGTTGCGGGCGCTACGCTTGACGACCAGAAGCTTGTCGAAGTCAATGAGCGGGTTGTGGGTGAGGAGGGCCTCGGTGCGCAGCGTGCGGATCTCGTCGCCGACGTCGGCCAGTTTCTTCACGTTGCCAGGGTCGCCCTTGGCTTCGGCGACCTCGACCACGGCCTTCTCGAGGGCCTCGAGGCGCTGGAGGAACTCCTTGCCCTTCGTGTACTGGGTGGGATAGGTGTCGGCGAGGTCCTCGATGGCGAGGCGGAGGGCCTTGAAGTTGAAGTTCTTCACGAGGGCGGAGGCTTCCTCGACGCGGAGCGAGCGGTAGTAGGGCTCGCGGACCCTGGCGAGGTCGGCGGGGGCCTTCACGTCGCCGGCGGCCGCCGCGGCCTCCTTGGCCATCGAGGGCATGCGGGTGGCGGCGACGTAGCGCTTGGCGAGAGCGGCCAGGTCGCCAGGCGTCCAGTCGGCGGCCCAGAGGTTGTCCTGGCGCTCCCAGCTCATCTCGCGGCCGGCGGAGCCGTCGCGGAAGTCGCGGCTCACGAGGCTCCACAGCTCGTCGCGGGCGATTTGCTTGGGGTCGCGCTTCCTGGAGGCGACGGCGCCCGCGACGGGGGTCGGCGAGGTGTGGAAGTAGAAGCCATGGCCGCCGCTGTTGTTGTGGATTTTCAGCAGCAGGTGGTTCTCGCCCTTCTTCAGCTCGAGCTTCGCGGTGTCCTGGTTGGGCGCGTGGCCGCGGGGGGTGTCGTTCGAGATCAGCAGCTTGCCGTTGAGCCAGGCGCGCATGCCGTCGTCGCTGCCGAAGTAGCCGGTGATCGTCATGTCCCTGGGGGCCTTGATCATGCGGTAGAGATAGGTGGAGCCGTTGGTGCCGGCCGACATGTCGTGGGGCACGCCGTCCTGGAACTGCGGGCAGGCCTGCCAGCGGAGCTTGCCGTACGACTTGGTCATGGCCTCCTGCCAGGCCGGCTTGCCGCCTTCGGCGCCGTCGAGGACGGCGGAGAGGTCGTCGTGCTTGCTGAGGGCCGCCTCCTTCTCGGGCGGGAAGGCCATCGTGAAGTTCTTCTGGTTGTTGGGCGGGTAGAAAGGCCCGACCAGGTACCACGTGCCCAGCTCGACGCCGGCAGAGGGTTTGGGGACAGGCTTGGCCGAGGGCTCGACAGAGGGCTTCGCCGTCTGGTCGGCCTCGTGCTTCAGGAGCGCCTCGCGCGAGGCGAGCATCGTCTCCTGCCATGTGCCCTTCTTGACGTAATAGGGCGGGTCGGCGGCGAGCACGGATGCAGCGAGGAGCAGGAGCGAGCCGGAAACGGTCAGTCGCGCGGGCATCTCATTCCTCCAAGGCTTCCTGAATGCGGCCCGGGGCCGGACACACGCTAGAGTCGTATTGTATATGCGAACTGCCGGGCTGTCAAAAAAGACTCGCGAGTTCACCGGTCCACGATCGAGCCGCGGGTCTTCAGGGCCTGGCGGAGCTTGGCCCCGTCGATCGCGCGCGGCGTAAGGCCCGCCGTGGCGCACCAGGCGGCGGCGAGCCCTGCGGCTTCGCCCATCGCCACGCAGTCGCCGGTGACGCGATAGGAGGCGTGGGCCTCGTGGGTGCCCGAGATGCAGCGGCCGGCCACGAGCAGCCGCTCCAGCCGCCGGGGCACGAGGCTGCGGTATGGGATGTGGTAGGGCTTGATGGCGGGGCGCCTCGCGTGGTCGCGGTCGGCCGGCCGCAGGGGGTGGATGTCCACGTTGAAGCTCGCCAGGCAGATGCCATCGGGGTGGCGGCGGCCGGCCACCATGTCGTCCAGCGTGACGACGTATTCGCCCAGGACGCGGCGGGTCTCGCGCACGCCGATCTGCTCCGCCGTGGCGACCAGGCGGGCGTCGCGCAGCTCGGGAATGTGGCGGAACAGCTCGGCCACCTGGCGGGCCTCGCGGCGCGCCGCGACGCACGCCGCCGAGAGCTGCCGGGCGTCCGTCGCATCCACCTCGTAGACGTGGACGAGTTGGACCACGGCGTCGCCGGACCCCGGCAGGTTGATGATCCAGGGGCGGCAGAAGGGGGGCACTTGGGTGCCCTGCTCCTTGGCCGCCTGCTGCATCAGGCCATAGAGGTGGCCGGAGTTCTTCTGGAGGAAATGGCAGTTGGAGAGTCGGAACATCAGGGTCAGGGGCTGCATGAGGCCGTCCTCGGGCCGCCCCTTCTCGAAGGCGGCGCCCGCGCGGGCCGCCACGTCGCCGTCGCCCGTGCAGTCCACCACCACCTTGGCCAGGATGGCGGCGCGGCCCGACTTGTTCTCGACGAGGACTCCCTGGATGTTGGGGCCATCGAGGAGGGTGTCGGCCACCCAGGTGTGGAGCAGAAGCTCGACGCCCGCCTGCCCGGCCAACTCGTCGAGGAGGAACTTCATGGCCTCGGGGTCGAAGGTCGTGAGGAACCCCGGGTGGAGGGGATCGTCGCGCCAGGCGTTTCGCGCCTGGAGGGCGCGGACCAGTTCGCGGACGATGCCGCCCTTGTTGGCGTGGTCGAAGAGGGGGTTGAGGAGGCCGGTGGTCCACATGCCGCCGAGGGAGCCGTAGCGCTCGACGAGCATCGTCCTGGCTCCGGCCCGCGCGGCGGACAGCGCGGCTCCGATCCCCGCCGGCCCGCCGCCGGCCACGAGGACATCCACCTCCGCGACCACGGGCGTCTGGCGTTCCCGCTCGGTGAGAAGCTTCATCGGCTCGGTTCTCCCTGTGCTCCCGTCGCCCCTGGGCGCGTCGCGGCGCGGGTCCGAGGCGCCCGCCAAGGCGTCGCGGGCCGCGAGGGCCGCCGCGGGAGCGATGGCGGCCGCCGCCAGGAAGTCGCGTCGAGGACGGCGCTGGGGGAGCATGCACTACCTCCTGCGGACGGGTCGGCCCGCAGGAGGCAGTGTAGTGCACAGGGCGTTCAAAGGCAAGAGCGGCTACGGGACCAGGCCATACCTGTGCCTGTCACAGACGGCTTGTGTGTTCGCCTCCGGCCCACGCCTGGGCGACCCAGGACGGGTGCGATGACATGTCGAGCCATAATCTATGCCACCGTAGTGACTTGCATGTCAGCGGTGTGACAGGCACCGTGCCCCGACAGGCCCCGTGCCCCGCCGTGCCCCGTGCCGAGGAGGCCAAGAAGCGGTTTGAGAGGCTGAAGAAGCGCTTCGACGAGGCCGGCAAGCCTCCCGCCGCCCCCTGATGCCGCAAGGACGCCCGGTTCGTCGGTTCGGCGGCTCGGTGCCTCACACCCATGAGTTGGTTGTGGGCTCCGCAGGAGGCGCGGAGCCGCGTGGGGCGGGCTTGGCCATGTTGGCCCCAGCGCGAGCCGTACGGCAGTCTTGCAGCGGCTCCGTGGTTCCCTGCGGACACAGGCCGCGTCTCTCCGCTTGCATTCTGTGGGGGGGGCGCTACAATCATCCTCGAAAGGGCTGCCCAACGGGGCTACCCACGAGTCAAATGGGAAATCTCGGGCGATAAGTGATGAAGACATCCAAAGTGGTACATGTGGTGAGTTGCCACGCGGAAGGTGAAGTTGGCGATGTGATCGTCGGCGGAGTAGCGCCACCGCCCGGTGACACGATTTGGGAGCAGCGTTGTTTCATCGAGAAGGATGATCGTCTGCGGCGCTTTGTGCTCAACGAGCCGCGCGGGGGCGTCTTCCGGCACGTAAACCTCTTGGTGCCGCCGAGGGATCCCCGTGCGCAGGTCGGCTGGATCATCATGGAGCCGGCTGATACTCCGCCGATGTCGGGGTCGAACTCGATCTGCGTGGCGACCGTGGTGCTCGACACCGGAATCGTTCCGATGACCGAGCCGGAAACAGAGTTGCTGATGGAAGCGCCGGGCGGTTTGGTCAAAGCGCGTGCACAATGTCGCAATGGCAAGGCGGAGCGAATCACGATCACCAACGTGCCTTCGTTTGCCGACAAGCTCGCGGCGCCGCTGGAAGTGGAAGGGCTCGGCACCCTCATTGTTGATACAGCCTATGGCGGCGACAGCTTCGTCATCGTCGATGCGAAAGCGTTGGGATTTGAAATCGTGCCGGACGAAGCCATCGAGCTTGTCGCGACCGGCATGAAGATCACGGCCGCGGCCAACGAGCAGCTCGGATTTCAGCACCCCGTGCATGCCGAGTGGAACCACATCTCGTTTTGTCAGTTTGCCGGCCCGCTTGCGGAGGAGAATGGCGTGCTGGTGGGGCCGAACGCCGTGTGCGTGCGCCCCGGCAAGATCGACCGGTCGCCAACCGGCACGGGTTGTTCGGCGCGCATGGCGGTTCTGCATGCGCAGGGACGCATGCAGGTCGGGGGCCGCTATCGGGCGCGCTCGATCATTGGCTCCGAGTTCGAATGTGGCATCGAGTCGTTGACTTCGCTGGGCAAGATGGATGCGATCGTGCCGACTGTTTCGGGGCGGGCGTGGGTCACGGGAACGCATCAACTCATGCTCGACCCGGACGACCCGTGGCCCGAAGGCTATCGGATCGCCGACACGTGGCCGGTCCTAGGAAGGAGAAGAACATGATTGCAGGAGACGGAACTGCAGCCGTACGCCTGCTTCTCTCCATGGTGACGACGTGGGTCGCCCTATCTGCCGGGGCGTACGCGGCCGACGCTAAATCGGATGCCAGGAAAGAGGCGCCTCAAAACGCCCACTTCGATCCCGTCATCAAGAACATCGAGGGCTGGACCGTTCACGTCGACCCGAAGTTGCTCGAAGGCGAGCACGCCGAGGGAGGGGCCCGGGCGCTGACGATGCTCGCCAATCACCTGCAACGCATCGCAATCCTGATGCCGACAGACCGCCTCGAAGAGCTGCGGAAAGTGGGGATCTGGATCGAGTACGACCATCCCGATATCAATGCGGAACCGGGGCCGTACCACCCCAGCGTTGACTGGCTCACCGCGCGAGGCTACGATGCCCGGCTGGCGAAAAAGGTGCATATCACGCGGGCGGCGTCGCTTCTGGAGCGACACCATATGATCAAGCACCCGGCCGTCATCCTGCACGAGTTGGCCCACGCTTACCACGACCAGGTCCTCGGCTTCGATGAGCCGCGCATCAAGGCCGCGTACGACAAAGCGATGAAGGCCGGCATCTACGACAAAGTGCTGCTGTACACCGGCCAGAAGGTCCGCCATTATGCGGCGACCAATCACAAGGAGTACTTCGCCGAAGGGACCGAGGCGTACTTCTACCGCAACGACTTCTACCCGTTCGTGCGGGCAGAACTCAAGGAACACGATCCCGTGCTGCATGATCTGCTGGAAGAACTCTGGGGCCCGCTGAAGTAACCGCACGCCCCCATTCGCAAGGAGAACCCAACCATGATGGCAAGCAACAGAAGCACAACCGTGTGGGCCCTGGTCGCCGTGGTGATAGCAGGATTCGCCTTCAATGCAGCGGCGGACGCCGCCAAACCGCTGAAGGTCTACATCCTGGCCGGGCAGTCCAATATGCAGGGGCATGCCAAGGTCGAGACGTTCGACTACATCGGCGACGACCCGGCCACCGCGCCGTTGCTCAAGGACATGCGCGGCCCCGACGGCAAGCCGCGCGTCTGCGAGAAGGTGTGGATATCCTATCTCACGGGATCTAGAGACGGCAACGGCGAAGGGTTTGGCAAGTTGACGGCCGGGTATGGGGCTCGCAGCGACCCCGCCGAAGACGGCGGCAAGATCGGCCCGGAGTTCCCCTTTGGCCTCACCATGGAAAAGGCGACCGACGGACCGATCCTGATCATCAAGACCGCGTGGGGCGGCAAGAGCCTGCATACCGATTTTCGCCCGCCGAGCGCCGGACCTTACGAATTCAATGACGCGCAGTTGGAGGGCCTCAAGAAGCAGGGCAAGGATATTGAAAAGGTCAAAGCCGACAAGGCGAAAGCGACGGGACACTACTATCGCCTGATGACCGACCATGTGAAGAAGGTCCTGGCAGACATCAAGCGGGTCGTGCCGGACTACGACCCCAAGCAGGGCTACGAGATCGCCGGGTTCGTCTGGTTCCAGGGCTGGAACGACATGTGCGATCCTGGCACGTATCCCAACAGCAGCAAGCCCGGCGGATACGCCAAGTACAGCGAGTGGATGGCGGACTTCATTCGCGACGTCCGCAAGGACCTCAACGCCCCCAAGATGCCCTTTGTCATCGGCGTCATCGGCGTGAACGGCGATAAGGCCACTGGCGGGTTAGCCCATATCCGGCCTGCCATGGCTGCTCCGGCAGAGATGCCCGAGTTCAAAGGCAATGTCGCTGCAGTCCAGACGGCGCCATACTGGGACGAGCCTTTGGCGGACATCGAGGCGAAGCACGGCAAGATCGGGAAGGTGAGCTACTACCTGAGGAAAGGGGGCGTACCGGGGGCGGTGGTGTCCAGTAATTACCCGATAGCCTACTTGCTGCGGAAACAATACTGGGATACCCCGGCCGAAGACCGCAAGATGACCAAGGAGGAGCAGCAGGCCTATATGAAAGAGTACCGAGCCAAGCTGATCACCCCCGAGGATGAAGCCATGTGGCAGCGCGGCGCCTCCAACGCCGGCTACCACTACCTCGGCTGCGCCAAGACCATGGCGCTGATCGGCAAGGCCTTTGCCGAGGCCATGCTGGAGATGGAGAAGAAGTGACCGATTGAGTGGCCCTCGTGAGCTGGGCTGGGCACCCTCCTCGGCTTCGAGTCCTCGTCAGGGAGCCACTTTTTCGGGCCGCGAGATGATCCCCCGCTCTGTTCGAGCCCTCGTCGGGGAGGCGAGGCCTTAAGTTGTTAAGTTGTGGCCTGACCCTGGCGCGCGCAGAAGTGGTCGAGTCTGGCGAGTCTGGGCGACTCTGGGCTAGAAGGCCGAGAATCGGCGATCCGCGAGTCGGGTGGCCGGCGAGTCTGGGTTTCTCCTGGCCGGAAGTGCGAGAATGGCTAAATGGGTGCGCCGAAAATGGAGAACCCCCGGCGAGACTGAGCCGGAAGGGCGAGAATCGCCAAACGGCGAGTCGGGGAAGTGGATCATCGTGCCTGGATGTCGTAGGCGGACAGGCAGTCGCTGTGGCGGAGGTAAAGGCGGCCGCCGGAGACGACTGGGTGCGCCCAGAAGAGGCCAGGGCCGGCCTTCGGCAACTGGAACTGGCTGACGACCCGCCGCCCGGCCGGCGAGGGCTGGATGAGCATCACCCGCCCCCGCTCGTCCATCGCGTAGATCATCCCGTCGGCATAGGTCACGGAGCCGCCGACGCCGGTCGGCTCCGAGTGCATGAGCTTGCCCGTCTGCCACTCCAGGCAGTCCCAGCGCGGCTTGTAGTTGCCGTGGCAGAAGCCGTAGAGATAGCCGTCGAGGAGGATGACCCCGCCGTGATGGCTGTCGAGCTTGTCAGTGCTCCAGGCCAGCTCGACGGAGCATTTCCTGCCCTCGACGTTGAGCTTGAGGAGGCGGCTGCCGCGGGCGTGGGCCGTGGCGAAGTAGATGTGCCCGTCGTGGAAGAGCGGCGTGAAGATGCTCTCGTCGTACGGCGTCACGTGCTCGACCTTCCAGAGAAACTCCCCCGTGTCGGCGTTCACGCCGACAATGGCCTTGGCCATGAGGGTGACGACTTGGCGAAGGCCCTGGTGCTCGACGAGGATGGGCGAGGCATAGCCGGGCTTCTCACCGATGCCTCTGGCCGTCCACACTGTTTCGCCCGTGAGCTTGTTGAGGGCGACGATGCCGACCTCCTCGCCGCCGGGCACGCAGACGAGGCGGTCGCCGTCCACGAGCGGCGACTCGGCGAGGCCCCAGCGGATGTTGCGCCCGTTGAACTTCTTCAGGATGTTGAGCGACCACAGGGGCTTGCCGCTCCTGGCGTCCAGGCACACGACGTCCCCATCGGAGTTCTCGTGGTAGAGGCGCCCCCTGTCCACCGTTGGGGTCGAGCGGGTGCCGGGGTGCTCGCGCTTGTAGGCGGGGCCATTCTTCGCGGTCCAGGCCACCTTGCCACCGAGGTCGAGGGCGGTGATAAGCGTGTCGTTGCCGACGCTGCCTGTGATGTAGATAAGGCCGTGGGCAACCGCCACGCAGGCGAAGCCGTGGCCGATGCCCCTGGCCGTCCACAGCAGCTTCGGCCCGCCCTCGGGCCATTCCTTCCGCAGGCCGGTTTCGGCCGACGTGTTGTCGCGGCCCGGGCCGTGGAATTGCGGCCAGTCGGCTCCCGACGCCTGGCCGAGCGAGAGCGCGAGGAGGAGGCCCAAAGGCAGGCTGAACATGAGACTGCCTCCTGCGGATGGGTAGTCCCGCAGGAGGCAGTGTAATGCACTTGGCGTCGGAAGACAAGGGCGGCTACGGCACGAGCTGCTCGATGGGGAAGCGCGACTTGGGCGGAGCGGCGGGGGCCTCATCGGCAGCCTCGGCGACGAGCTTCGGCGGCTTCGCGGCGCTCTGGGCCTGCCGGAGGGCGGCCAACTCGGCCTTCGCTGCGGCAACGTCGCGGGCGACCGCGAGGGCGATCTCATCGGGCGGCAGCGGAGGCAGCGGCGCCTCGGCGAGCCGCTCGGCCTTGGCCGGCTTGGGCGCCGGGGCCGAGGCGGTCGCCGGCGCGGGCGGCGCAGGGGGCGCCAGGGGCGGCGTCGGCTCGGCCGAGGCCAGGGTGGCCGGCTTCGACGCCGACGGGACCTCGGCCGGCGGGCCGAACTCAAATGGCGAGGAGCGCCTCTCCCCGCGGTCGGCCTTCGCCGCCCGCGCGGGCGGCGCCGAGGCCACAACGGGCGGCTTGGGTGCGGCAGCAGGGGCCGGCGCGGGCGGCGTCGCGGTCACAGCGGCCGGCTTCGGCGCCGTCGGGGCCTTGGCCACCTTCGTCGTATTCCCTGCCTTCGCCACGCGGGTCTCGGTCACCTCGCTCCGCTCACCGAACGGGATCCAGCCGAACCAGCCGCAGAAGAAGTCGGCCATCTTGAAGTAGTTCAGGTTCCACATCACCCCCACGTAGCCGAGATGGAGGTAGTGGACGCAGGCGGGGCGGTACTTGGTCTTGCCCTCCTTGGCGCTCTGGGCGATGCCGATGACGCCGACCCTGTGGCTCTCCGTGGTGGCCTTGTCCTTGTCGTTGAAGCCCTTCCAGCTATTCTCCTCGTGGCCCCAGAAGAGCAAGCCGGAGTTGTTCTGGTGGTGCTCGCCGGCGCCCAGCTTGCCGCCGCCCATCCCCACGAAATAGCCGTCCACCTTGCTGTACCCCAGCGGCGTGACCATCGGGCAGTTCGCGTAGAGCCCGAACTGCGGCTTCTTCGAGAACGTGAGCCCCAGGTCCATCATCTGGCTCGCGTCGGCCCCCCGGTTCCTGAGATACGTGCAGCCCGACGCCCCGGCGACCAGCAGCGCACAAACCGCGATGGACAATCTTTTCCCGTGAACAATCCCACTACGCATGACCAGTCTCCAAGAGAAGCCGTCCCGCTCCTTGGGAACACGAAAGTCTATGGATTATACACGGGGAGATACGAGGATGCACGAGTATAACAGGAATGTAACGGAAAGCAAAGGGAAAATCGTGATTCCGTAAGAATCCGCCGTTTCGTGGCCACCGGGGCCTACAAAACGCCGTAGATGTAGGCCAGGCAGAAGTACCCGCCGATGAGCACGAACAGCGCGCCCGTCGCCCAGCGCGCCCAGCGCTCGAACTGCGTGAGCCGGTGGAACACCTTGCCCACGGACTGCGCGCTGAACGCCAGCACCACGGCCACCGCCACCACGGGAACCGCCGTGCCCAGGCCGAAAAGCGTCGGCAACAGCACGCTCGACTGGCTCTGGAGCGCCAGCCCGAGCAGGCTGCCGAAGAACAGCGCCGCCGACACCGGGCAGAAGGCCAGAGCGAAGAGGATGCCCAGCAGCCCCGCGCCCCACACGCCCATCGCCTCCACCCGACGCTGCGTCGCCTCGCCCGGCGCGAACCCGCGGAAGCTCAGCTCCACGAGCCGCAACAGCACGATGCCCACGAGGAGGAGGATCGGGCCGAGGAACCGGTTCATGTACCGCGACAGCGCGGCGGCCACCTGGGCCTTGTAGAGCAGTCCCCCCACGATCAGCGCCGCCAGCACCACGTACACGAGCGTGCGCCCCACCGTGTACAGCAGGCCCGAGAGCAGCACCTGCCGCGAGCTGCCCACCCGCCGCCCGACGAAGGAGATGGCCGCGATATTCGTCGCCAGCGGGCACGGGCTGATCGAGGTCAGGATGCCCAGCCACAGCGCCGACAGCGCGGCGAGCAGCAGCCCCTTCGCCAGCGGCCCCCCGCCGGCGGCCCGCTCGTCCTTGAGGAACGCCCCCACCGCCCCCTGCACAAACCCGACGAGGCGCGGGCCGTCGTCCAGGTAGTCCCACACCTCCTCCAGGTTCTTGTAGCGCCCCGGCTTGCCGTCGCGGAACTCGACGAGGACGACCGTGCTGGCGGCGATCTCGTACGCCTTCTCGAAGCCCTCGTTGCCGGGTGCCTGGTAGTTGGCCACGTGCCACTCGGCCTGCCCCTGTCGCAGCTCTTGCGGGAAGCCCTTCTCGAGCGCCTCGCGCGACAGCCGCTCGATCTTCCGGCACGAATCGCACCGCTTGTTCCCGTGGAAGTAGTAGACGCTGATGCCATTGAACGGCCCCTGGGCTTCGGCCCTCGCCGTCGGGCCGGGCCGCACCTCCTTCACGACGAGCGTGACGAGGCTCGCCGCCACGAAGGCCAGGAGGGGCGCCGCGATGAGCCACTTCCATTTCACGAGGGGGACTCCTGTCAGGCGAGAAGGGCCTTGATGTCGTCGGACGAGGGCACTTTGCCCACGAGCTTCACCTTGCCGTCCACCACGAGGGCGGGCGTCATCATCACGCCGAAGGCCAGGATCTGCGCGATGTCGGTCACCTTCTCCAGTTGGTAGTCCACTCCGAGGGCTTTTGCGGCCGCCTCGGCGTTCTCCGCGAGCTTCTTGCACTTGGGGCAGCCTGTGCCCAGCACCTGAATCTTCATCTCATTTCTCCAGCAGCGCGTCCGGCAGGGTTTCCACGAAGGCCCGGATTTCGTCGCGCACGCGCCGGTAGTGCGCGAGGGCCTCTTCCTCGGACTTCGCGCCAGCCGCCAGCCGCGGCGGGTCGTCGAAGCCCACATGCACGGTCCTCACCCGCCCCGGAAAGAGCGGGCAACTCTCATGCGCATGATCGCACACGGTGATCACGCAGTCAAACGAAATGTGCCTCAACTCGTCCACGTGCTTCGAGCGATGGGCCGAGATGTCCACCCCCGCCTCGGCCATGACCTGCACGGCTCGGGGGTTGAGCCCGTGGGTCTCGATGCCGGCCGAGTAGGCATCGAGCAGATCGCCCTTCAGGGCGCGTGCCCAGCCCTCGGCCATCTGGCTGCGGCACGAGTTGCCCGTGCACAGGAACAGCACCTTGAGCTCCCGCTTCGCCATCAACGAGGCCCCTTCTGCTCGGCCTCGGGCGCAGCGGGCCTCGGCGGCTCGTTGGGCGCGGTGCCCCCCTTCACGTCGTCGCCGCTGAGGTCAATGAGGAACCAGCCCAGGAAGAAGTCGGGGATTTCCAGCCAGCAGATGTTGGCGGTGATGCCGACCCAGCCGAGGTGGAAGTAGTGTTTGCACGAGACGCGGTAGGGCTGCTTGCCCCGTTCGCCGCGGGCGATGGCCAGGAGGCCCACCGGCTGGTCCTCCACCGCCTTGTCGCCGGCCTTCTCCCCGGCCTTCGCGGGCCCCTGCCAGGTGTTTCTCTCGTAGCCCCAGACCAGGGCGCCGGCATTCCGCTGATGGTGCTCCATCACGCCCACCTTGCCGCGGCCCACGCCCGCGTAATAGCCGTCCACCTTGCCGAACCCGATGGGCAGGATCACCGGGCAGTTCATGTAGAGGCCGAACTGCGGCTTCTTCGAGAACGTCAGCCCCAGGTCGAACATCTCGGCCGCGTCGCGTCCTCGGTTGCGCAGGTAGGTGCAGCCCTGCGCCGCGAGGGCCGCTGCGGCCAGGGTGGCAAGCAGTCGTTGCCTCATGTCTTGCTCCTTTCCTCGGTGGGGAACCAGTGGCGGGTCGCCAGGCAGATCTTCACGAGCATCAGCATCACGGGCACCTCGATGAGCACGCCGACCACGGTGGCCAGCGCCGCGCCCGACGAGAGGCCAAAGAGCATCGTGGCCGTGGCAATCGCCACCTCGAAGTGGTTCGACGCGCCGATCATCGCCGATGGGGCGGCGTCCTCATAGGTCAGCTTCAGCGGCCTCGACCACCAGTAGCCGAGCCAGAAGATGAGATTCGTCTGGATGAACAGGGGGATGGCGATCCACAGGATCGTCAGCGGATTGCCCAGGATCACCTCGCCCTTGAACGAGAACAGGAGCACGAGGGTGATCAGCAGCGCGATGATGGTGACGGGCGTGAGGACGTGGAGGAACTTCTCCTTGAACCACACGTCGCCCTTGGCCTTGATGAGCCACTTCCGCGAGAAATAGCCCGCGACGAGCGGCAGCGCCACGTAGATGCCGATCGAGAGCACCAGCGCCTGCCACGGCACGGGCAATCGCCCCACGCCGAGCAGGAAGCCGCCCAGCGGGCCGTAGAGGACGAGCATCGTGAGCGAGTTGATCGCCACCATCACCAGCGTGTGGCCGTCGTTGCCCTTCGCCAGGTAGCCCCACACGAGCACCATCGCGGTGCAGGGCGCGATGCCAAGGAGGATACAGCCGGCCAGATAGCTCCGCCACAGCGGCACCTCGAGCATCTTCGCCCCGTCGTGCAGCACCACCTGCCCCGCGCCATACGTGGCCCCGAGGTCCAGGTTCTGCCCCAACGGCATCTTTACGTAGTCCTTCGCCTCCGGGCCGATGAAGCCCAGGAAGAGCGTGCCGAGGAAGAACACGGCGATGGCGTACATCGTGAACGGCTTGATCACCCAGTTCACGAAGAGCGTGAGGCCCACAGGCTTGATGTTTCGGCCTGCCTTCAGCACCTCGCCGAAGTCAATCTTGACCATGATCGGGTACATCATGAAGAACAGGCACACGGCGATGGGGATGGAGACGACGGGCGCATCGCCCACGCAGATCGCCAGCCCATCCAGGGCCGTGGCGACGCGCGGCGCCACCTTCCCAAGGGCGATGCCGCCCAGGATGCACAGGGCGACCCACACGGTGAGGTACCGCTCGAAAACGCTCAGGCCCTTCGGCCGCTTCGTGACACAGGCCTCCGACGCCACGTTCGACATCTCCTTCCGTTGTGACACTCCAGCCGAGTGAAGTGCCCGCCCCCACCGACCTTGTGTCGGTGGAGCGAAGGATTGGCCACTACGCCAAGCGGCCCTCACCCCCCCATCCCCCTCTCCCCCCGCCCGCCGCGCGGCGGGCGGGGGGAGAGGGGGAGAAGAGGGGGTGGCTCACGGCACAGTAGTTGCCAATCCCTCGCTCCACTGGGGCAAGCCCAGTGGGGGCGTGCACATCAGTCGGGCGAAGTGTTACCTTCAGCTATGGGCATTGCACAATCCCCGCGGCCCACAGGCACTCGCCGCAGCGGGGGAAATCGTCGCCGAAACAGTCCTCCTCGTTGTCGCGCCGCAGGTCGCAGCCGCCGCACTCGATGCAGGGGGCGAAGGCGAACTCGCGGACGCGCCCGCGGAAGGCCCGATACTCGCCGCCCTGCCACAGGTCCTTGAGCCGCGTCTCGTGGATGTTCCCCAGGACGTAGCGGCGGGCGCGTTTCGCCTTATCGCGGAAGTAGTAGGTGTGCGAGTGGAGCAACGGCAGGCAGGGGCTCACCGCGCCGTCCCAACGGATGGCCAGCCGCCCCTCGGCGACGAAGGGGCAGCGGGGGTCGGCCCCCGCAACGTCGGCACCGTTCCTCCGCAGCCGGGTGCCCGTGGCGCGCATCCGCTCGACCACCCCGCTCGCCGCGGAGCGCGGGTCCATCAGCGGCAGGTCCACGGCAGGGTCCCACGGGGTGATGAGGTGCCGACGCGACGCGGTGGTCCACTGGTCGTACAGGATGTCGCCCGCCAGCTCGGGCGTGTGCGGCACGAGGTTGGTGACCAGCACGCCCGTGAAGCCGAGCTGGGGCGCGAGCCGCACCAGGGCCGGCAGCTCGCCGATGTTGCGCTTCGTGGCCACGAACTCGATGACGACCTCGGGGTACGCGACGTTGTGCAGCACGCGCAGGCGATGAAACGCTCGCAGGTTGCCCTCGACGGCTGGGAACGTCCCCGCGTGCAGGCTCTGGCTCGCGTCGCCGCTCAAGCCGTCCACCGACACGATCAGCTTGTCGAGCCGCAGCTTGATGAGCCGCTCCATCGCCTCGGGCGTCAGAAGCAGGCCGTTGGTGACCGCCTCGACGGCGAACCGCGCGCCCTTGGCGAGGGCGACGAACTCCACGAAGAGCGGGTGCGCCATCGGCTCGCCGTAACCGCTGAAGTTCAGGGTGGCCAGGCCCGGCAGTTCGGCGCACTGCTCGACGACGCGGCGAAACGTGGCCAGCGACATCTCCCCGCCCGGCTCCTCGAAGGCGCGGCGCAGGCACATCGCGCAGTCGAGGTTGCACGCCGTCGTCAGCTCGACGTATGCCTTTCGTGGCGCATCGTCGCCGCCGCCCCGCGCCTCCCGACGCACTGGAGGGATCACCTCGATCAGCATGCGCACCTCAGCCTCTCCCCAAGGGAGAGGGGGGATGGTCGCCTCCCCGCCAAGCACGTACGCCGGCTCATCCGGCGATTCCCGCCATCTTCAGGGCGACCTCGGCCACGCGGCGGCCGAGGTTTTTCGCGGTGCCCAGGCCGAGCTCGTCGCCGCTGATGTCGTCCTTGTTGTTCCACAAGGTCGCGCCGCGATGGGCGGTCGGCCGGCCGTCGCCCACAATGAGCATCTCGTGGCACATCAAGGCCGCCTGGATGCACTGAATCGTCAGCTCCTGCCCGCCGTTGCGGTTGCCGCCCACAGCCACGACGCCCGCCACTTTGCCGCTGAGCGGGAAATTCGCCTTGCGGAAGACCACCCAACGGTCCAGGAACGCCTTGCACAGGGAACTCATCGAGCCGAAGTAGACGGGTGAGCCGACGATGATGCCGCCCACCTTCGGGTCGCTGAGCTTCGGCGCCAGCTTCAGGAAATCGTCCTCCTGCCCCGCCGGCAGCGGCACGCCGGCGGCCACGGCGCCGTTGATGTTCATGTCCGCCAACTCGATCAGCTCGACCTCGATGGCCGGGCTGGCCGCCTTCGCGGCGTCCAGGACCGCCTGGACGGCCGCCGCGGTGGTCTTGCCCTTCCGCGGGCTGCACGCGACGCCGACGATCTTCACGCCCTTCGCCGGCGCAGGGGCCTCCGCCGCCAGGGCCTGGGCGGCCCCAGCCGCCACCGCGCCGCCCACGAAGCCCAGGAACGCACGCCGCCTCACATCATCTGCCATGGCCGTTCTCCTCAAAGGACACCGAAGGTCAGGCCGACCACTGTGGACATTATGGCCACCAGGATGCAGAAGACAAGCGTCTTCTTCCAGCCCATCACCTTCCGCAGCACGAGGATGCTGGGGATCGAGAGCGCCGGCCCCGCCAGCAGCAGCGACAGGGCCGGGCCCTTCGCCATCCCCAGGTCCATCAGCGCCTGCGTGATCGGTATCTCGGTGAGCGTGGCGAAGTACCAGAGCATCCCCGCGAACGAGGCCACGAAGTTCGCCAGCAGGCCGTTGTCGCCGACGAGGGCCGCCACGCTCTTCTCGGGGATGAGATGGGAGATGAATCCCGTGATGAACACGCCGCCAAACAGCAGCGGCACAATCATCTTGCCAAACGTCCACGTCGCGTCCAGCCACTCCTTGACCTCTTTGCGGCTGAACCAGCGCCAGAGCATCAGCAGCACGGCGAGCCCCATCGCCCCGGCCAGGTGCCACTTGATGCTGTGGACGGCCATCGTGAAGCTGGGGACGGGTTTCGCCGACGCGATGTCGGCCTTTGCCAGCCGCTGCACCTCGGGGTCGAGATGACCGCTGGGCAGATAGGCCTGCACGTCCAGCGCGTCGGTCGTCTTGTAGCGGACGTTGGCCTGGAAGGCCCGCCCGTCCCGCATCACGATCGTCACGTCGTTCGTGTTGAACCAGTCGCTGAAGACGAGGAACAGCACCATCGCGGCGAAGAAGAGGGCCGTCTGCCACAGGCGGCGGGGGCTGGCCGGCGGCTCAGGGAGTTGCATGACCGCCTCGACCCGCCTCTTCTCCGCGTGGCGGAAGAAGAAGGCCATGAGCAGCCCGATCACGTAGGCGAAGGCCACGGAGCCGACGACCCGCGCCACGCCGAGGTCCAGGCCCAGCACGCGGGCCGACAGGAAGATAGCCATCACATTGATCGCCGGCCCGGAGTAGAGGAACGCGCTCCCCGGCCCCAGTCCCGCGCCCATCGCGTAGATGCCCGCGAACATCGGCAGCACGCTGCACGAGCATACCGCCAGGATCACCCCCGACACCGCCCCCACCGTGTAGGCCAGGAAGCGATTCGAGTTCGGCCCCAGATACCGCATCACCGAGGCCTGCGACAGGAACGTGCCGATCGCCCCCGCGATGAACATCGCCGGCACCACGCACGCCAGCGTGTGCTCGCGCACGTACCATTGGAGCAGCCGAAACGCCTCGTGCACTGCCCCCGACACCTTCGGGTCCGAGAACGGCACGAAGTAGAAGAACACGAAGATGCCGACCAGGACCGCCAGGGTCTTCAGCTCTCTCCGCACGTTCGTCTCCTATGCCCCGCCCGCGCCGGCGAGGGTCACATTCTCACATTCTACAGAATGTTGGAACATCGCCTGGCCCGCGCTGCTTGCGGCGGGCCGATGGCGGATCGGCCAACTCGCCAAGCCTGCACGCAAAGAAAAAGCCACTCGACACCGCAGATCACTCCCCGCGTCGCCCGGCCAGAGCGAGCTGCTCCCGCGCCGTCGAGGCGATGACCGACTCCACGCAGTCGAAGAACTGGAGGATGCACGGGCAGCGGAGCGCGTAGTAGACCTGCGAGCCGCGCTTGTCGTCCGACGCGATCCCCGCGCCCCGCAGGATGGCCAGGTGCCTGGAAACCGTGGACATGTCCGCCCCCACCATCTCGGTGAGCTCGCACACGCACTTCTCGCCCCGCGAGAGGGCGTCCACGATGAACAGCCGCGTCGGATGGGCCATGGCCTTGACGATCCGGGCCCTGGCCTCCATGCGTGCCTGGGTCTTTGCATCCACGGCATTCCTCCTTCCAAACACTTGGCAGTATCCCCAACTCGCCAAGCCCTGTCAACCCAATATCGCGCCGACACGCCCGAATGGCACCAATGCAAGGGACTCAGGCCCGCCCAAAGGGCGGCAGGGGATACCGCACGAGCGTCTGGCATGAACCAGTCGTGGTGGCGCCGTGAAGGGCGAGCAATCCCATTGGGGCAACATGCCCTCAATTTTCAGTTTTTCTGGCCTCACCCGGCGCCCTGGGCCACTGCCGCCTGGCACTACAACGCTGGATTCCCCCCCCCCCAGCCGCGGGGTGGGACATCTATAGGTGATTGAGCTCCAACTGGGAGGCAGGGGGGCGCGGATGTGCCTGGGTTGGGTTTCCTGGAGCGTGTTGCCTACTCCTTCGCTGCCGGTGCGAAGCCGTATTTCTGCTTCGCGGTGTCGCAGGCCTTCTTGATCTGGGCGCTGTGGTCGGTGGGGGTGGGCTTGAGGAGGCCGAGCATGGCCTTGCCGAAGGCCTCGCCGATGCGGAAGAAGGTGTCGGCTCGGCCACGATAGTGGTAGCCGCCGTCGAACTGCGGGCCGTCGAAGACCATGTAGGGGCCGGTCGGGACGTAGCGGACCGTGTCCTTGAACTCGGGCATCTTCGACACGCTTTCCTGCTGGGCACGGAAGCTCATGTGCTTGGCGCGGTAGCGCTCGGGGATCTGCTGCTCGGTGCCGCTCTGGCCCAGCTCGCCGACGATCATGGGCAGGTCGGGCGCGCCGAGGTCGGTGCGCAGGTCGCGCAGCAGGTTCGCCAGGTTCGGCCCGTATTCCTTGTGGTGCGCGGCGTCGAGCATGTCGTTCCAGCCCTGGAACCAGACGAAGCCCGAGATTTCGTAGCCGGAACCGTCGTATTCGGGGAAGAGTGTCTTGAGGTTGGCCAGGGTCTCGTGGGTGAGGCGGACGAGTTCGCGGTAGTTGTAGCCGATGAGCTTGGCGGGGTCGCCCTCGAACTTCTTCCTCTTCGCGAGGTCGGCGAGCCACTGGGCGTCGAAGTCGCCCTGGCCCGAGCTGGGCGGGCGGAAGTCGAATCGCAGGCTCCTGCCGCCCCAGGAGATCTTGATGAGCAGCACGCGCTCCTTGAGGCGGTCGCCGACGACGTGGCCGAACTGAAGCTCGGCGCCAAAGCGATCGGGCGGGTTGGCGTAGCCGACGGTGAGCGGGCCTTTCTTGTCAATCTTGTCGCCGTTCGTGTAGCGGATCAGGACATCGGGCCGCTCGGCCCACTTGTCGCCGTCGCGCAGATGGCGGTAGGTGGGGGCCGTCTTCTCGTCGGCGAGGAGCTGCTCGAGGTGTTTGATCGAGCCCTTGCCCTCCATGTTCGACTGGCCGGACAGGATGAACACGCGCCACGGGCCGGGCGCCGGGGCGTCGGCCGCGCGGGCCGCGGTGGCGAGTGTGAGGGCCGCGGCCGCAAGGGTTGCTCTTCTCATCCACATGGCGGGTCTCCTTTGCTCTTGGCGCGGGCGATCGGCCCCAGCGTGCCGTTCGTCGCGCGCAGATAATCGTTGGGGGCGAGGAGGAGCTGGGTGCCGCGCACGCCGGCGGAGATGGCGACGCGGTCGTGGAGGACGATCTCCTCGGCCACGAAGACGGGATAGTCCCTCTTGCCGCCGAGAGCCGTCACGCCGCCGCGGATGTAGCCGGTGAGGGGCTGGACCTCGCGGAGGGGGACCATCTCGACCTTGCGGTCGCCCGAGAGGCGGGCGAGGGCCTTGAGGTCCAGCTCGGCGTCGCCGGGCACGACGGCGAAGGCCACGCCGTTGCGGTCGCCACGCACGACGAGGGTCTTGAACACCTGTTCGGGGGGCATGCCGATCTTGGCGGCGACGGATTCGGCGGTCAGGTCGTCGGGGTCCACCTCGTACTCACGCAGCTCACAGGCGATGGCGAGGCGGTCGAGGATGCGGGCGGCGTTGGTCTTCATGACTATCCGACCCGGGAACCGCTCACCCATCACCGCAACACTTCACCCGTCTGAAGTGGACGCCCCGGCCGAGGCAAGCTCGGTGCCTGCCGTCTGGCAGGCGGAGTGTCTCGAGGCCAGGTGACGCTGGAAGTCGGCGTAGGCATTGCCGTCCACGCGGATGTTGCTCCTGTAGGAGAGATTGCCGACCAGGCTGATCAGCGGCTGGCGGCGGCGCCACACACTGTCCCACACCCTGCGCAGGATGCGCGGCAGGGAATAGAAGTTCCGGCCGCATGAGAGCATCTCTTCGATGATGTCCGCCCGGGACAGGTGCTTGTACCGGGCCACGGGGAAGGTGAGCGTGTAGTATCTCCAGTCTTCCGGGAACCTGTCGAGGGCGAGGCGGTTCTCCGACCTCATCTCGTCCCACAGGCGCGTGCCGGGCAGGGGCGTCAGAAACAGCGTGTTCAGATTGTCCACCCCATACTCGGTGGCCGCGTCGGCGATGCATTTGCCGATGCCCGGTTCGTCTACGTCCAGGCCGATGATGAAGGAGCCCACGACCAGGATGTGGTGCCGCTGGATGCGCCGCACGGAGGCGCGGAAGTCGCGTCCCTTCAGCAGGTTGAACTTCTTGCCGATCTCCCGGAGCCCCTCCGGCGTGGGGGATTCAAAGCCGATGAAGACGCCTCGGCAGCCGGCCTTCGCGGCCAACGTCAGGAGCTCTTCGTCGTCGGCGAAGTTGATGGTGGCCTGGCCGACCCATTCCTTGCGCAGGTTCGCCTGGGCCAGGGCGCGGAACAGGTCCTTCGCGCGGGCGATGTGCTCGGGTCGCGTGCCGATGAGGTTGTCGTCTACCACCAGCACGTGCTTCTCGCGAATCGCCGTGAACTCGCGCACGACATCCGGGATCGGCCGCTGCCGGTACTTGGCGCCGTTGAAGGCCGTGACGCTGCAAAAGGTGCAGTTCAGGGGACAGCCGCGTGTGGTCTGGACGGCCCCAAAGGCGTATCGCGGAGGCAGCAGGTCGTGACGGGCAAGCGGGACGGCATTCATGTCGGCGAGCCCGCCGTCGTACCGGCGCTTCAGGTGGCCTTGGCGGGCGTCGTCCAGGACCTGCGCCCACACGCCTTCGGCTTCCCCTGTGACGACCGAGTCCACGCGCTCCGCGACCTCGTCGAGGCACATTGTGGCGTGGATGCCGCCCATGACGACGGGCACACCCAGGCTCCGGAAGTGCGCGGCGACTTCATAGCCGCGGTTCGCCTGCGAGGTGAACGCCGTGATGCCCACCAAGTCGGGCCGCGGCAGGGCCGCGTAGTCCGGCGCGCCCAGGTTCTCGTCCACGATCGTGATGTCCCACTCCCGCGGGGTCAGGCCCGCGAGAACCATGAGGCCAAGCGGCTTCCACACGCGGTAGCGGTTCCAGCGGCTCTCCTTGATGTTGACGATGCTGACGAGCGGGTTGGCGGGGTTGATCAGATAAAGTCGCATGGCCGGCATTCGCTCGTGGAAAAAACTCCCCGTCCTGATCCCGACGCGCGCTCGTCCCAGGGGAGCTCGGTCAGGTGCCGAGCTGCCACGAGGTGAGGTAGGCGCGCTGGTCCCGGGTGAGCGTGTCAATGGTCACTCCCATGGCCTTGAGCTTCAGGCGCGCGATCTCGCGGTCAATCTCCTTCGGCACGCCGTAGACGCGCTTCCCGAGGGTCGCGTGGTTCTTGACGATGTGCTCGGCGGCGAGGGCCTGGTTGGCGAAGGACATGTCCATGACGCAGGCGGGGTGGCCTTCGGCGGCGGCGAGGTTGACGAGGCGCCCCTCGGCCAGCAGGTTGATGCGGCGGCCGTCCTTGAGGGTGAATTGCTGAACGCTCGGGCGGACGCGCTTGACCGATTTCGACATCTTCTTGAGGGCGGGGATGTCCACCTCGATGTCGAAGTGGCCGCTGTTGCACACGCAGGCGCCGTCCTTCATCACGCGGAAGTGGGGGGTGGTGAGGACGGTGCGGTTGCCGGTGACGGACACGAAGATGTCGCCGGTCTTGGCGGCCTCGGCCATGGGCATCACCTGATAGCCGTCCATCACGGCCTCGAGGGCGCGCAGGGGGTCCACCTCGGTGATGATCACGTGGGCGCCCATGCCGCGGGCGCGGGTGGCCACGCCGCGGGCGCACCAGCCGTAGCCGGCCACGACGAACGCCGAGCCGGCCAGCAGGCGGTTGGTGGCGCGGAGGATGCCGTCAATCGTGCTCTGGCCCGTGCCGTAGCGGTTGTCGAAGAGGTGCTTGGTGTCGGCGTCGTTCACGGCGATGATGGGGTAGGCGAGCACGCCGTCGGCCTCCATCGCGCGGAGGCGGATGACGCCGGTCGTCGTCTCCTCGGAGCCGCCGAGCATGAGGGGCAGATGGGACTTGCGTTCGGAGTGGATGGTGGACACGAGGTCGCAGCCGTCGTCCATCGAGATGCTCGGCCTGGCGTCGAGGACGGCGTGGACGTGGTCGTAGTAGGACTTGCGGTCTTCGCCGCGGATGGCGAAGGTGGGCACCTTGTAGTGGCGCACGAGCGCGGCGGCCGTGTCGTCCTGGGTCGAGAGGGGGTTGGAGGCGCAGAGCGCGAGCCTGGCCCCGCCGGCGGCGAGGGTGCGCATGAGGTTGGCGGTTTCGGTGGTGACGTGGAGGCAGGCGGCGATGGTGATGCCCTTGAGCGGCTTCTCCCGTGCGAAGCGCTCGCGGATGAGGCGCAGCACCGGCATCTGCTCCTCGGCCCACTCGATCCTGTCGCGGCCCTGGTTGGCCAGTTTCAGGTCTTTGACGTCGTACTTCATGTGTCTCCCTTTATCAGAGCCCTGCGGCCTTGCGGAGGGCGGCGGCCTTCTCGGTGCGCTCCCAGGTGTAGATGTCGTAGTTCGAGTGGCCGAGGTGGCCGTAGCGGGCGGTGTGCTTGAAGATGGGGCGGCGGAGCTTGTAGTAGTCTATGATGGCGCGGGGGCGGAGGTCCCAGTGCTCGGCGATGAGGGCCTCGAGCTTCTCGTCGGCGATGCGGCCGGTGCCCTCGGTGTCGACGTTGATGCTGATGGGCCGCGCGATGCCGATGGCGTAGGAGAGCTGCACCTCGCAGCGGTCGGCGAGGCCGGCGGCGACGATGTTCTTGGCGATGTGGCGGGCGGCGTAGCTGGCCGAGCGGTCCACCTTGCTGGGGTCCTTGCCGCTGAAGGCGCCGCCGCCGTGGCTGCCGCTGCCGCCATAGGTGTCCACGATGATCTTCCGCCCCGTCAGGCCCGTGTCGCCGTGGGGGCCGCCCATGACGAAGCGGCCCGTGGGGTTGACGTGGATGATCGTGTCCTTGTCCACCATGCCCTTGGGGAAGGTCTTCGGGATGAGGAGCTTGACGAAGTCGGCCTTGATGCGCCTTTGCGTGGCCTTCTCGTGGTGCTGGGTGGAGACGACGACGGTGTGGATGCGGACGGGCTTGTTGTTCTCGTATTCGACGGTGACCTGGGTCTTGCCGTCGGGGCGGATGTAGGGGAGGATTTTGCGGGTGCGGAGGCGTGTGAGGCCGTGGACGAGGCGATGGGCGTAGCAGATGGGGGCGGGCATGAGCTCGCGGGTCTCGCGGCAGGCGAAGCCGAACATCATGCCCTGGTCGCCGGCGCCCTGCTCGTGGCTGGAGGTCTCGTCCACGCCCTGGGCGATGTCGGGCGACTGGCGGTGGACGCTGGTGACGACGCCGCAGGAGTTGGCGTCGAAGCCGATCTTGGGGTCGGTGTAGCCGATCTCGGCAATGGTCTGCCGGGCGACGGCGGCGAGGTCCACGATGGTCTTCGAGGTGATTTCGCCCGCGATGACGACGAGGCCGGTGGTCACGAGGGTCTCGCACGCGACGCGCGACGCCGGGTCGCCCGCGATGTAGGCGTCAACGATGGCATCGGAGATCTGGTCGGCCACCTTGTCGGGGTGGCCCATCGTGACCGCTTCCGACGTGAAGAGATGCCTGCGTCCGCTCATGGGGTCCGAGTTCCTTTCTTGCCCTTGGAGTGGAGGAACGGCTCCAGTGCCTCGAGGGTGCGGCGGGTGGCGCCGCGATTCGCTTCGACCACCCGGCGTGCCCGGCGTCCCATCTCCGCGGCGTCTCCGGGGTGTCCGAGCAAGTCGCCGAGCGCCGTGCCCAGCTCCGCCGCGTCGGCCACGCGCCGCGCGGCTCCGTGAGCGAGCAGTTGCTCGTTCACGTCGCGGAAGTTGCCCGTGTGCGGGCCGAAGAGCACGGGCTTCGCCTGGGCAGAGGGCTCAATTGTACTTTGCCCGCCGTGCGGAATCAAGCTGCCCCCCACAAAAACCAGCGTGGCGAGGCCGTAGACCCGGGCCAGCTCGCCCATCGTGTCGAGCAGGATCACCGCGCCGGGCTCGGCGCGCGCCCCGTCCTTGAGGGCGGTGCGGCGGATGCAGGGGAGGCCGGCGCGGCGGATGAGCTGCTCGACGGGGCCGAAGCGGTCGGCCTGGCGCGGCGCCAGGAGGAGGCGAAGAGCGGGAAACTCCCGCTTGAGGCGCGGGTAGGCATCGAGCAGCGCCTCGTCCTCGCCCGGCCACGTGCAGCCGCCGACGACGAGCGGCTCGTCGGGGCCGAGGCCGAAGCTGGCGGCCAGCTCGGCGTCGAGGCCGCGCGGCGGTGCGGGGGGGGCGGAATCGAACTTCAGGTTCCCCGTCACCGTCACCCGCTCGGCGGGCGCGCCCAGGGCCTTCAGCCGCTCGGCGTAGGCCTGGGTCTGCACGCAGAACTGCGCGATCCGCCGCAGCCAGCGGCCCGCCAGGGGACGGATGAGGCGGTAGCGGCCGAACGCCTTCTCGCTGAGGCGGCCGTTGACGATGGCGACGGGCACGCCCCGCCGCGCGGCGGCCGCGAGGAAGTTCGGCCACACCTCCAGCTCCACCAGCACGATCAGGTTCGGGCGGATGCGGCGCAGCGTCCGAGCCACCGCGCACGAGAAGTCGAGCGGGTAGTAGAACGCCCGGCGGCCGGGATACAGCTTCTCCGCCATCGCGCGGCCCGTGTAGGTCGCCGTCGAGAACACGATCTCCCAGTCGGGATGCTCCTGTGCGAATGCCTCGACGAGCGGGCGGACGAGGTTCATCTCGCCCACCGACACCGCGTGGACCCACAGGCAGGGGGCCTCGCCCTCCCTGGGCGCGACGCCGCCGAAGCGTTCGCGGTAGCCGGTGCGGTACTTCCGGCTCGTCAGCGCCTTGTAGGCCAGGACCGGCGAGGCCAGAGTCACGCCAGCCGCATAAGCAATGTCGAGGAGGAGCGACATAGCGCAGGATGTTACCAGAACCCGCCGACTCCTTCAACCGCTCGATCGGGCATCGTGCGCCCCCAAGATGCTCACCTCACCCCGCCCGCGAAGTGAGGTGAACATCTTGCCGCCGCCTCCCCACCCTGTCACTCGTCGAGCACATGTGCTTGCTATCACTGAGCTTGCGGCGAGGCGTGCGTGGCAGGCGCCTGACCATTTCAAGATGTTCACCCCGTGTGTTGCGCGCTGAACATCTTGAACATCTTGCGTGGCAGGGTTGGGGGCCATGCTCCCAGCGCGACCACTCTCGCACGGTGGCGCGGGAACCGGCCTCGCCCTGCGCGCGTCTCAATGGATGACGGGAGGGGTATTCCTGGCCTGGGGGCTGTAACACCTGGAGGGTCCGACGATGAGGACGTGTGCGGCAATTGCGGCGATTCTCGCGCTGGCTTCGACCTGGCTTGCGGCGGGCGAGGCGGCTCAGCCACAAGGAAACCCCGCCGAACGCGACGTGACGCAGGGGGCGCTGCGCATCGTGACGAAGGAGGGCGGGGTCGTCGAGTGCCCGCTGAAGCACACCGACGTGCGGGCCGACGTCTCCGGCTTCATCGCCCGCGTGAAAGTGACCCAGACCTTCCACAACCCGCTCGATGAAAAGATCGAGGCGATCTACGTCTTCCCCCTGCCGCACAAGGCGGCGGTGGACGACATGACGATGGTCATCGGCGAGCGGCGCATCGTGGGCCTCATCAAGCGGCGGGCCGCGGCACGCGAGATCTACGAGCAGGCCCTCGTCCGCGGCCTCACCGCCGCGCTCCTGGAGCAGGAGCGGCCCAACATCTTCACGCAATCGGTCGGCAACATCCCGCCCAAGCAGGAGGTCAAGATCGAGATCTCCTACGTGGACGTGCTGGAATACGACATGGGCGTCTACGAGTTCCATTTCCCGATGGTCGTTGGCCCCCGCTACATCCCCGGGTCGCCCACGTCGAGCATCCCCCCCGTGCCGCCCGAGCTCAAGGGCAAGGTCGGCGAGCTGGACAAGACGAAGGTGCCCGAGGGCAAGGACAAGCCGAAGGGCACCGGCTGGGCGCCCGACACGACGCGGGTGCCCGACGCCTCGCGCATCACCCCACCCGTCCTCAAGCCCGGCGTGCGCAACGGCCACGACATCTCGCTCGCCGTCTGGCTCAACGCCGGCGTGCCCATCCAGGACCTCAAGGTCGCCAACCACAAGGCCGAGGTCGAGCGCGACGGCGTGGCGAAGGCCGCCGTCGCTCTCTCGCGTGGCGACACGATTCCGAACAAGGACTTCGTCCTCCGCTACGGCGTGGTCGGCGCGAAGCCCGAAATGGCCCTCCTGTGCCACACCCACGAGGCGGGCAAGGGCTACTTCATGCTCATGGTCCAGCCCAAGGAGGACGAGCGGCTCAAGGTCAGCCCCCCGCGCGAAATCGTGTTCCTCGTGGACGTCTCGGGCTCGATGGGCGGCCAGCCGACGGCCAAGGTGCGCGAGACAATGGCCAAGCTGCTCCGCCTCTGCAAGCCGAACGACACGGTGCAACTGGTCGTCTTCGCCAGCCAGGCCGCGAAGCTCTTCGAGAAGCCCGTGCCGGCCAACGAGGAGAACATCAAGAGGACCGTGAACTTCACCCAGGGCCTCCGGGGCGGCGGCGGCACCGAGATGCTCAAGGGCGTGAAGATGGCCATCAACGAGCCGCTCGACCAGGAGCGGCTGCGGATCGTGATCATGCTCACCGACGGCTATATCGGCAACGAGGCCGAGATCATCGCCGAGGTGGGGCGAAGCTGCGGCGACAAGATCCGCTTCTGGGCCATCGGCATCGGCAGCTCGCCCAATCGCTTCCTCATTGACGGCGTGGCCCGCCAGGGCGGCGGAATGGCCAAGGTGCTCGGCCTCAACGACGAGACGGAGCCGATGGCTGTCGAAATCATGCAGCGCATCCACCGCGCCCAGCTCGCAAACATCACCGTGGACTGGGGGCAGGCGGACGTGTTCGAGACCTATCCCGCCAAGGTCCCCGAGCTGTGGGCCGGCCGCCCCGTCGTCCTCTTCGGCCGCTACGGCGGCGGCAGCCAGACCACCCTGACCCTCAGCGGCGACGTCGAGGGCAAGCCGGCGAAGTGGACCCTGCCCGTGAAGTTCGTGGCGAACGCCCCCGAAAACGGCGTCCTCGCCCAGGTGTGGGCGCGGAACAAGATCGAGGAGCTGATGCAGCAGACCTTCTACGCGGGCTCGCCCGAGGTGGAGGAGGAGGTGACGCAGCTCGCCCTCGACTACCGCCTGATGAGCCAATACACCAGCTTCGTCGCCGTGGACGAGGCGGAGGCGGGCAAGCTCGTCGAGCCCGCCCGGCCGCCGCGGCGCATGCTCGTCCCCATCCCCATCCCCGAGGGCACGCGGTACGAGGGCTTCTTCGGCGACCAACTTGGGGCGGGACATGGCTGGGATGACTACGCCAGGACGAACGGGCGCGTTCTGAGGAAACAAGCGATGGCCTCGGCGAAGCCGATGTACGCAGTGCCCCCGCCGCCGGTGGCCATGCCCGTCGCGCCCGCGGAGAGAAAGGCCGGGGCCGCGCTCGCTACGGAAGGGGAAGCTCGCTCGCGTAGGGGCTTTGCCTACGGCGGGGCCGGCAGTGGCTACCGCAGAGCGGTCGGCCTCGACAAGCTGGAAGAGAGGGCGGAAAGCGCGGGGCCGGCCGGCGACGCCGACCGCGAGACGACCTCCATCGGGCGCGTCTACGGCTGGCGCGCGTTGAGCGCCCAGCTCGGCAAGCACGGCGAGTTGGCGACGAAACGCCTCGCCGAGGCCGAGGAGTTGCGGAAGAAGGGCGACCTCTACAGCGCGCGGTCCCGCTTCGCCTTCGCCTACCTCGCCGACGCCGCGCTCCAGGCCTGCGGAATGAGCGGCGGGCAGACCGCCTCGAAGGCCGCGGCCGCCATCGAGGAGATTGACCGCGAGCTGCTCAAGGTCTGGACAAAGGACGTGCCGGAGCTTGAGAAGCGGCTCGACCTCGTGCTCCGCGACAAGTCGGTCGAGGAGGCCCTCGAGGCCATCGCCCGCGCCGCGGGCATCAGCGTGAAGCCCATCGTGGGCAGCGTGCAGGACGCCGCGGCCCTCGTGGGCGAGCGCGACCTCCGCGTGAGCTTCCTCGACCTGCGCCGCGCCACCGTCGCCCAGGCCCTCAACTGGCTGCTCGTGCCGAACCGCCTGAGCTGGTGGGTGGCGAAGGGCTCGGCCGTCGTCGGCAGCGCCCGCCGCGCCGCCGGCGAATCGGCCTGGGTCTACAATGTCTCCGCCATCGCCATCCCCTCGGCCAAGGAGCTCGACGGCATCAAGGAGTATCCGAAGCGGGTCGAGGCGGTGGGCAGCGCGGCCGGGCGCTTCCTCAAGGCCGTGCAGGCCGAGCTGAAGCTCACCGACGACACGGCGCTCTGGTTCGCCCCGGGCCAGCTCCTGGTCTTCGGCGACACGAAGGCCCACATCGCGGCCCGCAGCCTCCTCACGCAGCTCGCCAGCCCCCACTCCCAGCCGAAGGGCGACCTGGCGGCGCTCTACAAGGACACGGCGCCCCGCGCCCGCGAGCACGAGGCGGCGGCCGCCGCCCGCGAGGCGGCCGAGGCCAAGGCCCGCCTCGTCGAGACCCTGCCGACGCACGGCTGGGCGCTCCTGGCCGCCGCGGTGGGCGGGACGCTCGACCTCGAGGCCCTGACGGAGCTCCAGATCGCCTGGCGCGACCCGGCGATGGCCGAGCTGCTCAAGGGCCGCTCGGTCGCGGCCGCGCGGGCGCTCTGGGCCATCGCGGAATCGGCGCGGGCGCTGCCCAGAGAGGGCGAGCTGGCTCCCCTGGCCGCCGCCGCGCGGGCCAAGGCCCGCGAGGTCGCCGAGGCGGCGCTGGCCGACCTCGCGAAGTCGCCAGGGGGAGATCCCGCCGCCTTCTTCCGCGCCCTCTACGCCGCCCTGGCGTGCCGCGACGACGCGGCGCTCGCCGACAGGGCACACGCCGTGTTGACGACGGGCGGAGCGGCCGGCTCGTCCGTCCTCCAGGTCGGGCGGGCCCTGGCTGCGGCCCTCCTCGCGTCGGCGAACGACGCCGATCCCAAGGTGCTTGTGGAACTCGTCTGCCGGCGGGGCAACGAGGTGCGGGGCGACGATCTGGTCGCGCTCACCGCGTTCGCCTGCCGCCGCGTGGGCGGGCAGGCCTGGCGTGCCTTCCGTGCCGAGGCCCGCGACCTGCTCGGTCGCCAGCCGCTCGACGGCAACGTCGTCGTCTTCGTCAACCGCCTCGCCCGGCCAGCCGTCCAGCTCGCCGCGAGGTAGCAGAAGATCAACGCAGGAACCCTCGTCCCGCGTCGGCCCTGGCAGGTATCCAGCGCCGTCGGCTCCGGCAGGTAGACCCAGGAGGTCCGAGGCCATGCGGCGACTTGGGGCGCTGATCGCGGCGTCAGCATTGCTGGGTTGTCTGGGCTGCTCGCACCGCGCGCTGCACCGCGCCGCTGCTCCGCCGCATGCAGAGGGAGAGGTCCCCCCAGGCGTGTACAACGACCCGCTCCACGTGTTCGCCGCGTGGTTGAGGGGCACGCTCCCGACGAGCATGGACTACGGGCCGGACAGCAGGATGACCCAGCGGATGATGAACAGTGTCGGCGTACGCAGGGTCAGGAATTCGGTGAGAGCGTGGATGGCGTCGCTGTGCTTCTGTGGCTTGCCGCCGGGCTACACGAGCAGCAGCAACTTCGGCCCGGCGGTCAGGAAATGGACACTCCTCGACATCCCATTCCACTGGAACTGGACAGAGCAAGCTGTGGGAAGCTACACTACGCGCGCACAAGCAACAGCCACAGTGACGGAGTGCGATAACAAGGATCACGAGAACTGCCAGGTGATCAAGGCGCGCATTTCGTTCCACGTGGTGAATGTGATGGGCAGGAGATCATTCTTCAGAATCCTGCTCCGGGTCGAAGACAAGCACACGCCCGGCCCGATGCGGAGTTTCACCATGAACTTCCGATGGACCGAGGCCCTCTCGCTCGACTGCTGCGAGTGCGGTGCCCAATAGGGGATGGAACGGCAGCCGAGGTCCATACCCGCAGGAGCGGGGCGCGGGCAGAGGCCGCTGCTCGCCGCCTCTCAGGCGAGCGCCTCCTTGCAGAACTGGACGCACTTGCCGACTTCCGTCACCGGGTCCGAGCCCTGCGGAACCTTGTATTCCAGCTCGATATCGGCGGGGAACGTCCACTTCTCCTTCCGCATGAGCTGGAGGATTTCCTTCAGTGGCGTCTCGCCCTGACCCCACGGCAGGTTCCCACCGGCCGCGGTGCGGTCCTTCAGGTGCAGGCTGACCATGCGGTCGTGGTACTTCTCGATCACCGGGATCGGCGACTTCCCCTTGGTGCCGGCGACGTAGTGGCCCACGTCGAAGTTGTAGCCGATGTACTGGCCGTGCTCCAGGATCGGGTCGTTCTTGTCCATCACCGGGTAGTTGCCCGTGTGGTTGTGGAAGGTGACCCAGACCTTGTGCTTGTCGGCAAACGGGGCGAGCCGCTTGGCCATCGCGTCGGAACGCTCGAGGGTGATGCCCACGCAACCGAGCGCCTTGGCCAGGAGGAAGTTGAACTCGACCTCTTCGTCCGACTTGCCGAAGCCGATCTTGTGGATGTGGATGGTGACGCCCGCGTCGTTATACATCTTTCGCAGTTCCTGGGCCTTGGCCAGTTGCGCCTCGCGCGCGGCGTCGGGCGACGCACCGCCCTTGATCCCCGAGCGGATGTAGCCCTGGATCGGCCCGCCCATCAGCTCGACTTCGCTGAGGCCATCCTGAATCAGGGCCTTGAGGGTCTGCTCGGCCGTGTTCACGCCGCTGCCGCGATAGCTGTACGTGATGCACCCGATGCGCACCCCGTTGAAAACGGAGTTCGGCTTGCCTGCCGGCGCGTCGGCGCCCAGCCCGCGACTCGGCAGCATGGCGCCCGCCGCCAGCGCGGCCGCGCCGCCCATGAACCCACGCCGGGTCAACTGCCCCTGTCTTGTCATCGTCGTTTCCCTTTCAAGAAGGCTGACGCGCAATCCTGGCAACGGCAGAGCCGACCTGCATATCTATACACCAGTCAGGCTCGTGGGTCAAGCGATGGTCGGTTCTTCGACCCCGGCGGCTTGACAAATGGGCGGCCCCGTGTACGCTTGGATGTCACACTGGGGAGCCGGAGGAGCAGCCGTGGGAGCCAAGGCCGCCGCGAGCGAGTGGGTCGCCGAGCAAACCCTCGGGATCAAGGGGAGCCGCTTCGCCTGGACGCTCGACGCGCAGGGCAACGTGGCTATCCGCGTCGGGACGGCCAAGGTGGACGCCCGCCGCTTCCCCCGCGAGGGCCTGGAGCGTCTCCAGGAGTTCATGGCCGACCACGCCTGGCACCCGGCCACGCAGCACACCGAGACCGCGCTCGGCCCCCAGTCGGAACGCAGCATCGAGGGCTTCGGGCGCGCCGAGCTGCGCTGGGGCACCGTGTGCGCCCGCATGGCCGCGCACCTGTGCGCCCTCTTCGCCCACGCCGGCCTGTGGGACTGGAATGAGCAGCGGAAGGGCATGAAGTTCCGCCTCGCCGAGCGCGACCTGGCGGGCCTGCGCGTCTACCACGGCCGCCGGCGGGCGGGCGCCGCCCGCCCCACCCTTCGACGGCGCTGCCGCGTGCCGCGGAAGCGGCCGAGCGGCCCGGCCTTCGACCTCTCGGTCGGCTTCCGCGGCCTCAGCCTCAGCCTGCGCGCCCGCTTCGAGGCCTGCCTGGGCGGACGCCACCCCGCCGAAAAGGGCCAGCGCCGCGAGATGGCCCTCATCGAGCTCCTCCGCGCCCACCTGCCCACCCGCTACGGCGTCACACGCGGCGAAGTCATCGCCTCCACCGCCGAGTGCAGCAACCAGGCCGACGTGCTGATCTACGACGCCCTTTGCTCCCCCACGCTCCTGGCCACCGACACCTCGGCCCTCCTCGCCGTCGAGAGCGTCTACGCCGCCATCGAGGTCAAGCCGAAGCTCCGCATCGCCGATCTCCACAAGGCCGCGGCCAACCTCCGCTCCGTCAAAGCCTTCCCCCGCACGGCCCTCCTGCGCCCCTACGTGGACGGCTCGACCCGCGTCCAGCCCCACAGCAACCCGCCCGTCTTCAGCGCCATCTTCGCCATCGAGAGCGACCCGCCCGCCCGCCTCCTCCACGCCCTGGAGGACATCCAACGCGACCTCGACCCGTCGCTCTGGGTGGACTGCATTTGCATCCTGGACAAGGCGGTGATCTACCGTGCCGGCGGCTCGGCGGGTTGGACCTCGGATTTCTCCGACCAGCCGCCCCCTACGCGCGTCGCGCGGACGGGGCCGGACAGCCTGCTCTTCTTCTACCTCACGCTCCTCCAGGACATCAACACCAAAACCCTCGTCCCGCCCGACCTGGAGTTCTACTGGCAGCCGGGGTAATGCAAGCGGAGCTGTGGCGGGCTGGTTGCCAGGATGTGACACCCACGGCCGCGGAAAGCGAGACGGGCGACTGAAGGAGTCGCCCGCTTGGGAAGACACGGCAGATTGGTCGAGGTGTCGCGCGGCTCAGGTGCGCCGGCGCCGACGGCGGGCACGCATGGCCATGCCGAGCGCACCGAGGCCGGCAAGGGCCAGAGTGGTCGGCTCGGGAATCGCCGTAGTCGGCACATTCACGAACGCGAGGGTGTGCAAGTTATTAACGGTGGGCAGCGTCGAGATGATGGAACCTGTGGACAGGTCGATTGCCAGGATATTCCTTGGATTCTCCCAAGCGTTATCTATGCCGTAGTACATGCCGCTCACGGGGTCGAAATCGCCGTGATGCGCTAAGGATGCAAGCCAGCCCTGCCAGGCCGCGGCTCCCGTGGTCGGATCAACCGTGTAGTAGGCGGGGTTCTCAAACCCTTCGTTGACGAACCACAGCACGTCGGAGTTGTCGAATGAGAGGCCGTAAGCCCTGGTGTTAAGGTCTGATTCGCCAACCCACGTCGCGATGCCGGTCGCCGTGGCTATGCTCATGAGGCTATCGTGATCCTCGGACCAGCCGAACATCTGGCCGGCCGAGTTGGTGGTGATACAGGTGATCGTGATGCCCCCCCAGCCCCACCCGTCAACGCCAATGGGCGTGCCCACCCCGGTCGTGAGGTCAATCGTGATCAGGCCGTTGTAACTCGGGTCATGCCATGAAGTGGAGCCGTAGAGGATTCCTGAGGTTGGGTCGTAGGTGAGGCCGTTGACAGTGTAGCCGACCCCGCCAATGGTCCGCAGCAGCCCGCCCGTGGCCGGGTCAATCTCAACGAGCGTGCTGGGAATACCCTGCTCGTGGCTGCCCCCACCGATGGTCCCGAGGAGTATGGGTGCCGCCGCCGCGTCGCGCGGCCCACCAAGGAACGCCGCGGCGACCACCGCGATCGTCGCCGCCAGGCTCAACACCCACCGCCCCGCCGCAAACGATGGAGACCTCATTGTGCACAATCTCCTCGCTGCCCCCCTGTTACCCCCGCAGTATACTCCCCCGAACCCAGAAGTCAAGCGATTTCTTCTGGTCTCTCGCGCGGCCGGAGCCCCCCCAGCCGATCACTCCCGAAGCTCTGGCAGCCGGGGTGAGCCACGCGGCCCGAGTATGGCCCCTGGTCCCTTTGGCCTGCCGCGTTCACGGGCCTCGACCCTCCCCCTACCCCCTCCCTTGAAGGGAGGGGGGTTCCGAACCCCTCTCCCTCTCAGGGAGAGGGCAGGTCTTTGGGGTCAGACCTCAATTTTCAATTTTTCGTGAACCCTTTGGCGGCAGGGGCACAGATCGTCGGCTGAAGGCTCAAGAATTGAGAATTGAGGTCTGCCCCCGAGCCGCCCGAGCCGCCCTAAAGACCTGGCACCAACGCAGCCGGCCGCGCTTGGGAAAGGGCTACGTGGCAGCCGCGCGAGGCGAAGGAGGGCGTAGTGGGCTGCCGCGGATTCCGCTAATTCCCTAAGATTGTCTTGACACTACCCAGATACTGTGGTAGACTTTGCGGGTGCACTAGGATTAGGCATGAGAGCATTGTGAAGAACCGGGGCTTGCCCGCCACCCATTGCGGCGGGTGAGTGCATAGGCGGGGATTGTCAGGGCTCTGCACGGCTCGCGGTGATTCTGCCGTTCTATTCCCTCCTGCTACATCGCCTAAATGCAACACGGATTACCCGGGCTGAGCGGGCGCCACCCGCACGCCAACCGTTACCAGGGCCGGTGTTCCGCCCCGGAGCAAAGAGGAGCAACATGGTCAGGCAGCTTGGGTCGAGCCGGCGCGCAGGCGTGACGCTTATCGAGGTCGTGACAGTCTTGGCAGTCCTTGGCGTGCTTCTTGGGACCATGTTCAGCGCCTTCACTTACACCCGTTACCTCAGCCGTGTGACCGTGGCTGCCAACAACCTGCGGCAGATGGCCGTGGGGTTCGAGGCGTTCTTCCTGAAGAACCACGCGTACCCCAAGGAGGGTTCGGACCTTGCCGCGACTCTCGGGCCTTTCCTCCTCAACAACACAGGCGTCTTCAGCAACCCGTTGGCTGAGGAGGCGTGGACAGGCCAGGTCGTGAGCCGGCTGTATGCAAGGCCCGCCCTGCGAACGCTCGACGCCCCGCACAACTACATCACGTCCATGTGTGACAGGGATGGGCGGGTCATCATGGTCCTGAACACGGGCGGAGAGGTCGAGCGCTGGGGGAACATGGAGATCAACCCCGACACCCCGCAGCGCGCGTATGGCCTGTTCATGATCTGGGGGCGCTACTTGGGTGAGGCCGCTCCGCCTCTGCCCGAGACCCCGCCCCCGCCGCCTTCGCCGCCGGGGGTGGTCCCGCCGCCTTCGCCGCCGGGGAGTACCATCACCAGAGGCATATCCATTGGCCCGTCAGGCTCGAACGGCAGCAAGGACTGGGATTTCGAGCTGGTGAAGCTCGATGGCTCGGTCATCACGCGTGACATGCTTCAGGCCTCCAAGGGGAAGATGACGTACGAGGGGGAGGTGAGCTTCATCCGCGTCCGCCCCAAGGGCAACGCGAACGAAAACGACCTCATGGTGGACGGAGAGGACTATAGTCTGAAGAATGGGAGCGTGTACACGTTCCAGCCGCTTGAGGGCGGGAAGATCAACGTCAGGCTGTTCAACGAGCAGGGCAAGGGCATGGGCCAGTGGCAGATGTATATTGACGCGACCGGCACGCAGCTCACTGAGATCAACTGAGACCGGGAAGCGGGGACATTCTGGATTTCCTGACACTCTCAGGCTGGGCTATGTGGCGTCTGGCGATCTGGGGGGGCGACGGAGGGGGCGCGCATCTTGACGCGGGCGAAGAGGGCCGGGAGGCGAGGCGGAGATAATGCAAAGTGCAAAATGGAAAGTGCAAAGGGCAAAGGGCAAAATGGGTGAGGCAAGAGGCGGGCGGCGAAGGGGCGATCAGCGGCGGGACTTGGCGGTGACGACGGACTTGGCGATGATCTTGCAGAGCTGATCGCACTCGTCGAGCAAGGGGCGGGCCTCCGGTTCAGGGGCGAGGGACGCGCCAAGGGTGAGGCGGAGCCAGAAACGGGATTCCTTGAGTTCCTTGAGGACGACCTGGAGCTTGTGAACGAAGTCGTTGCGGCTCTCGGCGCCGCACGCCTCCTCGTAGTTGGCCCCGGAGGAGCTGGATGCCCGCAGGAACTGGCCGCTGACGTGACGCCCCGCCGGCGTCTTAGCGTATCGGTCCACCAGCTTCACCGCGGCGATGCAGAAGCGTAGCATCCGCTCCGACAAGTCCTCGCGCCCACACTTGTCCCCCATCGCCGTCTCCTCTTGCGTCTCGCGCTCTGCCTTCTGCATTTTGCCTTTTGCACTTTGCCCTTTACACTTTGCATTTCGCCTTCCGCCCTTCCCCTTCGGCCCCAACCGAAGCGGAGCCAATGCAAAGTGGAAAATGCAAAGTGCAAAGCTCAAAATCTCACGCCGTTCGTGGGTGGCGTCGTTTTGCCCTTTACACTTTGCCCTCTGCCCTTCCCCCCTAAGGCGGCCTTCGGCCGCACTCGAAGGGGAGGCAATGCAAAGTGGAAAATGCAAAGTGCAAAGTGCAAAACTCAAACTCTCACGCCCCTTGCCGCCGAGGCCATTTTGCATTTTGCCCTTTACATTTTGCCCTTTGCATTTCGC
>Ga0307378_10000387_pt1 | contig 77213 bp, 63 predicted proteins | sample UN1MG_FD_202238 | JGI IMG/M metagenome (GOLD analysis project Ga0307378, IMG submission 202238) | Soil microbial communities from Risofladan, Vaasa, Finland - UN-1 | ecosystem: Environmental > Terrestrial > Soil > Coastal area > Acid sulfate soil | place: Finland: Risofladan, Vaasa | collected... | reverse complement strand
CCTCAGCATTTCACTTTTCGAGAAAAGGCCGCTTTTACAGGCCTTTTCGCAAGATCTCGCCATTGACGAAAATGCATGCCCGTGTAACCAATTGTCATTATTCAACTTTTAACGGGACAGTACTGATTAGGAACCCAGGATTGCACCCGCCCCGGAGGGGTCGGTGCTATCCTGGGTGCTTGGTGCCACCGATGAACCCCGGTAGGGCTTCGACAAACCTCGACTGCTGGAATCTTTCCCATCGCTCGTCATATTCTTATGAGGAAAAAACCAGGAGTCTCGAATGTATAGCCACGCGCGAGTTGCGGCATTTGTTTCACTTTTTGTAGGCCTGACCATTTCCTGCTTGGCCGTATTCGCCGACCCGCAAGAAGGCGCATTCGGCCAGGCGCTCGATGCGCGGCAGGGCGCCGTGGTCGTTCTTGGCGACCCCGCGTTCTACAGCTTGCCGCTCACCGTCGAGTGTAGGGTCAAGCTGCTCGGCAAAGATCAGTACAACATACTGCTCGCCAATCAGATCAAAGGCTCCTCGACCCATTGGGAACTGTTCACAACGCCCGGCGACGGCGTGCTCCACGTTTACGTGCCCGGCCGAGTCCCCGATCACGTTCACACCGCGTTCCCGCTCGTTGACGGCGAGTGGCATTGGGTGGTGATGGTCGCTGAGCCGGGCAGGATCAGGCTGTTCGTCGATGGCCGGCAGGAAGCCGACGCGGCCGTTACCGACCCCGGCCCGGCGCGAATTCCCGGCCCGCTGGCTATCGGCGCGCTCGTCGAGGGCGACTTTGGCTGCAACGGCCTCATCGACGAAGTCCGGCTGTCCTCTGCCGCGCGAGACATTGAGGCGCCCGCCGTCCCACTGGCCGCAGACGACGCGACCGTCGGCCTGTGGCATTTCGATTCCGACGCGCCGTACAAGGACGCCTCGGCCCATAAGCACGATGGCGTCAAACGGGCGGCTGGCTCGCGGTACGCGCCCGAAGGCCTCGACGTTGCCGGCGGCATGCCCACCGAACTTCAGCCGTTGCCGCCCGCTGAAGATGCCGCACCGCTGCGCAACGCACTGGCCGATGCGGCGGCAAAGCTCAAGCTGCAAACCGTCTTTGCTGACAACGTGTGCGACGCCGTCTTGCGCGAGTGGAGTTGGGACTTCGAGTGGCTTGGCCGTAAGGAATACCCCGACCACCGGCCTGGCGGGCCCGACGCCGAAACACTCCAGCGTGAAACATTCGACCAAAACGCGCTGATCCACGAAACCGACGGCGGCCCCCTTGGCACCGTCCTGCGCCGGACCGGCGCCCTCATCGATCATTTCGCCCGCTCAGGCCAACCGCCCGCGCTTGAATCGGCCGCGGCCGATCTCGCCGCGTTGCGCGCCGCTGCCACCACGGCGACCGACGTCGCGTCGCCCGGCTACAAGGCCCTCTACCTCGCCGCGTGCGCTGTCCGCCGCAACGTGGCCATGGCCAACCCGCTCCTCGACTTTGACTCGATCCTGTTCGCGGCCCGCGGAACGTTCGAAGGCTCCGTCAGATCAAATCCCACCACCGCCGACCCGCAGGGCGGGCATTTCGTCACGCAATACTTCGGATTCAACGCCTTCCCCGGCGGCGGCATTTTCTCGCTCAACAATTTCAAAACCGATCCCACAATTAGAAACCTGCTCGCCGACTCGATCGTGCAAAACGGCCGGCTCAAAGGCCGCAAGCTCGACTATGGTGCGTTCGCCACGCCCGACCTGTCATTCGACGGTAACACGATCGTCTTCGCATGGACCGAAAACAGCGAGCACAAATGGATCTACTCGAAAAGAACCTGTTTCCACATTTTCAAAGTCAACGTCAACGGCTCGAACCTCGTGCAGTTGACCGACGGCGAGTTCGACGATTTCGACCCGTGCTGGCTGCCCGGCGGCCGCATCGCGTTTGTCTCCGAACGGCGCGGCGGGTATATCCGCTGTTTTGCCGCGTACCTGAAAGTGCGCAATTACACGCTGTTTTCGATGCGCGACGACGGCGCCGACATCCGGCCCATCAGCTATTTCGCAACCGGCGAGTGGAACCCGTCCGTCAACAACGAAGGCCAACTCGTCTATACGCGCTGGGACTACGTCGACAGGGAAAACTGCCTCGGCACACGGTTCTGGGTCAGCAATCCCGATGGCGCCAACCCGCGCGCGCCTCACGGCAATTACCCGCTGCCGTATCACACGTTCCCCGACCATCAGCCCTACCGAATCGCCGGCGGCCGCGAATGGGACAGCCGGTTCGGCGCCCCGCTCGTCGAGATGGGCATCCGGTCCATCCCCGGCTCCCCGCTGTACATTTTCACCGCCGCACCGCACCACGGCTCGATCTACGGGTCGCTTTGCCTGCTCGACCTGCGCCGGAAAGACGACGGCCACATGGCCCAGGTCAAACGCATCACGCCCGACGAGCCATTCCCCGAAACCGAGTCGCCCGGCCGCCGCCATTACAAATACGGCACCCCATGGCCGCTGAGCGAAGACTTCTACCTCTGCAACGTCTGGGAAAACCTCGCGCTCGTCGACCGCTTTGGCAACAAGGAACTGCTGTGCGACCTGCGCTCGATGCCGTGCCCGCAAGACGAGCGCCTCCGCCTCATCGATCCCATCCCGCTACGGCCGCGCACCGCACCGCCCGTTATCCCGTCCAAAGTCAGGGAGCCCGGCGACGTCGCCGCACCTAAAGCGACCATCGCCGTCATGAATGTCTACGAATCCGACCTGCCATTCCCCGACGGCGTGAAGATCAAGTGGCTCCGCGTCGTGCAGGACATCCCCAAGACCAACCACACCATGGGCAGCCCCATGATCGGGTACGAGCGTGAAAACACGCCCCGCATCCCGCTCGGCATCGTCCCCGTCGAGGATGACGGCAGCGCGTATTTTGAAGCGCCCGTCGCCAAGCAAGTCATTTTCCAGGCCCTCGATGAGAACCACATGGCCGTCCAATCGATGCGGTCGGTGGCGTTTGTGCATCCGGGCGAGCAGTTGACCTGCTACGGCTGCCACGAAAACGTTCACGCCGCGCCAAAGACGCCCGCTAACCCGCTCGCCATGCGCCGCCCGCCATCGCCCATCGAGCCCGAGTGCGGCCCGCTCGAACCCGTCAGCTATTACCGCCAGATCAAGCCCATTTTTGATCAAACCTGCATGCCCTGCCACAAAAAAAGCAACAAAGGGCCGCAGGATATGAGCTATGAAGCGCTCAAAGAGGATTACACGTTCTGGTTTTCCGGCGCCATGTTCACCAACATGACCACCGCGTACAGCGGCGTCCACGGCGGGTCGCGCACGATCCCCGGCCGGTTCGGCGCACGCGCCTCGAAAATCGGCCAGGCCATGCTCACACAGCCGCACCTCGACGCCGTCGCGCTCGCCGCCCGCCTTCAAATCGTCCAGTGGCTCGACTGCAACTCGCTCCGCCTCGGCTCATATATCCGCGAAGAAGCCCAGCTCGCCGGCGAGCTGGTGTGGCCGTCGCTCGACGTGGACCCGCAAAACGTCCTCGGCGTCGATGGCACGCTGCCCGGCCTGCGCGCCAGTTTCTGGCACGAGAACACCTGGGGGCCGCGCCGCGTGCTCATCTCCGAACACGAGCACGACCGGATCGCCATCCTCGACCGCGACGGCAACATCGAGTGGGAGTACCCCGTGCCCCATCCCCAGGACGTCTGGATGCTGCCCAACGGAAACGTCCTGACCACCTACTATCAGGGCGTGCGCGAAATCACACCTGACAAGCAGACCGTCTGGGAGTACACCACCGAAAAGCCAAACGAAATCCCCAACTGCCAGCCGCTGCCCGACGGCAACGTCATGATCGGCATCGTCGGCCAGTGCCGCATCATCGAAGTCAACCCCAGCGGCGAGATCGTCCACCAAGTCCAACTCGCCACCACCGAAAAAACGCCCCACGCCCAGTTCAGGTTGTGCCGGAAAACGGGGGAGGGGACCTACCTCGTCCCGTTCACCGCCGAGGGCGCTGTCCGTGAGTATAATCACGATGGCAACGTCATCCGCGAATTCCCGTCCCGCCCCTCACCCGTGTGCGCGCTGCGGCTCGAAAACGGAAACACCCTGATCAGCGCCGGCGGCGCCGTCACCGAATACGACCGTGTGGACCAGGTCGTGTGGCAATTGACGCAGAACGACATCCCCGACATCGAGATCGGCGCGCTCGCCGGCATCCGCCGGCTCGACAACGGCAACACGATCGTCTGCAACTGGAACACCCGCGACACGCAAGACAGGACCGGCGCGCACGTCTTCGAAGTCACCGACGACAAGCGCGTCGTCTGGCAATTGACCGGCGCCCACATCGGCCAAGTCGCCCAATGCCAGTTCCTGAACTAGTCCGCCGCCACCCCAACCATCCCTTCACCCCCTATAGGACCTATAGGTCCCATTTGTCGATTGTTCTCTTGTCATATCCCTTACGCACGTGGGTCGTACTTCATGATGAGAATCGTCGCGGCCAGAACAACCGCCGCGCTGGCGATCGTCAGCAAGCCCAGCGTCTCGCCCAGCAGCGTCGTTGCCTCGAACACAAGCCCGCCGGTGTAATCGTCGTTCCCCCCATCAGGTCCAGCCGGCCCGGCGCACGTGAAATGTATATCTTCTGTTGCGGCGCGAACAGGTCCCCGGCGCCCGCCAACACCCGATCGCAGTCTTGTGCCCCCGTCATGGTTCACGCCCCGTTGGTTGTCAATTTCCTCTGCACAACGCACGAACACTGTCTATCAGATAATCCAGCGCCTCGGTAGTCTGGCGCGGGTTCAGGGGCAGCATCACCAACCGTTCCGCCACCGCCTCCGCCACCGGAAACTGACCCCGCCGGAATCCGCGCTTCTGAAACGCCGTCGAATAATGCAGCGGAATGTAATGCGTCCCAACTTTTATGCCCCGCTCGTACCGCATCGCGTACACAAAATCTTCTTTCGTCATCCCGTATATCTCGGGATCGATCTCGACCGGGAAAAGATGGAACGAATGCGTCCGGTCCGCCGCCACCACCGGCAGCTTCAGCCCCGGCACGTCTTTCAACCCATCCATGAGGTACTGGGCGTTCCGGGCCCGTTTCGCGTTCAGCGCATCGAGCTTCCGCAACTGCACCCGCCCAACCGCCGCCTGCATGTCCGTCATCCGGAAGTTGTACCCGCAATCGTCGAAATCCTGCCACCAGAATCGCTTGCCCATCGGTAGTTTCGACTCATCGAGCGAGCAATACTTCGTGCTTTTCCCGTACACGCGCGTGCAATGGGATCGGTACAACGCGATCCGCTCGAACACCGCCGCGTCGCTCGTCGTGATCATGCCCCCTTCCCCCAGCGTCGACATGTTCTTCTGCTCGTGAAAGCTGAAGCAGCCCGTCAGCCCCATGCTGCCCGCTTTCCGCCCCTTGTACGTCGCGCCCACCGCATGGCACGCGTCTTCTATCACCACAAACCCGTGTCGCCGCGACAGCCCGAGGATTTCGTCCATGTCGCAGCACTGCCCGTACAAATGAACCGGCAACACCGCCCGCGTGTTGTCCGTCAGTTTCCCTTCCAACTGCCGCGGGTCCAACCCGTACGTCTTCGGGTCGATGTCCACAAAATCGATTTCCGCGCCCAGCGTCGCGGCCGCGGCCGGCGTCGCGATCCAGGTCAGCGGCGTCGTCAGCGCCCTGTCGCCCGGCTTGATGCCCGCCCCAATCAGCGACAAAAACAGCGCCGCCGTACCGTTCGAAACCACCCGGGCGTGCGTCGTCCCGCAATAGGCGGCAAACTCTTTCTCAAACTGGATGCACTCGTCGCCGCTGGTAGGCGCGCCCCTTCTCAGCACCGTCAACATCGCCTGCTCTTCTTCCGGCCCGTATTCGGTGCCAAACTTTATCTCCAGTCCGTGCTTGATATCCATCCCGATGTCCTTGTTTTTACAACCTGCGGCCTGTGCGCCTCAAACAGGTCGTGATTGCCAATAATTGCATAGCTTCCCAGCGGGCATTATCATAGCGCCGCGGAAGGACCGCATTCAATGCGCAACAGCCTGAAAATCCCGGAGGTAACACACAAATGGCAATGGTCGAGAAACTTCTCGTAACAGGATATGGGGGATTTGTTGCGGGCAGCGTCGTGTGGCAGGCGTTGCGCGCCGGACAATGGGACGTCTACGCCCTCTCGCTCGACGAACCACCCCGGCAAGACAAAAACCTCCACGTCATCCAGTTCGACCTCCTCGACGACACCCGACTCCGCCAGGTCTTTACCCAGATCCAGCCTCGCGCCGTAATCCACACCGCGGCGCTCGCCGATATCGACTACTGCGAAAAACACCCCGCCGATGCCACGCGCGTCAACGTCGGCGTCACCCGCAGTCTCGCGGCGCTCTGCGCCGAGTCCGGCGCCCGCATGACACTCTGCTCCACCGACACCGTGTTCGACGGGCGGCGCGGCATGTACGTCGAAACCGATCCTCCCAACCCGCTCAACCATTACGCCCGCACCAAAGTCGAAGCCGAAGAGGCCGTCCGCACAACGCTCGAATGGGGCGTCGTCGCAAGGCTCTCCCTCGTTATGGGATTGCCCGTACTCGGCGCAGGCAACTCGTTTCTGGCAAAAATGGTCGATGCGCTCAGCCGCGGCGAAAAAGTTAAATTCCCCGCAAACGAAATCAGAACGCCCGTAGACGTCATCACCCTCGGCCGCGCACTGCTCGAAATCGCCGAAAACGATTTCACCGGCGCCATCCATCTCGCCGGCTCAACGCGGCTCAACCGATACGAGATGGCCTGCCAACTCGTCCAGGACTTCGGCTCCTCCGCCGCCGCCGTCATCGCCACCGATTCCAATGCCATGGAAGGCCGCGCCCCACGGCCAAACGACGCTTCCCTCGACAACGCCAAGGCAAAAAACACACTCCACACGCCCATGCAGACACTGATGGACGGACTCCGACTCGTAAAAGAAGCAAAAGCCCAACAGATACCATGAAATGGAGCTCTGTGGTTTTTATAGAAGCCGCGCTTCTTGTATAAGTGGCGTCCTCGCTGCTTCACTTCGGCAAACTAGGTGGCACAGCAGGAGTCGGTGACGGGGGAACCATGATGAGCTTCATGCGGCGTTACTGGCAATGGATGATCGTATCGGCGGGCGCGGTGTCCGCCCATCATCCCGGATTACTGGGGCTTGCACGCACACCTGTGTCTGCAAATGGCCAGGCATGGAAGCCTTGAATTAAACACCCCGTGTGTGTTAGATTAAGGCCTATGAACAGATGATTATTATACTGCCGTAATGGACACCCTACCTCGTCGCGTGGGATGACCTGCCCGAACAAATCCGCGAATACGACCGCACTACCGTCCGCAACATACCCGCCCTGCTCGAAGCCATCGGAGAAAAAATTATTCGCGCAGATAAAACCCCCTGAACGCGCAAATCCCCGAGGCATTCCACAGCCGTCAACCCATCGCGGCATAACCGCAACCAAAACCAGTTATACGAGCCTTTGGGGCCAACGCGGTGGGGTCGCGCTCCCGCGCGACCGGGCGAGCCTTTGGGTCCAACGCGGTGGGGTCGCGCTCCCGCGCGACCGGGCGGTGGTGGCGGAGGTGGTGCATGCAAAACCGAGGTCTTTTTCGCAACCCCACGGTCGAGCGGGAGCTCGTCCCCGCCGCGTCAATGTATCAACGCAGACCCAAGCCCTTTACCACACCCCCTCCTTGTGGGTCTGAAAAAAATTCATCATTCATCATTTAAGAAAGCCGCGTCCGCCCTTGCAACGCGTGCGACAACGTCGCGTCGTCCGCAAACTCCAGCCCACCGCCCATCGGCACCCCGTGCGCGATCCGCGTCACATGAATGCCCAGCGGGCTAATCTGCCGCGAAAGATAAAGCGCCGTCGCTTCACCTTCCGCCGTGGTATTCGTCGCCACGATCACCTCCGCAACGCCACCCGCTTCAAGCCGCTTCATAAGCCGGTCGATATGCAACTCGCTCGGCCCGATCCCCTCCAGCGGATTCAGCGCTCCGTTCAGCACGTGGTACAGCCCCCGGTACGTCCCCGCCTTCTCGATCGCGATGGCCCCAGACGCCCGCTCCACCACGCAGATCACCGACCGGTCGCGACGCTCATCCGCGCACGTCCCGCACGGGTCCGCCTCCGTCAGGTTGCAGCAGACCGAGCACGTCCGGATACGTTCCCGCGCGTTCCTCACCGCCTCGCTCAAAAACTCCGATTCCGATTCAGGCGCACCCAGAAGATGCAGCGCCAGCCGTTCCGCTGTCCGCTTCCCAATACCCGGCAGCCGGCGAAACGCCTCGATCAGCCGCTCTACGGAAGGGGAATCGGTCAGCATGGGCGCCTTACTGTTCTTCAGTTGCGGTCAGCATCTCGCTCCGGATCTCCTGCCACTCCTGGAACTTCGCCTCACGCGTCAGCAGGTCCACACGGTCCAGAAAAACCAGCCCGTTCAGGTGATCCACCTCATGCTGGATGATGCGCGCCAGCATCCCCGCCGCCTCAAACTCGACCGGTCTCCCATGCTCGTTCAAACCCCGAACCCGCAACCGCGTATAACGAGGCACCATCGCAAAAACCTGCGGCAGGCTCAGGCAACCCTCTTCCAAAAACTCCTGGCCCTCCGTCTCCATAATCTCTGGGTTCACCAGGCAGATATCCGTCTGTCTCTCCGGCTCCCGCAGCACCGCAATCCGTTTCGACACACCCACCTGCGGCCCCGCAAGACCGCAACCATCGTACGTGTCCATGATCTCAAACATTTCCGCCGCCAACTTCGCTACGGCCGGCCCTACATTCTTGAACCGCGCTGCCTTCTTCGTCAAAGGAGCGTCCGGATACAAAATTACGTCCTTACTCGCCATTTCCACTTCCCTTTTTACCGTCTAATAATACTACCACACCCCCCGGAAATCCCGCAATTCAACCAAAAAACGGGGACTGCCACTTTCCTGCAGTTCGGGAAGTGTCTGTCCCCGCTTTTCCCGCTTTTCGCTGACCTGCCTCGCGTTCTAAGGGGTGTCCCGCTCTTATGCTCCGCGCCCCCGGCCGCCCCCTCCGGCCCCCGGCCTCGCTCCCCCTATACGTCCTATAGGTCTTATTGGTTTTTCTTCTCCGCTTACCCCCAAACCCTAAACCCTAAACCCCATCACGGCCGCAGCGTCTTCTGCAACTGAATCAGCACCTGCTTCGTCGTCGGATCCTTCGCCGCCTGCTTGCTGATTTTCTGGCACGCGTGCAACACCGTCGTATGGTCCTTACCCCCGAACGCCCTCCCTACCTCGTTCAACGACAAGCTCGGGATCAGCGTCTTGCACAGGTACATCGCCACCTGACGCGGAAACACAATCATCCGCTGCCGGTTCCGCCCGCAAAGATCCGCCACACGAACGTCAAAACGCTCCGCAACCGCTCGCTGAACCGCCTCGATCGTCACCGGCCGGATCTTTTCACTCCCAATCAGGTCCCGCAGAACCTCCTCAACCACCGGAACGCTGATTTTCCGCTCCGTCAGCCGGCTGAACGCCAAAACCGTTATCAGCGCCCCCTCGAGTTCCCGGATGTTCGTCGTGATATGCGTCGCCACGTACTGAAGCACCTCGTCAGGCACAGACACCCGCTCCTCCGACGCCTTGCTCTTCAATATGGCCACACGCGTCTCAAGGTCCGGCGGCTGGATGTCCGTCACCAGCCCCCAACCAAACCGCGAAACCAGCCGCTCCTCAAGCCCCGGGATATCCTTCGGCGTCCGATCGCTCGAAAGCACGATCTGTTTGTGCCGCTCGAACAGCGCGTTGAACGTGTGGAAAAACTCCTCCTGCGTCGCCTCCTTGCCCGCGATGAAATGAATGTCGTCGATCAGAAGGACATCCGCCTTCCGATACTTTGCTCGGAACCGTTGCGTCGACTTCTTCGCAATGCTCTCAATGAGTTGGTTCGTGAAATGTTCCGACGAAATGAAAACAATGCTCGCGTCCCCGTCACGGCTCAGAACCTCCTGGCCCAGCGCCTGCATCAGGTGCGTCTTACCGAGCCCCGTGCCGCCGCAGATGAACAACGGGTTGTATGCCCGCGCCGGCGACTCCGCAACCGCCTTTGCCGCCGCGTGCGCAAAACGGTTCCCCGAACCAACCACAAAACGGTCAAACGTGTAACGCGGAACAAAACCCGTCGCCGCGCCTGCCGTCGGGATCGCCTTGTGCTTCAGGTTCGACAGCGCCCCCACCGGCTGCTCCACCACCGGCGACGAAAGGTCCGGCGACGGCGCAAACCGCACCTCCCTGAACTCCGGGATCACCTTCCGAACCGACTCGACGATCGCGTCAAGGTAGTGGTCCCGCAGCCAGTCCGCAAAAAACTGGCTCGGAACATTCACCGTCAACTGACCCTCGTCGAACGACTCAAACCGAGTCTGCGAAAACCAGTTCTTGTAGCTGTGTTCGTCTAAGACTTGCCGAAGATAATCTTGCGCCAGTTCCCAAGGATTCAGTTCTTTGGGCGCCATTGGATCTCCATGAAAGGACGCAACACGACCGCCGCAACCGCAGCGATTTGTCAGCAGCCCTTATCGCGCGCTTACGCGCACTTAATGGCGTTGGAGCTCCCGCCTTGCGAACCCGCTCCAAGGCCCCTTCCGCTTTCCAAACTTAACGTTGCCACCGCTCACGCCCGGCCGGCTCCACCTCCCACCGGCCGTAACTCAATCGCGTCCGTGCAGGAATTCCCGCACTCGCTTCCGCTCATGCAGACGGGCGAGTTTGCATCACAAACAACGGAAATGTCAAGGCATCCCGCCTTTTTCACGTTCCCCTGCCATCTTCTTCACGCGCGCCCACACCACATCCAACTCCGCAAGGCTGCAATCCTGCATCCGCCGCCCTTCCCGCACGATCTCCTGCTTCAACAACTCAAAACGCCGCGCAAATCGCGCCGTCGCTTCTATCAGTTCCCCGCTCGCATCCGCGTCCAGGAACCGCGCCAGGTTGACTGCCGCAAAAAGCAAATCGCCAAGTTCACGCCGCGCGTGCACCCGATCGCCCCCGTGCCACGCATGCTCGATTTCCCCAAGTTCTTCCCGGACTTTCTCGAATACGCCCGAAATATCCGGCCAGTCAAATCCAAGGGAAGAGGCCAAACGGTGAACGCGCCATGCTTGCTCGATCGGGTCGTGACCGGCTTCGTCAGGCACAGCCATTCCATGCTCCCACGTCTATTTCCAGCCACCACGCGATCCCCCTCCCACCACTCGGCGATCGTGTAGCCGCAGCCTGAATTCCCAATCTCGTCACTACTGCTTATGCGCCCCGCAACGGCCAAGTTCCGCTCCCCAGCGCGGGCTTGCCACAAGAGTTATCAGTATAGCATTCGCACCACCGAATTGGCAAGAAGAAAAAACCGATCGTTATCTACTCTTGTAGTTATGATTGAGGACCTTGGCCCCGCATGACTTCCAACCAAAACACCCGCCCCTGCGAAGAAAAATTCAAAAAATCTTTTCTTGCTTCCATCGATTCTATGTATCCTGCGCCTAATCGGGCGGAAGGTTAGCCCGCTTTAGCGGGCTGCTCTTTGCACCCGTCTTTAGACGGGGTGGTCATGGATTATCCCCTTCGATAGCGCGCTTCAGCGCGACGTTAAGACAGGCTTCAGCGAAATTGCTCGCTGTTCCCTCAGCCTCCCCTCGCCTCACCTCGACGGCGTAATCTTCCCCAAAATCACCGGATGCGAAGCCCCCGTCGCATTCGGCACGTTCGCCAGCGTCCCGCAAATCGTTTCATTCCCTAGAATTGCAAACGCAACCGCCTCCCGCGCATTGCTCGGAATCCCATACCGATCACTCATCCGGATCTTCACTTCCGGAAGCGCACGCTGGATCCAGTGGATCAGCGTCTGGTTATAAGCACCGCCCCCGCTCACAATTATCCTGTCTATGTCCACACGCGGCTTGATGTACCAGTTGAACGCCCGAACAATGCTGAAACAAACCGCCGTCGTCACCGTCCCAATCAAATCCTCGTAACCATATTCCTTCCTACTGGCAAGCGCGTCACGCAGATACACCTCCGAACCAAACTCCTCGCGACCCGTGCTCTTCGGCGGCTGCCGCTCAAAATACGGATGCGACAACAAGTACTCCAGAAACTCGTCTATCACCGTTCCCTTCGCCGCAGACTCACCGTCTTTGTCAAAGGATTTCTCCCCACGCGTCAGCAGCCTCACCGCGCCGTCTATCGCCATGTTCCCCGGGCCCGTATCAAACGCATACACCTTGCTCAACTCTTTGCTTACTACCGTGAAGTTCGCGATACCACCTATGTTCAGGCACGCTAGGCTTCTCCCGTATTTACCAAACAACACCCAATCCGCGTAGGGGACCAGCGGTGCACCTTGCCCCCCGGCTACCATGTCCGACGGCCGAAAGTCCGATACAACGACGAGGCCCGTCCGCTCCGATACCACCGCCGATTCACCTATCTGAAGCGTACCGTACCCCGCTCCATCCCGAGGTGGCATGTGCGCTGCCGTGTGGCCGTGTGACGCCACCATGTCCACTGCTATCCCATCGGCCTCCGCTTGCTTCTTCATTTCGACCGCGGCTTCCGCGAGTTTCTCGCCCACTTCGAAATCCAGCAGGCACACCTCGTGCACGCTCACGTGCTTCGACATCAGCCGGTTTCTGAACGCGGCCGGGTACGGAATGTTGAGGAATTTCAGGAACTTGAGTTGGAGGTTCTCACCCGTTCCCTTGATGCGTACCAGCGCCGCGTCGACACCGTCACACGAGGTGCCCGACATCAGACCGATGATGAACCGCGCCGGTTTGTCTTTGAGCGCTTCCAAATCCATCTAGTGCAACCTCGTTATGTCCACATTTGAAAAGTAGTGCCGCAAAATCTCGCCGCTCGTCTTACCCGCCAATGCCATGCCGCACGCGCCGTCCTGGCAAAGGCCCACGCCGTGACCCCGGCCGCCCCCAATAAACGTGAAGGCGGAAGGACTACCCGAGCCTCGAGTCATCTCGACCATAAACATAGCACTGGGTAGCCCTCCAAATGCAAGTCGGATGTTCAACTCTTTTCTCACCACTTCAGTCCCCGCAGTCCCAACTATCTTTACACCCGTCAAACGCCCCCCTGCGCCCCGCTCCAGCAGTTCGATGCCCCGCACCGTCCCCACCCGGTGTTTTCTGTTGACGATCTCGCTTAATTCGTTCCCCGAAAAACGCCGAATCCACCGAAAGTTATCCGCCCGGTGGTCGCAATACGACGCTGGCGGATGTTTCAGCCATTTCTCGATTCCGCCATCCCGCCACGAAACCCTCTTACCCCCTCGTACGTCCGATATCGACCGCAGCGCCATGTCCGCAGGAGCCGACCACACCGTCTCGTTGTTTTCGCTGCAGCCCCCGCAGTTCGCCGAGAATACCGTCGGTGCAAACCGCCCCCCGCAAACCAAAACCTCACCCGCCGTTACCGACACCACCACGTCAGTCGAACGGTGATGGCTCGTGTAGCCGCCATACGACCGGCAGTGTTCCGTCGCGCAGAAATCAAAACCGGCCAGCATGTGTTTCCCGCCCAGCGCCGACAAAACTTCCGTCCGAGCAGCAACCGCTTGCGCCTTCAAGGCTTCCCCCGGCCAACTCGAAGGCATCTCCGCCGGCAACACCCCCGCCAGGTACTCTTCAACCGGAATAAGCTCCGTCAGGTCGATCCGACCGTCCGGCCCCGGCGCAACCTCCAGCGTCCCCGTGAAACTCAATGTCGCCGCGCGCGCGGGCGGCTGCGAATTCCAGAACCCCCGCTCAATTCCAGGCACTTCCAACGGCGCGCTGCTCGCAAACCTCAACGGCGTCGAACCTTGCGCCACAGTATTCCCGCCGCTGATGATGCCGATCGTCGCCGAGCCGGTGCCCACCGTTTCCGGCACAATCCATCCAAATACTTTCTGCCTCTCAAGATGCGCCTTCAGCGCCTCCGCCTGTTTCTCCGTATCCAACCGCGCCACCGATATCCACTGGCTCCGATTGTCGATCACCGCCCCGGAACCGCTCGAAAACTTCCTCCCGAACATCACCACTTCCGCCGAATACGCTTGCGCCTTCCATTGCGCTACGAAATTGCCCGCCTCCGCCTCTTCCCCTGGCCGGAACGTTTTGATAAAAACCTGGTAACGCCGACCCGGCGGCGTAACCGATGTCGCCTCAATCGTGTAGGATCCCGCAGGCAGCTCTTTCGCCCCTCTTGCCGACCTCACCGTGATGGCCGCCACCGACCTCAACTCGATCGTCTTCGCCGACATCAACCGCACCCGAACTTGAAGCGTCTCGATCGGCAAAACCCCTGAATCTTCCGCTGAACAAAACGCCGGAATTACCAACACCGCCCCGATTACAAAAAAACTATACCGACTCCAAAGCCGCACGCAACGATCCTCCTGCCTCCTCTAAAACGCGACGCGCTTCATCAACCTTCAACCCTTTCCGTGCCATCAGCACCGCCACCGGAATGCTGTTGTCGGCTTCTCGTAACAGGCGATGTGAGACTTCCTCCGGTTCTCCTGTCAGTGCCGATATCATCCGACCCGCACGGCCAAGCAGCTTCGCGCTCACCGGCTGCACACCCACCATGTAACCTTCAAACACATAACCCGCACGCGCCATGCCGCACGTGCTGATCATGTTCAACACCATCTTCGTCGCCGATCCCGCCTTCAGGCGCGTCGACCCCGCAACCACCTCCGGCCCAGTCTCCACGCAAATAACCGTCGTGCCAATTGTAGCGCAGGTGTCCCGCCTGCCTTCTTCGCCACTGGTAATTGTGGTGCGGGCGTCCCGCCTGCTCTCAATTGTGGTGCGGGCGTCCCGCCTGCTCTCCCTAACAGGCGGGCTGCTGCACAACAGCGCCGTCCGCGCATTTCGTCTCCCCGCTTCCTCCAGCGCCCCCAACACATACGGCGTCCGCCCCGACGCGCTTATTCCAACCACAACGTCACCATGTCTAACCTTTAGCGACGCCACGGCACGCGCACCCGATTCCACATCGTCTTCCGCCAGTTCCACGCTTTCCCGCAACGCCCGGTCCCCCCCCGCGATCAACCCCACCACACGACCCGGCACAACGCCAAACGTCGGCGGGCACTCCGACGCGTCAAGCACGCCAAGCCGCCCGCTCGTCCCCGCGCCCACATAGATCAGCCTGCCCCCGTCCCGCATCGCCGCTGCCACCCATTCAATAACAACCGCGATATTGTGCTCCTCCGCAAGTACCGCTCGGGCCAGCCCCGCATCCTCTCCCGCCATCCGACGTACCATCTCAACCGGCTCGAGCTCGTCAAGGTGCTTGCCCCGCTCGAGCCGACGCTCTGTCACCGGCAGCACCGCCGCACGTCCCTCGCCAACCGGCACTGCCACCGACGACTCCGAATACCACTTCGCCGGGCCCACGCTCAGGATGCTGAAAACCGCCGCGTGACGCCGTTTCAGCGGAAACGCCGGCTGCAACACCGGTTTCTTCCCCTCGAGCGCCAGCTTGAACGCGTTCGCGTAGAACTCCGACTCCGCGAACAGGCTTCCGTTCATAAACACCGGCGTCGTGGCCGGAAGCCCCAGACGCCGTGCCGCCGTCAGCGCCTGGCCTGCCAATAGACCCGCCTGCTCCCGGATAACCCCAAACGCAACCTTGTCTCCGGCCACCGCCGCGCTCACCACCCCGTGCGCCAGCGCCGCTATCTCATTCTTCGAAGCGTCCGCCGCCCATTCGGCCAGTTGATCAAACCCGTCCAGGCCCGCCGCGCTCGGCAGCACCTCTACAAGCTCTGTCTCCGGACCCGCCCCGTCAAACGCGTTCGCCGCCGCACGCAACGCCGACACCGCAACTCCGTACCCGCTCCCGTCGTCGCCCAACACACGACCGTGGCCGCCAACTATCAGCGACGTCCCCTCTTCCGACTGCGCCAACACCGACGAGCCCGTCCCCGCCGTCACCACCACCGCCGCAAGACCGCCCGCGTTCGCAAACAATATCGGATGCAGGTCGTCCGTCACACGCACGCGCCCTGCCCCAAGCATCTCCCGCGCCGCCTCCGCAATCTGGCCCCGCAAGTGTGGCCGCGCACCGCCCGAAACCCCCGCCGCCGCCTCGTCAATCCGTTCCACCCCCACCGATGTCGCCAGCGTGTGTCCCAACCCCGCGATCAGCGTCGCGCAATGAAGCGCACCGTGCTCGATCGCGTTCGCAGGACCTCCCGCGCATTCCGACAACAGCACGCCCTCCTCGCTGTAAAGGCCCGCACGCGTTCCCGTTGCACCGCAATCGCACGCCATGATGATCCTCATCGCTCCGCCTCCCGCTCGTTCCAGCCCGGACAAAACTGGTCTACCGCCCCGCGCCGCACGCTTCCACTCTCGCAGATGTCCCTGTAAAGGTACGCGCTGCCGTTCGGCGTCCTCGCCTGGCTCGACGGATCCACATGGATCAAACCATACCGCGCCCCGTAACCTTCCATCCACTCGAACCCATCCAGCAGCGAATACCAAAAATAACCCCGCAAATCCCCGCCTTTCTTCATACAATCAAGCACCACCGACACATGATCCAGCAAAAACCGGCACCGCGCCCCGTCATCACCCGTCGCTATCCCGTTCCCCGATATCACCAGCGGCAGCTCGTACCGGCCATACGCCTCGATGATGTCCCCCAATCCGTCCGCGCAAGGTCGCGGTTGCGGGTTCCCGACGGGCCCGCTCCCCTCGTCAACAACCTGGCAAAACAGCCTTCCCGGTCGAAACGCGTTGAACTTCAAAAACTCCGTACCGTAATACGAAAACGCCAGAAAATCCGCCGTACCCGACACGTCAGCGGGACGAAAACCCGGAATCCGCGGCCACTTCCCGCCCGTAACCGCGTCGAACAGCCACTGATTGCACCGCGCCGTCTCACGCATCGCCGCACGATAGTCCCACGCGCTGTGCTCATTCAACGACCGGAACCTCCTCGCCCGCGTGCTCGCCCCAACCATCACATCCCCGCGCACATCATGCAGCGCCCGCCACGCCGACGCATGCGCCTGCGCCACATGGCAAAACGCCTTCGCCCCTCCCGGCACACTTCCTTGCCCCGGCGGCCACAACCCCTCCAAATAAGCCATCTCGATCAGGTGCATCGGCTCCAGGATCGGGATCCACCACCGGCATTTCTTTCCAAACGCATCCGCCACCCGCTGTGCGTACCCCTCAAACAGCCGCGCCGCATCCCGCCCCGCCCAGCCGCCCATCTCCCCAAACCACCCCGGGCTCGTCACATGTTGCAACGCGCATACCGGTTCCAAACCCGCCGCGGCGAGCGCATCAAACACATCCCCGTAATGTTCGATCGCCCCATCGTCAAACCGCCCCGGCGCCGGCTCGATTCGGCTCCACTCCATCACAAAAAGGTGCGCGCGGTGGCCCAACTTCCGCGCAAGCGCAAAATCCTCCCGGTACCGCGTGAAATGACCCGCCGCCGCCTTCGAACTCGCGCTGTCGCGAATCCGCCCCGGACGCTGTTCCCAACGCCACCAATCGCTGTTGAAATTACCCCCCTCCACCGCATGCGCAGAGGTCGCCGCACCCCACAAAAAAGGTTCGGGACGCACCCGCGTGTGTGCGCTCATACCTGCACAAGCCTCCATGGTCAACGCACCGCGGGTATGGTATCATGGCGCCGGGGAAAAAAAGAATGCACCACTCCGCGCCAACTCGGAAAACAGCGACTGACTCCGCCCGACTCCTCGAGGGCGCCATCTGTCCCAGCCTTCCCCCCTCTTCCGTTCACAATGTCCACAGTGTCCATTCCAACTCCAGTTTCTTTCATCCTTCATCCTTCATCCTTCGTCTTACCCCATACCCCAATCCCCAATCCCCATGACGCCTGACTCCGCCGCCATCCTCGCCCTCCTGCTCCTCCCCGGCATCGGGCCCGCCGCCGTGCATCGCGCTATCGCCGCGTCTTCCGCCCTCCACATGCCACTGCCCGACATGCTCAACACCGACCCGCGCGACCTGACCCACCGCCTCCCGCCGGGCCTGCACGACGTCGCATCCCTCGTCGCACGATGCTCCACAACCGATCGCGCACAAGCCCGCGACCTCCTCGACAAACTCGCCGCGTGCGGTGCCGACGCGATCACGGCTACCGACCCCGACTGGCCCTCAACCTTGGCCCGGCTCGGTACCGCCATGCCGCCAATCATCTTCTTCAAAGGCCGCCGCGATTTGCTTGCCAAACCGGCCGCAGCCGTCGTCGGCGCACGCGACCCCTCCAACGCCGGCGCCCGCCTTGCCTCCAATTGCGCGGCCTTCTTCGCCGCCGAACACATTGCAATCGTCAGTGGCGGCGCGCGCGGCGTCGACACCCGCGCCCATCTCGCCGCAATCCATGCCGGCGGCAAAACCCTCGTCGTCCTGCCGCAGGGCCTCCTCACCTACGACGCGCCCGCCGCCATCTCCCGTGCCGTCGACGCCGGCCGCGCCCTGATCCTCAGCCAGTTTCAGCCCGACTCCCCCTGGGAAACCCACGCCGCCGTCACCCGCAACGCCACCATCGGCGCGCTCGCCCGCCTCGTCTGCGTCGTCGAGCCCCGCAAGACCGGCGGAAGCATCCGCGCCGCGCGCATCGCCATCGGCCTCGGCAAACCCGTCGCCGCCTGGTGCTCGACGCCCGCCACGCGCCGCCTCCTCGAAACCGCAGGCGCCGCCGAACTCGCCGATCAGGCCGGCAGGCTGCGCCGGGAATATCTGCGGGAACTCTGGCGTCAAAACGTCCGGACGGCGCCCGTTCAACCCGACTTGCTGCAAGACATGCCCCTCGGTCCGAATGGACGCACTTGATCGCCTGCTCCGAATGGACCGCAAGATCCGATCTACCCATTGAGAAATAAGAACCGGGAAATAGGCGAGTCGTCTGGTTTGTTACGCTGGGCAAAGGGAGGTGGAGTGAGGTATTAAAGAATTCGGCGGCAGTGTAGCTCAGTCTGCCGCGGGTCCATAAACATTTACCACCCACCACCACGGGCCCGGCTGGTCTCCCGCCACCGGGCCCAGCCCTTTTTTGGGGGACTAGCAGTCCGTGGTAAAAGTCGTCATGGTCTGCGCACGGCCCTTTGTCGCGGTCTCTGCGTTGCGAAACCTTGAAAAAGGAGGCACTTTTCCTGCGGTTTCGCGCCTTGATCCCGTGCCAAATGGCTCGCGCTCGCCATCACGAGACTCTTACCACGGGCTGCTAGAGACCGGAGTCGCCGGATTACATTGATGAAACAACACCACTTAGTAAGGCCGATCGGTCTCTCATAGCCGAATACCCTTGGATTAACCCCAATAAGCTTACAGACCGGGACAAGATCTTCTTGATCCCGAGGGCACACGCTATGTTCGAGGCCATAATGTATTCCACGGGGCGCTAAACGCGGTGGGGTCGCGCTCCCGCGCGACCGTGCGGTGGCGGCGGAGGTGGTGCATGCAAAACCGAGGTCTGTTTCGCTACCCCACGGTCGAGCAGGAGCTCGACCCCACCGCGTTGCTGCATAAGAGTTACGAAAGAATTTCACGCTCCTGATGATTAGGAACCCAGGGTTGCTCCCGGCCCGCACCGTTTGCTCTATACCACCACCTGCCGCAGACCCCGACCCAAGAGCCTCGCGACTACTCCACACCTTTCCAGGGCCGGCCGCTACCCTGGGTTGAAATCAAACCGCGATGTACCCCGGTAGCGGGTTCGACAACTTGCCCTTTTGTCCCTTTTGCCCTTTGTGTCCCTCGCCTCAATGAACCCTGCCGCACTCAAGTGAGGAATTAGCCTTTCGTATCGGCGCGGCGTTATCATGCCAACGGCTCCACAACCATGGCCGTAACCCTAACCTTAACCATAATGGGAGGTAGTCGGGATGTCGGACAAACTCGTGGTCAACGTGCAGGACGGGATCGCCCAGGTGTTGTTTAACCGGCCCGAAGTCTACAACGCCATGGACAGCGACGTCATCGAAGCCCTGGCGTCGCATTTTGTGGCCATGGCCGTCGACCCCACCGTAAAAGTCGTCGTCATATCCGGGACGGGCAAAGCCTTCTCATCGGGCGCGGACCTCAAGAAGGTGGCGCAATCCACGGTGGGGATACCCGCCGCCATTTACCGCCTCGCCGGCACGTTCCACCAGGCCGTCACCGAGATACGCCACATCCGCAAACCCGTTATTGCCGCTATCAACGGCATCGCGGCCGGGGCGGGATTCTCGACGGCGCTCGCTTGCGACTTCCGCGTCATGGCGAAATCCGCCACGTTGCGCCAGGTCTACACGTCCTGGGGGTTGTGCATCGACGGCGGCGGCACGTTCGCGCTCCCACGGCTCGTCGGCCACGCACGCGCGCTCGAAATCGCCGCATTTGACAAACCCATCTCAGCCGACCAGGCACTCGCATGGGGGCTGGCCACACGCGTCGTCGAAGACGGCCAGGCGCTCGACGAGGCACTCGCAATGGCTCGTGAGCTGATGGACCGGTCCCTGCACTCGTTCGGCCAAGTCAAGAACCTAATCACAAACGCTTACGAAACCCCGCTCGAGGTCCAACTCGAACGCGAACGACATGCCATCACCGAATGCGTCCAGCATCCCGACGCCATAGAAGGCGTCCGCGCATTCCTCGAAAAACGCAAACCCGTATTCAACAAAAACCGATAAACCGACTCCCTTTACGGCCTCGATCGATCCGCGTCTTTTCGGCCTTATACAGCACGATCGAATTTTTGCACGTTCCTGTAGGCTCGGCATCTGTAGGTCCGGAATAATTCCGGACCCACATTCAGCAAGAATTAGGTCGTCATATATAGAATCTTTATTCGCGATGGAAGTAGGCCGACCTCGGCGATGTCGGCGTGCTAATCAACGTTTGGCGGGGTGGGGGTCGGGATCAGGGCGGCGCCTGGGTTGGTGTGGCGAGTGTGTGTCTCAGGGTCGGTCCAGAGGTCGGTGAATTCGGCTTCTTCGAACCAAGCGGCTTGCCAGACTTCGAGTGCGGCACGGTTTAGGAGGACCTGGAGGCGCGCGGCGTGTTATTCGCGATGTACGGTTTCGGTGAGTTCCTTGTCTCGCCATTTGAGGGAGAAGGTGACGTCAGTTTTTGTGACTTCTTTGATTTTCATTCCGTTGATGGAATCGCCGGGGCCGAGGAACACGCCTTTTGGGTTTTCTTTGGACATGATGCGGACCTTGTCTCCGATCCCCTGTCGGGTGACTTTCAGTCCGGCGATCTTTTCTTTGGTGTTGGGGGGTTTAGGCGGGGGTGGCGGGGGGGGCGGTGGCGCAGGAATGAGTTCCTGCCAAACGGCTGGTTTTGCCCCGATGGCCTGTTTCCATCGGGCGAAATTGGCCTGCTTGGTTTGGAGCTTGACTTCGACGGGCTTAATCTGTGCGAGATCGGCTTGGAGCGCCGCTTGCCGGGTCCTGTACGGGTTGAGCGCGGACCGCAAGCCAACGGCCACGGCAATTACCGCCAGGACCGCAATGACGATGATGACGTATCTGCGTTCCATGGGTTACCCTGCAACCTTTCTGAGCGTCACGAGGTCTACAAAGACCTGAGTGCCCGCGTCGGCCACAGTCACGTGGGGCACGGCGATGCGGGTGAGCCCGGCCTCGTCGCTCCCGGGCACTTCGAACTGCAGCTTATACCGGTAGGCCAGGCTGTCGCCGGCGATATCGGCGCTGCCGTCGAACAACTGGCCGGTGGTTTCGTTTTTGACCTCGAGCCGCGCGGGCCCGGTGGCTACGGCCTCGACCTCGACCTCGTACGTTCCCGGTTCGTCGAGGCCGGCGGACATGCTGAACGACCCGCCGGGTGCGGTTGCCACGGCCTTGATGCAGCCGCCCGTGGCCGCGATGCCGTTTATGTCGGGGGAGAGGGCGATTTCGCAGCCTTCGGCCTTCCAGCGGTCGATGGTTGCGCCGTCCCATGTTTCGGCCTGCTGTGGCGCGGGCGGCTCCTGCTCGCCCTCGACGCCGTCGACAACGGTCCGTGTGACGTCGAGCCGTGCGCTGACGGCGGTAGACTGGGGCGCGCGTGCGATCTCGAGCCCGTCGATGCGGAGCGATTGCGGGCTCGATTGCAGCCGGATCAGGAATTCGATCAGTGCGGGCAGGTTGGTCAGTGGGATGTTGACGTTGAGCCGGTATTCGCGGTAGCCCTGGCCGCTGTTGCGGAGGACGCCCTGGCGGAGGATCGGGATCTCGACGAGGTTTTCCTGCTGGGTATCGGCGGGCGCGTCGGGCTTCATGCGGGCGAGCCGGTAGATTTCCTGGCGGAGCCGGTTGTTTATCTCGGTCTCGGTCCACTCGCTCGAGTGCTGCTGTGCGACGACGGAATAGGCCTGTTGGACGTTGAGGCGCCGGGCCTCGAGTTCGGTGTACATCCGCAGGTCGGACTCGATCCGGTCGATCGAGTCGTCGAGCTCGTTGAGGCTCCTGATGGACCGTACGGCGGTTGTCGTGATCAACATAAACAGGAGTGCGATGGCGACTCCCACGGCGAGCCTGCGTTCACGGGGCGCCAGTTTTGACCACAGATTATTCAACGGTATCGGGTTCCTCTTCGTTTTCTTCGGTTTGCGCCTCTGCCTCTTTCTTCTGGAACGGGACGACGATCTTGTAGTCGAGCACTTCGATGTTGCGCTCCAGTACCTTGTGTTCGTAGGCCTGCTCGGCCCGTGCGAACTGGGCCAGGGAGGCTTTGCCAACGTCGATGAGGTCCTGTGCGAGCCGTTCGACCTGGGTGAGGTTTTCGGCACGACCGTATATTTCGAGGCCGCTCTCGCGGGCGTAAATGAGCCGGGTGATGTTCATGCCGGCGGGCGGGAACAGGTCGACGAGCGAGGCCATGAGCTCGACGACGCTGCCGCTGCGCTCGACCTGGGTTTGGAGGATACGCAACTGTTTTTGTTTGGACGCGATCTGTTGTGCGGCGGGTTCGATTCGGCTGATTTGGGCGCGCAACTCGCGCAGATACGCCCGCCGCTGCTGGACGGCCTGGCCGTACATGATGCCAAGCCCGGCCAGCGCCACCAGCCCCGCCGCCGCCAGGTGGATGGCCTTGCGCTTGACGTCGGACCGCTGCCGCGCGGCCACCAGCGATTGCGGAAGGAGGCGGATGGATACGGCCCCGCGGTCCTGAGCCAGCAGTGCGGCGCCGAGCGGTGCCGCGGCGAGGGCGGGTACGGGCGCGGCATCCTGGCTGAGCAGGGTTGCAACGAATTGTGCGGGGGCGCAGGGCTGCTCGAACTCGGGTGCAAGCGCCTGGCAATGGGGCGCGACGTCCGCGCAATCGGAGGCGAGGTAGATGTCGTTGACAGACTCGCCGTCTTCGGATTCGCGGCGGTACGCGGCGAGTGACGCGCGGATTTCGACGCGGAGTTCCTCCTCGATATCCTCGAGGCTCTGGCTGCTGGCGACGGCGCGGCCGTATTCGAGCTGGCCGTCTCGAATCACGACGACCTCGAGGCCTTCCGAGGCGAGGTTTACGAGTGCGAACCGGCCGGCGCCCTGTTTGGCGGCGATGGCCGCGGATGCCAGGCAGGCGGTGCTCAGGAAGATTTGCTCGGGTTCGAGCTGGGCGTGGTGGAGCGTTTTGACGTGGGCGTTGACGACGTCCTGGTGGGCAAAGACGGCGAGTACTTTGGAGCGGCCGTCGGGCAGTTTCTGGAGGATGCACTGATCGATGATTAATTCGTCGGCCGGAAACGGGACGTATTCCTCTGCGCTAAGCCGAATCATGCCGGCGATTTCGGCGGGGTCCTGGCTGGGCAGTTCAAGGATGCGGGCGGTCATTTCGTGGCGCGCGATGATGGAAAAGACGTGGTCTTCGGCGAGGTTGTGCCTGGCGGCGAACTCTTTGAGTGCGTCGTCGAGCGATCCGTTCTTTGCGGACCAGTTTCCGCGCTCGACGTCGTATTGGAGTACGTCGAGGCCTTTGGAAGAGCGGCGCACCCTGAGACTGGCGATCAGGTGCTCGCCAAACTGTAAGATATTGATATTGGTAGACTTACGGTTCAATCGTTTCCTCCCGCCATTTGGTTATATTGGCGTTCTGATTGACAACCATGACGGTCGCGGTGCATGTTGCCCGAATTTTACCTTGGCGCCGCGTGGCTGTGCCTGTAATTGTAAAAAAATGTGAAGTAACCTTGCAATACTTCTTCAATGCTTCCATGGCGGCGCCTGAAATTTGCATTTTTGTCCCTAGATCTTCGAGGCTGGCGAAATCCTTATCGTCTTCGGTGAAAAGGACGCCGTCCTCCCCTTTGCGGTATTCGATGATGGTGCCGGCTACGGCGGCCACTTTTGGAATGCATTCGAGGACTTCTTCCGGTGCGGTGTTAACGTTGATGCGCCCGTCGCCATAGCAGGAGAGTAGGTCTCGGAGGCCGGGCTTGTCGTCTTGTCCGAACCAGTCGTCGTCGCTGACGCCTTCCATAAACCGGAGTTCTTCAATGGTTTGGAACGGTTGCGCGGGTTCATTGTCTTCGCGGCTTCCGCGGCGGCGGTAGTTGATTTTTCGCATGATGGAGCGTGACAGTCCCGGCACCTCATCGAGGATCTCGTCGGGTGAGGCGCTCAAGGCGACTCGGCTTTCTTCATCCTGGATTGCATAGGCACATTGATCTTCCTTAAACTCGTCGTTCTGGGCCTCGGAAAAGAACTGTACGCCATCTTCGCCGGGTTCGAGCAGGTTCTTTGGGTGCGACCAATCCTGGGCGTAGCTTGTGCGGCCTTCAGCGCCGCGGAGAAAGTCGTATACGGCCTTGTTTCTTAATTCGACAATGCCGCGGTTGACGGCGCCGCGCGCCATGTGCATGGCCTTGACGTGGTCGAGGGAGTACCGTGCGGCGGTATGTTCGAGCAAGGCGCGGCGGCCAAACCCGAGCGTCACGACGGTCATAATGGCCACGACCCACAGGACACACACCAGTACGAAGCCGTGGTTGGGGCGGAAAGCTTTGCTGGTCGGGTTTGGCCGGGTCATTTTACCTCCTCGGCCTTGCCCATTAGTTTCTCGTTATACACCGAGGTGGGACAGCGAAACGCCTTGCACAGGAGGAAGCTGGTGTCGGCCTTTTTATCGTCGGGCTTTCGCAGGGTGAGTGAGATCCTGACGCCTTGTGGCAACCCCCATCCTTTTTTGTTTCGCTCGATCACAATGGGATCCATCCAGATGGGCGGGTCGGTAATTTTTCGGTCTTTTTGTATGGGCGCCCATGTGTAGGCGACCTTGAACTTGCGGACGTTGTCGGCGATTTCGAACTTATGTTTTCGGCCGAGTTTGATTCGGCCGAGCGCCCTCTCTCTGTCGGCCATCATGGTGTTGAGGGGGAGCGGGGCTTCGACGACGGCCTCCTGGCGGTAGAGCTTTCGGTTGGATAGGTAGTAGCGAATCCAGAGGACGCGTGCGCCCTCGCCTTTCTCGACATCGAGGGATTGGGTGACGGCGAAGAACTCGAGTTCGTTGTCTTCGCCGGAGAACAGGTGCTCGGACCCGCCGAGCAGGCAACCCAACTCACGGGAGAGCAGGTTGAATCCGATCCGTGCGTCCTGGTACTGGTTGGTTTCGGTTTCCCCGAGCCGCCACACGCGCATGGTGGAGCCGAACGCCGTATATACGGCGGCCATGACAATGCTGAGCAGGGACGCGGCGACGAGCAATTCGGCGAGAGTGAACCCGTTTTTACGACCGTTCTTACGGCACATTGGGCGGCCCCAGCGGATCTTTGCGTGGAGTCCAGAGTTTTTCGGGTATCCAGAGCGTTTCAATAGTCTCCTCGTGATCGACGCCGGCGCGCGACCAGGTTACGGTAGCCTCGATCTTGGCCATGTAGGGCGCGGCGAGTTTGAGTTGTTGGAGGCGTTGAGGGGGGATGTCGGCGGGCAAATCGGGTTCGGGGAGTTGGATTCTGGTGACTTTGTAGCGCCACCGGAAGCGGGCGAGTTCGCCGCGGTATGAGCCGGAATTTTGGAGCGCGTTCAACTGACGCTGGAGTTCGACTTTTGCGATTTGTTGTTCGAGAATGAACCGGGCCTGAGTGTAATCCTGCGCCTCGCCTTTGATGAGAATGGCCTGGCGGAGGGAGGCGTTGATGGCGACCACGCTCACGCTGAGCAGGCCCATGGACACCACGGCCTCGAGGAGGATGTAACCGCGTGAGCGAGGCCTATGTCGTGGGGTAGGTGGGATCACTTGCTGACTTTCAGGCGGCCGATGCCGCCTTTTGTGTCGATATAAAAGATTTTTCCGTCGGTGTTGGTGATGTTGATACGCGCGTCGTCGCAGGCGCCGGATGGGTAGAACGCGACGTAATACTCGCCCCTGCGCGTTTCTTTTTTAGCGCGCGGCGTTTTCAGGATCAGCCGCTGGGGCAACCGGACCTTCTCGAGTTGCTGTACGGGGACGGGCACGAAGACTTTGTCTTCGCCGTCCATTTTTGACCACTTCTCGATTCCGTACGAGTTCAGAGCGGGATTCAGGTAAAGGCGGAACTCGACGCCGTCCGTGACGGCGCGCTCCTGGGCGAACCGGACGGTTGCGGCGAAATCGCGAATGGAGTGGTCGGCCTGGATGGTGGCAAAGCTGCCGTTAAAAATGGGCACCACGCCGACGGACAGGATAACGAGGAGCGTCACCACGATGATGAGTTCGATGAGCGTAAAGCCGCCGCGCGCCGGAGAAATGGGGCTGGGCGGTTTCAATCGCTCGTGGTCGTATTTGGTTGGTTTGATAGTCACAAGCAGTCACCTGGCAGCGAGGCCGTGAGTTTCAGGACCGGATTTGCCGTCCGCTATTCGTGAACCGACGTGGTGGTGACGTCGTCGGCATTTCCGGGTGAGCCGTCGGGTCCTGCCGATGAGATTTCGTAGGACGCGCCGCTGTTTTTGTAGACGTAGTCGTTGCCCCATGGGTCTTTCACGACCTGCTGGACGTACTTTCTCTTTGCGCTGACGAGCGCGGAGAGGTTTTCGGGGTACTTGTCGTTGTGATCGAGGGCGTAGAGATCGACCTGGGTTCCGTAGGTGGCGATATCGGTTTTTGCCCTGCCGATCCGGGCCTGCTCGCTTCTACCCTGGAACACGGGAACGACGGCGCCGGCGAGGATGCCGAGGATCACGACCACGAGGATCAGTTCTATCAGCGTAAACCCGTTTTTGCTACTCATTTTGAGCCTCCATGTCTTGCAGGAAACGTCCTGCCTGAATATTCACCTCACGAAAATGTCATCAGCCCACGTGCGCACTGAGCGTCAGCATGGGCAGGAGCATCGCTATCACCAGGAACCCTACGATAATGCCCATCACGACCACGAGGATGGGTTCGAACAGTGCGGCCATGGCCTTTACGGCGCGGTCGACTTCGGTGTCGTAGGCGTCGGCGATCCTGGCGGTGACGGCGCCGAGCCGGCCGCTCTCTTCGCCGACGGCGAACATGTTCACGACCATGGGCGGGAAATATTTAGTTTGGCGTAGGCTGTCGCTGATGCTGTCGCCTTCGATCACGCGCCCGTGTACGGTTTGGACCTCCTCGGCGATGAGGATGTTTGTGAGTGTGTCGACGGTGACCTTGAGTGCGGTGAGAACGGGCACGCCGTTGTCGAGCAGCGTGCCGAGCGTGCGTGCGAACTTAGCCATTTCGTAGCGCTGCACGACATCGCGCACGACGGGTGTTTTGAGCAGGACGAGGTGGAGGTTTCTTTTTCCGGGCGGGGTCTTGACGTAAGAAACGAGCGCGGCGATGCCGAGTACGACGCCGATCAGCACGGCCCACCAGAAGCGGCCCATGAAGTCGCAGATGCCCATGACAATTCGGGTGGGTACGGGCAGTTGTGCGTTGAAATCGTTGAAGATGGCGACAAACTTCGGGAATACGAACGAGATCAGGATGAAAATGGCGATGCTGCCGACGGTGAGGAGGAACGCGGGGTAAATCATGGCGGAGATGGCCTTGCCGCGGAGTTCTTCTTCCTGCTCGCCGAACTTGACGATCCGCCAAAGGACTTCTTCGAGCATGCCGCCGGTCTCTCCGGCCTTGACCATGTTGCAGAGCATGGGGGGGAACAGTTTTGGGTGGCGTTCCATGGCCTCGGCGAAACTGCTTCCTTTCTGGATGTGTTCCTTGAGCTCGCCGACGATCTGCTTGAGCTTTGGGTTTTCGGCCTGCTCGTAGAGAGTGCCGAGTGCGCGTGTAATGGGCATGCCGGACTCGATGAGGTTTGCGAGCTGGCGGAAAAACAGGTTTCGGTCCTTGAGGCGGATCCGTATGAGGGCCTGGGTAATCGACTCTTTTTTCTCTTCGCCGGCGTATTCTTGGACGGAGATGGGGAAATAGCCCATATCGCGCAGGCGGGCCACGGCGGCGCGCTGGTTTTCGGCTTCGAGCACGCCCGAATTGACTTCGCCGGGTCCTTTTTTAACCTGGTATTTAAACTGCGGCATCGCCGGTCTCAACCGCCTCGGCCAGATCCGCGTCGGAGGTTACGCGCATGACTTCCTCGAGGGTAGTCCGGCCGCGGCACACCTGCAACCATCCGGATTCGCGGAGTGTTTTCATGCCCATCTTGCATGCGCGCCGCTTGATCTCGGTGCTGGGGGTTTTTTGGTTGGTCAACTCTTTGATGGGATTGGTAAACGGGAGGATTTCGTAGATGGCGACCCTTCCCTTGTATCCGGTGTGTCGGCATGTTTCGCATCCGCGTCCTCTGCGGAAGTTGGCGTTGGCGTTGCGGGGGATTACGGCGTCAAACCGCTGGAGGAGTTCGGGTGGGGGCGTGAAGGATTCGGAGCAGTTGGCGCAGACGCACCGTACGAGCCGCTGTGCGATGGACGCGATCATGGTGCTGGCGATAAGGAACGGTTCGACGCCCATGTCGACGAGCCTGGTGACGGCTCCGGGTGCGTCGTTGGTGTGGAGCGTGCTGAACACGAGGTGGCCGGTAAGGCTGGAGCGGATGGCCATTTCGGCGGTTTCGAAGTCGCGGATCTCGCCGACCATCATGATGTCGGGGTCGTGTCGCAGCATGGACCGCAAGCCGGTGGAGAAATCGAACCCGATCCGGGGTAGAACCTGCATCTGAGTGATACCGCGGAGCTGGTATTCGATGGGGTCTTCGATGGTGATAATTTTTCGGTCGGTGTTGTTGAGCTTGCTGAGGGCCGCGTAGAGGGTGGTGGTTTTTCCGCTGCCGGTGGGGCCGGTGACGAGTATGATGCCGTGAGGCCGCTCGAGGAAGGCGTTGAACTGTTGGTGGTCTTCGGGGAGGAGGCCCAACTGGTCGAGCGTCATGAACATCGAGGATCGGCTGAGTATACGGATGTTGACGGTTTCGCCGTGTGGCGTGGGGAGTACGCTGACGCGCAAGTCAAACCGGTCGTCGCCGACGGATGCGAGGATCTTGCCGTCCTGTGGGAGCCGTTTTTCGGCGATGTTGAGGTTGGCCATGATTTTTACGCGGGATACGATGGCAGAGTGGAAACCCCGGATCGAGGGTGGCGTCGGGACTTGATGCAGAATGCCGTCAATGCGGTACCGGACGCGCAACTGGTCTTCAAACGGTTCGATGTGGATGTCGGTGGCCTGCGATTGAATGGCTTCATGGAGGAGTTCGTTGACAAACTTGATGATGGACGCGTCGATGTTCTCGTCGCCAAGGTCGGAACTGAGGTTCTGCGACTCGATGCTGAGGACGGAGGCGACGCTGTCGTTGTCGCTGAGGATACGCTCGACGGTGTCGGCGCCGAGGCCATAGATGGCTTTTGTAGCGCGCTCGATCTCGTCGGGGGTGGTGACGGCGGCTTCGATGCGGCGCTTCACCATCATCCGTATGTCGTCGAGCAACTGGCTGTTTAAGGGGTCGCAGATAGCCACGACCAGGGTTCCGTTTCGCTCTTCGACAGGCACGAAATTGTAGTGAGTGGCAATCCTTGCCGGAACTTTCTTGACGAGGTCCTCGGGAATGCTCATTTTTGACGGGCTCACGTAGGCAAGACCGCAGAACTTCGCCAGCGACCGGTATACGGCTTCTGGTTTTGCGTAGCCGAGCTGGGAGACGATTTCGAGGAGGTTGCCGCCCGTACGCGCTGCTTCGGCGATGGCGCGGTCGAGCTTTTCCTGGTCGAGCACGCCGTCCAGGATCAGTTGTTTTTCGAGTCCCTTACGTCCGAGCACGGTCTAACTCCCTGAACCACAAGTTCATAGTCGGCTTTATGTTACCATAACGGGCGATTGCGCCGCACCGGCCCGGATGGAGGCGCTTGCGCTCCAAGACGTCCCCCGCGAACTGCCGGGGGGCAACGTCCCCCGCGAACTGCCGGGGGGGAACGTCCCCCGCGAACTGCCGGGGGGTTGTTTTAGCGAACAGTTGGCGTCATGCGCGAGATTATTCGGCGCCGGTCAAAGCGGGTTTCTCGAGGGCGGCCAGCGACCCTTCCGCCATCGAGGCGAGCGTTTTGTCTTGAAAGTTTGCCACATCGGCGTAAAAACTTCTGGCCTTTGCGGCGTCGTTTAGTTCGCGCATGTAGATGTGTCCGATCTCGAGTTTTAGCCGGGCTATGGCGACGGGATTGGTGCATCGGCCTTTTGCGCGTTCCATGGCGGCGACGTGTGTTTCGCCGGCGGTCGCGGCCCCTTGATCGAGCGATTGGCGGGCCATGTCTTCGGCGGCGAGGGATGCCACGAGTGTTCCGGGGTATCGGGCGACGACGGATTCGAGGCGGCTGAACGAGTTATCCCGTGCGCGGCGGGCGGCATCCAGGGCGTAGAGGGGTGCGTAGTCGAGTGCCCGTGCTTCATCGAGCAGTTCGTGGCGCGAAATGCACTCCGTCATGTCGCAGAACTCTGAATGCTCGCGGACCAGCCGGTCGTAGGCGTCGTAGGCTTCGGGGTACCAGTTGAGCTTGCTGTAGGCGAGGTCGGCCAACTGAACCCGGGCTTCGGCCGCCAGCGGCGCCCCTGGATTGGCCTGTAAAGCTTTTTCGAGTCGCCGGTAAGCGGTGACGTAGTCGTGTTCATTGATCATGTCGGAAACGGCATCGAGGTCGTTTTGGAGTGGGAGGGCCGCCTCGGCAATGACCGCGGCGCCGTCGGTATTGTACGTACGATAGAGCCCATAGGTTACGGCTCCGGCGGCGGCTACGCAAAGGCTAAGGGCCAAGCCGGCGCGCCAGGCGAGGCGGAGCGGGCGGTAGTTGCGTTCAGAAGCGCGGCGGACGGCGCGCCGAATAGCGGGCCAGAGGTCCTGGTCGAGGACGGGTGCGGTTACGGGGATGAATTGGGCGAGCCGGTTGAGGGCGGCGGCTTGTTTCCGGCAGGGTTCGCAGGAATCGAGGTGAGCGTGGAGCGTTTGCAACTCCTTCTGGGAGAGGTCGTTGTAGACGGAAGCGGCAACCAGGCCGCGGACTCGGCGGCACTTGAAGGACGCGCACGCGCGCTTAAACGCCGGAATTATGTTCATAAAGGTCACCCAGTTCTTTTTTTAATTTTTTCAACGCCCGGAACAGGTGCACCTTGACACTTCCCACGGTGCATCCTAATTCGCCGGCGATCTCACTCAACTGAAGGCCTTCAAAATGGCGCAGTACAAAGACGGTGCGCTGGGTCTCGGACAGGACGACCAGCGCCTCGCGTACGCGCTCGTCAATTTCCCGGGCTCGAACACGCTGGTCGGTGTCCATTATGGACGGCTCGATGGGCGCGTGCTCGGAATCTCGGATAAACGTCTCGTCAAGTGGTTCGTGCCGCTGCCTTTTCCGGCGGCGCAGAAAATCAATTGCCTGGTTGGTCGTCAGGCGCAGCAGCCATGGCAGGAAGCTGCCGGTGGGCTGCCACGCGTCAATCCGCTGGTAGGCTTTGATGAGGGCATCCTGCGCGACGTCGAGGGCGTCTTCGCGGTTTCCGGTGAACCGGTATGCGACGGCGTACACGCGCCCCTGGTGCCTTCGCACCAGTTCTTCGAACGCCTTGGCCTCGCCGCGTTTGAGCGCGAGCGCGAGTTCCCTGTCTTCCAAGGCCTGCCAGTCGTTTTGGTCTAAGTTCATCTAGACAACGCCATCGGTTTTAAAAAGGTTTACAGCGGTTGCGAGGTTTAATCTCGCGTCCTGAGCTGTTTATGCATTAGCGAATTTAACAGGTTTCTGGGGATCACGCCAGGAAAATGAAGTCTTTAACCTCCGTATATGCTTGTCGCACAAGCCATTGGCGAATTTCGTCGCGTGCGCCGGGTGCGCCCACGGCAATCACAATAAAGTCGCATCGGAACGTGTTGATTTCATTGGGCGCAATTATTTTATACCCGTGAATTTTCCTTCCGATTTTTCTGGGGTTAACATCGATGACGCAGCAGGGGCGGCGGTCGGTCCATTCGGTGAGCCATCGTTTTCCCACTTCGCCGGCGCCCCATTGGCAGAAGGTCCTGGGTTCGGGCAGGTGGGTAAGAAACATGTAGTGCCTCTTGACGGCGCGAAACTGGGCCGGGCTGTACCGCGGCGCCACCATGGAGAGGCGTGCCGGCGATTCGGTCCAATCCAGGAGTGGCGCGGCAACTTTGGCGAACCGCCTACCCAGCAGAAACATCCGCATGCAGAGGTCGTAATCCTCGGGCCAGCCGTGGTCCTGGTAGCCGCCGGCGTCGAGGTAGGCTTGGCGGGGCATGAAGAAGGTCGGGTGGGGGATGGGGCACTCGACGAACAGCTCTCGTTCCATGGATTCGTGGGTGGTGAGCGCGTTGATCCACCGCTCGTACCGGCGCCGGCCGTAGCCGATTTTTTCTCCAACCATCCTGACTTGCGTGCCGCACAGGCCGATGCGGGGGTCGCTGGCGGTTTCGGCGAGTTGGCGTTCGAGGCGATCGGGGTGCGAGACGTCGTCGGCGTCCATGCGTGCGAGGAATTCGCCCCGTGTGTCGCCACAGGCGTGGGCAAGGGCCTGGACAATGCCGACATGTGCGGAAGTGACCACGCGCAGCCGGGGGTCGGGGCGGGCCAGCTCGTTTGCGATGCGGGCCGAATCATCCGTTGAGCCGTCGTCGAACAGGATGAGTTCCCAGTCGTGGAGCGTTTGGCGGAGGATAGATTGGACGGCGGGTTGGAGTGTATCCTGGGCGTTGAAAAAGGGCAGCACCACGGAAACGCGTGGGCGTGTCATTGTCGTGGGCTCCTTATCAGGACATTGAGAGGTTGAGGCTCGTGAATGAATGGGCGGGGAACAGGCAGACGAGATCGCCTTTTATGGGATCGAGTTTGAAGCGTTTGGGGAAGACGGTTTTAGGCGTTTCGAAGGTGTTGGAGTCGCGTGGGCTGGCCGAGTTGAGCATGCGGCCGACGGCGGCGGCGATTTTAGCGCCGCTGATTTCGATTCGGGTCTCGACGTCGTGGTCGACGGTCTGGTTGGCGACGGTCAGCAGGAGTTTGGTTCCGGAAACGGATGCGCTGGCGCTGAGATAGGGGACGCGATGCCCGGTGGCAAGGCCGGTGGGCTGTGCCGCAAAGCAGTCGCAGCCAACCTGCGCCATCACGGCATGCGATCCCATGTGGTAGCGCATCATATCGTAGACGTAGTAGGTGGGGGTGAGGACCATTCGGCCGCCTTCGGTGATGCCGATGCTTTGGAGTACGTTGATGGCCTGTGCGAGATTGGCCATGGTCACCCGAGCGGCGTGGCGGTTGAACAGGTTAAGCGCGGCGCCGGCAAAGATGGCGTCGCGCAGGGTGTTGGGCTGTTCGAACCCGTTGTCGACGTTGGCTTCGGGGTGTTGGACGGCCCATTCGTCGACGGCGATCCCGACGGGCTTGCCGGGGTAGCACGAGGCGAGGATGTTTTCGACGAGATCGAGGTCGCGTTCGAGTGCAACGAGATCGCCGAACAGGGCGTGAAACTCGGCATCGGTGAAGGTTTGGCCGTGCCCGCGGGTGAAGTAGCGCTGGATGGTGAGATGGTCGATCAGGTGGGGGTGGGGCATGGCTTGGCAGAATTCGTAATTCCAGATGGGGGATACGGCGGGGCTGCGTCCGCAGGCGAGCAGCTCGATGGCGGGGTCGGCGGCGCGCAGGTAGGTGGCGTATCGTTTGTACTCGACAGCGTAATCGGCCGGGGAAAACCCGCCGCCGCATCCCCACGGCGTGGTTCCGACACCCCAGTACTTGACGCCATGGGGCGGGCCGGACCGGAGGCGGGTGATCGAGGTGTCGCCGCCGTGGTTGCAGAATTCGAGCCATTGCATGGCCTCGAGGACGGACCCGCTGCCGACGTTGATCGAGATGTACGGGGCGCTGCCGGCCGCGGAACAGAACTGGAGAAACTCGGTGGTGCCGAACGAGTTGGGTTCGGCCTGTTGCGACCAGATGTTGGGTGTCTGTGGCCGCTGATCGGGGAGGCCGACGCCGTCGCGCCAGTGATAGGTGGCGGCGAAAGGGCCGCCGGGCCAGCGGATGACGGGCGCGCGCAACTGTTTGAGTGCGGCGAGGACGTCGAGTCGGAGTCCGTTTTCGTTTGGTATTTTCGATCGGGGGCCGACCCAGATGCCCTCGTAAATGCAGCGGCCGGCGTGTTCGGCAAAATGGCCGTAGATGTTCGGGCTGATGACGGGTCCGGGTGTTTCAGGGCACAGGCGGATGGTGCACGGGCTCATTCGGTCTGCTCCTGGGGGAGGTCGAACTGGTCCAGGTAGGGAAAGATGTTTCCGGTGATGAAGTCGCGGACCTCGTGGATGTTTTGCAACCCGGTTTCGATCGAGGCGGAATCAAGCCGCTGGGCGCCAAAGATGCCTTTGACTTCGACAAAAATCTCGCGGATGTTGTGGCGGAACGATTCGATGACGACGTGGAGTGCGCCGCGGTGTTCGGGCGTCTCGGGCAAGACAAACCTGAGGCCGCCGACGCTGACGGGCCGCCGGAAATGGGGGCCGATCCGCTCGGTTTGGCTGCATGCGTGGTCGAGGAGGAAGACGCGTGCATCGGCGAAATGGGTCAGGGAAAAGGTTGAGCGGATGGTGACGGTCTGTGCGGCAAAAAAGGGGACGGTCAACTGGGCCATGGCGCGTACGGCGACTTCGCGGACTTTTTCGCAGAACTCCGATGCCGTGACTTCCGCCCATTCCTCGATCAGCACCACCCGATCCGGTAGGAAAAGCGCCAGCGACTGCGACGTCGGGCCGCGGCGGGTGTAGAAGCGGTATTGGGCGGGTGCGGAGAAGTCGGTGCTGTCGTAGGCGGTGCGTGTTTTGGAGAGGTCGTAGTAGAACTTTTGCAGCGCCGGCACCTTGTGCTGGAGCGGCGGGTGGATCAGTTCGGTGGAGAAATGAATTGGCCGGTCTTCCGCATGCATGAAAACAATCCCCTTTGGTAGACAATCACCCAGTATAGGGTCTTTGGGGCGAGTTCGCAACTGGGCAAGCGGGGTGCTGGGAAGCGCGGCCGGGGGGCGTCCCGACGGTGAAAAGTGCGCGAAAAGCGGGGATAGACACGCGTTCAAACAGCCGAAAGCGAGTCAGTCCCCGTTTTTTGCTTCAGTTTGTTGAAGTTCTTGAAGGGGTATCGTAATTGGGGTAGATTTTTCACGATTTCCACATGGGCCTTTTTTCCGGTGGAGAAATCTGCTATAAGATAGGCTAGTAGCGCATCGGGGTGGGTCCGGCTGTTTGGGCGCGAGCTCGGTTGTCCCGGTGCATCATAATGGGCCGCTGGTCAAAAACGCTTTGATGGGAGAGACTCGAACATGACTCAATACAACATCCTTCTTGATCCGTCTAAAATGCCGGACGCGTGGTACAACATCATCCCGGATCTGCCGGCGCCGTTTCCGCCTCCGCTGCACCCGGGCACGCACCAACCCGTGAACCCGTCCGATCTGGCCGTGCTGTTTCCGCCGGGCCTGATCGAGCAGGAAGCGTCCGGCCAAAGCATGATCTCGATTCCGGGCGAAATCTTGGACGTGTACCGCCTGTACCGACCGACGCCGCTGCGCCGTGCGTTGCGGCTGGAAAAAGCGCTTGGCACCCCCGCCAAGATCTATTACAAGAACGAGAGCGTGAGCCCGTCGGGCAGCCACAAACTCAACACGGCCATCGCTCAGGCGTACTACAACAAGATCGCCGGCGTCAACGAACTGACGACGGAGACCGGCGCGGGCCAGTGGGGCACGGCGCTGTCGATTGCGTGCGCGTTTTTCAACATGAAATGCACGGTGTTTATGGTGCGCGTCAGTTACAACCAGAAACCGTACCGGCGCTCGCTGATGCAGACATACGGGGCGCGGGTAGTGTCGAGCCCGAGCGAGGAGACCGATTTCGGCAAAAAGATCCTGGCCGAGCAGCCGGACACGACGGGTTCGCTGGGCATCGCCATCTCCGAGGCGATCGAGGTTGCGGCGAAGAGCGGAGGAACGAAGAAGTACAGCCTGGGCAGCGTGCTGAACCATGTCTTGCTTCACCAGACCATCATCGGTGAAGAGGCGAAGATGCAGATGGAAAGCGTCGGCGATTACCCGGACGTGGTGATCGGGTGCTGTGGCGGTGGCTCGAATTTTGCCGGGCTGTCGTTTCCGTTCGCGAAGGACAAGCTGCGCGACGGCAAAAAGATCGATTTCATCGGCGTCGAGCCGGCGGCGTGCCCGACGTTGACGCGGGGCCTTTACGCGTATGATTTCGGCGACACGGGGATGATGACGCCGCTGCTCAAACAGTACACGCTGGGCCACAATTTCATCCCGCCGGGCATCCACGCGGGCGGGCTGCGCTACCACGGGATCGCGACGCTGCTGGCCGTCCTGGTGCGCGAGAAAGTCATGCGCGCCGTCGCCTGCCTGCAGAACCCGTGCTTCGAGGCGGCCGTCACGTTCGCCCGCGCCGAAGGCATCATCCCCGCGCCTGAGACGGCTCACGCGATCCGCATCGTCATCGACGAAGCCCTCAAGTGCAAGGAGTCCGGCGAGAAGAAGACGATCCTGTTCAACTTCAGCGGGCACGGGCATTTCGACATGACCGCGTACGACGCCTATTTCAGCGGCAAGCTCGAAGATTACGCGCTCGAGCAGCGCGTAATCGACGCCGCGGAAGAGTGCATACCCAAAGTAGCCAACTAAAACCTAATGCTGAGGGGCGCCTCCCGGCGGTTATGGGATGCGCCCCTTTAGTTTTTTCTTGTGTGTTTTGTGCCTCTTGTGGCAAGAATCTCTCACATTTCGTCGGAGACACGGCCATGCTGATCACCTGCCTCATCGCTTTCTGCGGTTTCATCATCAACGAAGACGACAGCCACTTCTACATGTCGCGCGAACCCGGGCAAATGACAATCGAAGGGCTCAACGCGTTCGTGGACCAGTACGCCGGCACGAAAGTGACGCACCTGTTTCTCTGCCCGAACGCGATGAAAGCCAGCTACCGGTCGAGCGTCTGGGACGCCATCTGGGATATGGCGCCGAGCCAGGTCGAGCCGAAGAACGATCCCGTCGCGACGCGGTGGATGGCCAACGCGAAGCTGCTCGACGAGCGTGGGCTGGACCCATACGCGGTCTGGATTGCGCGGTGCCGCGAGAAGGGGATCATCCCGTGGCTGTCGATGCGGATGAATGACGTGCATAACGTCGATAACGTGACCAGCTACATTCACTCGAAGTTCTGGATCGATCACCCGGAATACTGGCGCGTGCCCGGCGGCGGGGGCTGGACGGACCGGGCGTTTGACTATGCGATTCCGGAGGTCCGCGAGCACCACATGAAGTTCATCCGCGAACTGCTCGAGCGGTACGACCCGGACGGCCTTGAACTGGATTGGATGCGGTTTGGCTACCATTTCAAACCCGGCCACGAGGCCGAGGGCCGGACGATCCTGACGCAGTTCATGCGGGACGTGCGTGGCTTGACACGGGAGTGGTCGGCGAAACGGGGGCATACGATTCAATTGGGTGCGCGGGTGCCGACGACGCCGGAGTCGGCGTACGGGCTGGGGATGGACGCGGTGGCGTGGGCGCGGGAAGGCCTGATCGACATGCTGGTCCCGACGCCGTTCTGGGCGACCACGGATTTCGACATCCCCGTCGAGCAGTGGCGCAAAGAGCTTGCAGGCGCGCCCAACGTGGTGCTCGCTCCCGGCGCCGAAATCCTGTTGCGCGCTTATCCGGGCGCCGAAGCCGTCCCCAACGACATCACGTCGATCCGCGGGTTTGCGGCGACGTGCCTCGATCGCGGGGCGGACCAGATCTACACGTTCAACTACATGGACCCCGCGCCGATGACGGGCGGGCCGGAAGCGTACCGCAAGCTGCTGGAACAGGGGTTGGACCTCGGGCTTGTCACGTCGTTGGCGCGGCGCCATCCGGTCACCTATCGCGACACCGTAGCGCCCGGAGCATCAAACGGGGCGCAACTTCCCGCGGATACGTTGAAAGGTGCCGAATTCAAGATCCATATCGGGTCGGCGCCAAAAAAAGGCACGGCCGTGTTTGTTGCGGGTCTTGCGGCGAAGGACGGCGCAGCGGAAGGCAAGTTTGAAGCCATGATCAACGGGGTGGCGTGCGAGCCTCTGCCCGATCTCGAGAATCCTGACCAGTTCCCCGGCGCGGGCAGGGCAGTTCAGTTCAAGTGCCCGGCCGGCGCGCTTAAAGACGGCTACAACGTCGCCGCGATCAAGCAGACGAGCGATGGGCCGGATCAGCAGATAGTCTGGGCGGAACTGCGCTTTCAACCTTAACAGCCGTAATGAGTTATATGAACTCAGCCGGTCGCCGGGATTTGCCATAATCAGCGGAGGTTATTCGAACCTTTGACTACCCAACAAAATTGAATTATCATGTCTCCGGCATTGATTCACAGCGCTGGGGTAGCAACCGGTCGGACTTGCACTCGGGAGAGCAATAAATGTCGGCTAGGCCCACAAAGTTCTTTGTTGTTATTGAGGGTTTAGACGGAACGGGTAAGAGTTCAATCGCACGTGCAATCACTCAGGTCTTGAATCAAAATGGAGGAGCAAAACTTACATTCGAACCTCACGATCCTTCGGCTTGCGGTATTTTCCTCCGACAAGTCTTGATGCACCGGATCAATGCTCCTCTTGAAACTCTCGCTCTTGCCTTCGCCACGAACAGAGCCGATCACTGCAACAGAGACATCGGACCATTTCTCCAGCAGGCAAATGGCGCCGAGCGTGTTGTAATATGTGACCGGTACTATCTTTCTTCCATGGTATATCAGTCTTCCGAGACTTTCTCAATGGAAAACGTGCTGACTCTTAATGCTTCGGCTCTAAAACCAGATTTGACTCTATTCTTGAATGCCAGTGACAAGACGTGTTATGCGAGAATGCGAAATAGAGCGCAATCTAAAGAGTTATTTGAAACTAATCTTCGCAAAACAAGAACAAAATATTTGCAGGCCATCGCCCTTCTTAGAGAGAGGGGAGAGACAATAGTTGAGGTGGCTGCTGAAGGTGGCTATCAAGAAGTCTTGAATAACGCTATTGAAGCGATTGGCTCCCATAGTCCCGACTGGTTGTCAAAAAAGGTTCATCCATTCTTGTTCGTACCAGAGCCTTCGGAGTACTTTGAAGTTAACGGCATTACACTGGCTGATTGCGCGGAAAAGATAAAGAGTTCATGGTGCTGCGGACCTCTCGTCGGAGTTGCCGAACTGCGACGTAGACTCTCTTCAATAAACGATTCTGCCAAAGATTTTGTTGGTTCGCTGCCGTTCAACGCTTTGGCAAATATATTTCTTGATATGCTCAAGAAAGAAGGCTTCCTTATCCATGATAGACTCCCGTGGACTGACATTGATGCCGTTGAGCTTTCATACCGTCTTCCATTGAATATAAATCAGCGTGGAACAGCAGTCCTTATGGGTTCCTCCCAGCGGTATGATATTATACTACCAAACCTGCTTGGCGACAAGTTTCGGACTCTGGAGAGCATGTCGGATTTCCTATTTATTCTTGATACTAATCCGAATTCGCTTCACAGCAAACACTACGAACGAGATCTACTACAAGTTGACCCAAAGCCCCAATCCTCCCCGGCCGTTTCAGTAGTGGGCTTGGATGTGCTTTCTTCCAGTGTGGCGCTTGCGGCACTTAATGACCTTCTTGAAGAATTTACTATGACCATTCAACACCAGCCCGGCCTCAAAGAGGTATTCCATGCCCAACGTGAGAGGCTGAAACAGGTTGTGTCTTCATGCAGCTGTAAAGGAAGTTGTAACGGCCGATAAAGGCCCCATAAATATAGAATATGTTAAAACTTCTAGTAGCCGCGTACTACATTGTTTTCGTTATTTTTGCTCTTACTGCTCTCATGGTGTTGGCAGGACTTGGTTACCTTTGGTTTTTTCCTGCAGTCAACTCGCGTAACGACTTGCCGTACCTTAGACCCCTTGTCGCCGCTCTAATTCTAGAAACGCCTGTCGTTTTTTTTGGATTCGTTAGAGCTGGGACAAAGTGCCTTCCACAAATCAAAAGCCATCGGCATGAGTCTGACACAGTTGATTTCATGTGTAAATTTATCGAGCCTGGCACCACTGTCCAAATTGTCTCTAGCCGCTTCGCCTGGGCGAGAAGGGCAGAGGCCTTTACGCGAGAGCTTGCAAGAAAGGCAGAGAAGGGTGCGCTCGTTGAAATCATTACTCCGCAACCAGTTGATGGAGACATTCGTCTCCCTTTAGCCCGTGCCGGTGTGCTCTTCTATTTAACTGCTGAGACTACTGCTCCTGAGGCACGGTTTACCCTGATAAACGGCAATCGTAGTGGCGCAGAGCGTTTAGCGATAGCCCGAGGTTCTCATCCTGAACACCAAGTCACAGTTTTTGACAACAATTCCGGCCCAGAAATCATTGCTATGGCAAGAGACATGATTAGAAAATCCAAGGAACTTGCGAGTGTTCGAAAAATGGGATGATGTTGCCGTAACTAGACGCTTCCAAGTTGAAGCTGGTTTGGACATTACATTTTCCCGAGTTTTCGTCCCCTACTATCACGATTTGGTGTCATCAATATGTCCAAATTCTTTGCTTGAGGTCGGCTGTGGCACAGGTCACCTTGCATTTGCGTTGGCACCGCTCGTGCAAACCGTTGTTGCTCTTGAGCCTTCTGTAGGCATGTATAACGTTGCGAAGGAAGTGCTGTGCAGATCAAGGGTTAAGCTGCTAAATTCTTCTGTTGAAGAGTATGTCATTAATGAGGAGTTTGACCTGATAATCTCACATATGTGCCTGCAAGCAGTCGCTAACCTGGATGCCTTTCTTTGCGCGGTCGCCAAACTAGCAGGTCGTAAGTCCACCGTTGTCTTTTCGATTCCGCACCCGTGCTTCTATAACGCATACAAATGTTTTTTTCACCCATCGAAGTATCAGTACTATAGAGAAGTAGGTAGTCTCGTCTCTTTTTCTATATCGAAAGATCCAATCACAGTCATATCTGGCATCCCATATACGCACCGTCCTTTGTCGAGATATTTTTCAGCTTTCAAATCTAGCGGACTGCACACAGTGGATTTTCATGAAATACTTCCCGCTGATCACATACAGAAGCTTTACGGAAAGCCTTGGACAGATCCGCGATACTGCGTCTTCTTCCTGGCAAAAAGTGTCTCTTTGCAAGTTTGAATATTACTTAACGATAATGAAATCAACTCCCACGACACATCATTTGCCGAAGTACGTTTACTAGAAGCTATCCTAAAACGTCAAGAAGAGTGCGCCTTCTTTGGAGGGCGGCGGCTCGCCGCCGCTTTTTGTCAAATAGAAGTCTGACGGCAAGTGCGCCAAAGCCCTGATTTTGCAGGCCGCTTCACGTTTCTTTTGCGCACAGGCAAGCCTATGTGCAAGAAAGCGGGAGCAAGCTCCCGCACTCCGAAATCGACCGACCATGGTTTTGGGATAGTTTCTAGTAAGAGCATGCAGCGTCGCGATGAGCTATATAACTCTCACATCTTAGCTCAAGCATTCTTGTTTCCGAAAGCGCTTTGGACTAAATCGTGGAGAGAATCCATTGCGGTCTTTCGTAACAACGTATCTAGGTGCATGTCGCCTCGAACACCGAAATTGAGGCCGTACGCCTTTTCCACCGTTTCGACATGAGTGTCACCTCGCTTTTCGCGCAGAGGCCCACTCTCATTTCGGCTACGAATTCCTCGCATGCCAGGTGCATCTTTAGCCATTCGTGTTTCTCCTTTTGCTAATAGGAAGCACACGTGATTGTGCCACTTGACAATTATATACCCATCATGTAGTATTGTCAAATTGCTAAAGCTGGGAGACTGAACGATGCACGCGATTTCAATGACAGATTTCGCCGACTTTGTAGTAAAGGCAGGCTCTCCAAAACTTACGAAGGTTCGTCAGGTAAAACAGCGCGGGAAGTACGACCCTGCAGCTGACTTCTGGCGTACCTTACGCGAGGCCATCATTGAGTATCACCGCACAAACAGCGGCCGGAGGGGTGATTTGGACAAAGTCGCAACGGGCTTAACCGATAAGAAAAAAGTCAAACGTTACCCTGCGGTCATCAGTAGCTATAAGAAGTTTCTTGGTAAGAAAACGTGCCGATGGTTCGAGCCGCCCAAAATGGAGTGGAGAAGTGGTGCGCTTGCGATTCGTGTGAATCCCGAGCTGGGTTTGCAGATCAACGGGCAGCGCCATGTTATTAAGCTGTATTTTAAGGACGACAAGCCGGACAAGCGTAAATTTGACGTTGTACTTACTTTGATGGAAGACTGCTTGCGATCTTCACTTGGGACTTCCGACGTGTTAGCCATTCTGGAGATGTCTACCGGGCAAATGTTTATATCTCTAGGAATTCAGAGTGGTTTGATACCTCTGCTACACGGAGAAGCAGCGTCCTTCACAGCTGTATGGAACAGAATATAACCATTATTCCTGCAACAACCATTATTCCTGCACTTGACCGGGCGCAGGCAGTCTGCTAGAGCCTCCTTTCCGCGACGTACCAGCCGATGCTGTGGCGGAACGGCTTTTCTGCAATGACGGTGAGGCCGGTTCCGTTGAGGGCGCGGATGAACTGCTGGTGGTCGAACCGGTCCTCGAGGGGGTGACCGAGCAGGCGGCGCCAAACGGGGTGGAGGATGAAATCTTTGAGGATCTCTTCGGCATAGAACCGGCCGCCTGGTTTGAGTACGCGGTGGACCTCGGCGAGGCCTTTGCGCCAGTCGGGGATGTGATGGATGATGCCGAAGTCGAAGACGGCATCGTAGGAATTGTCGGGAGCATTAATTTGGGTGGCATCGCCGACCCAGAGCCGGACGCGGTCACCGCGTTTCTTGAGGCGTTTGGCGGCGCGTTCGATCATGCGTGGATCGAGGTCGAACGCGTCGACGGTTGCGGCATGAAACACATCGAGGATAAGTTGGGTTCCCACGCCGCGGCCGCATCCGATTTCGAGCGCGTGGGCGTTGGTCGCGGGCCCGCCCATTTCGAGCAACCGGCGGGCTTCGATGTGGTGTTGAATCCAGGCGCGGACAGGGTTGTTCATGGCGACGAATTCGACCCAGTTGAGTTTCAAGATTGTGCCTCTTTCAGTTGGTCGAGATTTTACAGCAGTTGATGAGTCATGAACAGGGCTAAAGCACTGATAAAGTCACGCTAAAGCGCGCTTTGACTTCGGTAATAAGCCAAGATCACCCCGCCTAAAGACGGGTGCAAAGAGGAGCCCGCTGAAGCGGGCTAAGTACTCTTATTCGCAAATTCGGTGACGTATTCCTGCTGCAAAAAGCAGGGACAGACACGATTTTCAAACTGCCGAAAATCGAGTCAGTCCCTGTTTTTTGCTTCGTGTATTATACGTCGCCATATTTGTGGATCCGTGTACTATGTCATTAAACTAGCTGGTAATAGTGGTTTCGGCGCAACCTGGTTGGGAGGGCGCCTGGACAACTGTTAATCTGCCCTATTGCAGGAGCGGGGCAAGAATGGAGCGATCGAAGTAGACCTCGTTCCGGCATGCGCGATCGCCTTTCAGCATAACCAAGTCCATGCCGTCGGCTTCGACGGTTGTATTGCCGCCGGCCTTGCGAAACGTGGCGTGCCATAAAAGAACGCCGCCGCCTTCACTGGCCAGGGGATGGACCTCGCGGCGGGTCCAGGTCATTTCCCATGCCGAGAAGAGTTTTGTCAAGTAACGGCGCATGGCGTTGGCGCCGTGCACGTCTCCTCGCGTATTCGGATCTCGGTAAACGAGGTCATCCGTGTAACAGGCAAGCACTCGCTCGACATCCTGGGAATCCCATGCATCCAGGAAGCGGTTGGCGAATATTTCCAATTGCGCATTCATGATTTGGCATCCCTTTCTGGCGCTGAGAACCAATATACTCGGGGGTCGCAAAAAGCGGGGACAGGCACGCTTTCTTCAAACTGCCGAAGAAGCGCTTAAGAAAGCGTCACGAGCCAGTCCCCGTTTTTTGCTTCTTTTTTGATTTGTTCATAAGTGGCTTCAATATGTCATTGAATAGCCGCCAGGGTGTTTTGTGCCTTTTCTTTTAGAGATGGGTTGGGCGATTTTTGGATTACGAGATTGAGCGCGTCGGCGGCGGCGGATTTGGCGGCGGGGTTTTTGGCGATTTCGGCGGCGACGGCGAGTATTGCGGCGGCGGCTTCGTTTTGTACGTCGGGATCGTCGAGTGCGGGGCGGAGTGCGTCAAGCGATTGGGTGGCGAACACGGTGGCCCATGCGCCGACGACGGCTTTCTTTTCTTCGGGCCTTTTGGCGAGCGTCATGGCTTCGTTCAGCATCTTGATCTTGTTTTCGGGGGCCGGTTCGATGCCGACAAGCCGGACATAACCGCGGAGGCCGAGCACCTGGCGGGTGAGGTCGCTGCTCGCGGCTAGTTCGAGCAAATGGGGTGCCGCATCGAGCGTCGGCCAGTCGGAAAGGACGCGGACCGCTTCTTCGCGGATGGGCTCTTTTTTGCTGTTGAGCGAGTCGAGGACGGTTTGGAGCGCCTCGGGGTTGCCGATCCGTGCGAAAACGTGGAGGAGCGCGACGGCGGAGTCGGGGTCGGCTTTTTTCATGGCGTCGATCAGGGCGGGCAGCAAGGAGTCGCCGGTGCGGCCGGCGACGGCGACGAGCGCGCGTTCGGCGGCGGTGCGTTCGGTGGCGTCATCAGCCTTTTGCAGCGCGTCGAGCAGGGCGCCTGCTTGATCCTGCCCCGCGATCGGTTGCAGGGCCTTGAGTGCGGCGACACGCACCGAAGGGCCGGCATCGGCGAGACTGGCGACGGCGATGGGGAGGGCCTGTTCGGCCCGGCGGTTGGCGAGCAGTTCGATCAGTTTCGCGCGGACGGACGCGGGCGACGACCCTGCGGCGGACGCAATGCCGTTGTTGACGCTGTCACCTTTCATGAAGGTGAGGGCGTAGTTTGCGGCGTCGGCGAGCGCGGGGTCGGCGTTGTCGAGTAGCGCGGCGAGCATAGGCACGTCTTCGGCTGTCCCGAGTACGCTGAGCGCTTTGACGGCGGCGGCTTTGACGGCGGGGTCGCTACTTTGCGCGGCGGTGGAAACTGCGGGCCGGGCCAGCGGGTCTTTTCGCGCCATCAGGCCGCGCACCAGCGCGACCTGGCCGTCGGGCGGCAGGCTGGGGAGGGTGTCGGCGTAGAGCTGGGTGTTATTGTCGCCGGGTGTTTCGCCGACGATGGCTGCGGCGATGTTGCGAAACAGGGGGTCGTCGGCTCGGATCGCGGCGATCAGGCGTTGAGGGGCCTCCGCGGGCTGGGTAGCGGCGAGGCCGTAGAATGCGCCGGTGCGGACAAACTCGGGCCAGTCCGTGCCGGCCAGTTTTTCATAGATGGCCGTCGCGGCCTCGACGTCGGCCGCGGCGAGATGCTGAGCGGCGGCAAGCAGGCCGTCGGCAATCGCGGGCTGAATGGCACCGGGCTCGTCGGCGTGACATTTGAAGAGGGCGTCGACGGCGGCGGGCGTGGCGATCCGGCCGAGCGCGGCAGCGGTGGCTTGAGCTATCTCGGCGTCCGCGTCATTGAGCAGCGGGGTGAGGAGGGGAACGGCGTCGGGATCTCGACGGACGCCGAGCGACGCGGCGATTCCTGCTCGAGGTTTGCCGGCGGTTTTGGCGAGGGCATCGCGGAGTGCCTTGCCGGCTTCGGGGCTCGGTATGGGTTCGAGCGCGTATCGTGCGATGTGGGACAGTTCGGGGTCGGGCAGCATGGCGGCCAGTGCGGGGACGGCGGCGGCGGTTCCGCGAATACGGAGGCCTCGGCACGCCTTGAGCTTGTCGACGTACGGTGCATCGCCCTGGATGATGCCGATCAGTGTAGGTTCGTCAGCGTCTTCGATAGCGGGCGCAGCGGGCGCGGTGTTCTGCGCGAGGGCGAACGTGCAAAGGGCAAGAGTGGCGGCGAACGCCGCGACGAACAGGATGTTTTGCGAGCGCTTCACGTGTATCGGCCTTTCTTTCCGGATCGATTTATGGTTGCGATGTAACGGCGACATCAGAGGTACCATGGCTGGCGATACGCGCGGGACCGGAGCCGGTTGGCCTCGTCGTCGCCGATGAATTCTTCCTTTTCGGGGTCCCATTTGACGGGCCGGCCCAGCCGTTTGCAGACGTTTGCGACGTGGCACGCGGAGATCGACCGGTGGGCCACTTCGGCGTTGGACACGGGCTGCTGGCGCGTTTTGACGCAGTCAAGAAACGCGCGCACGTGGTTGTCGGGTGGGTAGCCGCCGAGGAAGTTTCTGTTTTCGAGCAGGCTCTTTGGGTGGGCGTCCATCTCGCCGGAATCGCCGGTCTCGACCCAGCCTTCCTCGCCTTCGTATCGCACGGGGCATGAGCCGAACCGCAGGCCGGTGCGGATGACGAGCTTCACGCCGTCGGCGTAGCGGCCGATTAAGCGCTTGCCTTCTTTCCAGAACTCGACGGGGCCGGTGTTGTCGGACTGATTGGCCCACTGGCAGAGGTCGACGGTGTGGCTGCCCCATTCGGTGACGGAACCGCCGGAGAAATCCCAATCGCCGCTCCAGAACCCGCGGGTGGGGTACTCTTTGTTGTACGGCCGCCAAGTTGCAGGGCCGAGCCAGCGGTCCCAGTCGAATTCATCGCGGGGCGGCTCGGGTTCCGCGGGGAGGATGGTCTGGTGTACGTCCTGGAGCCCGCCGGCTTCTTCAGCTTGGAGTTCAGTGAGTTTGCCGAGCTTACCGGAGATGGCGAGATTTGCGGCGAACTGGAAATGGCTGATGCTTCTTCGTTGCGTGCCGCATTGGAAGATCCGGCCGAGCCGGCGCATGGTGTCCGAGACGGCGCGCGATTCGGCGATGGCGACGCTCATGGGTTTCTCGCAGTACATGTCTTTTCCGGCGCGCGCGGCGAGGAGGGATACGCCGGAATGCCAGTTGTCGCCGGTGGCGATGAGCAGGGCGTCGATGTCGGGGCGGCCAAGGATGTCGAACATGTCGAGGTAGCATGCGCAATCCTGGTTGCCGTAGTTGCGGTTGACGTCGTCCTGTGCGGCCTTGCGTCTGTCGGCGAAACAATCGCAGACCGCGACGACCTGGGTGTCAGGCTGGGCCAGGAACGCCCGCATGACGTCGCGGCCCCGGCCGCCGGTTCCGATAACGCCGACGATGATTCGTTCGCTGGCGGGCGCGCGGTTGGCTGCACCGAGCGCGGCGGAGGTGACGATGCTTGGCGCGGCGGCGACACCGGCCGCGGCGGCGGTGGCGGTTTTGAGGAACTGGCGGCGTGTGATCATAGCTCTGTCTCCAAATAAGTGAGGTAGGGGGATATTATCAAAAAAATTACAAATTACAAAGGACAAACGAAAAACGTGGGAGGGGGAATCGGACGGATCGGACGGATCAGACGGATGTTGAAAGGAAGACGGAGTAAGCAGGCGAAACACCTGCGCTATAATGCAGGCGGGACGCCCGCACCACAATTGAGGGCGGGTGGGAAAAAGTGGGACACCCCCCACGAAAGCCGGGGGGCGTCCCAACTTGCAGGCGAAACACCTGCGCTATAATGCAGGCGAGACGCCCGCACCACAATTGAGGGCGGGTGGGAAAAAGTGGGACACCCCCCACAAAAGCCGGGGGGCGTCCCAACTTGCAGGCGAAACACCTGCGCTACAATGCAGGCGAGACGCCCGCACCACAATGAGTGCAGGTGGTGGGAAAAGAGTGGGACACTCCCCACAACTGCCGGGGGGCGTCCCAACTCGGTTGCAGCTAATTGATGGTGGGGAGGGTGACGGTGAATGTGGAGCCTTTTTGCAACTGGCTTTGAATCTTGATGGACCCCTGATGAAGTTCGGTGAGCCGTTTGACGAGAGTGAGGCCGAGCCCGGTGCCGGGGATGTGTACGGTGTATTCGTTTTTTGCGCGGTAAAACTCGTCGAACACGGATTCCATCTGATCCTGGGTCATTCCGATTCCGTCGTCCTGTACGGCGATTTTGATAAACCCGGCGCTGTCGCAAACAGAGACGATTACGTGTCCGTTTGGCCGTGTGTATTTGATGGCGTTGTCGATGAGGTTCATGAGTATGAGGAACAGGGAGTCTCTGTCGGCGAGGATATGGCTCTGCACGGGCTCTTTTGCATCGAGTTTGAGGTCGATGGAGAGGTCTTTTGCTTTTTCGCGGTTGGCGTCGACAGCGGCCTGTACGACTTCGAGTGCGTTGATGGGGAGGCGTTTGATGGTGAAATTGCCGGTTTCCATGGCGGTGAGGTTGAGCAGGTCGTTCACCATGGAGCGAAGGTTCTTTGCGCGGAGCAGGGCGCGTTCAAGGAGAGCGGTTTCGTGGTCGTGGTCGGCGTTGGCTGCGCCGGAAAGGACCGTCATGAGCTGGCCTTCGATAGCGGCGAGCGGGCTTTTGACCTCGTGGGCGACCATCGAGATGAACATGGATTTAGCGGTTTCGAGTTTTTTGAGCGCGCTGATGTCGCGGAGCACGGCGACGGCGCCGGCGGCTTCGCCGTTGGGTTCGAGGACAGGGCTGACATTAACCATGTAGTGCGACTTGTCGATCTGCAACTCCCGGGATGCGATGACGGGCCCCGCGGGTTCCTTGAGGGCGTCGGCGATCAGCGCCTGCAATTCTTCGCAATCGAGCCGGTCGAGCGGCGAGGAGAGGGGGATCTGCTCGAACCCGGGCAGGATGCGGGTGGCGGCGGCGTTTCGCAGGACGATCTGGCGGTCGCGGTTGACGACAATGACGCCGTCGGCCATGCAACTGATGATGGTGCTGGATTTGGATCGTTCTCGGGCGAGTTCGAGGAGGCGGCGTTCGCGTTCGGCGCGGAGCCGCTTGGCTTCGATGTTGAGTGCGCGTCGTTCGAGCCCGTTGCGGACGGGTATCAGGAGCTCGTCGGGTGTGAACGGTTTGGGGATGTAGCCGTACGCGCCGCGTCGTGTGGCTTCGACGGCGGTGTCGATGGCGGCGTAGGCGGTGATGACGAAAATGGCGATGTCTTCGTCGTGGCTGCGGAGATGTTCGATGAGTTCGAGCCCGCCCATGCCGGGCATTTTGAGGTCGACGAGCGCGACGGCGAAATCGCCGCGTTCGCGGAACAGTTTGAGCCCGGCGAGGCCGTCGGACGCGGTTTCGACTTCGAATCCTTCCATGGCGAGTACTTTTGAGCACCCTTCGCGCATGCCGAGTTCGTCGTCGACGACGAGAATGCGCGCGACATCATTGGTCATGGCAGTTCCCCCGTTTTTTTTTGAGGATTTCGTCGACTTTGGCGGTCAGCCTGTCGTAATCGACGGGTTTTTCAAAGAATGCGTCGGCGTTCATGGCGGCGAGGTCATCTTGGGTACGTGGCCGGAAGTCAAAGCCGCGCTGGCTGGTCATGGCGGTGACCACAATGACGGGCACGGACTTGAGCAGGGGGTCGTCTTTCACGGCCTGGGAGAAGGTAAAGCCGGAATCGAGGTTTTCCATCATGAGGTCGGTGATGATGAGGTCGGGCGGGTCTTGCAGGATGGCGCGCATGGCTTCGGCAGAAGTGGAGAATACGCGGACGCGATATCCGGCACGCTGGAGCATGCGGGAGTAGAGGTCGAGGAAGTCGGCGTCATCGTCAAGGACGACAATGGAAGGCGGCTGGCGCGTCATGAGATTTTCTCCGCCAGTTCGAGTTTTCCGACGGGTAGGCTGATAGCGAAGGTTGTTCCCTGCCCCGGCTCGCTCTGCACGGTGATGTCGCCGAAATGCATTTTGACAATGCCATACGCGATAGCGAGGCCGAGGCCTGTGCCTTTGCCCATTTCTTTGGTGGTGAAGAAGGGAGTGAAGAGCCGCTGGATGTTTTCCTGCGGGATTCCGGCGCCGTTGTCGGCGACGTAAATTTGTACGGTTTCCTTTGAGTCGAAGAGGCCGGCCGTGAGGGAGACGCGCCCATGATCGTGCGCGATAGCCTCGATGCCGTTTCGCACGAGGTTGACGAGCATCTGCTTGACCTGGTCGGCGTCGATCATCATGACGGGCACGGCGGGGTCGACTTCGGCAGTCAGTTCGACGCCGGCGGCCTCGGCGCGCGGTTTCATGATGGCCATGATGGCTTCGACGAGTTGGGGTAGATCCGTGGGGGATTTGGATACGCGCGACTGGCGTGCGAAGTCGAGCAGGCCCCTGACGATGTTCTTGCACCGAGCGGCTTCGCCGACGATCATCTCGAGATCCTTGCGGTTTTCATCCTCTTGCTTGACGCGCTTGAGGAGCATGTGCGAGTAGAGCAGGACGGTGCCGAGCGGGTTGTTGATTTCGTGTGCGACGCCCGCGGAAAGCTGGCCCATCGAGGCCATCCGCTCGGTTTGGACGAGTCGCTGCTGGGCTGCGGCGAGTTCGCGGTGAGACTCTTGCAGTTGCGTGCAGGTGGCTTCGAGTTCTTCGACGAGGTAGGGCAGGCACATGCTGGCCTCGGCGAGCCCCTGGCAAACGGCGATGGCCTTGTCGCGGCAGGTGGGATAGCCGCAGGCGCCGCAGTTGAGCTGGTCTTCGATGGAGTACTTGTGCATGGACTGGAGAGCGAGGGCGATTTCGTGCTCGCTGGGCTCGGGGAGGCTGATGTCCTGCTGGGAAAACCGGCGTGTGAGGTCGAGTTCCTGGAACTCGTTGTGCCATTGGTCGAGCTCTTGGGGCCCGACGCGCCAGAGTTGTTCTTTGACGAAGTTGGCGAGAATTTCCTTTCGTGTGTGTACGCCGAGGTCGTTGAGCATTTTGGGCCCGCTGATGCAGCCTTCGCAGAACAGGACATCAAGGAATTGGGCTTTGCTGGCGCCTTGGGCGAGCTCATCGAGGATGTCGAGTGCGCGGTCTTTTCCTTCGGTGGTGAGGATGGAGGTGTCGAGCAGGTCGCCTTTCACGCCGGCGGTTTTCAGGAGGCCGCTCGAGAGCGGGAAAGACCAGCCGACGCCGCTTCGCGGCCCGTCGAACTCGCATTCTTCGAGGTCTTGGGGGTCTATGTGGGCGGCTTCAAACATGGTCGCCAGTTCTTTATAGGTAAGGACGCTGTTGACGGTACCGGCGACGAACGGGTCGAGTATTTCGTTTTTCTTTGCGATGCAGGGCCCGATGAATACGATGTCAAGGGACTCACCGTGGTAACGGTGTCGGATGGCTCTGGCGGTGGCGATCATGGGGGAGACGATGGGCGCGAGCGAATCGCACAGGTTGTGCATGTATTTTTCGATGTAGGCGACGACAGCGGGGCAGGGCGATGCGATGATGCTTCGTCCGGTGCGGGCGGCTTCCTGGAACAGGGTCCGGTATTCGCGGCAGATTAGTTCCGCGCCGAAGGCGACCGTCCAGACCTCGGCGAACCCGAGGCGTTTAACGGCGGCGACGATTTTGCCAGGAGGAACGGTATGGAATGCGGCGGGAAACGAGGGGGCCATACAGGCGAAGACGCGGTGGGGTGAATCGAGCATGGCCTGAACTTCGCCGGTGCTGTCCTGGATGTGTTTGGCGTTTTGGGCGCACACCTTGACGCAGTTGCCGCAGGCGATGCACCGGTCTTCGACAACGATGGCCTGGCCTTTCTCGACTTTGATGGCTTTGGCGGGGCATTCACGGACGCACGCGTAGCAGCGTTTGCATCGTTCAGGTATGCAGGACACTATGCCCATGTTTCACGCCTCCGGCGCTTTGGAATGACAAAGGACAAAGGACAAAGGACAAATGATAAACGATGAATAATCATCTTAATGATCATACCATTTTATCCTTTAAGAATCAGCTGTTGGCGGTCGTGGATTGCCTGTTTGAGGCCGGCGAATGAGCAGAGGTCCATTGAGAAGAAGGTACGGCAACAACCGATCTCGGTTAGGAAATGGCTGTCGGAAGAAACAACGACAGGGTAGCCGGTTGATTCATAGGTATCGGAGCGGCCTGCGCGATGGGCCGTGGGCGAGACTTCAATGGCGTCAAAGAGGACATCCGGCGGCAAAAGACCAAGCTGCGACAGCACGCTGAACGTGGGGCGGTCGACGTGGGAGGGGATGGCGATTCCGCCATAGTTATGGATGAGGTCGACCGCGCCGGCAACGGAGTATTTGGAAGCGAGAAACAGCCGGTGCGGTTCGAAACGCAGGGGCCGGCCATGCTCGTTCATGACGATCTGGCGGCCTCGCAACTTGCCGGGGTGAGCGTTTGGCAGGCTTGAAAGGACGAGGCGGCCGACGGCGCCGGCGGCTTCGGTGGTTTCAAACAACCCCAGGATGTGGGCTTCTTCGGAGGAGGTGATCTCGATGCCGGGGATGACGGTGATTTCGTGTTGCGCGGCGATTTGGACGGCGGCGGCGTTTTCGGTGGAATTGTGGTCGCAGATGGCGATGATTTGCAGGCCGGCCTTGATTGCGGCCTCGATGATGGCGGGGGGCGTCATGTCGTCGTCGGCGCAGGGTGAGAGGGCGGTGTGTATATGAAGATCAGCGCTGAACGTTTTCATGGCGGAGCACCTCAGGGGTCTGAAGCCGGAGGTTGTGACGGCCGGGATCGGTAGATGCACAAGTCGGGTGTGGCGCGGCCGAGTACGACGTCTTCTGCGAGCGCGGTGCATGACGGTGCGCCGCAGACGGAGCAGTCCCTGCCGGGGAACGCCCTGGTAAGCTGGTCGATTTGAGCGAGTTTTTGCATGGCGGCACGCATATCGCTGTCGAGGCGCAAACCGGCCCTGGGGGCCAGGGGTTCGACTCTGCGGACGGCGCCGGCCCGGCCGTTGGCAACGAGGATTGGATGGAGTTCCTTGGCCCATTCGAACCTGGGCTGAGCCATGAACGGGTCTTCGACCCAGACGGGCGTCCCGAAACAGCCCTGGTCGCAGGCGTAAAGCTCGATGAGCCGGTAGTCGTTGACGTGGCCGTTTTCGATGGCTTCGAGCACGTTGATGACGTGGCGGATTCCGCTTACCTGGAGGGTCTGTCGAGTGCCGGCGGGACGCGGCGAGCTTTGAGGGTGGCGTGCGTGCACGCCGATGTGTTCAAAGGCTTTTTGCCGCAACGCGAGGGGGTCGACGAGGTCGATCCGGGTGAGCAGGCTGGGTGCGCGCAGGATGGTGCATTGTGCGGGGCATGGCGCTGCCCACACCGCATGGGGCGCCGTGATTTCTTCGCGGGCGGCTTCGGCGGGGGTGAGGAACGGGGCGAGATGGGCCAGCAGGGAAGGAAACCGGACCTGGATAAGATTGATGACAGCCGGGCAGGCGGGGCTGATCGCGGGTTTGGCGATGGCTTCGTCGCGCGCGTAGGCGGCGACGGCGTCGCGGAGTGCGTTTTCCCATTCGTCGAGGAGGCGAATGTCGCTGAAGCCGGCATCGCGGAGTGCGCCGATGACTTGGCCAGGGCTGACGCCGGGCCCGAACTGTTCGAGAAATGAGCCGGGAATGACGAGGACGGTTTTCGGAGTGGGCGGCGGGACGCGGTGTTGGGACGGCATGGTCATGGCGCCGGCATCGCAGGCGGCGAGGCACGAGGTGCAATCAATGCACAGGTGGTCGAGCACACGCGGCCGGCCGGACTGAACGCGGACAGCCTGGGTGGGGCAGGCGTGCACGCACATCAGGCACTGGCGGCATTTTTCGGCGTCGATTTGGACGGAATTGCGCGCGGGGCCGGCGGCCTGTTGGGGCTGGAGCAGCACCGTGAACCGCAAGCGGGTGCCTTGGCCGGGCACGGACTGCAGCGAAAACCGGTCGGAGTTTTTCTTGATGTTGGGCAGGCCGAGCCCGGCGCCGAATCCAAGCTCGCGGGCGGCCGGCGGCGCGGTGGAGTAGCCCTCTTTCATGGCGAGGTCGACGTCGGGTATGCCGGGGCCTTCGTCGATAACGGCGACGTCGACCTGGGCGGGATCGATGGCGACTTTCATGAGGCCTTTGTAAGCGTGGATGACGACGTTCATCTCGGCTTCGTACGCGGCCACCATGGTTCGGCGGACGAGTTGGGGATCAACGCCGATTTTTTTGAGCACGTCCTTGATGCGTTTGGCGCCGTCGCCGCCGCTGTCGTAATCGCCGCCGTTGATCACGTGCTGGAACGATGCCGGCGAGACGCCTGCGCCACCATTTTCGGTCGCGCGGGAGCGCGACCCCACCGCACCGGGATTTGCAGGCGAGACGCCTGCGCCACCATTTTCGGTCGCGCGGGAGCGCGACCCCACCGCACCGGAATTTGCAGGCGAGACGCCTGCGCCACCATCTTGTTTAGATCGTTTGCGGGGCATTTTGGTTTTCCAGGATTTGATGGAGCATTGCGGAGGTTTGGAACATGTCGGCGGGGGAGACGATGATGGCGGCGTCGTGTTCCCTGGCGGCCTGGAGGAGTTCCGGTGCGGGTTGGACGCCGTTGAGCAGGCAGATGCCGGGCACGTCCATGAGTTGGATGAGGCGGACGACGGACGAGTTGGCGAGGTTTGTGACGATCAGGGTGGTGTCGGATGCCTGGTTGAGAAGGTCGGATACGCGGTCGCCGGCGTAGACGCGGTCGATTGGGCGTTTTCCGCCTCGTTTGCCTTCACTGATTTTGGCGCCTAGCCTTTCGGCAAGCTGGCTGAGTGTAATGCTCATAAGACAGCCCTTTTTGCGGATAGTACCATGGGGGGGCCGCCCCGGCCCAACGGCAGGGCCGGGGCGGCTTAAAATGGGGGCTAGGGGATGTATTTGCCTCGCGGCGTATAGTGGGTGTGCAAGAGCTTGTGGCTGAGATGGCCGCAGGGGCCGTCCTTGAGGAAGTTGGTGTACAGTTCGAGGACGGCGGGGTTCTCGTGCGACTTTCGGACTTCGGATCGGCTGTCTTCGGAGTAGATGGCCTTTGCCCGCTGCTTTCGGATTTCGGGGCTGGTCGGGATCGGCTGGCCGCCGCCGCCCAGGCATCCGCCGGGGCACGCCATGAACTCGATGAAATGGCATTTGGAGAACTTGCCGCCAGCCCGTATATCTTCGATCATCCTTTTGGCGTTTGCGGTACCGTGGCAGATGCCGACCTTGAGTGTGACGCCGCGGAGCCAGTCCCAGTTGGGGACGAGATGGGCGAGGATCGCCGGCACCGGGCCGACGGCTTTGATGGGGAGTTCGGCGTATTTTACGCCTTCAAACCCCCGGACGGGGATGACGTCGGCGTGATCGAACAGGTTTTCGACTTTAATGCCGCAGACGAGTTCGACCACGGTGCGGATGGCGGCTTCCATGACGCCGCCCGACGCGCCGAAGATGACGCCCGACCCGGTTTCCTTGCCGAAGGGGTCGTCGAACTCGGATTTGGGCATGTTGGGGAGGTCGATGCCGGCTTCGCTGATCATCTTGGCCAGTTCGCGGGTCGTGAGGCCGTAGTCGATGTCCTTGAACCCGGAGTCGCACATCTCGGGGCGGTTGCACTCAAACTTTTTGGCGGAGCAGGGCATCAGGGCGACGGTGACGATGTCCTTGGGGTTGATGCCTTCTTTTTGGGCGTAGTAGGTCTTGATAACGGCGCCGAACATTTGCTGGGGGCTTTTTGCGCTCGAGACGTGGCGCAGCATTTCCGGGGCGAAGTGCTCGATGTACTTGATCCACCCCGGCGAGCAGCTCGTGAACTGCGGGAGGGCGATGTCTTCGTGGAGGACAAGCGAGCGGTACAGGCGCAGCAGGAGTTCCGTGCCTTCTTCGATGATGGTGAGGTCGGCGGTGAAGTTGGTGTCGAACACCTTGTCAAACCCGCAGCGTCTGAGCGCGGTGTTCATTTCGAGCGTGAGCGGCGTGCCGGGTTCCATGCCGAAACATTCGGCGATGCCGGCGCGCGGGCTCGGTGCGGTCTGGATGACGACGTGTTTGGTGGGGTCGTCGATGGCGGCCCAGACCTCGTCGGTGGGGTCGTTGGCCCGGAGGGCGCCGGTGGGGCAGCGGTTAATGCACTGGCCGCAATTGATGCAGACGACCTTGCCGAGGGGCTTGTCGAGAAACGTCTGGACTTTTGATTCTGCACTGCGGCCGACGACTTCGAGTACGCCGACTTCCTGCAGGTCGATGCAGGTCCTGACGCATCGTCTGCACAGGACGCACTTGTTCATATCGCGGATTACGGAGTGGCTGGAGGTGTCGATGGGGTAGCGGGATGCGGCGAGCCGGCCGAACGGGAACGAGTCGACGCCATACTCTTTAGCGAGCGCCTGGAGTTCGCAGTTGTTGTTGCGGGCGCAGGTGTAGCACTCGCCGCAATGGTTGGACAGCATGAGGTCGATGACGTGCCTTCGGGCCTGGCGGACGGTGCGGGAGTGGGTTCTTACGTTGATGGGCGACAGGACGGGGTATGCGCAGGCGGCCTGGAGTGTACGCTGTCCTTCGACTTCGACGACGCACACCCTGCACACGCCGGCGACGCAGAGGTCTTCGTGGTTGCACAGGGTTGGGATTCGGATGCCGAGCTGTTTGGCCGCATCGAGAATGGTGGCGCCCATCGGGACCTTGATCTCGCGCCCGTCGATGGTGACGGCCACTTCCCCGCCGATCAAGCCGCCGGACGGTGCGCGCTTGACATCGAGGCGCCGCTGACTTACCGGCGCACGCGAGCTTTCTTTGGTGGAGACGGATTTCTGGCTCATCGGTGACTCCTTTACGACACGGCAGCCCGATGGGCGGTCGTGCGGCCCATGAGCTCGTCTTTGAAGTTGGCAATTATGGAGAGAAACGCGTTGGGACTGGACTGGCCGAGCCCGCACTTCGAGGCCAACTGCATGGTTTCGCCGAGTCGGCACAATTCGTTAAGGTAGGCCATCGAACATCGGCCTTGCTCGAGCAACTCGACGCCTTCGAGCAGCTTAACGTTGCCTTCGCGGCAGGGTGTGCACTGGCCGCAGGATTCTTCGACAAAAAATTCGAGGAAATTGCGTGCGGCGGCGAGCATGTCTCTGTTTTGGCCGAATATAATGATGGACCCGCCGGTGGGGACATCTTCGAACGCGAGTGCGCGGCCGAATTCGGCGGCCGGGACGCAACGGCCGGACGCCCCGCCGACCTGTACGGCCTTTGCGCCTTCGCCACCGACTTCCTTGAGCAACTGGGCGATGGTGATGCCCATCGGGAACTCGTAGACGCCGGGGCGTTCGCAATCGCCGGACACGCTGAAGATTTTGGGGCCGGCGGACCGCTCGGTTCCGATGGCTTTGAACCACGCGGCGCCCTTGGCCATGATGCAGGGTACCCAGGCCAGGGTTTCGACGTTGTTGACGATCGAGGGGAAGCCCATGTAGCCGGTGTCGACGGGGAACGGCGGCCGGTTTCTCGGTTCGCCGCGCTGGCCTTCGAGCGACTCGATGAGAGCGGTTTCTTCACCGCACACGTAGGCGCCGGCGCCCATGCGGATATGGACGTCGAAACCGAATCCTTTGCAACCGCGGATGGCCTCGCCGAGCAGTTTTTGTTCACGCCGTTTGGCGATGGTGGCTTCGAGGTCTTTGCGGAGGTAGGCATACTCGCCGCGGAGATAGATAATGCCTTCGGCGGCGCCGATCGCGAATGCGGCGATCGTCATGCCTTCGATGACGAGGTCGGCGTAGTTGGCGAGGATGACTCGGTCTTTGAAAGTACCGGGTTCGCCTTCGTCGGCGTTGCAGATCACGTATTTATTGGCGCTGTGTGCAGCGGCGGCGAGGTTCCATTTGACGCTGGTGGGAAACCCGGCCCCGCCACGGCCTTTAAGACTGGACGCGGCGATTTCGGCAATGACGTCGGCGCGCGATTTGGCGATTGCTTTTTTGAGCCCGGCGCCGGGTTCGGTTTGGCTGAACGTGAGGGTGTTTCTCGGGGTGTTCATTTAGTGCCCCTCCCTGACTTCGACCGCGTAGATGCCAAAGATTTTTCGGCATTCTTCGACGATCTCGTGTACTTTTTCCGGGGTGACCCGGGTGTGGATGGTGTCGTTGACGAGGAGTGCGGGGCCCTGGTCGCACATGCCCAGGCAGTTGGCCCATTCGAGTGTGAACTTGCCGTCGTCCGTGGTTTCGCCGAACCGGATTCCGAGATCGTTTTCAAGCTGGCGGGCCACCCGGTCCTTGCCCTGCATGTCGCACGAGATGGTTTGACACAGACGCAGGACGAACCGGCCCTTGGGCGCGTAGTCGAGGAAACTGTAGAACGAGGTGACGCTGTAGACTTCGACGGGATGTATGTCAAGCTGGTCGGCGATGACCTGCATGGCGTAATTGGAGATTTGGCTGTACTTGCCCTGAACCATTTGCAGCAGCGGAATAAGGGCGGTGCGGTCGCGTCCGTTTTCGGCGGCCCAGGTGCGGATATCGCTTTTCAATCGTTCGTTGTCGTGGGCGTACATGGTTCAAGCCTCCGGCTGCCGCAGCAACTGGTTTACTTTTGCAACCAGCGCGGCGGGCTCGATGGGTTTTTCCTGGAAATCGTCGACGGGGGCAATGTCGGGGTCCTTGCCGTAGACCATGCCCGTGGCCCGGTTGATGCTTGTCAGCATCAGGATCGGGTGCTTGAACCCCTGGCGGCGAAGGTCCTGCGCCATCGTAAGGCCGTCGTCGGGCTGTTCCATCATCACGTCAAGAACGATTAGGTCGGGTTTAAAGCCGGCGACTTGCGCCATGCCTTCGCGGCGATCAAACGCCGCCGCAGTTTGGTGACCGTCCTGGCGCAAAAACAGCCCGACGGTTTCGACGACATCGGGGTCGTCGTCGACGATGAGAATTTTGGCCATACCGGACCTCCTGTTTTGCAGCGTCTTTTATTGGCAACGCATCGTCGTGAAACAATTCACAACTCACAACGTGAGAATAAACCATTTTGCGGGGTGATGTCAACTGGAATTATGTTCAGGCGTATGGCGGGTCGGGTGGTTTGTTGCGGGTGGCCCGTGAAAAGATACACAGGCCGTTGTGCATGGGTGATTTTGCCGTTTCAAGAAGAGGATTAGCTCACGCAGAGTCGCAGAGAGTTCAGCGTGGAGGCCGAAACCAATAAAGAGGCATTTGAGCGCAGACGCAACCATGTGGGGCGGGAGATTGGGCTCAAAAGTGGGACAACTCCGAACAACGGCGCACTAAACTGCGTCGCTGAGAAGCGCTGCAGGTTCGACGGGGCGGTGTTCGATCGGTATACTTGCGGTGATTGTTTTGCAGGGATCGCTGTGGGAATGGAAACGGGACCTTCTTATATAGCGCTGGGCGTTTTTGTGCTGGCGTATGGGCTTTTTGTGGCGTTGCCGACTCGTCGGAGCCTGGTGGGCGTGATAGCGGCGTTGGTGTTGATGGTGACGCGGACGATCCCGGTGGGGGTGGCGTTGAGGGATGGGATCAACTGGAACGTGATGGGCATTTTCGTGGGGACGCTGATCGCGGCGGACTATTTTATTGAGAGCCGTACGCCGGCGTACCTGGCGGAGGTGATCGTCAACAAGGCGCCGAACACGGCGTGGGCTATCTTGTTTATCTGCGCGTTGACGGGGTGTATTTCGGCGTTTGTGGAGAACGTGGCGACGGTTCTGATTGTGGCGCCGGTGGCGTTGTCGCTTGCGCGGAAACTGCGGATCAACCCGGTGAACATGATGATTGGCATCGCCATATCGAGCAACCTCCAGGGGGCCGCGACGTTGATTGGCGACCCGCCGAGCATGCTTCTGGGCGGTTTTGCCAAGATGACGTTCATGGATTTCTTTGTGTATCACGGGCGTCCGAGCATCTTTTTTGCGGTGGAACTGGGGGCGTTGACGTCGTTTGCCGTCCTTTACGGGTTTTTCCGGCGCGAAACCGAAAAAGTCCCGCTGACGCCGGCCGAAACCGTGAAGACGTGGGTTCCGACGGTGGTTCTGGTGCTGCTGATAGTTTCGCTGGCGTTTTCGTCGTTTCTCGACACGGGATTCGGCTACCTGGCAGGCGCTATTTGCATGGGGTACGGCCTGCTCCTGTTGGTGTGGGGCCATTCTGTCCACAAGATGCATTTTTTGCGCACGCTGAAACGGCTGGATTGGGACACGACGTTTTTCCTGATGGCGATTTTCATTATTGTGGCGAGCCTGTCGGCGACGGGTTGGATCGACCGGATCTCGGATGTGTTGTCGCGCAGCATTGGCGAGAACGTGTTCCTGGGGTACACGCTGCTGGTGTTCTTTTCGATAGCGATTTCGGCGTTCGTCGATAACGTGCCGTTTCTGGCGGCGATGCTGCCGGTGGGGCTCGAGATGTCGGAGAAACTGGGGCTGAACCCGTCGCTGTACCTGTTTGGCCTGCTGATCGGGGCGAGCCTTGGGGGCAACGTAACGCCGATCGGCGCGTCGGCGAACATCGTTGCGGCGGGGCTGCTGAAGAAAGAGGGGTATCATTTGACGTTCCGGCAGTTTGGGAAGATATCGGTGCCGTTTACGCTTGCGGCCGTAATACCGGCGTACCTGCTGGTCTGGTTTTTGTGGCGGTAACGCACAGGAGAAAGGGGCGAGGCGAACCATGTTTTATAAATTTGACGAAGCCGAGGTATCGCGGCGTTTTTCGGAGTCGACGGACGTTTACGGCCGTTACGGCGTCTCGACCGAGAAGGCGCTCGAGCGGCTTGGCCGGATTCCGATCAGCCTGCACTGCTGGCAGGGCGACGACGTGGCCGGGCTCGAGAACACGGGCGCGGCGGCCAGCGGCGGCATCCAGGCCACGGGCAACTACCCGGGCAAGGCGCGCACCGGCGACGAACTGCGGGCGGACATCGAGAAGGCCATGTCGCTGATCCCGGGCAAGCACCGCGCCAACATTCATGCGATGTACGCCGAGACCGGCGGGAAAAAGGTCGAGCGGGACGAGTTGGCCCCGGAACATTTCGAGCACTGGGTGGATTGGGCGCGCGGATTGGAGATCGGGCTGGATTTCAACCCGACGCTGTTTTCCCACCGGATGGCGGCGAGCGGGTTCACGCTGTCGAGTTACGATGCGGGGGTGCGCAAGTTCTGGGTGGACCACTGCATCGCGTGCAGACGGATTGGGGCGTATTTTGGCGAGGCGCTGGGATCGCCGTGCGTCACGAACGTGTGGATTCCCGACGGCCACAAAGACATCCCGGTGGACCGGCGGACGCCGCGCGAGTTGCTGCGCCAGTCGCTCGATTTGATTTTCGCCGAGCACGTCGACCCGCAGTTCAACCTCGACGCCGTCGAGAGCAAACTGTTCGGGATAGGATCGGAAAGCTACGTGGTGGGGTCGCACGAGTTTTACCTGGGCTACGCCGTCGAGAACGGTACGCTGCTGACACTCGATTCCGGCCACTTCCACCCGACCGAGTCGATAGCGGACAAAATCTCCTCGGTCCTGCTCTACCTCGACGAGATCCTGCTGCACGTGAGCCGCGGCGTCCGGTGGGACAGCGACCACGTGGTAATTCTGAACGACGAGTTGCGGGCGCTGGCCGAGGAGATTGTGCGGCACGATTTCGTGGCGCGGGTCCATATCGGGCTCGATTTCTTCGACGCCAGCATCAACCGGATCGCCGCCTGGACAATCGGCACGCGGGCCATGATCAAGGCGCTGCTGCTCGCGCTGCTCGAACCCACCGACACGCTGAAAGGGTTCGAGCGCGAAGCCAACAACACCGCACGCCTCGCCCTGCTCGAAGAGATCAAGACACTCCCGTTCGGCGCGGTGTGGGACTACTACTGCCTCAAGCAAGGCGTGCCGGTAGGTCCCGCGTGGCTCGACGAGGCAAACCGCTACGAGGCGGACGTGCTGGCGAAGAGGAAGTAATTGCGGATTGCCGACTTGTGCGCCGAGGCGCGTTTCGGATTGCCGATTGACTATGGAGGGGCTGGGACGAAAAGTGGGACACCCCCCAACAACGGCGCGCTAGGAAGCGGCGCGCTAAGAAGCGCGGCGCTGAGAAGCGCGGCCTGGGGGCGTCCCAACGGGCAAACCGCTACGAGGCGGAAAACCCGACTTTTTTGCGCGGTTTCTTGGGGTGTGTTATTCTTCGGGGTGCGCGGACGCGCCTCTCGATGCATTCTGCCAGGCGGCCGCCTGGCGGGTATAGGAATTCAGGGAAGGGACACCTGATATGAATAAGATTAAGGTTTTAGCAGTTTTGCTGGCGGTTGTTGGGTCAGGAATCGCGAGCGGCGAGACGGTAGACGCGATTGTTGCGACGGTTGGCAACGAGGTAATCCTGCAGAGCGAGTTGGTGCAGGAAATCGGGCCGGTCCTTGAATCGCTGCGCCAGACGGCGGCAAACGAGGCGGAGTTCAACAAGATGGCGGAGCAGCGGCTTCGGGCCGCGCTCGACCAGGCCATCGAAAGCAAGATACTCCTTCGGGAAGCGCTGCTGGCGGGCTTGGAAATCCGGGACGAGGCGGTCGAAGAGCAGCTTGCGGGACTCAAGAAACGGTTTTCGTCGAACGAGGAGTTCTTGCAGCAGTTGGAAGCGGCGGGCGAGACGCTGAGCGATCTGCGGACGCGGCTGAGAAAGCAATTGCTGGCGATCGTCGCGGGACGGCAGAAACGGCGGGAGTTCGAGAATGAGGTCGAGGTCAACGAAGACGACGTGGTGAAGTATTACAACGAGAACCGGGACAAACTGACGCATCCGGAGCGGGTGCGGGTGCGCCGGATCTTTTTGAAGGCCGGGAGCGACCCGCAGGAGAAGGCGACGGTCAAGGCGCGGATGCAGGAACTGAAGAGTCAGTTGGACGCGGGCTCGAGTTTTGTGGAACTGGCCAAGACGTATTCGGCGGGCCCGGATGCCGAAGACGGGGGCCTGCTGGGCTGGGTGGTGCGCGGCGACCTGGTGGAAAACCTGGACCATGCGGCGTTCTCGCTTGATGAAGGGGCGGTCAGCGACGTGGTGGAGACGGAATTCGGGTACGTGTTGCTTTTTGTGGAGAAAAAAGAAGCGGCCGGCACGCCGACCCTCGAAGAGGCGCGCACGGACATCGAGCCGGAGTTGAGAGCGGCGCAGGCCGACGAGAAATATGACAAGTGGATTTCGGAACTTCGCAAACGCAGCCGGGTGCGCGTGTTTATTTGAACGTATTGGCGATGGTTGATGTTGAGTCGCGCGCTTAGAATGGCGTTTTGGGTTTTCTACGACCATCTGGGCAAGCTGGTGCTGGCCAACCTGGTATGGTCGGCGGCGCTATTGGGGCCGATGCTGGCGGGCGTGTCGGCGTTTGTCACGGGCGACGGCTTTCTCATCTTCGCGATCGCGGTACCGGCGTTTGGGCTGTCGTTTGGCGTGTTGGTACCGTTGTTTGGCGCGGGGCTGGCCCACCTCGTCAAGGAATTCATTGACACGGGCGACGGTTCGTTTTTGGATCTGTTCCGTGGCATGGGTTTGTACTGGCGGCGGGCGCTAGGCGTTGGGGCGGTGTACGTGGCGGGGGTGGCGGTGCTGCTGACGAGCGGGTGGTTTTACGCGACCTGGCTGGGATCGACGTCGCCGCTGCTGGGTTACGCGATGAGCGGTTTGGCGATGTGGTGTTTGGCGCTGGTGGTTCTGACGCAGATGCTGGTGATGCCGGCGCTGGTGCAGAAGAAAGGCGGCGTGGCGGCGACGCTGAAATTGTCGGCGTTGCTGGTTCTGGACAACGTGGTTTTCTGCGTGGGGCTGTCCGTGTACTTTGTGATGTTGGCGGCGTTATCCCTAGTAGTACCACCATTTGGAGTGTTTTTTGCCCCGAGTCTGGCGGTCGTGTTGAGCTCCACGGCATACGAGATGCTTGCTCGGAAATATGCGGCGATCGAACGGGAAAAGACCGGGGCGGACGGCGGGTTGGCCGGCCGGGAGAGTTCGGTTGTGAGCAGGTGCGGTAAACTGGTTTTTGACGATACGAAGGACGATTATCTAAACCGTGGGTTCAGGGACTTCTGGACCCCGTGGAAGGCTTAAGACTCTTGTTCGTAAAATTCGCGCAAAAAGTGGCGCAAAAAGCGGCGCAAAAAGCGGGGACAGACACGCTTTTTCCAAACCGCCTACGGGCCGGAAAAAGCGAGTCAGTCCCCGTTTTTTGCTGGCCGGCAACAATAACCAGAAGGAGAAACGGGCTTTATGACACGCATCACCGGCATCACGGCGCGCGAGATCCTGGATTCGCGCGGCAACCCAACCGTGGAAGTGGACGTCTACCTCAATTGCGGCGTGATGGGCAGGGCCGCGGTACCCTCCGGCGCTTCGACGGGCGAGAACGAGGCGCTCGAACTGCGGGATAAAGACCCGAAGCGGTATCTGGGGAAAGGCGTCACAAGGGCCGTCAAGAATGTCAATGCCGTGATTGCGCCGGAACTTATGGGCGTGGACGCGCTCGAGCAGCGGCGTGTCGACAAGCTGATGCTGTCGCTGGACGGTACGCCGACGAAGGCCAATCTAGGCGCAAACGCGATCCTGGGTGTGTCGCTGGCGGTGGCGCGTGCGGCGGCGGAAGCGGTAGACCTGCCGCTTTACAAGTATATTGGCGGGGTGAACGCGCACACGCTGCCGGTGCCGATGATGAATATTCTCAACGGGGGCCAGCACGCGGACAACAACGTGGATGTCCAGGAGTTTATGGCGATGCCGGTGGGTGCCAAATCGTTCAAGGAAGCCCTGCGGATGGGTGCCGAGGTTTTCCACGCCCTCAAGAAAGTGTTGAAGGACAAGGGGTTAAACACGTCGGTGGGCGACGAAGGCGGTTTTGCGCCGAACCTCGAGTCGAACGTCGAGGCCATCGAAGTCATCCTGAAAGCCATCAAGGCGGCCGGCTACAAGGCGGGCAAGGATGTCTTTATCGCGCTGGACCCGGCGGCGAGCGAGTTTTACGACGCAAAGAAGAAAAAGTACGTGCTCGGGGCCGAGAAGGAACCCGAGAAGTCGTCGGGACGTATGGTAGAATTTTGGAAAGAATGGGTGGACAAGTACCCGATTATTTCCATTGAAGACGGCATGGCGGAAAACGACTGGGTCGGGTGGAAAAAGATCACCGACACCCTTGGGAACCGTGTGCAACTCGTTGGCGACGACCTGTTTGTGACGAACACGCAGTTCCTGGGCAAAGGCATTCGGGAAGGTGTGGCCAACTCAATCCTGGTGAAAGTGAACCAAATTGGAACACTGACGGAGACGTTGGAAGCCTGCCAGATGGCGCATCGGGCCGGGTATACGACGGTGATTTCGCACCGGAGCGGCGAAACGGAAGATTCGACGATAGCGGATATCGCGGTTGCGACGAACGCGGGCCAAATTAAGACGGGATCGGCGTCGCGCAGCGACCGGATTGCTAAGTATAATCAGTTGTTGAGGATAGAGGAACAGTTGGGCGATCAGGCCGAGTTTTTGGGCATGAATGTGTTTTATAATGTAAAGGAATAGTAGAGGAGATTGGGTCCGGGCACGGCGGGGACCGTGCCCGCCTTTTTGACATCTCTAACACCTGTGACCTGTAGCATTTGCCATTGTCGGGGAGGTCTGGTACAATTTTAATGGAGTTTTATGTTGAAGGGAAGAGGCTTGACTTGCCCGCCACTTTCTGCTACAAGGGTCCAAGGGTGAGAAAAGTGGGCAGGAGATGGTGGAGGTAGTGTTGGCCCTTGTAGAAGAGGTGGCTGACGTCCTTAACGGGGCTACGGCATGTCAGATAGAACAATGAAGTGGATCCTCGGTGTACAGTATGGCGTCGTCGCCATCGCGTTTGCGTGTCTCTTTGTATTTGGTATCTGGACAATATCCACGTACCGTCCACCGATGCAGCTTATACACAATAACCAAGACAAGGCCATTGAACTGCTGCAACGCGACGTTGAGCTTCTTAAGGACAATCCCCAACTCGTGGCTGTTGCCTTGACCGGTTGCGAATGGCTTTTCGGGCCCGTTAAGGAGGATTTGAAGGAACTCGTGGCGCACGGGGCAAAACTCACCTTTATCGTCGGACGCCGCTTCAAGACTTCAGAGAGCCCTACAATCATTGAGCTTGATACTCTCCCGGGTGTGGATGTCTATCAAGTCGATACGGATCCTCCTGTTGACGTGCGGCTCATAGGTGACAAGCATCTTTACGTCGCATACCACGGCATCAACGAGAACAAGGAGCGGGATTGTTGGCACAGCAGCCTGGAGGGTGCGCCTCCCAAAGAGATCAGAGCCGCAAAACAGTACATCGCGCGGTATGAGTCGGTTATGCGGCCAGTCTCTGGGGAAAGCTGACGGGCTATGACATCCAGCTATGCACCCATCCAAGTGTATTCCCTTCTTGCACTTTCGGTTGTAGCTCTTGGGTATCTGGAAAGACTAATGCCTCTGTTTAGTACTTACAGGTGGTTCCTCTATATTGGCTTCTCGTTGGGTTTTCTGGTTCTCGCGCTGGTGAGCGTAGCCCTGTTTTCTACCCCGCAGCATGTTACGCCCCCCGTCCTGTCGTGCACAAGACCAGAAGTCAGCCGGCGCCATTGGGTGCTCGCTACGTGTATTCATACGTGCACTGTGGTGCTTTTGCTGTTGCTTCTTGTCGCCTTGTGGTTTCCTCATGCTTCGTTGGGTGCCTCGGAGTTTGAGGCAAGTCTTCGATCCGCCCCGCCAGTCCTACCGCTGAAGTGAAACGGTTTTTTGATAGGCTCGGATGTAGATGTGCGGCGCATTGAGGTGCTCGTATTGGAATGCGCCAGTTTTCACTGTTCTCTCACGATATTTTCTCCCCCGAGGAAGACGCCCTTTACCGGACGCTTACCCAGTTTTGCCGGCTTCTTGGATACAGCCTTTTTAAAGAGCGCCTTTTTTGATAGTTGCTATAGCTGCAGTTTTCGTATATTCTATTGATAGGGCGTGTATGTTTGTGCACGCCCCGTAGATGGTTACACCGTACCATCGGGTACGGACTTCACCGTACCATCGGGTACGGACCGCTTGGGAAGGGACATGGACGACAGGAACAGGGGTTGGTTTTGGCTGATCCTGCTGCTGGTTGCGGCGTTGAGCGCCCTGTACGTTCAGCGGAGAGACCTGCCGCGGCGGTACATGGACTACCAGAAAAGCGCAGAGGAGCTGGCGCAAGCCCGGCAATTGTGCGCAGAACTCGAAGGCAAGATAGAAGTATCGCGCCAACGCGCCGAGCACTTGGGAAGCGATCCGACGGAAATCGAGGCCGCTATTCGGCGCAGCAAAGACTTGGTCCGCGAAGGGGAAACTGTTTTCCGGATAGAAAAAGCCCCGCAGGAACCGTAGGCGCGTGGCGCGGTTGCTCGAAAGCGCATAGAAACATAAGGACGTTGTCTCAGAGCTGACACACGAACTCGAACTTTATAGTCCGGACGAAGCGATAAAACTTTTTGGGAAGAACGGTGAATTTCGCAGGCGTATCCAGTCTGAGACGGGTACGCGCATCGTGGACCGGGGCGCGAAGGTCGTCATTATTGGTAATGAAGACGACGCGGTGCTTGTGGAGACGGTGCTGGACGAGATGCTGACGGCGGTTCGCCACGGCCATACGCCGACGATGGCCGACATCACGTACGCGCTGGGGGAAGCGCGCGTGCGTGGGATCCCGGAACTGGGGGCAGCGATAGGTCAGGCGCCCGGCGTGCTTCGCCGCGACATCGGCATCAAACCGCGCACCATCGGCCAGAAAGAATATTTGGACGCGATCGAATCGAACGAGTTGACGCTGGCAATCGGCCCGGCGGGTACGGGTAAGACGTATCTTGCGATGGCGGCGGCGGTTTCGGCGTTGCTGAACAAGCAGGTGAACCGATTGATCCTGACGCGGCCCGCGGTGGAAGCGGGGGAGAGCCTTGGTTTTTTGCCGGGCGATTTGGAGGAGAAGGTAAACCCGTATCTGCGGCCGCTTTACGACGCGCTGCACTCGATGGTTGACGTGGACCGGGTGCGGCGGTTGATAGACCGGCAGGCGATCGAGGTGGCGCCGCTGGCGTTTATGAGAGGCCGGACGCTGGACCATGCGTTTATCATTCTGGACGAGGCGCAGAACACGACTACCGAGCAGATGCTGATGTTTCTGACGCGGCTGGGTCAGGGATCGCGGGCAGTGGTTACGGGCGACATCACGCAGATCGACTTGCCCAAGGGGATGAAATCGGGCTTGATCGAGGCGCAGCGCATTTTGCGGAACACGCCGGGCATAGCCGTCGTGTATCTGTCGAAGGTGGACGTGGTGCGTCATCCGCTGGTGCAGCGGATCGTGGACGCGTACGAGGCGGAATCGCTAGCCGTTGAGGAAGCGACTCATACCGAGCCGGTTGAGCGGTCGGAAACTTCCGGCCGGAAAGCAGGTAATAGGGAATGATCTTCTCAAAACCTGGCCGCAAGAACGGCCGGCCCGGGACGATCCTGTCCAGAAACCAGGCCGAACCGCGAATCCCGCCCGTTTTCACGACGCGGAGCGAGTGGCTGGTGCTTGTGCTGGTGGTGGTGGTTTTCGCGCTGGCCATAACGCGGCCGCCGGATTTTTCGCGGCTGGGGCTTGGCGGGGCCGGCCCGGCGGTTACGCCGCGGGCGAACCTGCAATCGGTGGCGCGGGAAGAGGTGCGGGCGGAAATTGCCTTTGATACGGAAGACCTGCAAGCCACAAAAGCCAAGCGGGACGAAGCGGCCGCGAAAGTGCCGGATACATACCGGGTGGACCGGGAGCGGGTGCGGTCGCAGTTGCAACTGCTGAACGAACAGGTGCAACAGCTTGCGGCGCGGCGCGACGAGGTGGCGAATCTCGTGGAGGAAGCGTTGCGCAAGGCGCCGGCGGACGAATCGGAAGAGGCCATCGTAGCCAAGGTCGCGGCGGATTACGCGGCCAAGCTGAAAGAGGACGCAGCGTTCAAGTCGATGCCGGACGCGGCGATCCTGGCGGTTTGGCTGACGCCGTCGCCGGACTCGGTTCCACGGCGGGTGATTAAAAACGACGCCGTCACCGACTTGGCGGAGCCGTCGTTGTCGCCGTTGAAATTTGCGTTTGCGAACGACCTTGGCCGGATCGCGCGGGACGGCCTGGAATATGTTCTGACGTACGGAGTGGTGCGGCCGGAGACGGCGTTGGAGAACGGGCGGCGGCGTATCGCGATAGTGCGGGCGAATCCCGTGGGGGATCAAAAGGCGAGCGAGGAGAAGCCGATGGCGGAGGTGCTCACGCCGGAGGGCGCCGAGGACCTGCTCAACGACCGGATCATCGAGGCGGCGCGGATGGTGGCGGCAACGAACCCAGACATGCCGGTGGACTGGGCGAAGCTGCAGACGGCGGCGTTTGCGATGGCGCGGCCTTATGTGACGGACACGCTGTCTTATGACGAGGTGTCGACGGTGGGTGCGCAGGAACAGGCGCGGCTGTCCGTAGCGCCGGTTCTGATCCAGAAACAGCTTGGGGAGGTGCTGCAGCGGAGCGGGGAACGGTGGACGGCGCAATCGTGGTCGGACGTGATGACGTATCGGGAGAAGATGGAGGAGCAGCGCGAGCCGGGCTGGCGGCACGTGTCGGCGTTTGTGGCGCACGTGATCCTGGTGACGCTGATTGTATCTTATCTTTTGAAAGTCACTCCGCTGCTGACGCCGAAGCGCGAAGAGGTCCGGCGGAACGTATACCTGGCGTTCTTGCTGATAGGCAGCGCGGTTGTAGTGGGCCGGGTGGTATCGTATTTTGAGCCGACGGGTTTTGTACTTCCGGCGGCGGCGGTGGGCGTGCTGGTGGCCATCTTGGTGAACGCTCGGCTGGCGGTGATGGTGAGTCTGATGGCGGCGGTGCTGGTTTCGATTCAGTTTGGTTATGGCTGGCGGCTGCTGTTTGTAATCAGCGCGATGTCGGTGGCGGGCATATTCGGCACGGACCGGGTTCGGCGGCGGGGCGACATCACGCGTACGGCGCTGAAAGCGACGCTGGTGGGCCTGGTGGCGATGCTAGCGGTGACGCTGGCGACGGATTCGCTGACGAGCGAGCTGGCACTGCGCCGGCTGCTGCTGGTGCTGCTGAACGGCGTGATTTGCATGTTTCTGATTCCGGGCGTGCTCTCGCCGCTCGAGCGCCTGTTCAAGATAACGACAGACATCCAGTTGCTGGAGTATTCGGACCTGAACAACGAGGTGCTGGGCCGGATGGCGATCGAGATGCCGGCCACGTACGCGCATTGCCTGATGCTGGGGCATCTTGCGGAAGCGGCCGCGGAATCGGTGGGCGCGAACGGGCTGCTGGCGCGGGTGTGCGCGTATTACCACGACATCGGCAAAATCCGGCGGCCGGAGTATTTCAGCGAGAACCAGACGGGGCACAACATCCATGACGAATTGCCGCCGCGGCTGAGCGCGCGGGCGATCGCCTCGCATGTGGCGTGCGGGGTCGAGCTGGCGCGGGAGTATCATTTGCCGAAGCCGATTATCGACGGGATCCGCGAGCATCACGGCACTAATCTGATCAGCTTTTTTTACCAGCAGGCGATGGAACAGAAAAAACACGACGATGTCCGCCTGGATGATTTCCGGTATCCCGGCCCAAAGCCGCAGAGCCGTGAAACGGCCATTTTGATGATCTGCGACGCGGTGGAATCCGGCGTGCGATCGATCAAAAACCCGAACGAAGACCGGGTGCGCGATTTCATCGATAAGATCATCACGAGCCGGTCGGCGGACAGGCAATTCGACGAGTGCGACCTGACGTTGAAAGACCTCGATACGATTAAAGACGCCATAACACGGCGGATGGTGACGGCGCTGCACACGCGCATCTCGTATCCGGAGCGAAAACCTTCCAGGCAGCCGACGGGTAACGTTGTGCCGATGAGCGGGGGTAGCGCGTGAGGAAGCTCGATGTGCTGTTGCGGAACGAATCGAGCCGGAAGGGCCTGTACCGGGCGGACGTGTTGAAACGGCTTGCGCGGCGGGTGTGCGACGGCGAAGGGGTGACGCAGACCGCGGAGTTGAGCGTGCTGTTTTGCGACGACGGGGCGATCCGGGACCTCAACCGGCAGTATCGCGGCAAGAACGAGCCTACGGACGTTCTGTCGTTCGATCAGTTGGCGGAGGTGGGCGGGGCCGCTGAGAAACAACTGGTGTTAGGCGATATTGTGATATCGCTGGAGACGGTGGAGGGTCGGTATCCGGGTGACCGGAAGGCGATGGGGGACGAGGTCCGGCTGTTGTTTTGTCACGGGCTGCTGCACCTGCTCGGCTACACGCACGGGACGGCGGCCGAGCGCAACGCGATGCGGGCCAAACAGGCCGAGTATCTGCAGGTAGACGCGAGTTCCGCGTGGCCGGTGTGCGGGACGCGCAACTAAGGAGATGTCCTTACTGGTGGACGACGACGGCGACCCGTTGATTCGATCTGGCGCGGGCACAATCAAGCGGAGGGGCACAGGCGCGCCCTGGGGATGGAGGCGCAAGTGCCACGCCCTGCTGCTCGTGGTGCTGGTGGCGCTGGGGTGCGCCGTTTATGCGGCCGGTGCGCCGTTCGGCGCGGCGGGTGACGCGGCGCTGCCGCGTTCCTGGCATGAATATCTGACGCCCACGGTGATTGGTGTGGTGGTGGTCCTTCTGATTTTTTCGGCCTTCTTTTCGTCCTGTGAAACGGCGTTTCTGGCGATCCAGAAGCCCCAGTTGCGTGCGATGCGGGAGGACAGGAAGCTGAGTTCGCGGCTCGTGGTGGGGATGCTGGACGATCCGGGGCGGCTGCTGACGACGATCCTGGTGGGCAACATGCTGGTGAACACCCTGATCGGCGTGACGCTGGGCACGCAGATCAAGGACGTGTTCGAGTTTTCGCTGGGGGTTCCGGCGGCGGGTGCGTATTTGACGGCGGTGGTGCTGACGACGGGCGCGTTGCTTTTTTTCGGGGAGATCACGCCAAAAGTTTTCGCGGTGCGCGCGCAGGCGTCGTGGGCGCGTGTGGCGGTGTACCCGCTGCTGGCGGCAGACTGGCTGCTGGCGCCGCTGCGGAATGGCCTTCTTCGGCTGACGGACGTCCTGTTTCGTGTGACGCGATTCCACGAGCTTCGCGCGGCGCCGTACATCACGGATCTCGAGCTGAAATCGATGCTGAGCAACGGCGAGGCCAAGGGATCGACCGAGGAAGAGGGGCGGGAGATGATCCGGCGGATCCTCGAGTTTCACGACGTCCACTTGCGTGAGATCGTCGTGCCGCGGCTGGACGTTGTGGCCGTGGCCGAAGACGCGACGGTCGAGGAAGGGCTGGCTCTGTTTCGGGAAAACGAGTATTCGCGGGTGCCGGTTTTCCGGGAGGACCTGGATCATATCACGGGGATCCTGTTTGCCAAGGACCTGCTGCCGAGCGTGATGCGCGAGGATCTCGATCGGCAAATAAAAACGCTGGTGAGACCCGCCCATTTCGTGCCGGAGACGATGAGCGTGCAGGATTTCATCAAGAACGTTCAGCGGCAGCGGTCGCACCTGGCGATCGTGGTGGACGAATATGGCGGGACGGAGGGGCTGGTGACGCTGCACGACGCCATCGAACAGATCGTGGGCGACCTGCGCGACGAGACGGAGCCGCTGCCGTACGAGCAGGTTGCCGAGCGGGTGTACCGGGTGAAGGGGAACATGCCGCTCGAGGAATTGACAGAACTGACCGACATCCCCGTCGAGGACGCCGAGCACAATACGGTGGCCGGGTTCCTCATGGACAAGACGGAGAAGGTGCTCGAGGCGGGGGACCGGATCCATTACGCGGGGATACAGTTTACGGTCGAGGCGGTCGAGAGGAAGCGGGCGTCGCTGGTTCGTATCGAGCTTCCCGAGCGGGCGGAAAACCGGGAGGATGAACCATGACTTCGTTTGTTCTCCTGTTCATGATTTTCTTTGCCGCGGTAGTGCTGCAGGGCTTGTTTGCGGGTTACGAAACCGGGTTCGTATCGAGCAACCCGATCCGCGTGCGGTACATGGCCGAGGAGGAAGGCTCGAAAAAGGCGCGGCGGCTGCTGGCACACATCGAGCGGCCAGACTCGATGATCACGATGTTGCTGCTGGGTACGAACCTGATGGTGGTAGCGGGCACGCTGATGATCTCGAGGGTGGTGCAGGAGGTTTCGCCGCGGGATTATGCGGCGGTTTTGGAGAATATCATCTCGGCCGCGGTGGTGGCGCCGATCTTTCTGCTGTTCGCCGAAATCATTCCGAAAAGCATTTTCAGGACGCACCCGACGCGGCTCACGCTGGTGCTGTACCCGGTGATCTCGTTTTTTTATGCGGTGCTGTCGCCGCTGGCGGTTCCGTTGTCGCTGGCGACGCGCGGGCTGCTGCGGCTGGCGGGGGCGAAACACCAGCATCTTGCGCCGCTGATGGCTACGCTCGAAGACGTGCGGGTGCTGGTCGACGAAGGGGTCGACCACGGCACCATCGAGCGCGAGGAGCAGGAGATGATCCACTCGGTCATCGACCTGCAATCGACGACGGCGAAGGAGATCATGGTGCCGCGGATTGCGATCGAGGCCCTGCCCGACACGGCGACGCGCAGCGAGCTGGTCGAGGTGTTCGCGGAAAGCGGGCGCACCCGAATCCCCATCTACAGTGAAAGCATCGACACGATCGCAGGCGTGGTCAATGCCTACAGCCTGCTGACGGACGACCAGCCCGAGTGCGAAGACATCCGCCGGTTCGTGAAAGACATCATGCACGTGCCCGATACCATGAAGGTGGGCGACCTGTTCAGGGCGATGAAGGACGCCAAACAGCACATCGCCATCGTTACCGACGAGTACGGCGGAACCGACGGCGTCATCACGATGGAGGACATCCTCGAAGAGATCTTCGGCGAGATCCAGGACGAGTACGACCACGAGGAGAGCCGCATCCACAAGCTCGGGCCGAACGCTTACGTGGTCGATGCGCGCATGCCGCTCGAAGAAATCTCAGAAGCGGTCGGCGTCTTGATCGAGGATGAGGAGGTCGAGACGGTGGGGGGGTGGCTGATGCATATCTCGGGGCACATTCCGATGCAGGGGGAGGTAGTCCAGCACGGGCGGTTCAAGATGACGGTACTCGCTGGCGGCCCCAACTTCGTTTCTCGCATCCGGATCGAAGTCGTGCCCGAACAGCCCAAATCCCAGCCCTTAAAAGATCCCGGAAAGTAGGTCCGATTTCCGATTCGGGCTCGCGGACCTTGGCTGATCATGTCCGCATTATTGCAGCGACTTCCTATTTTTCTTCTTGCGGATTCCAACTCCGACGGCAAGTACCGCGGCGGCAATAATCGCTATCATGACAGCCAACCAGTATGGCCTCTTCCTCTCCCACGACACATCCTGCCGCGGTGGCTCCACGGGTGGCTGAGTGGGTGGCTGTTGTAGAGATTGGCCCGGTTGTTTGCGCGCACCGAGTGATCGCCCCGCAATATTAATGTCCCTGGCTTCGGGCTCCGGCACTTGGTAGCTGACATTGCCGATGGAATCAGCAACCAAGGTGCCTGGTTCCGGCAACAAATCAAACAGGCTGTCGTCCACCGGTTGATTAAAGACCACTCTTGAGACACGAGTGGTCCTGAAACTCTCAGCAACTCGGCCGGCCTCTTCGGAGTGGAACGTCTCCTCAATTTGCGAGGGAGCCAATAAGCCGTTGCCCGCGTCAACGTAATCGCGCACGATTCGCTCTTTGTGAAAACTCAGGGACATATCCTTGCATTCGACATCCAAAACGACCGGCACGTAGCCGCGGCTGGGATCCAGGCGGAACGTTCTACGCATGAATCTTTCCTCGTTGCCTGTGAACACCACCACCTCGATGGTCTGCCGACCGTCGGGTTCGGTGAAGTATTTTACGGACAGATCGTGACCTTTCAGAATTTCCGGTTTTTCGTGCCATATTGCCAGCGCTTCAATGTTTTTGAAGAAAAGTTGGTACCCATCCCTTGCCTTGCCTATCCGGCCGCCTTGGTCGGGTTGTATGGCCATCTGCGGAGGACCGACCTGCTCCTTATTCAACACTTTCATCATGTCGTCGCGCGACACGCTTACCCGAAGGAAGTTTTCCGGCGATCCTTCTTCCTGACGCTGCTTCTCGCCGCTCTTGAAATAGCGATAGGATTTTGTGATGTCGCTCGTCGAGACGACTTGGTTTAAGGTTTCCGATTTACGGGCGATAGTCTCGAACTCGGCGCGGACGGTTTCGATGCCCTGGTAATATTCGAGCAGCCGCTCCATGTAAAACTGCGGCTCCTTCAGCGGCTCCTGGGCGGAGACGGCGACAGGGAGAGAGATGGCCAGCGTCATAATCAGGAACCGGCAGCAACTAGCGATTAGGTTCGGGATTCTTTTGTTCATGGTTGTTCAATTTTCCTCCTGGGTAATCGCCACAGAACCACCCCGCCGAAGAGAAGCAGTACGAGTGCCGCAACAAGAAGAACCGGTGTCGGCGAAACGTCAGGCGTTGCCGCTGGGGTTGGAGCCGGAATCGTGACGTGTTCAGGCGGAGCGGCAGGCGGTTGCTCAGTCTTTTCGACCTGAGAGTCGCGTGGGATAAGCGGCTCACCCATCCCATCGAAGTGTTCGCCCGCAACGTAGGAGAGGCCGGCGATCTGGTCGCTTACGTGGGTGCCAGGCTCAGGTACGAGTTCAAACAGGCTGTCGTCCAGCGGTGCGTTAATCTCGACCGTCGATACCTTGGCGGTTGCTTGATACTCCTGGAGGTGTTCTCCGTTTTCTGTGGAAGCCGACGTCTTCACAATTTCGGTGGGAGCGAAGTAGCCGCCGCCGGCGTCAACGAAGTTTCGCGCCTCGTATGTCGAGTGGTTTGTTGTGTTTGCTTCCGTACTGTCTTTGGCCATGTAAGCGAGCGCAAAATTTCGGTCTGGATCAACACGAAACGTGAGTTGAAGAGAGCCGGTTTGTCCCTGTACTGCAAGGACAAGATCAACGGCGACCTCCACAAGCCTGCGGCTGCCGTCGTCCACACGCTTCGGTGGGCCCATTTCGACGAGCGTAACAATATCCGGTTTCTGCAGTACGAAATCCACGAATTGTCTGCCGTAGAAGAAAAGCTGGTTGCCTAACCAGGGCAACCCGCTTCCTGTTCGGCTATCGATCATCAGGTAAGAGGGATCCTTTGGAAATCGAAGCAGTCTTTTTGAAGTCCCGTCCTTGAATACAGCCAGATCGGAGTTTTGCGGCCAATCGGACGTGCGGTTTTCTTGCCGGAAATTATCCCCCTTCTGGTAATAGCGACAGGTGTAGAGTACATCATCCTTCTGAACGGTTCCTGAGTTGTCGACACGTTCGCTTGCTACAGTGAACTCGGCGCTGATGGTTTCAATGCCCTGGTAGTACTCGAGCAGCCGCTCGAGATAGAAGCGAGGTTCATTGAGCGATTCCTGGGCGGAGATGGCGGCAGGGAAAGACATGGCCAACACGACAAGCATGAAGCGGCGGCAGTGGGAGAGGAATGATTTGGCGTGTTGCATAGTGCAATTCCTCCCCTTGTTGTGCCTCTGCCCACAATTGGCTCTGTTAAATCCTAATGTAGCACTACCAGAGGGTTTTTGCAATGGTTGCCTTCGCCACCGTAGGCCGACTTCGCCGAAGTCGGGCAGTCAACGTTCGGGGCTGCGAATTAAGGTTGGCGTGATGAGCGGGCGTTGCTTTGGTTGGGGCCAGCGTGGTGCTCCAAGTTGCGCTTGATCGGGCAGCTTTGCGCGGAATGGGCCGACTTCAGCGAAGTCGGCCTTGTATGATACTTCCCGGACCTGAGAGACACAAGAGAGTCGTCGTAGTAGCCGGTTTTCTTTTTGGTTCTTTTTCTTTTGTGGATAGCGGTGGATAAGTGGATAAGCCGGCGTCG